>JACXTT010009262.1_pt1 | contig 13473 bp, 11 predicted proteins | sample 9270951 | NCBI WGS metagenome assembly JACXTT01 (sample SAMN15532306, study PRJNA645909) | rock metagenome | isolation source: weathered quartz diorite | place: Puerto Rico | collected 2017-06-21
GCAGTCTGGAGCCCGCGCGCGAAAATGAGGGCGGCTTTCAACTCACCGCGCCGGTACTGCACGAAAACTGGATCACCCTCGACGGCAGCCGCCAGTTCATCCGCGGAAGCGTCAACGGCAATGTCCTGGTCCCTCGCGACGGCGAGAGAACGCCCCTCACCACTAACCCCGGCTTGCGCGCCATCGTCGAACGGTTCTTCCGCGCCTATCCCACGCAATCGCCCAACCGCACCGATATCGATCCCCGCGCGCTGAATACCAACTCTCCCCAGTCCATCGACACCGCCTCCGCCGGCGTCAGGCTGGACCGCAACCTCGGCTCCCGCGACAGGCTCGCCGCGCGCTGGGCGTACACCACTCAGAAGGTGATTGCTTTTCAGCTCCTCGCCGGCCAGAATCCCGACGCCACCACGCGATCCCACACTGGCCGCCTCACCTGGACGCGAACCTTCGACGCCTCCACTACCGCCGATTTCACGCTCGGGCTCGATCGCATGACATCGCTCCTGGTTCCCGAGCCTAACGCCGTCGGCCCTTCGGTGACCATCGGATCCACTCTGGAAAAGCTCGGGCCGGGTTCCAGCATCCCGATCGACCGCGCCCAAAACCGTTTCCGCTACGGCGCCGCCTTCCGTAAGGTTCGCGGCGCGCGTACCTGGAATTGGGGTGTCGAGCTGGCCCGCCTTCAAGTCAACGGCCGCGAGACCTCCTCCAACCGCGGTGTTCTCTATTTCCGCAATGACTTCGGACGTGATGCGCTCACCAACTTCAGGCTTGGGATTCCCAGCCGGTTTAGCACCGGTATCGGAGACCTCAACCGCGGATTCCGAAGTTGGGAGCAGCAATGGTTCGCCGGCGGCTCCTGGAAACTCCGCCCCAACTTCGACCTGAATTACAGCGTTCGCTACGAGCCGACCACTGGACCGCATGAGGTCAACAACCGCACCGCCGTGCCTTACGACTGCGATTGCAACAACGTCGCGCCCCGCCTCGGGTTCGCCTGGCGTCTGCCCGGCAGGTGGGGCGTCCTCAGAAGCGCCTACGGCCTGCACCTTGGCGAGCTTTTCCCCGTGACTCTCCAACAGCTCCGCTGGAATCCACCCAACTTCCAAAAGCTGGAAGTGCAGCAACCGGATCTGCTGAATGTGTTAAGAAACCCCGCTCTTGGCTCCGATGGCCGGGCCACCGTGTTCGGCGTGCCGCGGGATCTGCGCAATCCCTATTCGAACCAGTACAACTTCGGCTGGGAGGCTGGATCGAAAAGCGGTGTGAAAGTGCAGCTCGGCTACGTCGGCAGCCGCACCTCGAAACTGCTCTTCCTGTGGAACACGAACCGCGCCGTGCCCATGGATGGCATTCCGCTCACCACCGGAACCATCAACGACCGTCGCCCGAATCCGGACTTCTTCGAGATCCGAAAAGTGCAGAACTCTTCACGGGCTTCTTTCGACGCCGCGCGCGCTAGTGTCGTGCTACCAAACTGGCGAGGGCTTGTTCTCGACGCCGCCTACTGGTGGAGCAAGGCCCTCGACACCGGAGGCACTTACCTGAATACGGCCTCGGGAGACGATGCCCGCCAGTTGTACAGCCAGTCGGAGTTTCCCCGCGACCAGGATTTGAAGGGCCCCAGCATCTTCGACCAGGCGCACTCGATGGTCCTGCACCTCACCTGGCAGTCCCCGGCGCTGGCAGGGCGCGGCGTTGCGTGGCGCGGCCTGTTGGGGCGGTGGAACTCCAGCGCCGTCTTCCTGGCAAAAACCGGAATTCCCTTCAGCGTGATCTCCGGCTCCGACGGACCCGGCTTCGGCAACGTCGACGGTTCCCAGGGCGACCGCCCCAACATTCTGGACCCTTCGATTCTCGGCCGCGCCATCGGCCATCCCGACACGTCGACAGCTTTGCTACCGCGGTCGGCGTTCGCTTTCATTCAGCCCGGCCAGCAGCGCGGCAACCTGGGCATCGGGACTTTTCGACGCGGCGGCATTCGCAACGTCAACGCTGCCCTCTCCCGCACCTGGAAGGTGGCGCGCGAAAAATCCCTGACCCTACGCGCGGAGTCGCTCAATCTCCTCAACACCCCTCAGTTCGCCGAGCCGAACTTCGACCTCACCTCGCCCAGCTTCGGCCAGATTACCAATACGCTGAACGACGGCCGCCGCTTCAATTTCGCCCTGGCTTTCCGCTTCTGACCAGCCACCTGCTAACGGTTCGAGCCGTCGCGCGCCGCCAAAAAACCGTCCAGATTGCTCTGATCCACCAGCGTCACTCCGGTGTCGACGAACGTCGGGATCTGTGAAAACGGATTCTCGCTCCACTTCATGTCCAGCGGCGCGAACTTGCGGTGGTGCAGATCGTCCAGCATACGCAGGCCCACGTAGGCCATGGTGAACGGTTTCTGCGCCACGCTCGCCGCGATGACGCCCTTCTTGATCCAGTCCAGTGTGCGCTGCTCCGCGTCCATCCCGATGACCACTTTGCCCTGCACCTTGTTGCGGTCAAGCACCTCGGCCACCTCCGGGCACGACGTCGACACCAGGCACACGAAGGCGTCGAACTTCGTCTTCCCGTCCTTGGTCATCTCCATGGTGCGGTCGAAGGCTACTCGCGGGTCGCCCTGCACGTCCACGATCTCCCCGATCTTGATCTGCGTGTGCGCCGCGAACACGTCCTGATAACCGCGCAGGCGATCCTTGAGGTTAGTCTGCCCGGGCATCGTGTACACCACGACGTTGCCTTTGCCCGACAGCTTCTTCACCGCCACCTCCGCGCCCATGACGCCGGCGCCATAGTTATCGGTGCCGATGAAGAACAGCCGCTTGGAGCCGGGCGAATCGGCGTCGATGGCGATCACCGGGATACCCTTCGCGATCGCCGCGTCGATCTCCGGCTTCATCAGCTCCGGATCCGCGGCGGACACCAGGATGCCCGATGGATTCTTCGCCACCGCGTGGCGAAACTCCTCCACCAGCGCTTTCGCGTCGTAGCGGTCCGGGCCCGCCATGTCGGCCTTCACCGGCAGGTTCGCACCCGCTTTCCGCAGGCCCGCCGCCGCGGCCTGCCAGTAGGGGACGTTGATGTTGGCCGCTACCAGAAAGTACCGCTCTTCCGGTGCGTGGGCGGGCGCGCTGCATGCGGTGAGTCCGGCAAGCAGGCAACCGAAAACGGTGAGGGAAAGCCACGAACCCTTGGTCATGATCTCCTCCTCCTGGCTTCGCCGCCAGTATATCGCGGTGCTGGAGGAAGGGATCAGGCCCAAGGTTTCAGTTGTCGCGCTTCGGGCGTTCGTAAGGCTTCTTCAGATACTTCGCGGCTACTTCCAGAGCGCCCTGCGTATTGTCCTTGGTGCGCTCCGCCTGCCGGTATTCGTTGACCGCGCGCTCACGCTGGCCGGTGATGTCGAATACCTGGCCAAGGTTGATGTGCGCCCAGACTTCCGTCCACTTCGGTTGCAGGTCGCCGTTCAGTACTTCCCGAAACGAATTCGCCGCCGCCTGATAGCTGTTCTGCAAAAAGAAGACTTCCGCAATCCGGAAGTGCGCAAGCGAGCTGGACCGGTTGGCCTCCAGCGCTTTTTGATACTCCTTGAGCGCCTCTCCGAATTCGCTCAGCTCCGCAAACTGCTCGCCCCGCCGGATCGCCACCGCCAGCCGCATCTGATTGGAGGAGCGCAAAACCTTGTTGCTGTTGTCGATCGTGATCGACCGCGGCTTACCGAAGGTGTCGATCGAAAACTCCGATGAGGTGCCCACCACCTCTACGCGTTTCTCCTCGGGATTTCCCTCGGTTTCGATCTTCAGGTCCACCGGCATACGGAAGGTGTCCAGGTCTTGCGCCACCTTGCCTAAGGCGCGGAATCCCTTCTGCGTCCGGAAGATTGTGTACTCCAGCTTGAATTCCGGAGCGCCGCTCGACTCGATCCATTCGATGAAGAAGTAATCCAGCTTCTGGGACGAATTGCTCTCCGCGATGTTCCGGAAGTTGTCGGTGGATGCCGGCTTCCAGGCGTACTGCTGTGCATAGTCCTTCAGCGTTTTGAAGAAAGCCTGATCGCCCAGAAGAAACCGCAGCATGTTGCACACCGCCGAGCCCTTGGCTCCAGTCAGAGCGTTTAACTCCGGTGAATAATCTTCCAGCCGCGACGCCTGCGCGATCGGCACATTGTCGATGGTCAGAGCTTCCACGTACGTGTCGCGCATCTCGTTTTCCATTGCCGACGGCCCGTTGACGTGCTCCAGGTACAGGGCTTCTGAATAATTGGCCAGCCCGTTCGACAGCCAGAGATGATTTCGCGAAACCGGCGAAACCAGCACACCCCACCACTGGCGCGAGATCTGGTTTGCAAGCAGCCGCTGCGGGACCTGCTTGCCGATGCCGCGCGGGCTCAGGAAGAGCATTCCCGGCGCCGAATACCCGTTCGGTGCGCCCTGGTCCGTCTCCACCAGTGTCAGGTTGGCATAAGGCGGCGTCCCGTACTGCGAAGTGAGGAAGCTCACGATCTTGCCCGCTTCCTGCCCCACCGTGTTGGCCATCCCCGCCTCTTCCCGACGGAAAAACAAAGTCGTGTTGACTCCTTCCGACATCACACGGGTGCCCTGCTCGTCCTTCACTACCGCCACGCTGCCCGGGAAGGATGACTTATCGAATTTAAATCCGAAGGTGCGTTTTTCCAGCGATTCCTGCTTGGGAGAGGTTTCAATGCCCGGAGCAATTACCTTGAACGACGGCGCCACGGTAAGGTTGATTTCCGAAGAGAACCGGTCCGATGTGTAGCCGTTCACCGGAAACCATCGGGCCGGGTACATCAGGTAGGCGTAGTCGTTCTGGATGGACGCGAACTTGATGCCGTAAACCGGCGAGTCCTCCTGGCCTGAAAGCCGCCCGTCGTAGGTGAACGTGATTGTCGCCGGCTTACCCTTCTCCAATGGATTGGGAAAATTGAGCCGGATCGTGAAGTCCTGCGAGTTGCGGGAGGCTGGAATCTGCGTCCCCTGTTCATCGGTGACGCGCGAGACATTGAGCGCGTTGTTCAGCTCGAATGAAATGGATGTGGTGTTGTCGTCCAGCGGAACGAAGCGCACAGCGGCCTTGGCCGTAAGCGACTGCGTGCGCTGGTTGAGGTCCGCGTCGATCCGGTAATGCTCAACGTCGATTCGCGAGCGCCGCTCCTGCGCGCTCATCAAGCCGGCGGTTAGGCCGGCCAGAACAGCCATTTTCCGAAACATTCCTGCGTCCTTTGTCAATGTCTGCCTTTATTAATTGTACCGTCCACCAGCCCGGCGATAACCTCGGCCGCCCGGTCCATCGGGTCGGAGCCGGTGTCCAGTCGCCGCCGGACCTCAGCCAGGTCCGCCTTCATGCGCTCCCGCGCGCCGCAATCGGCTAGCAGGCGCTCGGCTTCGGCCGCCAGGTTGGCGCCGGTCATGTCGTCCTGCATCAACTCCGGGACGATCTTGCGCTCGGCGATCAGGTTCACCATACAGTAGAACGGGACGTCCACCAGGAACCGCCCCGCCAGCCAGCTCAAACCGGCCACCTTGTAAAAGGTGACCATCGGGGTCCCCAGGATGGCGGTCTCCACGGTCACAGTACCGGAAGCCGCTAGGGCAAGGTCGGCGTGCGCAATGGCATCCGGGGTTTCCCCCTCGATCACCTGGATGGGCGCGCCGCCGATCCGGTCCCGGAAAAATGCGGCGCCGGTTGTAGCCGACGCCGGGAGAAGGAAACTGACAGACCGCTTCAGGTAGAGGCGATCTACTGCCTCCAGCAGAGGCGGCAGGTGTCGCACCGCCTCGCCCTGCCTGCTTCCAGGTAACACCACTACTACTGGACGCTCCGCCGGCAAACGGTGTTTCCGGAAAAATTCGACTTTTGTAAACTTCGGCCGCACGGACCGCACCAGCGGGTGGCCGATATACGTAGCTGCCACCCCGTGGGACCGGAAGAACTCCTCCTCAAACGGGAAAATGCACAACAGCCGGTCGATCAGCCGCCGCATCACCGGCAGCCGCCCCTTCCGCCACGCCCAAACCTGCGGTGCCACGAGATATACCACCGGAACCCCCTGCGCCTTCAACTTTCGGGCCAGTCGAAGGTGGAAATCCGGCGAATCCGTGAGAATCGCCAGATCCGGCCGCTCCCGCCGAGCCGCCACCGCCAGTTTCCGAAATTCCCTGTAGATCCTTGGAATGTGGGCAACCACCTCGATCAGCCCGACCACCGCCAGCGAGTGGGCGTCCACAACCGTCCGCACTCCCGCTTCCCGCAAGTGCGGTCCGGTACAGCCATAGAACTGGGCTTCCGGCCAGCGCCCCCTGAGGCTTTCCGCCAGTTGGGCCGCATAAAGATCCCCGGAAGCCTCCCCGGCCGAAACCATGATCGTCAGCGGCACCTTGAAGGCCAGTCTATCAAGCGGGTGACAGAGGCGTTCTCGCCTGTGTCCTTTTCCATTTGCCGATTGGCCGTGGCGCATCCTCGCCTGCAAAACGCCCAGCCCCCGCCGGTCCCCCGCAAGCCGCATGTTAAAATTCTCGTCGTGCTTCCTAAGACTCCGCGGGAGAGCTACGCCAGGGCCGACGTGTGCCGCATGCTGGCCATCTCCGACCGCTGGTTGCGCGGGTGGCAGAAGCAAGGATTGATCCGCCAGGGAGATAGTTTCCACTTCACCGACTTGATCGCGCTGCGAGCCCTCCAAAAGCTCCGCGAGAACCGAGTACCTGTAGCCCGGATCTCCCGGGCCATCGAGTCCTTGAAGAAAAAGCTCGCCCACGTCGAGCACCCGCTGAGCGAGCTCAAAATTCTGTCCAACGGACGCACCATCACCGTTTTGGTTGCGGGCCAGACGATGGAGGCTCTGACCGGGCAGATGCTTTTCGACTTCGATACCGCCGAGTTGAACAACGTGAAGCGCTTCGAGGCGCCACAGCCCACCAAGGCGGAGCGCGATTTCGACGAAACGCAAGCCGAGCTCTGGTTCCAGCGCGGCCTTGAACTGGAGGAACGAAACGCGCCGCTCAAGGAATCCATCGAAGCCTACGAGCGCGCCGTTGCCCTGAATCCCAACGCCGCCGGAGCGCTAGTCAACCTGGGAACCATTTACTACCACCTGCGCCGCTTCCGTGAGGCCCAAAAATATTATGAGCGCGCCCTGGCCGTCGATCCCCGTTATCCCCTCGCGCATTTCAACATGGGTAACCTCTGCGACGAATGCGGACACCTCGACAAAGCGCGCGAATTCTATCAGTCCGCGTTGAAGCTGAGCCCCGACTACGCCGACGCGCATTACAACATGGCGCTGCTCTGCGAGCGTCTCGGCGACTTCCTCGGCGCCACGCGCCACTGGAAGGCGTATCTCAAAGTCGACCCCGCCAGTTCCTGGTCCCAGATCGCCCGCCGCCAGCTCGAAAAGCTCCGCCAGGCCACCGTCATCACCCGCCGCGAACCCACCGCCTAACTGGGGACCGCCGGCGGTTCCAGCTCCCGCCGCACCGCGTCCAACACGCCATTGACGAAGTGCACCGCTTCCTCCCCAGAGAACTTCCGCGCCAGCTCCAGCGCTTCGTCGATCACCACCGCCCGCGGTGTGGCGCAAGCCAGCATCTCATACACCGCCAGCCGGATCACATTTCGGTCCACCGCCGGCATCCGTGCAATCTTCCAGTGCTCCGCGTGGCGCGTAATGATCTCGTCGATTGAAGCGATCCGCCCGGCCACTCCTATCACCAGCTCCTCTACGAAGTCGTCGCGCTCCGGCTGGGTCTCGCTCTCTTCCGAGTAGAGACTCTCGTAATATGCCGAAATCGCCGTCTCGGCGGGCATACGAAAGTCAGCGTCCTGGCGGCGCGCGTCCCACTGGAACAGAATCTGCAGTGCCCGCTGGCGCGACCGGTGGCGGGAAGGCATCGAGGTTAGACGGATCCCTGGCGGAGCTGTCGCATCAGATGCCCCATCTCGATCGCCGTCATCGCCGCGTCGACGCCCTTGTTTCCGCCCTTCCCCCCGGCGCGGTCGATGGCCTGTTCCAGCGTGTTGCACGTCAGCACGCCGAACGCAATGGGAATCCCGCTCTCCAGCGACGCGTGGCCGATTCCCTTAGCCGCCTCTGAAGCCACGTAATCGAAATGCGGCGTTTCCCCGCGAATCACCGCGCCCAGACAAATAATCGCGTCGTGCCGCTTCTGCCGCGCCAGCTCGCGCGCCACTAGCGGCAGTTCCCACGAGCCGGGCACTTTCACCACTTCTACGTCGGAATCCGAGCAGCCCGTCCGCGCGAGTGCGTCCAGCGCCCCCGAAAGCAGCCGTTCCGTGATGACACTGTTGAACCGCGCCGCGATCACCGCGAAGCTAAGACCTTTGGCTATGAGTTGTCCTTCGATCACTCTGCTCGGCATATTCTCACCTTCCGGAAAACGCAGCCCTGCGTTTCTCGAGGAAAGCGCGGGTTCCCTCCGCGCGGTCGGCCGTGGCGCAAGCCAGTCCGAACGCCGCGGCTTCGTAACGCAATCCCTCTTCCAGGCCTGAATTCAACCCCGCGTCTACGGCTTCCAGCACCAGCCGCGCGGCCACCGGCGAATTCGCCAGCACTTTGCCCATCCACTCCCGCGTCCGCGCCAGAAGCTCCGCCGGCTCGTACACGCCGTTCACCAGTCCGATCTCCAGCGCCCGCTTCGCGTCAATCGGATCGCCCGACAGCAGCATCTCCAGCGCGCGCCCCCGCCCCACCAGGCGCGGCAGTCTCTGCGTCCCCCCGTATCCGGGCGGAAGTCCCAGCTTCACTTCAGGCTGCCCCAACTTTGCGTTTGTGGACGCAAAGCGTACCGAGCAGGCCATGGCCAATTCCAGGCCGCCACCCAGCGCAAAACCGTTCACGGCGGCCACCGAGAGTTTTCCCAGCCTCTCCAGCCGCCGCGTCACGCGCTGTCCGCGTTCCACCAGCACTTGCGCTTCCTGCGAAGTCACCCGCGCCAGTTCGTTGATGTCCGCCCCGGCGATGAACGCGCGGTCGCCAGCCCCGGTCAAAAGGACCGCGCGGATTTCCTCGCCCGCAGCCGCTTCGTCCAGCGCAGCATCCAACTCGCCGATCGTCTCCGCGTTCAGCGCGTTGAGTTTCTCCGGACGGTTGACGGTGATCGTGAACACACCACCGGCTTCCTCCGTCAGGATATTGCGATACGGCATATGAGATAATTGAACTTAAGTTTCATCATAGCCTATCCCCTTCCTTCCAGAGTATGGACCGCGCCTTCATTCGGAATTTCAGCATCATTGCGCATATCGACCACGGCAAGTCGACCCTGGCCGACCGCCTGCTGGAGCTCACCGGCGCCCTCTCCCAGCGCGAAATGATGGCGCAGGTCCTCGATACCATGGACCTGGAGCGCGAGCGCGGCATCACCATCAAGGCCCACGCCGTGCGGCTGGATTACCACGCCGATGACGGCAACCTGTACCAGCTCAACCTGATCGACACCCCCGGCCACGTCGATTTTTCTTACGAAGTGTCCCGCAGCCTGCAGGCCTGCGAATCCGCGCTGTTGGTCGTCGACGCCTCCCAGGGCGTGGAAGCTCAGACCCTGGCCAACACCTATCTGGCGCTGCATCACAACCTCGAAATCATCCCCGTGATCAACAAGATCGACCTGCCCGCCGCCGAGCCGGAGCGGATCCGAGAGCAGATCGAAAGCGTCATCGGCCTGGACGCGAGCGAAGCTATCCTCACCAGCGCCAAGCAGGGCATCGGCGTGCATGAGATCCTCGAGGCCATCGTGAAAAAGGCGCCGCCGCCGGGTGGAGACGAGAACGCCCCGCTGCGCGCCCTGATCTTCGACTCCTGGTTCGACCCCTACCGTGGCGTCATCATCCTGCTGCGCGTGGTGGACGGCAGGTTGCGCAAAGGTCAGAAGATCAAGCTGTTCTCCAACGGCCAGGTGTTTGAGGTGGAGGCCATCGGATATCAGGCGCCCAAGGCCACGCCGTGCAGTGAGCTGTCGGCGGGCGAGGTTGGCTTTCTCAGCGCTAATATCAAGACGGTTTCCGACGCCAAGATCGGCGACACCATCAGGGATGCCGCGGACCCGGCGGCCGAGCCCCTGCCCGGCTTCGAGGAAATCAAGCCCATGGTCTTCGCCGGGCTGTATCCGGTGGAAAGCCACGAGCACACCCTGCTGCGCGACGCGCTGGAAAAGCTCCGGCTGAACGACTCCGCCTTCAACTTCGAGCCGGAACACTCAGTGGCGCTCGGCTTCGGGTTCCGCTGCGGATTCCTCGGCCTGCTGCACCTGGAAATCGTGCAGGAGCGCCTGGAACGCGAGTTCGACATCAACCTGATTACCACGGCGCCCGGCGTCCGCTACCGCATTACCAAGACCGACGGCGAAGTGATCGAAGTCGACAACCCCACGCGCTTCCCCGATCCGAGCGAGACCAAGCAGATCGAAGAGCCGATTATCATGGCGACCGTCATCACGCGCGAGGAATACCTGGGCGGCATCCTGGCCTTGCTCGAAGAGAAGCGCGGCGTGCAGAAGAAATTCGAGCACATCGGCAGCGGGCGCGTGCTGCTGGAATACGAGCTGCCTCTCAACGAGATCGTGCTCGATTTCTACGACCGCTTGAAGTCCGCGTCGCGCGGCTATGCCTCGCTGGATTACCACCTGGCCGGTTACCGCGCTTCACCCATGGTGCGGTTGGACGTGCTGGTGGCGGGCGACCCAGTGGACGCGCTCTCCATCATCGTTCACAAGGATTTCGCCTATGACCGCGGCCGCGGCCTGATCGAAAGCATGCGCAAGCTGATTCCCCGCCAGATGTTCGAAGTGGCTCTCCAGGCCGCCATCGGCCACAAGATCGTGGCCCGCGAAACCATTCCGGCGATCCGCAAGAACGTGCTCGCCAAGTGCTACGGTGGCGACATCACGCGAAAGCGCAAGCTCCTCGAAAAGCAAAAAGAAGGCAAGAAGCGCATGAAGCGCGTGGGCCGAGTCGACATCCCGCAGGAAGCTTTCCTAGCCGTGCTGAAGGTCAGCGGCGGCGAGCAGAGCGACTGAAGTAATCGTGGCGCAGGCTCTCAGCCTGCCGCGTCCCGACTCATCGGGACGCTCTTTCGTGAAGTTCATCGAGCCTCAGACATCCTGAAGTGGCAGAAATTCGGTGAGCCGAGCCCGCGAGCTATGGCTCATCGGGGCGCTCAATACAGCACTCACGCCCCAATGAGCTCGATCCTCTTGCGCTCTGCGCTGGCCTCCGGCAGCAGGCCAAGGATTCGCCGGTCGAGCGTGGCAAAAGTGCCCTGCTTGTGGATCGCCAGTCCCACCAGATACGCGTCCGTGACCTGCAGGTGGCCCGCCAGACGGGATTCGAACGGGCGGGCAGCCTCCGTGTAAGCGATGTCGAGCGGCCAGAACCGATGCGATCGGTGGCCTAGACTTTCGCTCAGAATATGAGTTGCTTCACGAGGTGAGACGGCAAACGGCGAAAACGCCGGGTTGGATACAATCCTGACGAAGCCAACCTGGGTTAAAGGACAAGTGGCCCAGCCGCGCCCCGCATTGCGGGCGAACCACCGGTGGGCTGCATCGTGCTGCTCGTGGTGCGGCCAGAGGAGAGCGATCAGCGCGCTCACGTCCAGCAGAACTTCACTCACTCCTCATTCGCCTCGAGTTTTTTGATTCGCCTCGTGGTCACCTTGTGCGCGCCGGGCGGCAAGTCGAAGACTCGCAGACCGTTCACCATGCGCGTCGGGCACTCGGCGGCAAACCCGCGCCGCAAGATCACCGATACAGCTTTCCCAAGAGGCAGGGCCCGGCTTTCGGCGTAGTTTTTCACGAGTTGGAAGATATCATCATCAACGCTTAAAGTGGTACGCACATCCATTATGATGCCACGCCGGAACTTTGATGTCCAGCTTGCGTTATCGCATCAAGAGATCGGCGATGATGCACATCAATCGCGGCTCTGAAGCGTTCTCATCGCACCGCCGTCCAAAGGCTGCTGAAGACAGCTTCTCGCCAACCAACGTCAACGGATTTCCACACAGCGGTGCTCTGCCGCTACCGCGCCAGCGCCGGCAGCTTCGCCACTGCCACCCCGATCCGCTCCACGGCCTCCATCAGGTTCTCGTAAGAATTCGCATAGCTGAACCGGATATAACCCTCGCCGTACGTGCCGAACGCCCCCCCGTTCAAACACGCCACGCCGGCGTCGTTCAGCAGATAATCCGCTAGCTCCTTCGAGCCCATCCCCGTTCCCTTCACGTTGGCAAACGCGTAGAACGCACCGCCCGGCCGCTGGCACCTCAGCCCCGAAATCGCATTGAGCCCGTCGCAGAACGCCTCCCGCCGCCGCGCGAACTCGGCCACCATCCGCTCCACCTCGTCCTGCGGCCCGTTTAGCGCCGCGATGCCTGCACGCTGCGTGAAGCTCGCCGTGCACGAGTTCGAATTCACCATCAGTTTGTTCACCGCATCCACCAGCCACTCCGGCATCACGCCATAACCCATCCGCCAGCCCGTCATCGCATAGGTCTTTGAAAACCCGTCCAGGATGATCGTCTTCTCCGCCATCCCCGGAAACGCCGTGATCGAAGCCGGCGGCTCGCCGTAGTAAATGCGTGAATAGATCTCGTCGGACAGCACCACAAGGTCGCGCTCCCGCACCATGTCCGCGATCGCCTTCATGTCGTCGTACGGAATCACTCCGCCCGTTGGGTTCTGCGGCGAGTTCAGCACCAGCATCTTCGTCCGGTCGTTCAGCCGGTTGCGCAGCACGTTCAGGTCGAAGGAAAATCCGCGATCTTCCACCAGCGGGATCGGCACCGCCGTCGCGCCGCACACCCGGATCATGGATTCGTAAATCGGAAACCCCGGGTTCGGATAAATGACCTCGTCGCCCTCTTCGAGCAGCGCCATCATCGGAAAGAAGATGATCGGCTTGCCTCCCGGCACGATGCACACGTTCTGCGGCCCGACCGGAATCCTGCGCGTCGCCGCGACGTGGGCCGCCACCGCCTCGCGCAGCTCCGGATAGCCCTGTGTCGGCCCGTAATGCGTCCACCCCTCGTCCAGCGCCCGCTTGGCGGCGTCGACAATGTGGCCCGGCGTCGGGAAATCGGGCTCACCGATTTCCAGATGAATCACCTTCCGCCCTTGGGCCTCCAGTGCCCGCGCGCGCACAAGAACCTCAAACGCGGATTCCACCAGAATCCGCTCCATCCGCTGTGCCAGTTTCATTCCGTTTTCCTGAAAAAGGGAACCCCGTCGCGCGTCCCGGCCGCCTCCACCCGGTCGCCGATCGCCACGCGCCCGCCGTCGATCCGCGCCGTCACGCGCGTGCCGTCTTCCAGCGCCACGATCGCCACCTGGTAAGGCGCATTGGCGGCAAACTGCGGCGGTGCGATGTGGACTACGGTTTCCGTATACACCGTTCCCGTCATCGCATCGCCCCCAAGATGCCCACCCCCCAAGACGCGCCCCATCCTCC
>JACXTT010009263.1_pt1 | contig 13473 bp, 6 predicted proteins | sample 9270951 | NCBI WGS metagenome assembly JACXTT01 (sample SAMN15532306, study PRJNA645909) | rock metagenome | isolation source: weathered quartz diorite | place: Puerto Rico | collected 2017-06-21
CGCGAGGCCGCGGCGGAGGTCGTCCTCCCAGTCGACGGGGCGGTATTCCCGGCGGAGAGCCTGATCCAGGCTTTCGGCGATGGACTTGATGGGTGCGAGCGAATTGTTGAGTTCGTGGCCGAGAACGCGGATGAGGCGCTGCCAGGCCTGGCGTTCCTCTTCGCGCAAGGGGCGGCTCAAATCGGAAAGCACAACGAGCTGATGCGGGAGTCCGCCTTGGCGGAAGGTGCCGCGGCGAAGTCCCCAGCGGCCATGCGCGCCGGGGAAATGCATTTCGACGGTGCGCGCGGGCTCGCCGGAGAGGCAGTCGGCAAGGCCGAGTTCGGCGGCGGTGAGACCAAGGAGACGTTCGGCGGAGCGAGCGAGGAGGCGTTCGCCCGAGCGGTTGACGAGGCGGAGACGCTGCCCTTCATCGAAGGTGAAAACAGCGACGTCGATTTCCTCCATGACTTTTCGAAGAAGGGCGGTGGCTTCGAGAGCACCGAGACGCTGCTCGCGGAGGGTTTCGCTGAGTTCGTTGATCTCGCGGGCGATCTCGCCAAGGGAATCGGGCCGGCGAGCGCCATGCGCGCGGATAGAGAAGTCTTCTTCGCGGAGGGCGCTGACGACGTTGGCGAGGGTCTGGAGCGGGCGGGAGATGCGCTCGCGCAGGGCCAAAGAGAAGCCGAACCAGAAGAGGAAGATGAAGAGAAGAAGCGTCCAACGAGTTTTTGTGGAGAAGTCGCCAAGCCAGAGAAGAACGATGGTGATGAGCACAGCGGGAAGACCGGCCAGAAGGCTCGTCAGGACGAGGCGGGATTCGAAAGTGAGCTGGCGCTTCATTTCAAGAGCGGCGACAGACGTAGCGGAGTATACGGCAGCGAACCTCCAAGAAACGTGTCACAAATGGTGCTTCTGCAGGCGGCGGTAGAAGGCGCTGCGGCTCAGACCGAGCGCCTTGGCGGCCTGGCTGACGTTGCCGTCACAGCGCCCCAGGGTCTTCTGAATCAAGTAGCGCTCGACTTCATCAAGGCTCATCTCCTCAAGGCGGGCCGAGGAGTCGCGCGAGGCGCGGAGGGCGAAGTCGCCGGCGCGGACCTGCTCGCCGGAAGCGAGGAGGACGGCCCGCTCGATGGAGTGGTCGAGCTCGCGGATGTTGCCGGGCCATGAGTAGTCGAGCAGGGCCTGCATGGCGGCAGGCTCAAAACCCGAGAGCGGCTTGCGATAGCGCTGAGCGTGCTGGCGGAGGAAGTGGGCGGCGAGGAGGGGAATGTCTTCGCGGCGCTCGCGCAGCGGCGGGAGATGAAGCTCGATGGTGTTGATGCGGAAGAGAAGATCTTCGCGAAAGCGGCCGGCCTGGACTTCGGCGGGGAGATTGGCGTTGGTGGCGGAGAGGACGCGGGCGCTGACTTTACGAGTCTGCGAGGAGCCGACGCGCTCGAGCTCGCCGGTCTCGAGGACTCGGAGAAGCTTGGACTGAAGGGCGGGGGGCACGTTGCCGATTTCGTCGAGGAAGAGCGTGCCGCCATCGGCGAGCTCGAAGCGGCCGACGCGGTCGGTGCGGGCGTCGGTGAAAGCGCCTTTGACGTGGCCGAAGAGTTCGCTCTCGAAGAGACTTTCCGGAAGGCCGCCAGCGTTGACGGTGACCATGGGCTTCGAGGAACGCGAGGAGAGCGCCTGCAGCGTGCGGGCGACGACTTCCTTGCCCGTGCCGTGGTCGCCGGTGATGAGGACGTTGGCGTCGGAGGGGCCGACGCGGCGGACGAGGTCCATGACAGGGCGCATGGCGGCGGACTCCGCGATGAGAGTGGGGAGACCCTCGGTGCGGAGCATGCGGTTTTCGGCTTCGAGGCGCTGAGCCCGGCGGAGGGCGCGCCCAAGAGTGACCTGCGTGCGGAGGATGGAGAGCAGGCGGTTATTCTCCCAGGGCTTCTGGATGAAGTCGCGGGCACCGCGGCGCATGGCCTCGACGGCGAGATCCACCGTGCCCCAGGCGGTCATGACGACGATGGGGAGCGTTCCGTCGAGCGACTGGAGGCGATTGAGGAGGTCTAGGCCTTCCTGTCCGGAGGTGGTGTCGCGGGCGTAGTTAAGATCCATGAGGACGGCGTCGAAGGAAGCTTTTTCGATGGCGGAGACGACGGCGCGAGGGGAAGAGGCCGATTCGGTCTGGAAGCCCTCCGCCTTCAACAGGAGGCGAAGGGCTTCACGGACGTCGGCTTGATCGTCGGCGATGAGCACTCGGCCAACGGCGGAGTCGGTGGGAGTCATGGGTGTGCCGTCCGGCTGGTTGATTCTAACCTCTGTGCTGGCGCTACTCATAACGCACGGCCGAAATTGGATCGAGATTGGCGGCCCGGCGAGCCGGGAAGTAGGCGGCGGCAGCGGCGACAAGGACCAGCAGCAGCGAGAAACCAGCAACAACGAACAAATCCATTGCAACGATGCCAAAGAGCAGCGAAGCCATCGCATAGCTAAGCGCCAGGGCCAGCGGCAGGCCGACGAGCAGCCCCGCGGCACACAGCCGGAGCGTTTGACCGAGGACCAGGTTCTGGACGCTGCCAGGCGTTGCGCCCAGGGCCATACGAATGCCGAACTCCTGGGTGCGTTGTGCAACGGAATTGGCCAAGACGCTGAACACGCCGAGCGCAGCGAGAACGAGCGCGACGCAACCAAAGACGAGCATGAGGATGGAAATAATGCGAATCGGAGACAGCGAGCCGGCGACGGAGTTCTCCATGGTCTGCAGCTCTTTGACAGGCTGAGCGGGATCAAGGCGGGTGAGCACGCTGTGGACAGCCTCGACGGCGGCGAGAGGGCTCGAGGCGGTGCGGAGGAAGAGAAATCCATCGGATCGCGGAGCCTGTAGGAAAGGGCGATAGATGGTCGGGCGCGCCGGGTCAAACCAGTTGAGCTTGATGTCACCGACAACGCCGACGATCGTGAGCAAGGGAGTGTCGGAATCGAGCGGGCCGAGGCGGATACGCCTTCCGAGCGGATCTTCGCCGGGCCAGAACCGTTCCGCAAGTCCTTGGCTGATCACGGTGAAAAGCGGCGAACCGGCCCTATCGCTCGCGGAGAAAAAGCGGCCGTTCTTGAGCGGAATGCGCAAGGCGCGGAAATAGCTCTCGCTGACGGTCTGGAGATCGGCGGACGGCAGTTCGCGCTGAGAAAGGGCGGGGCGCCCTTCGATCGTGAAAGAAGCAGCCAAATTGGGGACGTTGCTCGCCGGAAAATTGGAGGAAATAGCAGAAGACTCCACGCGGGGAAGGGAGTCGAGGCCGCGGAGCAGCTCTTCTTCAAAGCTCGCAATTCGAGCGCTGTCCGGATATTTCGCCGGGGACAGGGAGATCTCCATCTGGAGGACGTTCGCGGGCTGGAACCCCTGGTAGACAGCGGCGAGATGGAGAAAGCCTTTGACCATCAGGCCGGCTCCGGCGAGCGAAACGATGGCGAGGACGAACTCAGTGATGACCAGGAGGGCGCTGAAGCGATGACGCCTGCGCCCGGCGCCCAGCCGTGAGGCCGCTTCCTTCAACGCCTTTTCGACGCCGATTGCCGAGGATTGAGCGACGGAAATCAGAGTGAGGGCCAGCGCAGCGAACAACGAGAGAAGGAGAGTGGCGACGAGGACCGGAGTATCGACGCGGATGTAGTTCCAGCCAGCAAGCCACTTCGCAATGCCTTGCGGGACTGCGGTGCGGATGAGATCGACCGTCGCGAAAGAGACAGAAACCGCGACCGCACCGGCCAGCAGACACAGCAGGAACGCTTCGGTCAGGAACTGGCGGCCGAGTCTCATCCGGCCAGCGCCAACAGCGGAGCGAACGGCAATTTCCTTCCGGCGCTCGAGGATGCGCGCGAGGAGCAGGTTGGCGACATTGGCCCATGCGAGCAAGAGAATAAAGATGGCAACGCCCTGCAGCATGCTGAAGAAGGGCACGGTGTATTGATACTGCTCCTCGCGAACGAGCAGGAGCGAGAAGGTGCGAGCTTCGTTAGTGCGCGGAAACAGGGTAGCGAGGCGCGCGGCGACAGCGCCCAGATGGGCTTCTGCATGGCGAAGAGAGACCCCGCGTTTGAGGTGGGCAACGACGCCGAGGGAGGGGGCGCCACGGTCGGCTTTCTCCTGAGAAGTGAGAACCAACGGAGCCCACAGATCGCTGCCAAGCGGGTAATGGAAATTCGCCGGCATGATGCCGACAAGGGTGCAAATCCGGCCGTCGATGGTGATCTTTTTCCCCAGGAGATTCGGATCGGCGCCGAGCTTTCCTTTCCAGAGGCGGTCACTGACAACGGCGACTCGATCGAGCCCGGCTCGCTCCTCGTCAGGAAGGAAGGTGCGTCCCTGCGCGGCCTGAACCCCGATCACGCCGAAGAAGTTTGCAGAGACGAAGTAGCCCTCGACGGCTTCGGGGCGGGCGATATCCGCGAGGTTGAAATCGTTGAAGCGGATGGCCGCCGCCTCATCGAAGACGGCCGCGTCGCTGCGCAGATCGAGGTAATCGGCGGGAGCGACGCTAATCACGCGAGAGGTTTCCTGCGGCTTCTGGGCACGGACCTGGGCGAGGCGGTCGAGATCGCGGAACGGCTGGGGGCGGAACAGGAGCGAATCAACGACGGAGAAGATCGCGGTGTTGGCGCCGATGCCGAGGGCGAGGGTCAGGACGGCGACGGTGGTGAAGCCCGGTTTCTTGGCAAGGGTGCGCAGGGCGTAGCGGGTGTCCTGCCAGAGTGTGTCGAGCATCGGGCCTCCTATTCGTAGCGAAGGGCCACCAGCGGATCGACGCGCGTGGCGCGGCGTGCAGGAACGTAGCATGCAAAAAGGGCGACCGCGGCAAGGATGAACGCTACGCCGAGAAAGGTAACGGGGTCAGTGGCGGTAACGCCGAAGAGGAGACTCGCGAGGAAGCGGGTCAAGCCCAAACAGGCGAGGAGACCGATCAGGGCCCCCGCAACGGTGAGCACGGAACCGCGGCCCAGAACGAGGCGAAGGATGTCGGGGCGCGTGGCGCCGAGGGCCATGCGAATACCCATCTCCTGAGTGCGCTGGCCGACGGAAAAGGCCATCACGCCATAGATGCCGACGGCGGCAAGAACCAGGGCCATGGCAGCGAACAAGCCGAGAAGCAGTGCCGCAAAGCGCTGCGCGGCGAAAGAAGTTTCCACAACCTCGCCCATGGTTTGGGCGGCGTAAACGGGAAGATCGGAGTCGAGAGCGTGGATCGCGGCTTCGGCCGTGCCGACAAAGGCGCGGGGATCGCCGACCGTGCGCACGAGCAACGCCATATCGAAGGTACCAACCTGTTTAAAAAGCTGGTCCGGGACCTGGAAGAACGACATATAAAACTGGTACTGGATGCGCGCCTGGGAGTCCTGAGCGATGCCCCAGTGCTTGACGTGGTTGACGACGCCGACGACTTCGCGCGGCTGGTCAAATCCCGGGAACGGGATGATGATGCGCTTGCCGATGGGGTCCTCGCCGGGGAAAACGCCGCGAGCCATGAGTTCGTCAATGACGATGACCTGCGGCGTGTTCTCCGTGTCTCGGTCGCTGATGTAACGTCCGCGCAGGATGTGCAGGCCCATGGCGTCGGCATACCCGGAACTGACCATGTAGTGCATGGCCCAGGACATTTCTTCGGGCTTGGGCTTTGGGCGGCCTTCGACGTAGAAATAGATTTCGCTGTCATCACGCATGGGGACGTTCAAACAGAGGGAAGCTGCCTTGATGCCGGGGGTCTGCTGCAATCGTGCGAGCAGTTCCCGATAGAAGCTGCGCACCTTGGCGGCCTCGCCATAGCGCTGGTGAGAGAGCGCGGTGTTGAAGACGAGCGCGTTGCGGGGATCGAAGCCGGGATTGGCGTTGCGAAGACTGAGAATGCTGCGGAGGGTGAGGCCGGCGCCGGCAAGAAGGACGATCGTTAGGGCGAGCTCGGAGATGACGAGAACATCTTGAAGGCAATGGCGGCCCGATGTGGAGCCGCGGATTCCCTCTTTCAGAGTCTCGTGGAGATCGGTGCGGGACGCGCGGATGGCGGGGACGATTCCGAAAAGAATGCCGGTCAGTAGAGACACGGCGATGGTGAAAAGAAGGACGCGGAGGTCGGGTGAAACATCGTCGGTGCGGGGCAGGCTGCCGGGGACGGAGGCGATGAGAAAGGAGGTGCCCCATCGGGCGAGCAGAGTGCCCAAGGCTCCGCCGAAAACGGCGAGAAGTATGCTTTCGGTGAGCAACTGGCGAATCATTCGCCAGCCAGACGCACCCAGCGCAGCGCGGATGGCGATCTCCTTCGAACGCGCTGTGGAGCGCGCCAGGAGAAGGTTGGCCACGTTGACGCAGGCGATGAAGAGGACGAAGCCAACGGCGCCAAGAAGGAGAAGCAAATTCGCGCGAACACCGCCGACCACGTCTTCGAGAATCGGTTTGATGGAGATGCCGTGGTCGGCGTTGGCCATGGGGAATTCCGCCGCAAGGCCGCGAGCAATTTGGTCCATATCGGATCGGGCTTGCGCCAAGTTCACGCCGGGCTTGAGACGACCCACAACATAGGCGCCGCTGCGGTTCTCGCGGACCTGCGTGAAGAGTGGGCTGCCATTGGCAAAGGTAACGAAAACATCGCTGGGGCTGTAGAACCAGAAGCGCTGCGGGATAACGCCGATGACCGTGTGCGGGACATCATTCAGAACCAAAGCCCGGCCCACAATGTTCGGGTCGCCGGCGAAGCGACGCTGCCAGAAGCGATAGCTCAGGATGACGACAGGAGGGGCTCCGGGACGGCCGTCTTCGGAGAGAAAGTCACGGCCGAGGATGGGGGCCACTCCCAGGATTGCGAAGAAGCTGGGGGAGACCTGGCGTCCGGGAAGGCGCTCGGGGCTGGAAACGCCGGCGAGGTTGAAGCTTTCTTGACGGAAGCCAGCCAACTGAGAAAAGGAGCGATTGCGGTTCTGCCAATCGACAAAATTCAAGTAGGAAACAGACATCTCTTCGAACTGCGGCGAGGTTTCGGAAAGAACTATGACGCGCGCCGATTCGGGATAGGGCAGGGGGCGGAGCGTAACGGCGTTGACGACGGAAAAGATCGCGGTGTTGGCGCCGATCCCGAGGGCGAGCGTCAGGACGGCGACAAGAGTGAACCCGGGGCTCTTTGCGAGAGTGCGGAGAGCAAAGCGAATGTCTTGCCAGAGCGCGTTCATGGGGTCCCTCCTTTTATGCGGCGGCGCCGGACCTGTTCTTGGTCTCGGAGACGACCCAACCGTCTTTGAGGTTGATGATGCGGTCGCCGTAGGAGGCATTCCGCTCGGAGTGGGTGACCTGAATGATAGTCGTGCCAGCGTCGTTCAATTGTTTGAAGAGCTGCATGATCTCTTCGCCTTGCTCGGAGTGGAGGTTGCCGGTGGGCTCGTCGGCGAGGATAAGCTTGGGCTTGGTAATGACGGCGCGGGCCACGGCGACAAGCTGCTGCTGGCCTCCGGAGAGCTGATTGGGGAAGAGGTCCTTCTTGCCGACAATCTGGAAGCGGTCGAGGGTGTCGCAGACCAGGCTTTCGCGCTCTTTGCGGGGAACGTTCTTATAGGAGAGCGGGATTTCGAGGTTTTCAAAGACCGTGAGGTTATCGATGAGGTGGTAGCTCTGGAAGACGAAGCCGATGTTCTGCTTGTGGAGCTCGTTGCGCTGCTTGAGGCTGAGTTTGTGGACGGGCTGCTCGAGGAAGTGATACTCCCCCTGCCAAGCGCCATCGAGCATGCCGACAATGGCGAGGAGCGTGGACTTGCCGGCCCCGGACGGGCCCATGATGGTGAGGAATTCTGCAGGCCGGATGTCGAGAGTGACGCGGCGGAGCACATAGAAACGGCTGCCGCCAGCTTCGAAACATTTCTCGACATCGCGGAGCCGGATGAGAGTTTCGGTCGGGTTCACGAGAGTCTCCTTGTGACTCGGAAAATCATTCCCAGCGCAAAGCCTTGACAGGATCGACCCGGGTGGCGCGACGTCCCGGAATGTAGCATGCGAGAAAGGCGACCGCAGCAAGGACCAGCGGGAGAACAAGAAACGCGGTCGTGTCGGCCGCGCGAACGCCGAAGAGAAGACCGGCGAGGGCTTGCGCTAGAAGAAACGCGATGGGCAACCCGATCCCGAAGCCGAGGCCGGTGAGCAGAGCGCCGTTGCGGAGGACCATGGCAAGGATATCGCGGGCTTGGGCGCCCAGGGCCATGCGAACTCCGAACTCGTGCGTGCGCTCACCAACCGCGTAAGCCATAACGCCATAAATGCCCACCGCGGCAAGGATCACGGCAATGATTCCCAGAACGGCCATCATCGCAGCGACGTAGGCGATACCCACAACCGATTCGGTGATGAGACGATCCATGGGCTTGATGTTGAAGAGGGGCAATTCCGGATCGACCGCGGCGATCTCGGCACGCACAGCGGACACCAACCGGAGAGGATCACCGGGCGCGCGCAGCGCGAACGTCGCGTAGTACGGCGGCGCCTGGCGAAAAGGGCGGTAGAGGGCCGGTACATCATCCTTGTTGATCCAGCTATAGCGGAGGTCACGAACGACACCGACGATGGTCATCCACGGGCGATTGGAATCCGGGGCACCAACCTTGACGCGGCGGCCGAGAGGATTCTCGCTGGAGAAGAAGCGGCGAGCGAGGCTCTCGCTGATGACAGCAACGGAAAGAGCGCCCTGGGTGTCCGAATCAGTGAGGAGGCGGCCGTCGCGAAGCGCGATGTTCATCATGCGGAAGTACTCGGGGCTGACAGTCTCGGGAATTGCAGCCTGTAGCTCGCCCGCTTGAGTGACGGGCCGCCCCTCAATGGAGAAATTGGTGAGCGAAGCTCCACCGCCGTTGGAGTAAGGCATGTATGTCGCAATGGCGGCAGACTGGACCTGCGGAGTGGAGGAGAGGCGCTGGAGAGCTTGTTCGCAAAAGGCTAGACGGGACGCCGGCTGCTGATACTGGGCCTCAGGCAAGGAGACGTTGAATGTGAGGAGAGTTTGTGGCGAATAGGAATCATGGACGTCGAGGAGTGCGCGAAAGCCTTTTACGAGAAGGCCAGCGCCGACGAGGAGGACCACGGCGAGCGACATTTCGACAACGACCAGAGTGCTGCGGAGGCGATGCCGGCTGCGGCCCGAAGAGGCGCCGCGGCCGCTTTCCTTGAGGGCTTCATTGACATCGGCGCGCGAGCTGAACAAGGCCGGTGCGAGGCCAGAGAGGACGCCGCTTGCAACGGCGACGGCAAGAGTGAAGAGGAAGGCGTTAGCGTCGAGGCGGATAGTGGTCCACCCCGCGATGAATTTGGCAACGTCGGGAGGCATGTTCGAGCGTATGAGATCAACGTCCCACGCGGCGAAGAAAAGCCCGAGGGAAGCACCGAGGAGGGAGAGGAGGACGCTCTCGGTGAGCAACTGGCGAATGATGCGGAGACGGCCGGCGCCAAGGGCCGTGCGCACGGCGAGCTCTTTGGCGCGGCCGGTAGCGCGGGCGAATTGGATGTTGGCAACATTGGAGCAGGCGATGAGAAGGACGAAACCAACCGCGCCCATCAGGAGAAGCGTGTACTGACGAGTGAGATTACCGACGGCGAATTCGCCGAGAGGCACGACGCGGACCTGCCAGCCCCGATTGGTGTCCGGATAGCCATTGGCGAGGCGTTCGGCGATGGTGTTCATTTCTGCTTGAGCCCCAGCAAGCGAGACGCGCGGCTTGAGGCGCGCAAAAACCCAAAGATCGCGTGAGTCGCGGCGCAAACGTTCCTTAGCATCGAGAGCGAGAGGCATCCACGCCTCGGCAGGGAGCGGAAAGTCAAAACCCTTGTTCATCACGCCAACGATCGTAAACGGAAGGCCGTTCACTTTGACGGTCTTGCCGATGACATTGGGATCGGAAGCGTAACGACGCTGCCAAAGGCCATAGCCCAGAACGATTTCCTGACCTTTGCCGGGCTGCTCTTCTTCAGGGTGGAAGGTCCGTCCGAGGAGAGGACGGACGCGGAGCAGGTCGAAGAAGCCAGCGGTGACGCGAAAACCCTGGACTTTCTGTGGCTGGTCGCCACCAGTGAGATTCACTTCGTTCCACTCGTAGGCGGCCAACTTTTCAAAAGAGCGAGCTTGCTCTTGCCAGTCGAAATAAGTGGCGGGAGCAATCTCGTTCATGTCGACGTTCTGCTGGGGACGCGCGTCGTAAATGGCGGCGAGACGGTCAACGTCCTCGAAGGGTACGGGGTGCAGGAGAAATGCCTCAGCGGTGCTGAACATGGCCGTGTTCACTCCGATGCCGAGAGCAAGTGCCAGGACGGCGACAAGCGTGGCGCCGCGGTGTTTCCACAGCATGCGGGCGCCAAAGCGAATGTCTTGCAGCAGGGTGTCCATCAGCGGCCTCCCGCATGGGACTGACAACAAATCACTTGCCAATGTTCCACGTGGAACATTTGCCCTCACTCGTACCGCAGGGCGACCATGGGATCGACGCGCACCGCGCGAGCGGCAGGAATGGCGCACGCGGCAAGGGCAACGACGACGAGAACGAACACAGCCGCGAGAAGGGTGACCGGGTCGCTCGGGCGGACGGAGAACAAGAGCGTGTTGAGGAAACGCGCCAGAACGAGCGTGCCAAGAAGTCCTGCTGCAAGCCCCGCGAGAACCAGTGACAACCCCTGCCCAACGACGAGTCGCAAGACGATCAGGCGCGAGGCGCCCAAGGCCATGCGTAGGCCGATCTCCTGGTGGCGTTGGGCGACGGTGTACGCCGTGACCCCGTAGATGCCGAGCGCGGCGAGGAGAAGCGCGCCGCCCGCGAACAGGATGAGGAGGGTCATGGTGAGACGGCGGCGGGCGAGCGAATCGGCCATGAGCGCGTGCATGGTGCGGATGTGATCCACGGGCTGCTCGGGATCGAGCTCGAGCACCAATTTCTGAATGGCCGGAGCAAGGCTCAACGGGTCCTGAGAGGTGTGGACCGTCAGGCCGATGAAGGGATAGGGATTCTGCGCCTGTGGCCAGTAGAGCGTGACGCGGGAGGGCTCTTCGAGGGTGCGGTAACGGACATGGCGCACCACGCCGACGACAGTCATCCAGGGATTGGTGGACTGCCGGCCGCCGCCGCGGTGAATGCGCTTGCCGATGGGATCCTCGTTGGGCCAGTAGGTACGGGCCAGGGTCTCGTCAACGATGGCGACAGGCGGCGCCGTGTCTATGTCGCGCGCGTCAAAATAGCGGCCGGCGGCGAGCGGGACCCCCATAGCGCGGAAGAAGCCGGGAGTAACGGGCCGCCAATCGGCTTCGGGCGTGGTCTGATCAGGAGGAACCGCCTGCGTGTCCACGGTGACAGTGCCGGAGCTACCCTGCCCGCTCAGAGGAAGAAAGGCCACGCTGCCCGCGGCATCCACGCCGGGAAGGGTTTCGATGCGCGCGACCAACTCATTGAAAAATGTGCGCCAATTCTCTGGCCTGGGATACTTCTGCAGTGGGAGGACGACCTGAGCGGTAAGAACGCCTTCGGGACGGAAGCCCGGGTCTATCTTCAGGACTTCAGCGAAACTGCGCAGAAGCAGCCCGGAACAAGCGAGAAGAACGAGAGCCAGCGCGGCTTGTCCGGCAACGAACAGGCGACGGAGACGGCGGGTGCCCGCGCCGCCGGTTGAGGTGCGGCCGCCTTCCTTGAGGATGTCGTAGCGAAGGTCATGGCGTGCGCCGAGAGCGGGAGCCAGGCCAAAGAGCACGCCGGTCGCGAGCGTGACGGCGATGGTAAAGAGCAGTGCCCGAAGATCGATGTGCGTTGAGACGACGCGGGGAAGCGCCTCGGCGCTGAACGCAACGAGCGCTTTGACAAGGGTGGGGGTGAGCAGCAAGCCTGCGAGGCCCCCAAGGACAGAAAGGGTCACGCTCTCAGTGAGCATCTGCCGGACGATTCGGCCGGTGCCGGCGCCCAAGGCAACGCGGATGGCGATCTCGCGCTGGCGAGCCGAACTGCGCACGAGGAGCAGGCCCGCCACATTGGCGCAGGCGAGAAGCAGGACGAATCCGACCGCGCCCATCAGAATCCAGAGCGAGGCACGAACATCGCCGACGGTCTCTTCGAGCAAGGGATTGAGCAGCACGCTGAAATGGAATTTCTCGTACGGATAATCGCGGGCTTTCTCGATGATGGAGCGCGAGACGGCGGCCATGTCCGACCGGGCTTGTTCGACGGAAAGGTTGGGGCGGATGCGAGCCAGAACGAGGAGGCCATGATTGCCGCGATTGTCGGGATCGAATGCGTTCGGAGGAAACGAGAGCGGCCTCCAGATTTCGCAGGGCGAGGGGAATTCAAATCCCCGCGGCATGACGCCGACAACAGTCATTGCCTGGCCGCTGACGACGATGTCTTTGCCCACAATCTGCGGGTCGGCGGCGAAAGCGCGGCGCCAGAGGCCGTCTGCAAGAATAATGACGCGGTCGTGGCCGATCTGGGCTTCTTCGGGAAGAAAGGTGCGGCCGAGACGCGGCTGAATGCCCAAGATGGAGAAGAGACTCGGCGACACCTGTGCGCCGGAAACGCCCTCAGGACGGCCGCCGAGACCGAGGTTGAACGTCGCCGTATCCATGGCCGCGAGACCGGAGAAGCTGCGGTTGAGCTCGCTGAGGTCGCGAAATTCGGGTGCCGAGACCCAGTTGCGATCGTTGGGCAGGCCGATATCGGTGAAGCGCATCCAGACCATGACGAGGCGACTGGGATCAGAGTAAGGCAAAGGACGGAAGAGCACGGCGTTCAGGACGCTGAAGATGGCAGTGTTGGCACCAATCCCGAGGGCGAGCGTGAGAACGGTGACGGCGGTGAATCCCGGTGTGCGGAGGAAGGAGCGCAACGCAAAGCGGAAATCCTGCCAGACAGTGTTCATCGAAAGCCTCCGTTTCACTCGTACCTCAGAGCGACCAGCGGATCAACGCGGGTTGCCCGGCCCGAGGGGAGAGTGGCGGCCAAGAACGCAACCACGCCGACGCGCGCAGCCACGGCGACAAACGTAGCAGGGTCGGTAGCGCTCACGCCGTAGAGCACGTAGGCGAGCAAGCGAGTCAGAGCGAGCGCTCCCGCCAAGCCGAGGGCGATGCCAGAGAGCACCAACCTTGATCCCTGGCCCAGCACCATGCGGAGGATGTCGGCGCGCTGGGCACCAAGAGCCATGCGGATGCCGATTTCGCGCGTGCGCTGGCTCACCATGTAGGCGATGACGCCGTAGAGACCCACCGAAGCAAGAACCAGGCCGAGGACGCCGAACAATCCGAACAGCGTGGCTCCCGCGCGGGGCAGGAGAAGCGCCGCGCTGGTGACATCCTCGAGAGTGCGCAGCTCGGACACAGGCACCCTTTCGTCAAGCTGGCGCACCTCACTGCGCACGCGCGAGATGAGCAGCCGCGGGTCACCGTCCACGCGGATAAGCATCCTCGGCGAGGCCGAGTAGTTCTGAGAAAGCGCGCGATAGACGAAGGCGCGGGGTTCTTC
>JACXTT010009264.1_pt1 | contig 13472 bp, 10 predicted proteins | sample 9270951 | NCBI WGS metagenome assembly JACXTT01 (sample SAMN15532306, study PRJNA645909) | rock metagenome | isolation source: weathered quartz diorite | place: Puerto Rico | collected 2017-06-21
CCATTTTTTGAAGGGCGGCGCCGCCTTTGTGGGTGGTTAAGCCGGGTTACGGGAGAAGGGCCTGGCAATTTCGGTGATCAACCTGGGCGAACTTTATGAGGGTGTTTATGGAGCGACGGAGCCCGAAAAGCGGGAACAGGGACTCAAGGATTTTCTTCAGGGAGTAACCATCCTAGGACTCGATGAGGAGACCTGCCGAATCTTTGGTCAGGAGCGCCAGCGATTACGCCGGGCAGGAAACTTGCCCGGTGATATGGACCTCTTCATTGGGGCAACTGCGCTTCGGCATAACTTGACTATGTTAACCAACAATCGGAGTCACTTCGAGCGTATCGAGGGCCTCCGCATCGAGTCTCTTCCCTCTACGCCATAAGGGTGTAGTCTGGCTTGGGAGGTGGGTGTCCCGCCCGCGCTCCCAGATGAGGGCTTATTCAATTAAGCACCGCTCTACGGGCATGGGTCGTTGTTAAACTCTGTCACCATAGCCGTATTCCCCTGTGCCCCATCTGCTATATCCACCACCCCGACTGTGTTTTGAAAAATGCGCCCTTCCAGCACGTTTCCGGTTCCCTCGAAAAAGACATTGCCGGGGGAAAAGCCGCCCCTGCCAAAGATGAGATCGATGCCGTTGCCACAGATCGTGTTGTGGGCAGCCTGGACATTGAGGATGTTCGAACTTGACAGACCTGCGGCCCCGGCCACTAGCGACATACCCAGGCCCGGCTCCGTACTGCCTTCGACCACGTTGTGTGTCACTATCGCATTGTTCTGATTGTTGTTGGCGACTGCATCTTCCCGCCCGTTCGGGCTGCCGATACCGCCTGCGACAAGAATGCCGACCCCAGTCTGACTTTCTACCATGTTCCGCTCAATTCTGACGTCCAGCACATTGTGTTCGCTAATGCCGGTCGTAAAGTCCGCCGCGCCATTCGCCGCCACGGCCTCGATCCCGAAAACCTGATTCTGTTCTAAGCTATTCTCCGCAATCCTGGCCACGACGTGGTTGTGTGAGCTGTTGTCTTGACCAGCAAGCACTATGATCCCCCTCCCATTCGCGGTCACTGTATTACCCCTGATGCAGACGTCGAGGGTGTTGTCTTCTGCGCCAGCATAGCCACCGATGGCGTAGATACCAAAGGCAGTGTTGTCGGCGACGGTGTTATAGGCGATGGTGGCGTCGCTAAGGTCATTGTGAGCACCTAAGGAGAACATAAAGATCCCATGTACGCCATTTTCTTTCACTTCGTTGTCAGTGATGGTGGTATGGGCAATCTGAGTGTAGGACCCGACGCCGGACAGATTAGCCACGACGATGATACCGAAGCGAGTATTGTTTATCACCTTGTTCTGGGTGAGAGTGGTATGGGCAACGCGGGAGTCTGGCACATTGCCTGTTCTCACGTTGATACCATCAATCTTCGATCCGGTAACGAGATTGTTCGTCACCGTAGTGTGCGTGACGGTCCCCGGAGTTGTAAACCCTCCGGCGCGCACCTGGATCCCGATCGGGAAATGTTGCACGTGAAGGCCGTTGATGGTGTTGTGGCTGGAAAGGACGAGGATGCCAGCAGCAGCAACCGCAGGAGCAAAGACAGGCAACCCACCCCCTTCTAGCGTAATATCCGGGACGCCATCGCCATTGAGATCACCGTTGATGGAGGTCTGCCCACCGCAGAGCGCGGGCAGCGGGAGCCCATTAAAGCCGACCACGATGGTGCCGCCGCTCAAGTTGGGGTCAAAGGTGATCGTGTCTGCACCAAGTGTATTATTGGCGGCGATGATCGCCTCACGCAGTGAGACGAGACCATGGGCAGGCAGATCGCTGACCGTCCCTGTTCCACAAGCACCGTCGGTATCGAATGGTGGATGGGCTGTATCGATGAGGGTAGTCACCATGATGGTTTTGGCTACGGCCGGAGCGGCCAAACCACCGAGGGCGCCGCAAGCTATGAGCAAGATTGTGGTGAACCCTAAAATTCTTCTCCGCATCTTCATAACGTTTCTCCTTTTTTCGTAAACCTTCTACATAAAGAGGGAAAACCCTGGATGCCCGCCTGCGCGGGAATCCAGTGAGGATAGTCCGGTAGGGCGCATGAGACGCGCCCGTCGTCGGCGCGCGCCCTACGCTTTACTGTTTCCTTTCCCGGATTCTGGCTAGGTTTCCTCCGGGCTACTCGGTTTTGCCTGGTCGAGACACTCTGACTCTCAATGGCCATCACCTCTTCTCGTTCCATGCGATTCTCTTGCAATCGCACGTGTACTATGCGAGGAGAGAGTAGCCAGAAGGCCAGCAGCAAGTCCTAAGAAAATTCTAAGAAGTTTCTAAGATATTTCTAAGTTGAGCAGAGAAGAGCGCATGCAAGGACACCACCTCCTGAATTTTGGGCTGTTTCGACTGGACTCGCGCGACGGACAGCTCTGGCGCGGACAGGAGGTGATTCGCCTTACCAACAAAGCCTTAGCCGTGCTGTGCTATTTGGTCGAGCATAGGGGGCAGCTCGTAACCAAAGACGACCTCTTTGCGGCCGTGTGGCCTGAGGTGGTCGTGAGTGACGCGGCGCTGGTCGTGTGCATTCGTGAGCTGCGCCAAGCATTAGGCGATGCGCGGCGGACGCCTCAGTTCATTGAGACGATCCATGGGCGCGGCTATCGGTTCATCGCTCCCGTTACGGCTCCCGCCGTTCCAGTTCCAGGTTCCGAGTTTCAAGTTCCGAGTTGGGAAGAAGTAGTCGGGAGCCCACAAGAAGGAGTTAATAGACAGGAAGAAGAAAATCAACAGGCAAAGGGACCACAGACAGAGATAGAGACAGAGACAAAGCAGGAAAAGACGCAGTGGAATGATGTCGGACTGCAGACGCCGGACGCCAGACTACCCTCTGAGGGCTCGGAACTCAGGACTCAGGACTTGTCTTCTCTCGCGCCGCTGCGCTTCTGGCCGCGCAAAGTGCTCATCCTAGCCGTAGGGTTGTTGCTGCCCGGAACAGTCCTGACCGTCCTCTATCTGTCGCGTTCGATTCTCCGCACTCAGGACTCAACTCTCGGCACGCAGGCACCGCAGACGCTTGCACTGCCCGATAAGCCCTCAATCATCGTGTTGCCGTTTGTGAACCTGAGCGGTGATCCCTCGCAAGAGTATTTCAGCGACGGCGTTACGGCTGACATTACCAGCTCTCTCTCTAGACTTTCCGAGTTATTTGTCATCTCTCGCACCTCCGCTTTTACCTACAAAGGCAAGTCTACCAAGCTGCGAGACATTAGCCGCGAGATGGGCGTCCAATACGTGCTCGAAGGCAGTGTGCGCAAAACTGATGATCAATTGCGGATCACCGTCGAACTCATTGACGCCACGACGGATCATCAACTCTGGTCGGAACAGTATGATCGCCCACTCAAAAATCTCTTCGCGGTGCAAGACGAGATCGTGCAGAAGATTGTGACGACACTGAAGCTGCAGCTCACATTGCAGGGGCAAGGGTGGGTCCTACCCAAACACACGGACAATCTGGAAGCCTATGACGCCTTCTTGCGCGGGAGGGAGTCTTTTATCCGCTACACGAAAGAGGCTACTGCCCAGGCGCGACAGATGTGGGAGAAGGCCCTTGCCTTGGATCCGCAATATGCGGAGGTGTACGCGTCCCTGGGTCTGACCTACTACCTGGATTGGGTCTGGCGTTGGAGCGCCGACCCTCAGACCCTGGAGCGAGCGTTGGAACTGGGACAAAAGGCTCGAGCTCTGGACGACTCCCTGCCCCTAGCTCATTCGCTCTTGAGCTATGTTTATGCGCAGAAACAGCAGTATGACCAAGCCATTGCCGAGGGCGAGCGGGCCATCGCCCTGGCTCCCAATAATGCGGACGCCTATGGACGACAGGCGGGCATGCTGAACTTCGCGGGCAGGCCAGAAGAAGCCCTACGGATAATGAAGCAGGGGATGCGCCTCAATCCCCGTTCGCCGGCCCTCTACTTCGTAGAATTGGGCACAGCCTATAGTATGACCGGGCGCTATGCCGAAGGGGTCGCCGCCCTGAAGCAATGCATTAGCCAGAGCCCCACTCTTATGAACGCCTATGTCGCTTTGGCTGGCAATTACGTGCAGCAGTGGGTCTCTCAACAGAGTCTGGACTCCCAGACGTTGGCGCAGGCGTTTGAGGCGGCGCAACGGGCCATCGCCCTGAATAACTCTCTGCCCGTGGGTCACACGTCCTTGGGCCATGTCTACCTATGGCAAAAGCAGTATGAGCAGGCCATCGCCGAGATGGAGCGGGCTATCGCCGTCGATCCCAACTTGGCTAATGGTTATGCCAGTTTGGCTTATACGCTGGGCAGTCTCGGCAGAGCGGAAGATGCCCTGCCGATGATTGAGCAGGCGCTACGCCGCAAGCCTTGGAGCGCGGACGGGCACTTAGTCGACGTCGGCGCTGCGTATCTCTTAGCAGGACGTTCGGAGGAGGCGATTGCCCCTCTGAAACAATATCTCACCCATTATCCCAATATTCTTGGCGTTCACTTGACCCTAGCTGCGGCTTACAGTGAGCTCGGGCGGGAAGTCGAAGCCCAAGTTGAGGCAGCTGAAGTCCTGCGGCTCAATCCCAATTTTTCACTGGAGGTTCACAAGCAGCGAGCGCCCATCAAAGATCCAGCGGCGTTGGAGCGGCATATTGCGGCGTTGCGCAAGGCGGGGCTTAAATGAATTTCAAGTCGTCAAGTCTTAAAGTCGTCAGGTCGCAAGTCAAAAAATCTGCTCCAAAATTCAACCTGCGACTTGATGACCTGACGACTTATGTTTGGTGCACCGAGTCGGAATGCCTTACCGCAACGTCCGGAAAAAGGCGCGAACATCCTGCACAAGTTGCTCCGGCTCTTCCATCGGCGCAAAGTGGCCGCCTGCTGTCATAACCGTCCAGCGTTTGAGATTGTAGTATTGCTCCGCCCAACGGCGAGGTGGAATAAGGAGCTCGCGCGGAAAAATAGCGATGCCGGTGGGCGCTTCGACTATCGGCGTGCGATCGTGCGACGGCTGCCAGAGATTGTGCGCTGCTTCGTAATAATACCGCACCGAAGTGACGAAACTCTCAGTGACCCAGTAAATCATAAGCGTGGTCAACAGATCGTCCTTGGAGAATTTACGCTCAACGTTGCCCCCACAATCGCTCCAATTGCGCCGCCGTTCCACAATCCAGGCAGCGAGACTGACCGGCGAGTCGTGCATCCCATAGGCAAGCGTTTGCGGATCGGCGGTTTGCACCGCTAGATGACTGGTGATTGTCGGTCGCGCTTCTTGCGTGCGCTGATAGAATTGCTTCTCGTCCGGACCGTAATCGCTCTCTGTGATTGTTCTTCCGGCGAAAAATTCAAGCGGAACAGCCAGGTTCACATGGACGCCGATCAAATGCTGGGCGTATTTATGACCAAGCTGACTAGTGACTAATGCGCCCCAATCCCCGCCTTGCGCGGCGAATTTTTTGTAGCCCAACACCTCTTGCATGAGCTTGACCCACAAGTCCGCCGTGCGCCAATAGTTTACTCCTGGTTTAGTCAACGGAGTAGAAAATCCAAAGCCCGGCAGAGATGGCACGACCACATCGAATGCATCCGCGGGATCGCCACCGAAGGCGGCGGGGTCCGTCAATGGGCGAATAACTTTGTGAAAATCCCAGAACGTCCATGGCCAGCCATGAGTGAGAATGAGCGGCATTGGGTTAGGACCTTTGCCTGGTTCATGGATGAAATGGATGGGAACGTCGTCAATAGTGGTTTTGTAATGCGTAAAGGCGTTCATAGCCTTTTCCTGCGCGCGCCAGTCGTATCCGTCGCGCCAGTAAGCAACAAGTTCTTTGAGATACGCAGCATTGGCTCCGTAAGCCCAGTTGTCATTCGCAAAATCGTTGGGCCAGCGTACGCGGGTGAGTCGCTCGCGTAGATCAGTAAGCGTAGCTTCAGGAATAGCAATGGTGAACGGTGTTTTTTCCATATCGATCGCCTCCCTCTAGAAGAATCACGTTGTACATCATGCAAAAGTGAAAGTTGTAATGTAATCCAACTGGTAGTACATCTTCGTCGTAGTGTTTGGACTCTCGTAAGTTTTTGCAGCAAAGGAGAAATATGGAGGACATTATTATCGATATCATCAAGGATGGGCGGGCCTTGAAACCTGCTGACATCCCGCCCGAGATAGCTGCTGAAGTCGATGCAGCGATTGCGCGAGGAGAGGAGCCCAGGGAAATCCTTCACGAAGGAGAGACGTATTGTTGGTTCATCCGTCCGTGCGTCTATCCCTGAGGCGCCGCCATGACGATCGCTGATGAAAATAAAAAGGAGCCTCCGGTCTATCGCCGCAAAATCGCCAAACTCCCGTCGCCAAAATCGCCCCAGCCAGTGATGAGCCCCACTTGCGCGTCTTTCACTTGCCGTGCGCCGCAGTCATGGCGCAACTGGCGCGTAGCTTCGACGATGTGGTTGATTCCGCCGACGTGCGCTTCTGAATGTAACCCGCCATGCGTGTTGAGGGGGAGTTCGTTCCCGAGTTCCAAGCGACCGCCTTTGACAAAATCTCCAATCTCTCCGCGTTTGCAGAATCCCAGCGCTTCCATTTGCAAGAGGACAACATAGGTGAAGCAGTCATAAATCTCGGCGAAGTCCACATCCTTCAAGTCAATGCCCGCCATCTGCAACGCTTTCGGGGTGGCGAAGCTGAGCCCGATGACAAAGGGGTCTGGTCGGGCAGGAATGTCATCCGCAGGGTAGGGGTGCCCTTCCGCAATACCAGAAATATAGACAGGTGCGTGTTTACAATCTCTGGCCCTTTCCGCTGAAGACACAACGACGGCACAGGCGCCATCCGTTTCCAGGCAGCAGTCAAACAAGCGGAACGGTTTAGACACCCAGCGGGAATTTAAGTAGTCTTCCATCGTCAACGGGCGACCACGCATATAGGCTTTCTCGTTGAGCTGGGCGTGTTTGCGGGAGGCAAGGGCGACTGCGCCAGTGGCTTCATCTGGCACGTTGTATAACGCTTTGTGACGCGTCGCGAGCCAAGCGTACCACTGCACCGGCACCGAGGCGCCATAGGGAACGTAGTACTCGTTGAGCGTAGTCATGAGCGGCGCCAGCGCACTGCCGATATCATCCTTTTCTCCAGCTCCCAAGCTGCGCACCCGCGCGCCCGAGTAGCCTTTCCAACCAAAGGGAACTAACACATTCTTGGCCGCGCCAAAAGCGACTGCTAAGGCTGCACTCTGTAATGAGGTGAGTACGCTTGCACCGCCCATGTGGACGGTGGCGGCGTAGCGCAGATCTTCGATGCCAAGGTTTGCGGCGAAATGTTCGGCGGTGGCCGCTGGCGTTGGCGGCGACATAATGCCGTCAATGTCATGCGGGGTTAGACCGGCATCGGTGATTGCGTTCATTGATGCTTCCAGCATCAACGATAGCTCGGACTTATTGGCTCCTCGTGTGAAAGCGGTTTCTCCCACACCGACGAGACAGGCTTGATCCTTGAGTGAGTACATCCTCTGCTCCTTCCATTCCATACGTACAGGATGGGACGATCTGACTCCTCCTCATACAAGGAGTAGCTGAACAACTCAAGAAGTCGCCGACAGCACGACAGCAGAGGAACGCCTGGTGGGGGCTGACCTTTGCTAGGATTTTCGCTACAGCTTGAAGGTCTTGATAGACAGAGGAGGTCTTATGAAGTCCATGTATTTTTTCCTACCTACGTTACCGGCGACTATGGAAGAAAGAAAAACCTTACGTCCAATCGCCAGTCATCCAGACCGTTGGCAGCGCATGATCGAAGAAGTGGTGGAGATTTCGCAATTTGCAGAAGACGTCGGTTTCGACGCCGTCTGTTTTCCTGAGCATCACCTCCATAGCGAAGGGCTCGAAATTGGCAGCCTGCCGGTGCTCACGCAACATGTCATTCACAATACCAAACGTATCAAGGTCGGCCCGATCGGCTACGTGCTGCCAGGCTGGAACCCGTTGCGTCTTGCTCTGGAAATTGCCTGGCTTGACCAGTTGACCAAAGGGCGCACTTTCGTCGGGTTTGCTCGTGGGTATCAATCTCGTTGGCTCAACCAGATGGCCCAGCTGATCCACGTGGGCGCCACCACCAGCGACAAGAGCGAAACCGACCGCATCAACCGCGAAGCGTTCGAAGAGGTGTTTCGCTTTTTGAAACTGGCCTGGGGCGATGAGCCGTTTCGTTTTAAGGGTAAATACTACGAATATCCCTCTCCGCAAGAAGGAACGCCGTGGCTGGCGCATGAATGGACCCGAGAATACGGCTTCCCCGGTGAGGTCGACGAGCAGGGGCGAATTCAGAAGATCAATGTCGTGCCCAAACCCTATCAGCGGCCGCATCCGCCTCTGTTCCAAGCTTTCTCCATTAGTGAAGAGACCGTGCGTTGGTGTGCGCGGGAAGGAATCACGCCGACCATTCTCATTTCGCAACCCCCACAAGTGCGTAAGCTGGTCGAAGCCTATCAGGAAGAAGCGCAGAAAGCTGGCCGCAGTCTCGCCTTGGGTGAGAATGTGGGCGTGTTGCGTGCGATCTATTTTGCTGAAAATAAAGAGAAGGCGCGCGTCTTAGCGGACGCAGGAATTTGTGGAGTTGCATTCCGGAAATTCTTCTACCATTTTGGCTTCTTTGAAGCCTGGCGGGAGCCGGAAGACGAAGCGAAATATCCGAGCGGCAAAGTGATGCTACCGGCGGAAGAATGTACGATTCCGCGGATGGAACGGGCCGACTTTACCTATCTTGGCAGTGTCGACGATGTGCGGCGCAGCATGGACGCCATGGTTGAAAATGTCCACCCCGAATGGCTGGTGTGGCAGGGCGACCAAGGGTTCCTCCCCAAGGATGAAGTGAAACGGCAGATCGAAACATACGGCAAACATCTGTTGCCACGGTATAAATAATAAATAATGAAAGCGCAGGGGCGAGTCCATGAACAAAGAATCTTTCACCGTCGCTATTCCAGACGAAACTCTCACCGATCTTCGTGACCGGCTCGCCCATGTGCGCTGGCCGGTCGATTTTGCCAACGACCAATGGCAATACGGCACGAACAGCGCTTACCTCAAAGAACTAGTGGAATACTGGCGCACCGGCTATGACTGGCGCAAACACGAACGCGAGATGAACACCTTCTCGCATTACAAGACGACCATTGAAGGCATTCCCATTCACTTCATTCACGAGCCCGGCAAAGGCCCCAACCCGATGCCGATCATTCTCAACCACGGCTGGCCGTGGACGTTTTGGGATCTTCACAAAGTGATTCGTCCGCTGACGGACCCGGCAGCGTTTGGCGGCGATTCCGCGGATGCATTCGATGTGGTCGTGCCTTCACTGCCAGGCTACGGCTTCTCCTCACCACTCACCACGCCGGGGATCAATTACTGGCGCACGGCGGACCTGTGGGTCACACTCATGCAAGAAGTGTTGGGCTACAAAAAGTTCGCCGCGCAAGGAGGGGATTGGGGCGCGGCCATCGCGGCGCAGCTGGGGCATAAGTATGCTGATCGAGTCATTGGCGTGCACACGCATCTTATGCTTCCGCTTAACGCCTTCTCCGCGCCACTAACCTCGATGGTAGATCCTTCACTGTATGGTCCAGACGAGAAGGGTTGGTATGAACGCAGCATGCACTTTCTCACTGGCGAGACAGGCTACGTTGCACTGCAGACTACCAAGCCGCAGACGCTGGCTTATGGACTCAATGATTCCCCGACCGGGCTCTGCGCTTGGATCTTGGAAAAACGCCGCACGTGGAGTGATTGTGACGGCGATGTGGAAAAACGTTTCACCAAAGATGAATTATTGACCACCATGACGCTATACTGGGTGACGCAGAGTTTCGGCGCGTCGGCGCGCTATTACTATGAAGCGGCTCACAATTTGTGGCAAGCGTCGCATAATCGCAGTCCGGTGGTGGAAGCGCCAACCGGAATCGCTGTTTTTACTAAAGACGTTGTCTTACTACCACGCGCCTGGGCGGAGAAGTATTACAATCTCAAACGCTGGACGATCATGCCTTCGGGCGGACACTTTGCGCCGATGGAAGAGCCGGAGCTGTTAGTCAACGACATTCGCGCGTTCTTTCGGACGTTGCGTGGGTAAGGCTGCCCCTCGTGTGAGACAAATCCCCCGCTCGGCTACGCCTTCGTCGCTCCCTTTGCTAAAGAGAGTTAGCAGACGCGGAACAACTGGCGGGGGAATTTTCCTTTAGACGCGGGCCACCCAAACGGCGTCGCTGTTCAACCCACCATATCTTCAGTACCCCACGATACGATAACAGCAAACTGCTCCGGTCTCGATCCGCCCTGCCAGATGCCGCCCGACTACGGGATTTGCAGCGGTGACCTGCTCGATGGCGCGTTTCACCGCTTTTCTCACGGCGGTGCGCGCACGCTCAGGCACATTAGCAAATGAGCGAATACGGCCCCCCAAGCCGCTCGTGCGAGCCAACTCGTGCGTGAGCGCGTCAAGCTCGTCTTCTTCCTCAGCTGAACGCACTTGTTGTTGTCGAAGCTCACGAATGCGTGCGCGTACTGCAGCTACAGCGGCAGCATCCATTACGGCATCTCTACTTGTTGCTTGGCATAGTGCTCCCTGGTCAACGACCAACGTGAGAGCAGGAACCTCTCGGTTTGGCGCCGCCACGAGATGGGCAAGATAGCGCACGCCAACTAAATCCGGGACTGTAGCAATGTGGCCGCCCAAGGCCACTCGCCACCCGCCTTGCGGGGCCGAAGATATCTGCACGAATCTGTCTTCTCTGTTAACACTAGCTTTTTTCCTCGAGGCCAGAGCTTCTTGCCATCGTGTGACAAGATCAAGCATCCCCAACGCCTCAGCCTCGATAAGGGCTTCCTGCATAAGAGCCCGACCACGTTGTTCATCCCCAGCGCCTGCTCGTTGCAGTAACGCCAGCCCGAGCTCAGCACGGACTTGAATTGCCGCAGGTTTATGGCCCAGTCGTTCGTTTGCGATTACTGCGGCGTTCAAGTGTTCTATGGCGAGATCAATTTTGCCGCAAGTGAGAGCCGCTAGCGCCAAAGGACGGTGGACTGATCCAAAGCAAACCACTGCCAGTGACGCCATGATCGGCAGTTCAGCATACGGCGCCAGCGTCTCGTATGCCGCGCTGGCATTCTCCACATCGTCAAGCGCAGCAGCAAGCTCGATGACGCCGAGCATAGTAAGCAGCCAGGAACTGGTGAGAATAATGCTGTGGAGTCCGTTGCGTCTCAGTCCCTCTAGCAGCGCCCGTGCCTGATGCGGGTCTCCACTGCGCAGCGCGAACAATGCTGCTGCGGAAGAAAAAGAGCGATTTTGCTCAGTCAGAGTCGGCGAGGCGGCAATTGACGCGGCAAGATCAGTTAGCTCGGCTTCACGCCCTTGGAACACCCGAATGCCAGCGAGATGGGCCCCATAGTACGCCAACGCGTCAGCATCTCCTACTTCCACGCCAAGTTCGTAACAAGTCGTTGCCGCTTGCTCGGCTTGGATAAACTGTCCGGCGCGGATTGCCAGCATCACCTCCATTGCTCGTACGATGAAGAGAATACTTCGACAGCGGATAGCCTCAGCACGAAGACGTAATTCCGCCAGCGCGGTGTTGGCGGCAGGCTCGCCCAACAAAAACAAGTCTACTGCGCGCCAACATAAGCCCAGAAGCGACAGCAATCCGTCGCTAGCCACCGACGCCACCGCGATGAGTTCGTTGGCCACAGCGAGCCGGCGCTGCGCGTGCTCCGGGGCCAGAAGCGCGTGATGACAGAGTGAAAGCGCCTCAGCGAGCGCTCGCGCATCACCCGTACCCCTGGCGGCCTCTACTCCTTCTACCACCGCTGTTACCGGCCCGCCGCGATAGGCGCTCTCGGCAGCCAGACGCACTGTGAGCCGCGTGCGCAGCACAGTAGCCTCTGGCGGCAGCGCCCCGAGAGCGCGATGTTGCAGCGCTGCTACACGTTCAGCTTCCTCTGTGAAGCGGTGTTCTCGCACCCACACGCCACCCAGACCAAGTGCGGCGCGTGCAAGGGATATTAGGTCTCTCTCAGCCTCCGCCACACGCGTGGCGCGGTGAAACAGCGGACGTGCATCGGTAAGATGTCCGCAAGCGAGGACAGCCTCGGCCCAGTCAACCACGAGTGCTGCAGCCGGCCCTGGAAGCGCCGCTGCCTCATGCAGCTCGACAGCTCGCCCTAGCAGTTCCGCCGCCTGCTCAAAGCCATCTGTTGCTTGCAGCGTCGTAGCTGCCTCGCGAGCAATCTGCACGGCAGCGGCGGCGTCTTCGTTGGAGCGGCTCGCGGCGATGAATGCATGATGCACCCGACGCAACACGCGTTCACAGGTAGACCCGGTTAGCAACCTGGCGGCTCGCGCGTGTGCGGCGAGACGTTCGCTCGACCCAAGAAATGCGAGGGCAGCGGCACGCACCCGTTCATGGACAAAGCTGACTCGATTCACTGATCGCTCTACTAAAATTCCCAGGCTCGTTGCAAGCGCGAGCGCTTCAGCGGTCGCGCTTGGCGACACCTCAGCTAGACGAGCAACCTCATACAGCGAAACCTCTAAGCCCAGCAGCGCTGCGAACCCGACCAGTCGTCGATTTGCACTCGGTAGCCGCTCAAGAATCCGTGGAAGGGCTTGCTCCAATCCTTCTAAGAGTGTCTTGGCGTTGAGGTGGATCTCTTCCACTCGTCCCACAAACGGCGGCGCTCCGGAAGTGTGAGGGATTAACGTATGACAAACGTCTTGCTGAGCCTGCGACAGAGACTTGGCGTCATCCATACCCGATACCTTTCGCCCCCGTGGGCTCTCATGAGCAAGGCGGATACCAAACGAAGATCACAATATTCTCTAGGGAATAAGCGATGATCTTCTCCGGCGTGCTCAAAAGAGTGACAACTCGACAACAATCGTTGACACAGAGAAATGATTCGTCTCCAAGGTTTCGCCGAATTTATTACTTGGTCCCCACGCTTGTCACCAATTGTGCCGTTTCGCGGCACAGCCATGTCACGCCATTACAGTAAGAAACGAAAACTACCGCCAGCGCAGGAGCACTCTATGAACTTCTCAAGAAGATCGAGCAGAACGTTACGCATACGGTTGCCATGCTCACAGGCAAAAAGAATCTTTTTGGAATGGACGGGGGTGGTGCGGTTTCGCAGCGTATTGTAGGGGCGACTCGCTGTGGTCGCCCGAAAATTGGGCAGGTGCAGAGGCCTGTCCCTACATAAACAAAGTTCACTTGCTCCATCGCTCAAGCACCCCTTTGGGGCGTCACATTAAAGAAAGGGAGAACGATCATGAAACTCATGAAAACTTTACGGATGTTCGGAATTGTTGCAGCTTTCCTTGGGACCGCCGCCACTCAGTCGTTCGCATTGCCCGCCAATGAAGTTGAAACCGAATACTTCAGCGATGCCACCTTCACGCGGGAGGTAGGCTACAGTTT
>JACXTT010009265.1_pt1 | contig 13469 bp, 9 predicted proteins | sample 9270951 | NCBI WGS metagenome assembly JACXTT01 (sample SAMN15532306, study PRJNA645909) | rock metagenome | isolation source: weathered quartz diorite | place: Puerto Rico | collected 2017-06-21
TACCTGAAGCACACGGCGGAGTTTTGCGCCGGGGTGTTCGGGGTCAGCTTGGAACGGCTGGCGGAAGCCACGACCCGGAATGCCCGGGCTTTCTACGGCCTGTGAGGCTCAAGCCTCGTCGAATTTCTTGGCGAACAGCGCCTCGATCTCGTCCAGCATCGCCGGGGCGTCCTCGCCGGTGGCGATGAACTTCACCTTCGTGCCCTTGGCCGCGGCCAGCATCATGAGACCCATGATGCTCTTGCCGTTGACCTGCTCCTCGTCCTTCTCGACCAGGACCTCCGCCTTGTACTTGTTGGTGACGCGCACGATCATGGCCGCCGGACGGGCATGAATGCCCATCTTGTTCTGCACGAGGAGTTCCTTCGTGTGCGGGCCGGCTGACGTGGTGCTGCTCTTTTCCATTGCGATAGGGCTGCTGGGTCGGATTAAAGGGTAAGGCAAAAGCCGGTAGCTCCCCGGCTTGCAATCACAAAGACCCCCGCATGCCAGCCTTCGCCATCATCGTTCCGTGTCGTTTGGAGTCCACGCGATTCCCGCGCAAGCTGCTGCATCCTATTAAGGGAAAGCCGCTTGTGTTATGGGTGGCCGAGCGCATCGCGGCCCAGGCACCCGACTATCCGCTCTGGTTTGCCGTGGATCATGAATTATTGGCCGAATGCCTTGAGAGAGCGGGCTTTAGGGCGATAATGACCGATGCCGGCCATCCGAGCGGCACCGACCGCATTGCGCAGGCCAACCGGACGGTCCGGGCCAGCTACGTCCTCAACGTCCAGGCCGACGAACCGCTGGTCACCGCCGGCCAGCTCAATGCCCTGGCCCGGCTCATCCAAGGCGACTGCCCGATGGCGACCCTCTGCACGCCCTTCAAGCGCATCGTGGATTTCTACAACGTCAACCAGGTGAAGGTCGTCATGAGCCAGACCAAGCGGGCGCTGTATTTCTCGCGCTCCCGGATGCCTTATTCGCGCGACCTCGGGCTGACCATTGACGACGCATGGCTGGCCCAGAACACGTGCTACAAGCACCTCGGGCTCTACGCCTACAAGGCCGACTTCCTCGAAAAATTCGTGGCGCTGCCGCCGGGCCGGCTGGAGCAGATCGAGAAGCTCGAGCAATTGCGTGTGCTCGAGGCGGGCTATCCGATCGCGATCGACGTAACCGAGGATCCCACCATCGGCGTGGACACGCCGGAGGACGCGAAGAAGTTCGAAGCCCAGTTGGGCTGAGCCGGCGTCAGATCTTCCCGGCCTTCCGCTTCTCAACCATGGTGTAGAAGTCGGTGAAGAGCGGATCGGCGTCGTTCGGGCCGGGGGCGGCCTCGGGGTGATACTGCACGGAGAACACGGGCAGCTCCTTGTGGCGGAGGCCCTCGACGGTGTTGTCGTTCAGGTTGATCTCGGTGACGACCGCGCTGCGCTTCTCGAGCGACTTGGGGTCGGTGGCGAAGCCGTGGTTCTGCGCCGTGATCGAGACCTTGCCGGTCTCAAGGTTCTTCACGGGCTGGTTGCCGCCACGATGGCCGAACTTGAGCTTGAAGGTCGTGCCGCCGACGGCGTGCGTGAGCATCTGGTGGCCGAGGCAGATGCCGAAGATCGGGTAGTCCGGCAGCAGGCCGCTGACCGTCTTGTGGATGTAGGGCAGGGCGGCCGGGTCGCCGGGGCCGTTCGAGAGGAACACCGCATCCACGCCGTATTCGCGCACCTGCTCATGGGTCGCCGTGGCGGGGAACACATGCACGTCAAAGCCGTGGCGGACGAGCTTGCGGAAGATCGTGAACTTCGCGCCGTAGTCGAACGCGGCGACCTTGAACCGCTTCTTCGGCGTGACCGTGGCGCCCTGCGTGGTGCCGACGGGGAGATATTGGGCGTTGTGACGCGAGGCGTCGCCGGCCTGCCAGTGGTAGGGAGCGGCGCAGGTCGTGTCCTTCACGTAGTCGCTGCCGGCCATGTCCTGCCAGGCCTTCGCCCGCTTGACCGCCTCGGCGTCGCTGAGGGGCAGGGTGGAGAGGCAGCACTTCATCGCGCCGTCGACGCGGAGCTTCTTCGTGAGCGCGCGGGTGTCGACCTCGCTGATGCCCGGGATGCCGTATTTCCTCAGGTAGGCGTCGAGCGACATCTGGCTGCGCCAGTTGCTGACGATCGGCGAGACCTCGCGGACGACGAAGCCCGAGCACTTGGGCGCGGCGTGCTCCTCGTCCTCGGCGTTGATGCCGTAGTTGCCGATCTGCACGGCCGTCATGGTGACGATCTGGCCGAAGTAGGAGGGATCGGTGATGATCTCCTGGTAGCCGGTCATCGAGGTGTTGAAGACACACTCGCCGGCGATGGTGGCCTCGGCGCCAAAGGCGGCGCCGCGGAACACACTGCCATCTTCAAGGGCCAGGATCGCGGGTTTGGGAGCGGACATTAAAGAGGCACGAAAAGCACTTCGCCCATGCCTGTCTAGCGGTTTCGCGCAAAGTTAAATAAATGACGCAAACTGTCCTCGGCCGGGCCGGTTGCGCGGCCTGGGGTGTCGGGCGCGTTGACGGCCCGCTGCCGGGCGATTGGCTGGCCGGCCTTGACAGTTCAGCAGCCGAAGCCGCGCGACGTTCCCGTTGCGCGGCACGGGGGACCCAAACCGCCGGTGCGCTCACGCGTGCCGGCCGGGGCGCACGGCACCGGGCAACCGGGGCCAAGGCCACTTTCCAGGCCGAGCCCGTCAGCTAACCTCGTAGGCACCGGGAAGGCGATCCGCTGGAGCGCGCACAGGCGCGCCACCTTGGTTGCCCGTTTCAACATAGCCACCGCGTGCTGTCAGGCGGGGGCGTCTCAAGGCAACCAACATGTCCGGCAACAATTTCTTCCGGTCGGTGAAGCATGTCTTCATCGGCCGTTCCCGCGATCTGACCGAGCACGGTCTGTTCCATAAGCTTTCGCTCGTGGCCATCCTCGCCTGGGTCGGCCTCGGCGCGGACGGCCTGTCCTCGTCGTGCTATGGTCCTGAGGAGACCTACAAGGTGCTGCTCGCGCACCCGCCGCTGGCGCTCTTCGTCGCGGCAATGTCGGCCGTCACTATCGCGCTAATCTGTGCCAGCTACTCGCAAATCATCGCGCTCTTCCCCTCGGGCGGCGGTGGCTACGTCGTGGCCAGCCGCTTGCTGTCGCCGGCCGCGGGCGTTGTGTCCGGCTCGGCGCTGCTGATCGACTATGTGCTCACCATCGGCATCTCCGTGGCGAGTGCGATGGACGCGCTGTTCAGCTTCCTGCCGCCGGAATGGCTGGCCTGGAAGGTCGCCGCCGGGTCGGCCGGCATCGTGCTGCTCACGGTGCTCAACTTGCGCGGCGTGCGCGAGTCGGTGGTCATCTGGGTGCCGGTATTCTTCCTCTTCCTCATCACGCACGTGTTCATCATCGGCTACGCTTTTGCCACGCGCGGCGCCGGGCTCGGCGCCTTGGTGGGCGACACGGCGCAGTCGGTGCATGCGGTTTCCACCGAGGTCGGCACGCTGGGCCTGCTCGCCCTGTTGCTGCGCGCCTACAGCGTCGGCGCGGGCACCTACACCGGCATCGAGGCCGTGAGCAACGGCCTGCCCATCCTGCGCGAGCCGCGCGTCCGCACGGGCCGGCGCACCATGGTGCTCATGGCCCTGTCGCTCGGCGGCATGGTCGCCGGCCTGCTCGTCGCCTACTTGCTCGTGCGGGTGGCGCCGGTGGAAGGCAAGACGCTGAACGCCGTCCTCTTCGAGTCGCTCACGGCCGGCTGGCCCGCGTGGCTCGGCGGCACTTTCGTCAAGGTGTCGCTCAGCAGCGCGGCGGCGCTGCTCTTCATCGCGGCGCAGGCCGGCTTCCTCGACGGCCCGCGCGTGCTGGCCAGCATGGCGCTCGACCGCTGGATGCCGGCGCGCTTCGCGGCGCTGAGCGACCGTTTCGTCACGCTCAATGGCGTGCTCCTCATGGGTGGTGCGGCGTTGGCCGTGCTGCTGCTCACGCGGGGCGACGTCGGCCTGCTGGTCGTGCTCTACAGCATCAACGTCTTCGTGACCTTCAGCCTGTCCCAGCTCGGCATGGTGCGGCACTGGTGGCTCGTGCGCCGGGAGGAGAAGGCCTGGCGCCAGCGGCTGGCCGTCAACGCCGTCGGTCTCGGCCTGACGAGCTTCATTCTCGTCACGCTCGTCATCCTCAAATTTCACGACGGTGGCTGGGTGACGGTTCTGCTGACGGCGGCGCTGGTCGCCGTGGCTTTCGCGGTGCACCGGCATTACGAGGACGTGCGCCACAAGCTCGTGCGGCTGGATGACATCCTCGAGGCGGCAAAGACGGTGACGCCGGGCTCCCGCGAGCTGGCGGCGCCGGCCAACTCCCGCGCGCGCACCGCCGTGGTCTTCGTGAATGGCTACAATGGCCTCGGGCTGCACACGCTGCTCGGCGCCGTGCGCATGTTCGGCGGCGGGTTCAAGCGATTCGTCTTCGTGCACATCGGCGTGGTGGACGCGGGCAACTTCAAGGGCGCCGACGAGATCGGGCACCTGCGGGCTCACGCGGCCGCGGAGTGCGCGCGTTATGTCAGCTTCGTGCAGCAGCGTGGCGGGGAGGCCGCGGCCGTCACGGCCATCGGCCACGAGATCATCGCCGAGCTGGAGAAATTGCTGCCGGAACTGACCGCGCAATACCCGGACGCGGTGTTCTTCGGCGGGCAGCTGGTGTTCGAGCGCGAGACCTTCTTCACGCGGCTGCTGCACAACTACACGGCGTTCGCCCTGCAGCGCCGGTTGTTCCTGCGCGGCCTGCCGTGCGCCGTGGTGCCGATCCGCATCACCCAGCCGGCACCGGTTTGAAGCCGCATCGGGCCATTTGACACCCCGGTCAAACCGGCTATCTCTGCAGTCCGCCCATGCCCTACACCGAAGACCGCACCCAATGGTTCGCCGGGCAGGGGCTTTGGTCGCATGTCCCGGAATCCGATTGGAAGGACTGGACCTGGCAGCTGAAGAACCGCCTCACGTCCATCGAGCAGCTCGAGCGCTACATGACGCTCACGCCGTCGGAAAAGGCCGGCTGCCTGTTTGCCAAGGACAAGCTCGCCCTCGCGATCACGCCTTACTTTTTCAACCTGATCGACCGCAACGACCCGGACTGCCCGGTGCGCAAGCAGGTCATCCCCCGCAGCGATGAGATGGTCATCTCTTCCGGCGAGATGCTGGACTCGCTGGGCGAGGACGAGCATTCGCCCGTCCCCGGTCTCGTTCACCGCTACCCGGACCGCGTGCTGTTCCTCGTCACCGACCGCTGCGCCGCCTACTGCCGCTATTGCACGCGCAGCCGGCTGGTGAGCAACGCGCAGGACTACAACTTCCATCCCGAGTACGAGCAGGCGCTCCGCTACATCGAGGCGCACCCGGAGATCCGCGACGTGCTCCTCTCGGGCGGCGACCCGCTGCTGCTCTCGGACAAGAAGCTCGACCACCTGCTCGGCCGCCTCCGCGCGATCAAGCACGTCGAGTTCATCCGCATCGGCTCGCGCATCCCGGTCTTCCTGCCGCAGCGCATCACGCCGGAGCTCGCCGACATCTTCAAGAAACACGGCCCGGTCTGGATGAGCGTGCACCTCAATCATCCCAAGGAGGCCACGCAGGAGCTCAAGGACGCGTGCGAGCGCCTGTCGTTCGCCGGCGTGCCGCTCGGCAACCAGAGCGTGCTGCTCAAGGGCGTCAACGACGACCCCGACGTCATGAAGGCGCTCGTGCACCGGCTGCTGCGGATGCGCGTACGGCCCTACTACATCTACCAGATGGACCTCATCACCGGCGGCGCCCATTTCAAGGTGGATGTGCGCAAAGGCATCGAGATCATCCGCGCGCTGCGCGGCCACACGACGGGCTACGCCGTGCCGCAATACGTCATCGACGCCCCGGGCGGCGGTGGCAAGGTGCCGGTCAACCCCGACTACGTGGAGCAGATCACCGACGATGAGGTCGTCTTCCGCAATTTCGAGGGGAAGCAGTTCCGTTATCCGCTCAAGGCGAAGCCGCTGCCGGAGAAATCCGCCGGCCAGGTCATGCCGGCGGAGATCCACCTGTAGCGCTCAGCGCACCGCGAACGAGGCGGCGACCGTGGCTGTGATTGTCTTGTCGATGCTGGAGGTGTCGTTGTTGCCCTGCCAGCTGGTGGCGGCGGAGTAGAGCGGGTTGATCTGCACCACGCCCATGCGCGCGGACCGCAGTTCCCGCACCTGGCCGCCACCGCTGGCGGCAATCTGCTCGGCCCGGACCCGGGCGTCGCGCGGGGCCTCCGCCCTCATCTCGACCTTGGCCTCGCCGGCCTTCGTGTAGATGAAGGTGAAGCCGCCGGATTCGAGCGCGACATCCTGCTGGAGCAGTGCGCTGGAGTTGCCTGCCAGCTGCGGCAGCCGCTCGACCTCGGCCGAGCGCACCGCGAGATACTCGGTGAGCCGGTAGCCGAGGCGCACGAGCGCGACGGTGTCATCCTCCTCGCGCTTGCGGCGCGTGGTGATTTCCTGGAGTTGCGGCGGGGCGACGGAAAAATCCGTGAGGCTGTTCAGATTCAGCCAGCCGAGCACCTTGGCGTGATCCTGCTGCAGACGCTGCTGGGCCTCGAGGAGCGTCGGCGCTTCCACCGAGAAGCTCGCATGCCAGATGGCGAGATCGGAGCGGACGTTTTTGCGTGCGGAGCCAGTGACGTTGATGGTGTTGTTTTCAGCAATGCGGGTCCAGGCGCTGGCCAGAGTGACTGAGGCGAAGGCAAGGCCCGCGGCCAGCGCGAGGCCGGCGAGCAGACCGAAGAGATGCGGACGGGAGGCGGAGGGTGTGTTCATGATTTCGTGCGTTTATGACAAGGCGGGGCGCATTGCTGCGCCCGGAAATCGAAACCCTACTGCTGCGTAAACAACTGCAGCCCAGTATCAAGCACCAGCCAAATTCCGGAAAACTTATTCACAAAAATTACCGCAAGAAAGATTCAACGTTTTCGAACGGGTCGCGTCTATCCTAACGACATCAGTGCGTCGTTTTCATAGACGAACATTGTTTGTAGTTCTTACGGTTTGCTTGGTGTTAGGTCATGCAGGGCGTCCCGCAAGGGGCGCCCTTCATGTTTATGGGGTCGGAAAACCGCCGGGACGGCCGCAACTGGGAGCTGGCGCACGGCCGTTTGACCTGCAAGTTCAGCGCCATGCGTCCCCTTCGCGCTCCTGCTTTCCTGATCCTAACGCTGCTGGTGCTGATCCGGTCCGTCGCGGCCGATGTGCCGGTGACTGTCACTCCCGTCGGAGGGAAACACGGCATGGTGGTGGCCGGCCACCCGCAGGCGGCCCAAGCCGGGCTGGCGGTGCTCCAGGCGGGCGGCAACGCCATTGATGCCACGGTGGCGGTTTCGCTTTCGCTGGGCGTGGCCGAGCCCTACGGCTCGGGTCTCGGTGGCAAACTCATGCTGCTCTACTATGAGGCGGCCACCGACAAGACCTACGCGTTGGACGCTATGGACGCCGCCGGCTCGCTCGATGTCACCGCCTACCTGCCGCGTCCGGAGGAGGATCACAGCTACGGTTACGGTTCGGTCTGCGTGCCGGGCCTGGCCGCCGGGCTGTGGACCGCCCACCAGAAATGGGGCAAACTCAAGTGGGCCGATGATGTCGCGCCCTCAATCAAACTGGCCCGCGATGGTTTCGAGATCCTGCCCAAGACCCGTGACTTTTTCGCGGAGCAGGAGAAAAAGCTCCGTCGCGGCGACACTGAGATCGCCCGCCTCTACCTGCCGGGCGGACGGCTGCCTGTGGTCGGCACGCACCTCGTCAACGCCGACCTGGCCCACACGCTCGAGTTGGTGGCGCAGCACGGCCGCGACGGCTTCTACCGCGGGCCGGTGGCCGAGGCGCTGGTCGCCGCGTCGCAAAAGGGTGGGGGCGTCATCACGCTCGATGATTTGGCGCACTACGAGGTCCGGATCACCGAACCGCTCCAGCTCGATTTCCGCGGCTACCACCTGCTCGCCAGCCCGCCGCCGACCAATGGTGCGCCGCTCTTCCTCGCGATCATGAAGGTGCTGGAGGACGAAACCTTCTCCGGCCCGCTCCGCTCGCCGGCCAATCTCGACAAGATCGGCCGGGCCTGGCGCGAGGTGCAGCCGCTGGTCCAACGCGGCATCGGCGACGTGCCCGAGGCGGTCTTCAACTATGAGAAGATGGTTGCGCCCGACTCCATCGCTGCGCTCCGCGCCAAGCTGCGGGCGGTCGCCACCCCCGTGAAGAAGGTGGCCGGGTTGGATGATAGTGGTTCCTCTGCGGATGTGGCCGCCGCGACGACGCACTTTCTCGTGGCGGACGCCGCCGGCAACATCGTGTGCGCCACCCAATCGCAGAGCCTGCACTTTGGCGCCGGGGTGGTGCCGCCCGGCACGGGCGTGGTGCTGAACGACTCGATGAGCAATTTCGCCTTCACGGACCCGAAGAGCGTCAACTACGTCGCGCCGGGCAGGCGCCCACGCAGCACGGTCTCGCCGACCATCGTGTTCCGCGGCGGCCAGCCCGTTTTCGCCATCGGCATTCCCGGTGCGGCACGCATCCCGACGGCCATGCTGCAGGCCTTGCTCGACCGGCTGGCGCTCGGCCGGCCGCTGGCCGAGGCCATCGGCGACACGCGCATCCATTGGGACTACAACTGGCGGACCCAGGAGGAGTCCATCGAGGCGGAGCAATCGCTGGCCGCGCCCGATGCGTCCGCGTTGCAGGCGCTGGGCTGGAAAGTCGCATTGCCCGAAGCGGCCGGCACGGGCCGTTACTTCGGCGGCATCAATGCGATCGAACGGAATGCCGACGGCTCCTACACCGGCTACGCCGACCCGCGCCGGACGAACGCCGCCCTCGGTTACTGAGTCCGGCGGGTCATAGGGGGAAGTTTTTCTTGCCTGCCGGCGCGGCGGGCCTATCGCTGGCGTTGCCTGTAGGGGTGTCCTCCGCGGAGGACTGAGATTGCGGTGCGCTCGGCCGCTCGACCCTTCGAACCTGGACGGATCATGCCGACGAAGGAAACAGCACGCGCCGCGAGAGCGCCATGGGGCGCGTGGCGCCCCTTCTTTGGGAGTCCGTTTGGGTTCCGGGCTTCCAACCATGCAACTCCCGAACCGAATCCTCCCCTTCGCCCTCGCGCTGTCCGCCCTGTCGCTTCGCGCCCAAACCGCGGGTGACACCGCACCGGTGAAACTGGACCCCATCCGAGTGACCGCGGATCTCTGGGAGGCGCCGCTCACGCGCATCCCGGCCAGCGTCACGGTCTACGACGAGGCGGCGCTCCGCGCCGGCGCCGTCCGGCACTTCGGCGATCTCGTGGACCAGATCCCGAATCTCACCTGGACCGGCGGCACGTCGCGTCCGCGCTATTTTCAGATCCGCGGGGTCGGCGAGAATTCCCAGTTCGAGGGCGAGACGCCGGACTCGGTGGTGCGATTCCTCGTCGACGACCTCGATTTCACCGGCCTCGGTACGATCGGCAGCACGCTCGACGTGCGCCAGGTCGAGGTCCTGCGCGGCCCGCAGGCCGGCGCGTTCGGCGCCAACGCGGCGGGCGGTGTCGTGCGCCTTGTGACGAATGCCCCCACACCTTTCTGGACGGGTGCGGCCGAGGTGTCCTACGGCGAAGACGCGCTGCGCACCGGCAGCTTCGCCATCGGCGGTCCGCTCGTGGCGGCGAACCCCGATGAATTGATGATGCGCTTCGCTGTGCAGCAGAGCGACAGCGACGGCTTCCGACGCAACCTCACGCTCCACCGCAACACGAACGCGCGCGACGAGTTCACCTCGCGCCTTCGCCTGGCGTGGAATCCGAACAAGCTCTGGCACTGGGAGGCCGCGGTGCTGGCCGCCAACTTTGACGACGGCTACGACGAATTCGCGCTCGATAACAACGGCCGCTACACCTACAGCGACCAGCCGGGCTTCGACACGCAACGCTCGGTCGCCGCGAGCCTGCGCGGCACCTACCGCGGGTGGGACGGCGTGCGGCTCACGACGGTGACGAGCGCTTCCCGCACCCGCTCGCGCTACGCCTTCGATGACGACTGGACCGCGGCCTCGTATGCGGGCTACAGTGATTTGCGCCGCCTGCGCTGGGTGGTGAACGAGGAATTACGTCTCGATTCGGAGCCGGGCGTTTCCACCGGAGCCATCAGCCGCTGGACCCTCGGAGCCTTTTATTCCGGCCTCGATGAAACCTCCCGCTACAATTACCAGGATCTCTTCAGCACCGACGCGCTGAAAGTCGCCTATCATTCGAGGAACACCGCGCTGTTCGGCCAGGCCGGCCACGATTTCACGGCGCACACGCGCCTCGTGTTCGGCCTGCGCGGGGAGCGCATCAACCTTGACGGCACGGGCACCGAGTCCGCGGGGCCGGTTGTCACCGTGAAGCCGTCGTTCGCCGGCACGCTCTGGGGCGGCAAGCTGACGCTCGAACAGGACCTCGGCGACCAGGCGGTGGCCTTCGCGTCCGTGACGCGCGGCTACAAGGCGGGCGGCATCAACATCGACGCCCGCATCGACATCGGCGTCGATCCGCTGACCTACGGCACCGAGACGCTGTGGAACTGGGAGGCCGGCCTGCGCGGACACTCCGCCGACCAGCGCGCCACCGGCGAACTGACGGCCTTCTACCTGCAGCGGGAGCACGCGCAGGTGCGCGACGCCGCCGGCTTCGGCGGGACCTATCGTTTCTTCACCGACAACGGCGACCAGGCCCATGTCTACGGCCTCGAGGCGGCGGGGACCTACGTCCTGGCCAAGGACTGGTCGGTGCGCGGCTCGCTGGCGCTGATGCGCTCGGAGCTGGACCCGTTCACACTCAGCAACGGCAACACCGGCGGCGGGCACGACCTCGCGAATGCGCCGCGCTATGGCTACACCGTCGGCACGCGTTACGGCGCGGACCGTGGCTTCTTTGCCAGCACCGAGCTCGTCGGCCGGGCGCGGCAGTTCGACTCGAACAACCAGAACGAGGCGCGCCGGGCCTTCCGCGTGGTCAACGCCAGCGTGGGCTACACCTGGCGCGAGTGGACGCTCACGCTGTGGGCGAAGAACGCCTTCAACGAGACCTACGACAAGCGCGTGTATTTCTTCGGCAACGCGGACCCCGACTACATCGAGACCCGCTACGAAGACCGAGCCGATCCACGCCAACTGGGTGTGACCGCAGCCTACCACTTCTAAAGGATGCACCCCGGGCGCGAAGTATACTATTAGTTGACATCAAGCCGCCGTGGCTGATGTCAACTAATAGTATACTTAGGCGGGCGCCGCCTGGGGCAACGAGGTCGAAGCGGTTGCGGGTGCCGGTGCTCAGCCGCGGGTCGCCGCGTCCTGGCGCCGCAGCAGGTACATCGGCGTGGTCTCGAAGTTCTTGGCCGTCGTGAGATGGCCCACGTATTCCGAGGTCACACCGCTGTCCGGCTCGAGCCGCAGCAGCGCGGCGAAGCCGGTCGTCACGTAGACCTCGCCCGGGGGCGTGCGCGGCTCGATCCGGGCGGCACGGGTGAGGCCCCGGCCCATCACCATGTTGATGCGCAGCACCGGGTCGTAGACGGGCACCAGCGGGGCGACGTGGCCGCCCAGCCGCAGCGAAAGATCGGCCGGCAGACCCGCGGCCGCGAGGTCGACCGTGTGCAGGCGTTCCTGCAGGTCGAGCGCGATGCGGGCGCCATTCACCGCATTGTCCATCACCAGAAAGAGCCCGTCGCCCCAGGTGTTGCGCACGACGACATGCTCGCCGTAACGATCAAGCACCTCGGACACCGGCTGCATGACCGTGGCGAGGAAAAGCTTGATGTGTTCGTCGTGCAGGCGGCTGAAGCCTTTGAAGTCGCCGAAGAGCACCGCGCGGATCACCCGCTTGGAGGAGGGCGTGATGAACGGGGCGGTCGGGCTGGTGCGGGTCGAACGCACCGGGATGACTTCCGTCGTGCCGCCGGCGAGCCGCCATTGCTGGATGTCGTGGGCGGTGCCGGCCTTGTCGTTGGCATCGTCGCCGTCGAACACGGCGAGCTGCCACACCCGGGTGTCGATGCTGGCCGCGCGGTTCATGGCCTGGCCCATGGCGATGCGCCCGGCGTAGGAGAACAGCACGTCGTCGCCGTTGTAAGCGCTGTCGCTGGCGATCGTGACCGAGGTCGCCGCGCCCAGGCAGTGGCGGAAGCGCGCGACCCAGTCGGGGCCGGCGGGCTCCACGCTGATGGCGATGAATTCATCGATGGCGAAGGGCAGCACCACGTGTAGCTCGACCCCGAGTTCAAGTGCGGTCTCGGCAATGATGATGTCCGCGCCGCTGGCGAGGGAGCCGTGCGCGAAGCCGACCCGGCGGGCCTGCAGGCGCTCCCGGATTTGCTGCGCCACCCCGGCCTGCTGCTCATGCGGGAAACGGGCGCGGGCGCCCGGCGGCGCCGTCATGTGCCCGCAGAAATGGATCACCTCGGGCTGCGCCAGCACCTCGATGATTGGCGCCGGGTCGGCGCCGACGGCATGGCAAAGGAACCGGAGCTGGCGGCGGGTGGTGGCGTGGGCGCCCAGGTCGTCTTGGGCGCCGACGGCGGCGGTCTGCAGCGCGGCGATGGCGCCATCGGTGTCGCCAAGGACGAGCAGCGCCTCGGCGCGCGTCACCCAAGCCCAGTAGTAGTTGCCGTCGGTCGGGCCGGTCAGGGCCGCGGTTTCCCGGGCGACGACCTTGAGGACGTCGCGCGCGAGGGTGTGGGCCTGGGCCTGGCGCCCGGCAATCTGCCAAAGAGTTGCGGCATTGACGCCGGCATACGAGCGGCCGAGGCGCCGGTAAACGTCCTCATAGGCGGCGGCCGCCACGGCCGCCAGGGGCGGGCGTTCGGACGGGGGTGCCTGCAAGGCCCGGTCCTTGGCGATGCGGGCGGAAAGGGCGGCTATGTCCTCGGCGAGCGCTGGGGGCAGGAGGTCGGCGGGCAGGGTGGTCTTGAGGTCGGCCGCCTCGGCCGCCGCGCGCTTCGAATTGCCGGAACGCGCCAGGGCCAGCACGCGGAGATACTTGATTTCCGCCCGGGCCACGGGGGTGAAGGGGGGCTGGAATTCGTGGACCGCCGCGTCCTCCGCCACATCGTAGGCCGCAAGATACTGGCCCCGCCGGATCAGGCCGCGGATCGCTCCTATCACCTCGGCGCTGCTCATGGCCGTGGTCAGCGTCGGCTTCACTGAAGGGGAGGGGGAGGGCATACGGCCTTACTGAGGTGTTCCAACGGGTGCCAGTGAGGGTTTGGGCTGGCAAGGACTAAGCATAACTGCCATTAACTGCGGGGACTTATGCCGGACAGCACACACTCAGCCGGCGGTGTTTTTCTCAGCTATGCGCGGGAAGACACTGACGCGGCCCCGCGCATCGCCGAAGCGATGCGGGCCTTCCGCGTCGACGCATGGGTCGACCAGAGTGAATTGCGGGGCGGCGCAGCGTGGGACGCGGAGACCAAGAA
>JACXTT010009266.1_pt1 | contig 13466 bp, 16 predicted proteins | sample 9270951 | NCBI WGS metagenome assembly JACXTT01 (sample SAMN15532306, study PRJNA645909) | rock metagenome | isolation source: weathered quartz diorite | place: Puerto Rico | collected 2017-06-21
CATTAGGTGCGCGGGTGTGCTGGGCGCGTTGCTGAGCCTGCGCGGCTGTCAAAATGGGCGTTTCGGCCGACTGCGCGAAGGCAGTGACGGCGATGATAATCAGTGCGCCTGCTGGAAAAAGTCTCGGCATGTTTTCTCCGGCGCCCGCTGTTTCGACGCTGATTGAGGAAGGCGCGGTTATCGCTGGTGCCGGCAGCAGGAATCGAACCCGCGACCTTTTGATTACAAATCAACTGCTCTACCAACTGAGCTATGCCGGCTTGCGCCGCATTATAGGCCCAGCATTGCGGCCACGAAACCGCGCCAACCAGCTACTTGATCACCTGCAGCCGCGGCCGGCGCCCTGCCGGCGGCCTGGGACGGTGATCGTCCGGAGGAGAACCAGGGTGGGCCTTCGGCGGCGCGACCACCGGGGCGGGCAGCGACGGTGAAGTCTGGAACGCCAGGCCATGCCCGTTTTCCTTGGCGAAGATTCCTGCGACAGCGCTGATCGGAACCGAGATCTCGCGCGAAGTACCGCCGAAACGCGCCGAGAACTGTATCCGGTCGTTGCCGATCTTCAGATTGCGGGTGGCGTCGGGACTTACATTGAGCACGATTTCGCCGTTCTTGACGTACTCGGTCGGCACCTTGGTGGTCTCGTCCACCTTCACGGCAACGTACGGAGTCAGCCCGTTGTCGCAGCACCATTCGTAGATCGCACGGATCAGGTAGGGGGTGGTCGCGGTTTCCTTCACTTGCGCATCACCTTTTCGGAAGCCGTGAGCGCCTCGATGAAAGCGGGACGGCTGAACAGCCGCTCGGCGTACTTCATCAGGGGTGCAGCCTGCTTGGGCAGCTGGATGCCGTAGAAATCCAGTCGCCACAACAGCGGCGCGATCGCCACGTCCAGCATCGAGAATTCTTCGCCGAGCATGTACTTCTGCTTGACGAACACCGGCGCGATCTGCGTGAGATTGTCGCGGATGATCTGGCGCGCCTTTTCGGCCTGCTTCTGGGTGCCGCCCTCGATCGCGTCGATGTTGGAGAACAGCTCGTTCTCGAAACGGAACAGGAACAGCCGCGCGCGCGCGCGCATCACGGGATCGGCCGGCATCAGTTGCGGATGCGGGAAGCGGTCGTCGATGTACTCGTTGATGATGTTCGACTCGTACAGGATCAGGTCGCGTTCCACCAGCACCGGGGTGCGGTTGTACGGGTTCATCACCGCGAGGTCCTCCGGCTTGTTGTAGAGGTCCACGTCGATGATCTGAAAATCCATCCCCTTTTCGTAGAGGACGATGCGGCAGCGTTGGCTGAACGGGCAGGTGGTGCCCGAATAAAGGGTCATCATGGGCGTTACCTAGGTATTGATGGTCAGCGCACGTCTTTCCAGTACTCCGTCTTGAGCAGCCAACTGAGCACAAGCAGGAGCGAAAGGAAGAGCAGGACGACGATGCCGATCTGGACGCGCCGGGTCTTGGCCGGTTCGCCCATGTAGGAAAGGTAGTTCACCAGATCGCGCGCGAGCTTGTCGTACTCCAGCGGCGACAGGATTCCCGGGGATTCCAGCACGAGCCTCCTGTGCTCGACCTTGTGTTCGCCGTGTTCCTCGAATTCGGATTTCAGCACCTGGGTGCCCTGCAGCTGCCAGAGCACGTGCGGCATTCCGACGTTCGGAAAAGCCAGGTTGTTCCAGCCGGTCGCGCGCGCGGGGTCGCGATAGAAACTGCGCATGTAGGTGTAGAGCCAGTCCGCGCCGCGCGAGCGGGCGATCACGGAAAGATCCGGCGGCGCGACACCGAACCACTGCTGCTGGTCCTTCTTGCCGGCGGCGATTTGCATCGGGTCACCGACCTTCTCGCCCGTGAACAGCAGGTTGTCCTTGATCTGCCGTTCGGTCAGGCCAAGATCCGTGAGGCGGTCGTAGCGCATCGCCGCCGCGGAGTGACAGTTCAGGCAATAGTTGACGAACACCCTTGCGCCGCGCTGGATCGACAGCACGTCTCCGGAATCGATGCTGGCGCGATCGAGCCGGATGTCGTCGCCGGCGGCGTGGACCGCAGCTGGCGCGAACAGCAACGCGAGAATGATTCTTTTCACCATGTCACTCTCGCAGGCTCCGGCTTGGTCTTGTCGATCTTGCTGTACCAGGGCATCAGCAGGAAGAACAGGAAATAGACGATCGTGAAGATGCGCGCCACCACGGTCGCGCGTTCCGCGCCGCCCAGCCAGGACCCGAATTGGCCCCAGACATTGGTCGGCACGGTACCGAGATAGCCCAGCACGACGAAGGAGATCACCAACAGCGCGAGCGCGGTCTTGTAAACCATCCCGCGGTAGCGGATCGACTTGACGGCGCCGCGATCCAGCCACGGCAGGAAGAAGAAGATCAACACCGCAAGTCCCATGGCCATCACGCCCGGAAACTGCGAACCGAACAACGGCGGCACGGCGCGCAGGATCGAATAGAACGGCGTGAAGTACCACACCGGGGCGATGTGGGCCGGGGTCTTGAGCGAATCGGCGGGCACGAAATTGTTGTTCTCAAGGAAGTAGCCGCCCATCTCCGGCGCAAAGAACACGATGACGCTGAACACCATCAGGAACACCACCACGCCGACGATGTCTTTCACCACGTAATAGGGGAAGAAGGGGATGCCGTCGAGCGGAATGCCGGTCTTCGGATCCTTCCTGTTCTTGATCTCGATGCCGTCCGGATTGTTGGAGCCGACTTCGTGCAGTGCCACCAAGTGCGCAAACACCAAGCCCAGCAACACCAGCGGGATCGCGATCACGTGAAAGGCGAAAAAACGATTCAGCGTCGCGTCGGAAACCACGTAGTCGCCGCGGATCCACACCGCCAGGTCGGGGCCAACGAAGGGGATGGCCGCGAACAGATTGACGATCACCTGCGCACCCCAATAGGACATCTGGCCCCACGGCAGCAGGTAGCCGAAGAAGGCCTCCGCCATCAGGCACAGGTAGATCAGCACACCCAGCAGCCACAGCAACTCGCGCGGCCTGCGGTAGGAACCGTACATCAGGCCGCGAAACATGTGCAGGTACACCACCACGAAGAACAGCGACGCGCCGGTGGAATGCATGTAGCGTATCGCCCATCCCCAGTCGACGTCGCGCATGATGTACTCGACCGAAGCGAAAGCCTGCGTCGCGTCCGGCTTGTAGTGCATGGTGAGGAAAATGCCGGTGACGATCTGCATCACCAGCACCAGCATTGCCAGCGAGCCGAAGTAGTACCAGAAGTTGAAGTTCTTCGGCGCGTAATACCCGGAAAGGTGCGCTCTCCAGGCCGCCGTCAGCGGAAAGCGCGCGTCGATCCAGTTGAGCAGCGCCGTCATCTTACCCATCGCGTCATGCTCCTTTGCTGTCTTCCCCGATGATCAGGCGCGTGTCGCTCAGGTAGGTATACGGGGGAACCCTGAGGTTCGCGGGGGCCGGCACGCCCTTGTAGACGCGGCCGGCGAGATCGAACTTGGAACCGTGACAGGGACAAAAGAAACCTCCCGGCCAATCCTCGCCCAGACCGCTTTCGGCCCCGGGCGCGAGTTTCTGAGACGGCGAACAGCCAAGGTGAGTGCAGATGCCAACCAGCACCAGGTATTCGGGTTTGATCGAGCGGACTTCGTTCTTTGCGTAATCCGGCTGCATCGGCATGGAGGACCTGGGGTCGGCCACCACTTCGTCGAGCTTGGGCAGGCTGTCGACCATTTCCCTGGTGCGATGGATGACCCACACCGGCTGGCCGCGCCACTCCACCGTGACCATCATCCCGGGCTCGACCTTGGACAAATCCACCTCGACCGGGGCGCCGGCAGCCCGTGCCCTTGCGCTCGGGTTCATGCTCACCACGAAAGGCACGGCGACGGCGACACTCGCCACGCCGCCGGCAACGCTGGTGGCGGCTACAAGAAAGCGCCGCTTGCGGCGATCGAGATTGCTCTCAGCCATGCTCCAGTCCGTCAGGTTTCAAAAGCGTTGCATTTTACAGTAGGTGCCTCGCCAAATTACACCCCATGTTGCTTAAGTCCATGTAAGTGCTTGTGAAATCGCCCTCCGGAGACTTTGGACAGAATTTGCTGCGGCCACCGGAAATCTGCGTGCAAGCCCGTGTGCGCGGTCTCGGCTTCGGCTGGTACCATCTGCGCCTCGCGCTCCGCAACAGTGTATGAGGACGCAAACGGGCTACAACCGGCTTCGAGAACAACGATGAAAGTCAGGGTGAAATGGATCGAGCACGTTGCTTTCCTGGGTGAGACCGAAAGCGGGCATGCGCTGGTAATGGATGGCGCGCCGGAGGGCGGCGGCCGCAATCTCGGGCCGCGGCCGATGGAAACGGTGCTGGCGGGCACCGGCGGTTGTACGGCTTACGACGTCGTGACTATCCTGAAGAAGGCGCGCCAGGACATCAGCGATTGCGTGCTGGAGGTCGACGCCGAGCGAGCCCCCACGGAGCCGAAGGTATTCACGCGCATCCACTTTCACTTCGTGATCAGCGGGCGCAACGTCAGGCGCGAACAGGTCGAGCGCGCCATTCATCTTTCGGCGGAGAAATATTGCTCGGCCTCGATCATGCTCGGCAAGACCGCCGAGATCACCCACGACTTCGAGATCGTCGAAGCGTGAGGCTGGTGATCAAACCCGGTAGGTCGACAACGTCATCAGGCGCGAGGAGATCCGCATCGCCTGCTTGACTGGCCCTGGCAGCTCCGCGGCGCCGCGGGCAAGCGCCATGTTGGCGTGGCGCGCCTCGTCTTCCTTCATCTGCGCTACGATGGCGCGGCTTTTTTCGTCCTGAGGCGGTAATCGCTCGAGATGACCGTCCAGATGCCCTTCGACCTGGCGTTCGGTTTCGGCCAGGAATCCCATGTTCCATTTGTCTCCGAGCAAACCCGACAGCGCGCCGATGGCGAACGACGCCGTGTAGAAAAACGGGTTGAGGACGCTCACCCGCCCGCCCAGTTCGTCGATGCGCTGCGCAGTCCAGGCCAAGTGCTCGGTCTCCTCCGCTGCCGCGCGTTCGAGAGTCTTCCTGACGTTATCGTCGCGCGCGGTCAGCGCCTGCCCCTGATACAGCGCCTGCGCGCACACCTCGCCGCTGTGATTCACCCGCATCAGCGCCGCGGCGTGGCGTTTCTCCGTTGCACTCAGCTCTAAATTGGGAAGATTCTCTCCGGGAACCGGCCGTAGCGAAACTGCAGGCCCGCACAAGGTGCGCAGCGCGCGGTCGAATCCGATGATCAGGCGATCGATATCGGGTATCACGGGCCGCTCACTTCTTGCGCATGAAGAATAGGAACAGCCCGCCGGTCTCGGTGGAGGACAGCAACTGGTTTCCCGTCTGCTTCGAGAACGCCTGGAAATCGCGCACCGAACCCGGGTCGGTGGCGAGAACCTTCAGCACCTGGCCGGAACTCATGTCGTTGAGCGACTTCTTGGTGCGCAGGATCGGCAGCGGGCAGTTGAGCCCGCGCGCGTCGAGTTCACGATCGAAGTGAATTTCGGTCTCCATCTCGGGTCCCTGTTTCATTGTTTCGGCAAAGTTGCTCATGGGGGAAACGGCGGGAACACCCGGAATGATATCGCTTTGCCGCAATCCTCAGAAGATGCTGATGTTGCGGTCGAGCAGCAGTTGCGACAAGCGCGTATTCGCCGCTTCCAGCCTTCCCACCAGGAGCTCGAGGAAAGCCGCATTGAAGGCGTGCTTGCAACTCTCGGTCGCCTGTGCCAGCGAATCGGCGCCGACCTCGACGATGGTAATGTCGTTGACCGATGCGACGCTCGCGGTGCGTTGGAACAGGCGCTTGCCGAGGTAGGCCATTTCTCCGAAACACTCACCCGTGCGCAGGATGTTGAGCAGTTTGCCCTGCTTGGTGACTTTGACCTCGCCCGCGGCGACGATGTAGAACGAGGTGCCGATATCGCCTTCCTTGATCACCAGGCTGTTGGCGGAATAGCGCGCCCAGTTGGAGATCCGCAACACTTGCCACAGATCGACGTCGGAAAAGGTCCTGAAGAATTCCAAGCGGCGCAGCACATTGAACTTTTCGGTCTCCGGCACGACTTCTTCCGGTTTCTGCAGGTTATTGAAGGTGTCGGCGAGTGCCTGGGCAAATTCCTCCCAGGTGTGGAATCGCTTGGCGGTCTCCTTCTCCAGCGCGCGCCGCACGATGGCGTCGACGGCGGCCGGGATCTCCGGGCGCAGCATGCTCGGCGGCGGCGCGTCGACGTGAATGATCTGATAGACCATGCTGTAGTTGTTGGTCGCCTTGAACGGCAGAGCCCCGGTGAGCATCTGGTACAGCACCACGCCCAGCGAAAAGATGTCAGTCTGGTGATTGAGCACAAATTCCTGCAGTTGCTCTGGCGACATGTACGCGGGGGAACCGATTCCGGATACCTGCGTGGTCTCCGCTGCGATCGTGAGCGCGGCGCCGAAGTCGGATATCTTGATGTCGGATTCGCCCGTGAGCAGTATGTTCGCCGGCTTGATGTCGCGGTGAATGATTCCGTGGCGATGCGCGTAATCGAGCGCCTTGCAGCACTTGAAAATGATCTCGATCACGCGGCCGACCGGCAGCAGCGATTCGGGCTGGGTCAAAGGCTCGAGGGTGCCGCCCTCGACATACTCCATCACCAGATAGCTGCCCTGCTCGTCGGCGACCGCATCGAAGATGGAAACGATGTGGGGATGGGAAAGCTTCCCGGCGAGCGATGCTTCGGTGAGAAACAGCTTATGGAAGCGCCTGCCGTGGTCCTTGTCGCCGAGGGCATCGGCGCGCACCAGCTTGATCGCGACCTGGCGATTGGCAAATGCGTCGTTGGCCAGATAAACCGCACTGGTCGCGCCTCTGCCAAGCTCCCTGATGATTTCGTATTTGCCGATCTTTTCCATGATCGCTGTGCCGGACCTCTCGCAGCCAAGCGAGCGTACGTCGATATGATAGGAAATTCAAAGCCATAAGGCGAGGTATTTGAGTAAATTCAAGGCGACTGTTCGAGCCGCAGACGATTGCGGCGGATAAAAAGGTCGCCGGACCCGCCCTGCACGGCACACCGAAAAACTGTGACTCAGGGACGGCGCCGCGCTTCCGTGTCGATCGCCACCAGTTCCTTGAGTCGCGCCTCGACGCTGGATTTCTGATAGAAGTCGCCGTCGCCGGCGCGCTGCGCGAGTTGCAGTTGTTCGATCGCGGCGGCAAGGTTTCCGCGCAGCACGTACGCCTCGGCCTGCGCGCGGTGCTGCAGCAAGTGTTTTCCCAATGCGGTATAGCCGCGCGATTGCAGTTCGTAAAGGCGCGCGTCGGAGGTCCGGGTCTCAAGCCTGCCCGAAAGGAAGTCCACCGCTTCCGCCGCACGCTTGGCGTCGAGCAGGGCGTTGGCGTACCCGTAAACCAGCGCGCGGCGGCTGGGGTGGGCGCGCAGCCCGTCGCGATAAGCCGCCAGCCCCTTTTCGAGCTCGCCGCTGCCGATGAGGGTCTGCGCCGCCAAGGCATCGATCATCGGGCTTTTCGCCTTGAGGCTTTGCAACGCGGCGAGCTCCTTCCTGGCGCGCGGAAAATCGCCCGCGCGCAACAGCGCCACGACCAGGCCGTAGCGTGCCGCCGCCTCGCTGGTGAATTTTCGGCCGGACAGCATGTCGTCGAAATTTGTCACCGCCAAGCGCGGATTGCCCTCAAGCGCCGACAGCCGCGCTCGCACGAGGTGAAATTCCAGGCTGTCGGGCACCTGCCTGAACGGGACGTCCTGAATGCGGCTCTGCACGTCCGCAATCCGCTCGAAAGTAAGCGGATGCGTGCGCAGATAGGCCGGTGCGCCGGTTTCATATACGCGCGTGGCTTTCTGCAGGCGTTCAAAAAACACCGGCATCGCATGCACATCGAAGCCGGACTTCTCCAGGATCTGTAAACCGATGCGGTCGGCCTCGCGTTCATGCTCGCGGGTAAAGTTGAGCGCCGACTGGATCGTGCCCGCTTGCGCCGCCGTGATCGCCGCCGCGGAAACCTCAGGATTCGAGCGCGCCGCGAGGATCGCCACCGCCAGCGCTGCCATCGACGCGATTCCGGCACGCTGTTGCGCCGCGACCATGCGGGCAAGGTGGCGCTGGGTGACGTGGGCGATTTCATGGGAGAGGACGCTGGCGAGTTCGGACTCGCTCTGTGCGATGAGCAACAAGCCCGAGTGCACGCCGACGTATCCGCCCGGCAAGGCAAATGCGTTGACGGAATTGTCGGCGATCCCGAAGAACTCGAAGGGGCCGGCCGGATCGGGACTGTTTCCGACCAACCGGTAGCCGATGGCGTTCAGATAGTCGGTAATGTCGGGATCGTCTATGTAGGCAGCGCTGGCGCGGATCTGGTTCATGATGCCATCGCCGAGTTTGCGTTCCTGGGCGGACGACAGCGCGCCTTGCGAAACATCGCCCAGGTCGGGCAGTTCGTCGGCGAGACCAAGTGCCGGGACCAGCAGGACCATAGCGATCACTGAGCGAAATTTCATGGTGCTATGATAGCGCCACCTTTCATCCAGTTCCCCGGTCGTGTTGCGGCCGCTCGCGAAACAGACGGATACCAGCTTGGGCGAACTTACGCATTTCGATTCCCGTGGTCAGGCACACATGGTCGACGTGGCGGAAAAGCAGGAAACCCGCAGAGTCGCGATCGCGTCCGGCAGGATTTTCATGCGTGCTGATACGCTGCGGAAGATCGTCGAAGGCGATGCTGCCAAGGGTGACGTGCTTGGTGTGGCGCGGATCGCGGCGATCCAAGGTTCGAAGCGCACTTCGGAGTTGATCCCGCTGTGCCACCCGGTCGCGCTTACCAAGGTGAGCGTCGATTTTGAAGTGCATAGCGACGAGAATTCGTTGGAATGCATCGCGGTTGCGGAGACTGTCGGGCGCACCGGCGTGGAAATGGAGGCGCTGACGGCGGTCAGCGTCGGATTGCTCACGGTCTACGACATGTGCAAGGCCGTGGACCGGGGCATGCGCATCGATGGCGTCGGGTTGCGCGAAAAGCGCGGTGGCAAGTCCGGGCACTGGGTTGCCGGGACCGGCAGCGCGTAAGCTTGCAGGAACCGGCGTGCGCCGGATCGGTCTCACACTTGGAGCACGGTTGCGGCATGTTGATTCCCCGGTCGGTGGCTGTTCTACTCATCGGCGGCGCGTTTCTTCATTCGATGGGGCTGGCCCTGGCAGATGAGGCGCCGAATGTCGCGGCGGGAAGGCAACTCGCCTTCGAGATCGCAAAAGGCAACTGCCCCGCCTGTCACATGTTTCCGGGGGATCCCCGGGCGGATACGCTGGCGAATATCGGCCCGCCTCTGTTGGCGATCCGCTCCAGGTTTCCGGACCGCGCGCAGCTGCGCGGCCGGCTCTGGGATCCGATGCAGACCAATCCGAACACGGTAATGCCGCCGTTCGGCAAGCACAGAATCCTGAGCAGCGACGAGATCGAACTGATCATCGATTACCTTTATACGCAGTGAAGCCCCAAACGATGGAAAGCATGAGAGCCCGAAAGACGCGCCGGTCTGTGCTGCGCGCCGCCGCGGTGGCGATGGCAACGGCGCTGCTGCGGCCCCTGCAACTGCTGGCCGGCCAGTGGAACAAGGCCGCATTCGACGCCAAGGCAGTCGACGATGCGCTGAAAGGCATAGGCGTCACCGCGACTGAGGACAGCAACCAGATCGTGTTGAAAGCACCGGAAATCGCCGAGAACGGAGCCATCGTTCCGCTGGAGATCACCAGCCAGATACCCGGCACTCAGGCGATTTACATCCTGGTGGACAAGAATCCGCAGCCGCTCACCGCGGTGTTCGAGTTTGCCAATGGGGCGGAAGCATTCGTGGCCACCCGGATAAAGATGAACGAATCGTCTATCGTACGGATCCTGGCCAGGACGGGCGGTAAGTTCTACGCCACGATGCGTGAAGTCAAGGTCACGATCGGCGGCTGCGGGGCCTGAGTGCCGGAACAGGAAGGGGGAACGCCAGATGGCCGATCCGATGAAAATTCGCGCGCAGCTGCACGGCGACGTGGCCGACGTGAAAATACTTATATTTCATCCGATGGAGACCGGCCTGCGCAAGGACGGTGTCACCGGCCAGCCGGTGGCCATGCATTTCATCCAGACTCTCACCGCGACACACAACGGCAAGACCGTGCTCGAGGCGCAATGGAGCCAGGCGGTGTCCAAGAATCCGTTCCTGAACTTTCGCGTGCGTGGAGCGAAACCGGGCGACAAGATCATGGTGGGCTGGGTGGACAATCGGGGCGACAAGGCGAGCATGGAAGCCACGCTAAACTGAGTCCGCCAGCGTGGACCTGGCATCCTGTTCCGCTAATTCGCGGCTGAAAACCGACGAGAATCGGCGCCATGCGGTGTTACGAGTCCTCGCCGTGCGTGTCGGAGCGCGGAAGAGGGGGGCCCCTCCGGGCGGAACGGGATACTGGGCCTGCTCGTGAGTAGAATAATTCTGGCGGTCAGCCTGCTGACGTGCTCATGGATCGCACTGGCTGGCGCCGGTCCGGACCAGGATCGCGCGACCATGATCGCGCTTTTCAAGGGCAAGTTTCCCGGACATGGGCTGGACGACTATGTCAATGGCGCCCTGATGATGAGCCCGGACGCCAAAGCACAGTTCGACAGCATCATGGAGTTCCCGCCCTTCCAGGGGGAGATCGACAAGGGCAGGATGCTGTGGGAGAAGCCGTTCGCGAACGGCAGGACTTTCTCCGGCTGTTTTCCCAACGGCGGCCGCAATGCCGCCGGAAACTTTCCTTATTTCGACGCGGCGTCAGGCCAGGTCGTCACCTTCGAGATGGCGATCAACCGATGCCTGCGCCAGAACGGCGAGCGTGAATTCGAGTACGGTGCCAAGGAAACGATGGGAGTGTTGACCGCATATGCTCGCACGCTCTCGGACGGCATGCGAGTGCATATCGTGGTGGACGGCGCTGCCGCACAACGGCGTTACCAGGCCGGCCGCGAGTTCTATTTCCGCCGCATCGGCCAGCTCAACCTTGCCTGCGCCTCGTGCCACGTCGCGTACGCCGGCAACCACTTCCGCGACGAGATCATCTCGCCCGCCATCGGGCAGACAACGCACTTCCCGGTATTTCGCGCCGGGGACGACTTGCACACGCTGCACATGCGCTACCAGCGCTGCATGGAGGCGATGCGCGCGGTCCCGTTCCCCGCCGGCAGCCAGGAATTCAACGACCTGGAGTACTTCCACTCCTATCTGAGCAACGGCCTGCCGATGCGCGCGTCGGTGTATCGCAAGTAGGCCGTCGGCACCGTACTCGCCGAGGCGCGGGCGCAATCCCTCTACCAATCGGCGAAACGTCCGTACTGCCAGAAATGCGGATGGCGCAGCTGCAGGTTGCCGGGCATGGGATTGACCACATCCACATACTCGAACGCAAGAACCGCCGTCGTGCACATTGCCAGCATGGCAACGCCGACCAGCGCCAGTTCCTCCGAACGCCAGCGGTCGTCACGCTCGGTCTCCGATGCCGTCGCCCGAATCCGCCCGACCAGCCACCCGGCGATTACGCACAAGAGGATCTGGCTGTGCGGCATGATGAGGTTGCCGCTGAACAGCGAATCGGTGAGCCCTATCACCAGCGCCGCACACAGACTCGCGGTCAGCGGACTCGCGCCCTGCCGTGTCTGCGCTCGCAACGTCCTGACGGCGAACAACAGCAACAACATGAGCAGCGCGACGCCAGCGGCCCCGGCGAGCAGTCCGTACTCGGAAAGCATCTGCAGGGGTGAATTGTGCGGGTGCGCATTGTTGATAATTGTCTGGTTCAGGCCCCATTGACCAGGCCCGATGCCGAGCAATGGATGCGTACTGAGCATTTTGAGCGATATTGCCGCCATCGCCATCCTGTCGGTGTCGCTTTGCGAACCGAATTCAGCGGCCGCGCTTACGCCGGGAACCGGGGTCGCCCCAGGTGCGGAGGCAACGACCTGGGAGAAAAGTAGGTAAATCAGCCCCCCTGAAACCACCAGGATGGCTTGTTGGCCCAGCCACGCAATTCGCCCAGTGCGCGTCAATGCAAGCACCGCTATCATGCCCGCGACCACGCCCACCCAGACGGCGCGCGAACCGACCATCCATTGCAGCGCCCAGAAATTTGCCGCAACGACATACACGGCGATCCGCCACGAGCGGGACATCCCCGGCAGCGCCGCAGCGAGCGGGATCAACAGAAGCACGTAGGCCTGATACTGGCTGAAGAATCGCACGTTGGCGAAATCCAGGAATGGGCTGACCCATTGGAACTGCTTGCCTTCGAGCATATAAGAAATCTGCGTCACCCAGAATTTGATGCTCACGAGAGCGGCGCCGGAGGCGATCGCAACGGCGAGCACCGCCTCCGCCTTGTCTCTGAGCGCCCCCACGGCAGCGGTTACGGCCAGGAACAGGAGCACGAGCTGGGCGACCAGTGCGATTTCCAGTGCACCAAGCTGAGGGGCGCCCGAGAACGAAGCGCTCAAAGCACCGCCCACGATCATGACGGCAATCAATACCCTGGGCAGGTTTCCCAAAGCAAACCATGCGCGCGCGACCGCGCCGCGGATGGTGGGCAGGAGCAGCGACAGCGTCGCCAGCGCGAGAACGCCCAGTTGAAGCAAGCGTGCGTTGTCGTACATGCGCGCCGCGATCGCTGGATACCACACCGGCGCAATGACGAGGTACAGGCAAACGGGCAGGATCGCGAGCGTCAGCGCTTTGCTTCGTCTGATTTCTTGCAGCATTGCTAAGGACTCCGATTGTGGTCTATTCGCGCCCGTCACGGGCGTGGGCTCGTGCCCTGTTCTGAGATGCGACTCGCCGATTCCGTCCGAATTCACCGCAGTGCCCGGGGGCCCTGTCGGAATTGGCAAAGACTTGTTGCAGTTGAAACCAGTGCATTTTAGCCGTTGTCGCGCTGCACAAAAAAAGAGGGTGCTTTGCGCACCCTCTTTCCAGCCCTATTACCGGCTCTTCTACGCCGGCAGTTTGGGCGACGGTCAGCTCGCGCTTTCGGCGAAGGTACCTTGCAACGCCACGCCAGTGCGGCAGGAACCCGGCAAGTACTTGGAGATATCCGGGGTCTGGCCGGTTTGCGGACCGCAAGTCCACGAAGCAATAGCGGCACCTACCACGGGGGCGGTGTAGCTGTTGGGTGTGGACGAAGGTTGCAGGATGATGAACTTGCCGTTCAGATCCGTGTTGATCGAACCGGTTGAGATCGTTACGCGGATGTCACCAAACTGATTGGTCTCGATGGCCTGGACGTACTTGGTGATGGGGTGGGTCGCCGCAGTACGGGATTCGCAACCCCACTGACCGCCGGCCGGCAGCGCCGTGGCAGACTGCACGGTTTCGGTAACGCTGGTACGGCACGCCGAAGCCGCCAGAATCGCTTCTGACATCTTGGCGCGGGCCGTGTAGTCCTGGTACGCCGGCAG
>JACXTT010009267.1_pt1 | contig 13466 bp, 11 predicted proteins | sample 9270951 | NCBI WGS metagenome assembly JACXTT01 (sample SAMN15532306, study PRJNA645909) | rock metagenome | isolation source: weathered quartz diorite | place: Puerto Rico | collected 2017-06-21
ACCCATGCGGCGGTTTGAAATCAGGAATGACTACAGTCTGTTGCACGCCGGGCACCTTGCGCGCCTCCTGATCGTCGAAGCTCTTCATTTTCCCGCCCAGCACCGGTGAACGTTCGATCGAGGCGTACACCATGCCCGGCATGCGCGCGTCGATGCCAAACGTCCCGCGGCCCGCGCAAATATCATCTCGATCAACCGTCGGGAAGTCCTTGCCGATATAGCGGTACTCCGACGCGGGTTTATACTTCAATTCTTCTTTCTTGGGGAGCGGCTGCTGCGCCGCAAGCGACGCCAACTCGCCGTAGCCGAGCTTGCGTTTGCTGGAAACATGGATCACCTGATGATTCTGTGCCTTGCATTCCTCGACCGGAACTCCCCATTTGGCAGCGGCCCCGCGCTCGAGCATCATTCGAGCGCTTGCCCCGGCGTCGCGCATCGCATCGCCAAAATCGCGGATCGAGCACGAGCCGTCGGTGTCTTGCGAGCCGTACTTCACATCGCCGAGAGCCTGCTCGACTTTCACGTGCGCCCAGTCGGCATCGAGTTCGTCGGCTACTATCACCGGAAGCCCGGTCCGAATACCCGTACCCATCTCTGAGCGATTCGCGACCACAATCACCGTGCCATCAGTCCAGATCCCCAGATACACGCTGGGATGCCAGGCGGCATTGTCGGCGCCGCTTGTTGCGCCCGTTCCCGCCAGAGCTTCGAGCGGAAACACCCGCGCGACCAATACCAACGCGCCCGCTGAGAAGAGTCCACCGACGAAAGTGCGGCGAGTGACGATATCGATTCGGTTCATTTCTTCACCTCCGCTGCCTGCTTGATCGCCTGACGAATGCGCTGATAGGTTCCGCAGCGGCAGATGTTGCCTCTCATCGCGGCGTCGATGTCTGCGTCGGTTGGCTTCGGCTTCTGTTTGAGCAACGCAGCGGCGGACATGATTTGCCCGCTCTGGCAATAGCCGCATTGCGGCACATTGGCTTGCCGCCAGCACAGCTGCACCGGGTGCTCGGCTTTAGCGTTGAGGCCCTCGATGGTCACCACTGCTTTGCCCACCGCATTCTTCACCGCAGTCTGGCAGCTGCGCACCGCAGCGCCGTTGAGGTGGACCGTGCACGCGCCGCACAGCCCCATCCCGCAGCCAAACTTGGTGCCGATCAGCTCGAGAGTATCGCGCAAGATCCATAGCAGCGGCACGTCCGGCTGGACGTCTACGGTGCGGTCTTTTCCGTTGACGTTGATTGTCATGGCAGGCATCAGGTTTCTCTCCTTACAAAGGTCCGACAAAATTCAGTCCGACAAACTTCAGTCCGACAAACTTCAGTCCGACAAACTTCAGTCCGACAAACTTCAGTCCGACAAACTTCAGTCCGACAAAATTTGGCTTGTTGTTACGATTCAAATCCATGCGCCGTCTGCGACAAACAGAAGTTTGTCGGACGTCGCCCTGTTTCCGTCGGCGTTGGCTTAGGCCTGATCGCTCAAACGCAAAGTTACACCCAATGCTCACGAGATGCCAGGCGCGTCAACCCGCAATGCCCCTGGCCGGCGGCATCGCTTCCCAGAACTTCCTGATGTCGCCGCGCGGATCATTCTCAACCCGAGTGTCGGTGTCGAAGACCATCGTCGCGCGCGTCGCGGCGTCATAAGCAGGCCAGCGTGGAATCTGTGAGTTGTTAGGATCGCCGGTCTTGGCGAAGGCAACCCACGCGGACGCCAGCCGGTCGCACATAACCTTTCCTATGGTCGAGCCGACGCCAACGATATTGTCGCGCACGTTGTGAAACGACGCCGAAACGTCAGTGCCGTGAACTGCACCAAACTTACCGCCGTGACCCGGGCTCACCCACGCCCAGAGATACATAAAAGCCGGCGCCTTTCCTAGAGCGGCCTTGCGTTCGGCCTGAGTGATCGCCGAACGGCGGAAACCCGAGTCGGTGAAAACCTGAGCCTGCACCAGAAAGGGCGACTTTTGCGGGTAGCGTTGTTTGTAAAGCGCAAGGATCTCGTCGGCTTTTTCGGCATAGCGCTGAGTGAGGATCGTCTTTAAGCCTGGTTCGTCGAGGTTGAAGTTGGTCAGACTCAGTGCGGCGTCCTCGAGCGTGGTCGAGATAATGACCGGAACATCGACCGACTCGGGCGGCGCGACCGGATCGAACTGATGGTGCGGCAGAAACGCGCCGTCCATCACCGGCGCAAAGCCGGCGATCCCGGTCTGGGCGTCCAGCAGTTGTTGCCACGTAAGCTTCTGCAGGTCAGCGATTCGAGTCTTTGGAATCTCGAGCTTGGTAAGCAGCGCCTCAGCTGTCTTGGTTGCCGCCTCGCGAGTGGTGAGCTTTAAGGTCGAGCCACTCTGCACCGCCGCGCGATGGAAGAGGCCCTTCGCTGAGGGCGTTGCCAGTATGGTCGAGGTCTTCGCGCCGCCGCCCGACTGGCCGAAGATCATCACCTTGCCGGGGTCACCGCCAAAGTTTGCGATGTTTTCGTGGACCCATTGCAGTGAAGCAACAAGATCCATTATTCCGGTCACGCCCGCGGAAGCAAATTCCGGTGGCGCGCCAAGATCGGCCAGGTGGGTGTACCCGTAGCTCGCGAGCCGGTGATTGACGGTAACAACAACCACATCGCCGTAGAGGGCCAGTTGAGCGCCGTCAAACCCCGGCGCGTTGCCCGATCCGGTTGAGTATCCGCCACCGTGAAACGAGACCAGCACCGCCCGCTTCGCGTTATCGTTGACTCCCGGTGTCCAAACGTTGAGCACCAGGCAATCCTCGCCCATGCCGCCGGACTGCTGGTCCCATTGGATCATCATGCCGTACTCCGAACGCAGGTTCGAATAGGTCTGCGGACAACACTGACCGTGCGCGAAGCACTCGCGTACGCCGGCCCAGGGCGCTGGTTTCATGGGCGGCATGAAGCGGTTTTTCCCGCCGGTGGGCGCGCCGTAGGGAATCCCCTTGAACTCCTTGATCCCGGCGGTGGCAATCCCTTGAACCTTGCCGCAGGCGGTTTCGACCACGTGAAATAGCTGGCTTGTCGAGTCGCCGCCCGAAGCAGGGCGAGCCGTCGCGGCCGGAGTTTGCGCGGCGGCCTTCTTCACCAAACCGGGAGCGGCGCTCACCGCAGCGACTGCAAGCGATAGTCCCTTGAGAAATCCGCGCCGGCTTGAATTGCCGAGCGGTGTGCCGCTATTCATCTCTAGATTCTTAATAGTCATCTCTTATCTCCTTGGTGAAACCGTTCGTAGCTCGGCATTCTTTGGAGTGCGGGGCAAGTCTTCGCGCCCCGCTATCGCTGAATTGGATCGGAACCAACAAAAGCGGGGGCGCGAAGACTTGCCCCCGCACTCCAAAGATCCCCGCGCCATCTGAAGTGTCGCTGGCTCTACTTGATGGCTAACCGTCGCTTACGTTCAGGCGGTGTCGACGCCACCCACTGATTCACGGAGCGGGTAGTCTACGACGATAGTCCGCCCGTCGCTCAGAGCCTTTACCGAGTGAATCGTGTTCGGGGGCACGATTGCGACCGAACCTGGGCCGGCAACATGAGTCTCACCATCTATCGTGACTGCAAGCTCGCCCTCGATGACGTGCCAGACTTCTTCGTTTGGATGAGAGTGCTCATGAAGCGAGGCTCCTGCTTCAACGTTGTAATAGCCAAAGGTCAGATTGTCTGAGTTAAAGTAACGCCCCTTCCAACCAGGGAGCGGCTCTTTGACCTTCAATTGATTCGTGTCGATGAACGGCATGGCCCGCACTCCAAAGTGTTACTTCTTCTTTTTCGCCGATAGATAGCTCTTGGACTCCTGGCGAACGACGTCAATAAGATTGCCCATTGCCAGGTTCACGTCAATCAAGTGGAGTCCCCAGTCTGCCTGGACCTGGCCTCCGATCAGCACGTCTCCAGCGATGTCATCGGTGCGCGGGTCAGCCGGGTTGCCGTGCACCGTGATCTCGAGATATGAGCCTTTCTCGTTCGAGACGCACTGGGCGGTGAGCAGTCCGGGAACGCTCACAAACGGGGTGTTGATCGGTTGAGGCGGCGTCACCCACGGGCGAGGCTCCGCCGACGAACCGTTGCCGCGCCCACGCGACGCAAGGTAAGAGTGCAACGCGCCGCTTCCGCCCCCCAGAGATGCCGGGTTCGCACACACTGCGACCATGCCTTCGTCTCTTACGCGGCCAAATCTGCTGTTTGCCGGGGGAGGGACGTTGGAGCGAAAAGACGCGTAAGCAATAACACACCCTGTCTGTGACGCCGAATGGCAAACGGGAATTTGCTTGAACGCACCGCCGACGTCCTTGCCCTTAGGAACCGGCAGGCTCGTGCCAAGCAGCAACGCGGAGATCAGTCGCTCCTGAACCGGCTTGCCGTCGATCTCGTTGCGGATCAATTGGGTCAGCACGCCAGAGCCCTGCGAGTGCCCGATCAGCACCACTCCGCGGCCTTGATTGTCATGTTCCAGATAGTACTTCCACGCATCGACAACGTCGTTGTATCCGAGCGCGCGATCGACGGTCATTGGTTTACCGGCGATCCCGGCACGCAGAGCGGTCAACGTCACTTGCCGGTAGATCGGCGCGAACACCCGACACTCTGAGCCGAATCGCGCGAACTGAGATTTGATCACTGCCAGCTCTTCCGGCCCGGCGATCATATCGCTGTTTGGAGTCTGGTCATTCGACACCGTTGGGTAAACGTAAAAGCAATCGATCGCGGCCTTCGGATTCGTGGACCATTTCTCGCTTGTGAGCTTGCCGTCCGCAGCGACGACGGTTGTTGACAGATCGACCGCGCAAGCATCTTGACGTCCCGGCCGGCATAGCCAGGTCTTGCCGTCGCTGTAATCATTTTTGGGCTGGGGCTGCGCCACGGTCTGCGCCGCCGCGCAAGCGGCAAGCATCAGGATACAAAGAATTGAACGGCTAATCATCGACCTCCTCCCTTTCCGAAGACCTTAAGCCCGTATCCTTCGCGACCGGAAAAAATGACAATCAGAACCCTGTGCGCCTCATCACGGAGTTTGGTTGATCCGCTCCGCGTCGCTCTGTCCATCAGTCTAGCGGTCGCCAGGCGCGGCCGGGTCTCGCACGCGCCCGGCCGTTCCATCACTTTGAGGGCTAGTGAACCTGTTGAAGCTTGCCGCCTTTGGCCGATAGCATAAGCTTGATCAGCTCTTCGGTGACTTTCGGCTCGAGCCCTTCAGTATGTCCCTTGTCGATCCGTACGACGTCAGCAACGATCCTGCCATCCTTGCAATCAGGAAACGTGTAAACCTCCGCCTTGCCCGGCGCGGGCATAAGCCCCCAGCCCGGACGCAATTGATTCAGACGGCTGGTGTCGTAGACATAGCCCGCCTTGGTATCGACGATTTCCTGTGGATTGCTCCGTGTCCCGCAATTGTACTTCTTTGCCCAGTCCGAAGTCTCAGGCAAGCCTTTGTCATCCATCTCACGACGGCCGGTCTCGTAGATGAAGGAGAAGTCATTCGCCGGAGGCTCGCGCAAGGCAGCCATGGCGGCGGCCATACCTGGCGGAGCCCCGGTGGGACTGGCGGCCGGGGCGGCTGGTCGCGCTGCACCAGGGGTCGCCGGCGCGGCACCGGCAGCCGGGGCCGCACCGGGAGCGGAACCAGTCGGCGCAAAGGTCGCGCCCCGACCGGGACTGCCGCCCAACCGCCCGCCGGAGAGGCTGAGCCAGCCATCTACCTTATCCTTAAAAAAGTCCGTGCGTACGATGCGGTTGGACGTCATTCCGCCCTGCGAGTGTCCGACCAGCCAGAACGCTTTGATGTTCTCTCTGCCGATCTGATCAAAGACGAAGTTGACGATGTTTTGCAGGTACTGATCGTCGGCCTCCGACCACACCCTCGTCGGGGAGTTCGGAGTTGCAATCACCAGTCGGTACTTGTCTTTGTAGTCCATGATGGGGAAATAGTTGCGCTGCCAGTTCCCGTAGGAGCCGGCGCCGTGAAGACTGAGGACGAAAGTGATCTTCTCCCCCTTCTTCAAATCGCAGGGATAGTCGAGAAAGTAAGTGCGCCGCGTCTTCATCTCCACCACGTTTCCTTCATTGATCACCGTGGGTCCCGAGCACTCGCTATCAGGACAGTGAAGATAAGGGGTCGCGGTGCAAGTGGTGCCCTCGAATCTGACATATTGTTCCTGGGCGCTGGCATATCCGGCGAGCATTAACACGGAGCCCGCGATTGCTACCAGTCTGATCAAACTAAGCGACGCTTTCATATCCATTCCTCCAATGGTTTTGGCTTTGTGCTGCTTTGCAAATTTACGCGAAACAGAACTGGTTCGTGCGAGGCGGCGAAAAACCACTAAGAGCGGCATGAACCGGTTTGCACCGCCGGTCGGAGCGCAATAAGGAATTCCCTTGAGGACGTTCACGCCGTCTACTACGCGCCCGCGAACCTTGCCCGCGCCTTAGTTACATTCGCAGTCGTTCCGTTCGCGACATAGGCCAAACTCCTAATCAACGAGCCGGGCAATCGCGTTTGTTGGCGGCTACGCTGATCACTCGTGTGCGTACTGGGCTTTTAGCACCGACCGACCGGCCGGTCAACTCGAACAGGTCTTATACCAATTTGTCAAGCTTACTTCATCGTCACAATTCCCGGATCGGCCGCTGTTTCGAATCAGCGCAAGCAACGTGTCGAAGACCTTGGGCTTTAGTGGAATGATCTCGCCCGATTCGAGACAAAATGCGCTTGATAATTTTCTCCTGATGAGTTGCTTTGGCTCACCTCACCGCGGGCCAGACCTTATCGCGAATGCGCACGATAAGTCTTTTACACCGACTTGAATTCTTTTGAATTTTCTTTGACCCAGCACTTTTCTCAACACAGAGATGTTGTGGCCGAGGTTGACCTCTTCAACTACCGCGTCGGGCCAGACCTCTCCCCTCAGCTGTCTTTGTCCATCACTCGTATGGCGGCGCATATTCTATAGCACGGCTCAACCGGTGATAAAGCCTAAGCCGTGATCGACGGCCGGAGTTACCAGTGGCCGACATCGAAATCAGTGATTGCGCCGCGATCGAGGGATGAGCAAGCGCCGCAAATCTGGCCATCTAACCTATCCGGAAGGTCTCGCACGCGAGAGGCGACTCAAATGGATGCCGGGGTCGAAGTGGGAAAGAATAGAACCGAGACTAGGGTTCGCTGAACCGGTAGCGCCATTCACCTTAGACGTTCGCACGAAGTCCCGCTCTGTATCGCCAAGATCCAGTCGCATTGACGCGAGTCTTTCCAAGTTGTTAATTTGCCTACCCGACACACACATCCACGAGAGAGCCTGACAGTCTTGACCAAGCCGGATCGCTTTGTGTCCTTCGCGGATTGTCTGTGGGAAGGGACGGTCACACACCTATGAAGATACTGATAAAGAGCGGAAACGTAGTAACCGCTGTCGATAACTACTTCGCTGATGTTCTCATAGAAAACGATAAGGTGACGCTCATCGGGCGTGAGCTCTCAATGGACGCCGACCGCGTCATCGATGCGTCGGGTAGGCTGGTCATTCCCGGCGGCATCGATCCTCACACCCATATGGAACTGCCGTTTGGCGGGACTTTCGCTTCCGATGACTTCCGCACCGGCACAATCGCAGCTGCCCACGGCGGAACGACCACTATCATCGACTTCGCCGTGCAGTATCAAGGCGAATCGCTCATTCAAGCGGTAGACAACTGGCACAAGAAAGCCGAAGGCAAAACCGCCATCGACTACGGCTTTCACCTGATCACCACCGACCTGCCGGACGAGCGCGTGCCTGAGATGCGCCAGCTCATCAGCGAGGGCGTGATGAGCTTCAAACTGTTCATGGCTTACCCGGGTGTGTTCCTCGTCGACGACGCAACTATCTTCCGCGCTATGAAGAACGCCGGTCAGGCGGGCGGCCTGATCTGCATGCATGCGGAAAACGGAATCGTCATCAACGAAATCATCAAGCATGCTCTGGCCGAAGGCAAAACTGCTCCCAAATATCACGCATTGACTCGTCCAACCAAGGCAGAAGCCGAAGGTGTGCACCGCGCAATCGCCATCGCTGAGATGGCCGATGCTCCGGTATACATCGTTCATCTGAGCTGCGCGGACGCGCTCGAAGAAGTGCGCGAGGCGCGCGACAACGGGCTGCCCGCTTATGCCGAGACTTGCCCGCAGTACCTGTTCCTCGACTACTCGCTATACGAACGCGACGGCTTCGAAGGCGCGAAGTGGGTGATGACTCCGCCTCTGCGCGAGAAGTGGAACCAGGACAAGCTGTGGCAGGGACTTCGCGGCAACGATCTGCAAGTCATATCGACCGACCACTGTCCGTTTTGCATGAGGGAGAAAGAGCTGGGACTCAATGACTTTACCAAAATCCCGAACGGCGGGCCGGGTGTAGAGCATCGAATGAGCTTGATCTACAACGGCGGGGTGGACGGCGGAAAGATCGGCTTGAACCGGTTTGTGGAGCTGACTTCGACTTCGGCGGCGAAGCTGTTCGGCTTGTTCCCGCGAAAAGGCACCATCGCTATCGGCTCTGACGCCGACATAGTGATCTTCGATCCGAATGAGGAAATGACCATCTCGGCGGCGACTCATCATATGAACGTTGACTACAGCGCTTATGAAGGAATGAAGGTGAAAGGAGTTACGAAGACGGTGCTCTCTCGCGGGAGAGTTGTCATCGAAGACGGGAGGTACACGGGCAAGCCGGGCGACGGGCAGTTCCTAAAGCGGGGCGCGTTCAGCGGCCGTTATTGATAGAAACCTCATCGGAGTGCTTCAAGAACAAGGCGAGCCTACGTCGTCAGTGCTGCCCGGTTACCGTTGTAGAGTCGAAGGCCTCTTCTCGATCTAATAGTACCGTAAGCTTGCTCACGAATCTCCCGCTGTTTCCCGCAGCCACTATTTGACACTTCGCACTCGCCGCTATAGCATCCCGACTACTGTCCAGTCGATCGTCGAGGCCTTCAACGCATTCAACCGGGTGAACTTCGACCGGATCCAGAATGTGATGTTTAACACCACGGGGACGTTTCCGAATCAGAAGCTCACCGTGGCGCCGGGCTTTGGCACAGCCACGACCAGTCTGAACCCGCGGAACATTCAGCTTGCGGCGAAGATTGTCTTCTAGGCTCGAATTCTTTGACGCAAAATCACATTCGGGAGGTCGCCCCCGACCGGCGGCCTCCCTTTGTCATCTCATCGCTGGAAGAGAGCGTTACTCTTTATCTCGAAAGAAATTCCAATCCTAAAACTGATGAATAGAAGCGGCGAGACTGCTAGAATGCGCTAACCGATTCAGCGGAGGAAGCATGGAGGAGAAGGGTCATACGCTGTTTAAGCCGGACTTTGTCGAGCTCGATGAAGATGTCTCCGACAGCCCGCTGTGGAATAATGACCTGGCGCCCGTTCCGATCCTCAAGCGCAACTGGACCACTTACAACTACGCCGCCTTGTGGATCAGTATGGCCCACTGCATCCCGACCTACATGCTCGCATCGAGCTTGATAGACCTGGGCATGAACTGGTGGCAGGCGCTCGGGACGATCTTGTTGGGTAACACGATCGTCCTTGCGCCAATCTTGCTCAACTCCCATCCCGGCACAAAGTACGGGATTCCGTTTCCGGTGTTCGCGCGTGCAAGCTACGGGACGAAAGGCTCAAACTTGCCCGCGATCATGCGCGCGCTGGTTGCTTGCGGATGGTTCGGTATTCAGTCTTGGATCGGTGGAGAGGCCGTGCACACGTTGATTCGCATAGTGTGGCCCGGATGGCAAACGATGCTCGGCGACAAGATTCAAGCTCCCGGGTTCGCAGCGGGGCACACGCCCACTGAATACATTTCGTTTCTGATCTTTTGGCTGCTTAATATTTACATCATCTATCGCGGCATGGATTTGCTGCGTAAGGTTGAGAACTGGGCAGCGCCCTTTGTGCTCATAATGGCGGCGGCGCTGATGGTCTGGGTTATCTGGAAAGCCAAGGGCCTCGGCGCAATAATGCACGGCGAAGACAAGTTCGGCAGCTTAGGCGCATTTTGGAAGGTATTCATACCGTCGCTCACCGGAATGATCGGTTATTGGTCCACGCTCTCGCTGAATATGCCGGACTTCACGAGATTCAGCCGAAGCCAGCGGGATCAGACCATCGGCCAAACCGTCGCGCTGCCCGCAACGATGGTGGTCTTCGCAGCGATGGGCGTCATCATCACCTCCGCATCGACGGTCATCTTCGGAAGAACGATCTGGGACCCGGTGCAACTGGTCGGGCAATTCAGTCAGCCGCTTGTGGTCGCGACCTCGATGTTCACCGTGGTAGTCGCCACGCTCTCGGTCAACATCGCCGCCAACGTTGTCTCGCCCGCGAACGATTTCGCGAATGCATTCCCGCGGGCGATTACGTTTAGACTTGGAGGGCTGATCACCGGGATTTTGGGCATCCTGATGCAACCGTGGCGATTGCTTGCAGATCCGTCCGGATATGTTTTCAAATGGCTCGGCGGCTACTCGGGAGGGCTTGGCTCCATAGCGGGGGTGCTGATAGCAGATTACTGGCTCATAAGGCGCAAACATCTCGAACTTCCCGATCTCTATCGTGTTCGAGGAGCTTACAGCTACGCCGGTGGTTGGAACTGGCGCGCGGTCGTGGCAACGTTGCTTGGTTGTGTGATGGCGTGGGGGGGCTTGTGGAACAACAGGGCAGGCGACCCGGTGATCCCTGCGCTTAAGCCGCTCTATGACTACGCGTGTTTCGTGGGTCTGTTCCGATCAGGCATTTTCTATGCCGCTCTAAGGACGTCGGCGCACGTCGCAGGCGCCATGCAACCGTTGGAACCGGTAGCGGAGTCGGACGGAGATTGAGACACTAACATGCGAACTCGTATTTGGTCGCTGGCATATACAAGTATCAACACAGAATTGAGACATCACGACCGCAAGTTGTGGCTTGCCGTGACAGATCTTTGATACCATGCGGTCAACGCTTGTGGTGTGATCTTCCTGTCTGGCTCGTGAGTACTGCGCTCATCACACGCCAAGGAGGAGACTATGACCACGATAGTTCGAAGGCTTCGCAACCACATTTGGATCTCGATTGCGCTCGTTTTGCTTTCCATTAGTTTTTCGTCCTGCGGTTCCAAGAAAGATGGTTCGTCTGCCGATATCGAAGCAATCAACGCGCTACACCAGCGCGATATGGAAGCTTCCAGAAAATTCGATGTTGATACGCTCGCGTCGCTTTGGGCGGATGACATTGTGACACTTTCGCAGGGCGAGCCCCCGCTGATCGGCAAGGACGCCAATCGCGCCTCGATCTTGAGGCTGCGCGAGGAGAGCCGCGATCTTCAGATCGCCGATTACATCCTGTCCTTCAACGAGGTTAAAATCGTCGGCGATTGGGCCTTTGAGTGGGGCACCTACTCGGGAACGGTCAAGCCGGTTGCCGGCGGCGAGGCAATCCGCACTACCGGAAAAGTGATGAGAGTCCTCAAAAAGGACCCGGATGGTTCGTGGAAGGTTGCGCGAGCGATGTACGACGATGACCAGATGGGCTGAACATACTTACCGTCGATCAAGGCGCCAGCCCTTTCGGACCGTTACGATGCTCGGTTCCTTCTGATACCATGTGGTCCGCGGTATCCAAGTAGGGTCTAAGGCTGGTGTGAATTCGGGCTTATGCGTCTCATTACTCAAACAAAACCGGACAAATCCCCCTCATTCTCGGCGGAGCCTGGCGGTGTAACTCGCCGGAACGGGTTGAGCCATCGATTTGGCGTGGTGGCTTTCATTTGCATGGTGACAATGTGCGTGGGTGCTCGGGTGCAGGAGAGGCCGAGTGCGGCGCCGGCTCGGCTGCTCTCAGATTTGAGAAGCAAAGACAAAGGAGACAGGCGGGACGCGGCGAATCAACTTGGCGTGCTGCGTTCGCAGGGCGCACTGCGGGCTCTGGTCGAATCATTATCAGACAAGGAGGCTTCGGTGCGCGAAGCCGCCGCGTTTGCGCTCGGGCAAATTTCGGATCCGGCCGCGACGGGCCTGTTGATTCCGCTTCTCGCCGATCCAGAAGCTGCGGTGCGTGGATCGACCGCCTTTGCGCTTGGGATGATTGCCGATCGCAAGGCGGCCGAAGCGCTCTCGTACGCAACCGGCGACGCCGATGCCGAGGTGCGGGCGTCGGCAATTTTCGCGCTCGGATTGATGCGAGACGAAGGTGCGGTTGACGAGCTGATCGAAGCGTTGGATGATCCGTCGTTCGATGTGCGCTACGATGCGGTGTGGGCGCTCGGCCAGATCGGCGAGCCGGATGCCGAAGAACAACTGCAAGGCTCGCTGGTCACCCTGGACTTACTTCGGATCGACGACTCCCAACGTGAGGCGTTTCGACAAGCTGTTCAGTACTCGCTTGAGAGCCTGAGGAATGAAGCTCATGCGAGGGCTACGGAGAGTGCCTCCAGTAGGCCACGGAGATCGACCGGAGTCGTCAAAGACAATCGCTACGCGCCGCCGCCTGCTCATCCGCTGGGTATTCACAAGTCGGTTCGGCCGGCGCCGACCGACGTTGCGCTGCGAGCGAGAGCAGGTGGTTCGGTGAAGCTGCGAGTACTTGTCGGCGCGGACGGAAAGGCGGTGCGGGCTTACATAACCCGGCGGCTGGGATACGGTCTTGACCGGCGTGCGGTCGAGGCCGCTCTACAGTACAGATTCGATCCGCGGTTCGAAGGCGGATTACCGCAAACCACCTGGACCGATATGGAAGTGAAATTCTAGTCGGTTCGTAGTTCGGCCTTCACACGGAAGCTCGTAACGAGCGACGACCGCCGACCTGGACCTCTCGTCTGTCGTTACCAACTTCGGCCTGAAGATACAAGGCCGAACTACGAACACATTAGCGGAGTAACTATGTCAAGACTCGTTAAGTGCGGATTGATACAAACATCAAACGCTTGCCCGATCGATGAGCCTATAGAGAAAATCAAGCAGGCTAATATCGAGAAGAATCTGCGATTTGTTGATCAAGCTGCTGAGCGCGGCGTACAGATCGCCTGCATGCAAGAGGTTTTCACCACGCCCTACTTCTGCGCGGAACAGGAGCCTCGCTGGTATGAATCAGTTGAAAAGATTCCCGATGGACCGACCGTCAAGCTGATGCAGGAAGTGGCGAAGAAGCACGGCATGGTTCTGGTCGTGCCGATCTATGAAGAAGAGATCACCGGCGTCTACTACAACACCGCCGCGGTGATTGATGCCGACGGCAAGTACCTGGGCAAGTATCGCAAGAACCACATACCGCACACCAAGCCCGGCTTTTGGGAAAAGTACTATTTCAAACCGGGAAATCTTGGATACCCGACGTTCGAGACGGCGTTCGCTCGTGTCGGCGTCTACATCTGCTATGATCGCCACTTCCCTGAAGGCGCGCGAGCACTCGGACTGAACGGCGCGGAGATCGTATTCAACCC
>JACXTT010009268.1_pt1 | contig 13464 bp, 12 predicted proteins | sample 9270951 | NCBI WGS metagenome assembly JACXTT01 (sample SAMN15532306, study PRJNA645909) | rock metagenome | isolation source: weathered quartz diorite | place: Puerto Rico | collected 2017-06-21
CGACCCCCGCCGCCGCGAGCCCCGCCGCGAGCGGCTCGCGCGCGAGGTGCGGATGCCGCCGCGACCCGGGAAATCGCCGCACGTCGACGACGAGCGCGACGCCATGCGCCGCGAGGATCGCCAGGAGCTCCTCCTGCGACCGCGTCGAGTGCCCCACGGTCAGAACTTCCACGGACCCAAAAACCTTGACGCCACCCCGAGTCCCGCTAATCTCCCGGCCCCAATTCCAGCTTAGCTCAGTCGGTAGAGCAGGCGGCTGTTAACCGCCGGGTCGTTGGTTCGAGTCCAACAGCTGGAGCCATTCTTCCACCCCCACCAACTTCGGGCGCGGCGGCGGTTAACACGCGCGGTTGACGAGGGCGACGGCCCCTTGCCGCGAAAATCGCCAGCGTTCGCGGGCTTCTGGCGATGGTCGCGGCCCGCGGCGGCGATCACCCAGCGCGATCCTGAGAACGCCGGATCCGTCGTCGCCGACGCGATTTGCACTCGACGGCGCTCTCTGAATGCGCCCGCGGGGAGAGAATGGCGGACATTCGTACCAGCACCCGCACGCTGATCGCGGAGGGCATGCTCTCGCACAACAGCCAGAAGGGCGAGCTGCTCGGCGGCACCTGCTGGGTCTGCAGCGCCGGCGCAACCGACTGGGGCGAGATGGCGACCGCGGCCGTGCTCACCGACCCCGAGCTGTGCGTGCTCGCCGTCGGAGACGGCAAGCCGCTGCCGTTCACGCGGCTGCCTGGCGTGCCGGTGCCGGTGCTCGACGACGCGCACGACACGGATCCCGCACCCGCGAGCAGCGCTGCCGTGCCGCACGAGATCCCCGCTGAGAAGACACCCTGTTTGCCGGAGGAGATGTTCGCCGCGCTCGCTCGCACCGCGCCCGAGCTCGAGCGCAAGAGCCTGCTCGTGCTCCTCGCCCAGTGGTCGCTCGAGACCGGCGAGGGGCACGCGCAGTGGAATTGGAACGTGGGCAACGTGAAGGGCAGGCCCGATGGCAGCGACCGACGCTGCTGGCAGTACTTCTCGTGCAACGAGATCCTGCCCGCGTCGGTCGCCGCTCGCATCGTCGCCGTCGCGCCGCCCCGCAAGGACGGCCCCGGCCCGAGCGCCGCGATCACGAGCACGCGCCCGAACGGCGACGTCATCATCTGGTTCTACCCGAACCACCCGTACGCCTGCTTCCGCGCGTTCGCCTCGCTCGACGAAGGCACCCGCGATTACATCCAGATGCAGCGCACCCGCTTCGCCTCCGCCTGGCCCGCCGTCCTCGCCGGTGACCCCGCCGCTTTCGGCCACGCGCTCAAGCTCGCCCACTACTACACTGCCGACGAGTCCGGCTACGTGGGCGCCCTGCAGCGCCTGTACCGGCGCTACGAAGCGACTGTGTAGCCCGTCGTCAAGGCCGCCCCCACCACGCGCGCCCGCCGCCCCTTTGGGCTGGCGGGCGTTTTCGTCGTTCTTGCCAGCGCACGGCGCGCGCTGAAAATGCCCCACCTGACGCCGACGAACCAAGGCGAGCGCCGACATCGATTGTGAGTCGCCACGGCGGATTCTGCGGTCGGGGTTTCAGCCTCGGTTCGGCCAGCGAGAGTCTCATGCGACGGGCGCCAGTCTACGAAAAACGACTCCCACGGGCCGAAGCGCGTCGGGTAGACTGAAGCGTGCGTCATGGCGGAAACGGCCACAAGCAGCCCGGCGGCGCCCGGAGAGGTCGTCAGCGGCAAGTACCGCGTCGAGCGTCTGCTCGGCGTCGGCGGCATGGGCGTTGTCGTGGCGGCACGCGATCTCCTCCTTGACCGGCTCGTCGCCCTGAAGTTCGTAAAGCCCGAGTTCGTCCAGCGGCCCATGCTGACGGAGCGATTCTTGCGCGAGGGGCGAGCTGCCGCCCAGCTGAAGAGCCAGCACGTCGCGCTCGTCCACGAGGTCGGCGTGCACACAATCGGCGCTACCCAGGTGCCGTACCTCGCGCTGGAGTATCTTGAGGGCACTGATCTGAAGCAACTTCGGCTCTGCGGCAGCATCACCGCCGACGAAGCGGTCTCTTACGTCGTCCAAGCGTGCGACGCCCTCGCAGAAGCGCATGAGCTCGGGATCACGCACCGCGACATCAAGCCCGACAACCTGTTCCTAGCCCATCGGCCGAACCGGCCGGCCATCATCAAGGTGCTCGACTTCGGCATCTCCCGGAGCAGCGAGCGCGAGGGTGAGCCCCGCCTCACCGGCGACGCAGGTCTGTTGGGCACGCCGGCGTACATGGCCCCCGAGCACATGAAGAACGCTCGCAACGCCAACGCCCGCTCCGACATCTGGTCCCTCGGCGCCGTCCTCTACGAGCTCATCATGGGACGACTGCCCTTCGCCGGGAGCAATGTGGCCGAGCTTTGTGCCGCCATCCTCACGACCCAGCCGGAGCCAATCGTTCGGAGCCGACCCGAGATCCATCCCGATCTCGAGGCCGTCGTCATGCGTTGCCTGGAGAAAGATCCGGCTCGCCGTTTCGCGACCGCCGTCGAGCTCGCCGCGGCGTTAGCTCCGTTTGACCTCAGCTCGAATCGTCAGCCGGCATACCGCTCCGGCGCTCATGCCGCAGCCGGCGTAGCGTGGGAGCCGAGCGATGCAGCCAACCGTGCCACCACCCAGGATCTCGACTGGTCGGACGACGAAGCAACGCGTAGGGCGAATGCACCGAGTGAAACTGAAGCGCCCGAAGCGCAGGTCGGTGTGCCGCGGTGGACCCAGACCGCGCGGTTGCCGGTCGCCCAGCACGACCGCGCTCGATCGCTTCCGGCCGATGCCCGGCCAGTGGTTCCGAAGCCACCTGCTGCCGCCCAAGGCACGACGGACTTCACCGCACACAGCGCAGGCGCGGCACCTCCACCAGCGCCGCGACGGCTCGCTCTCGTCGCCGCTGTGGTCGGGATCGCGACCGTCGTCGCGCTCGTCGTTTGGCTCGGATTCGGCCGTGTCGCTCCAGAGCCGCACGCGCAGGGCTCCGGCGCCACCGCAGCGGCGACCGCTTCTGCCGTTGCCCCTGCGCAGCCCGCGCCCGATGACGCGGCGAGCGCGACGGCGACTCCGGCGCAGCCCGCCATCACACCTTCGCAGTCGGCCGCCGTTGCGTCGCCGCCGAAGCCGCCTTTGACCCAGGCACCACCCGCTACGCCGAGCCCGAAGGGCGTTCAACCCGCCCGCAAGCAACCCACGGACGACGATTTCTCTACGAGGCGCAAATGAGACGCGGCCTGTGTGCCATAGCCGCGGCCTGTTCGCTCGTCATGGCGCTTTCCGAAGCGCGTGGGCAATCCACCGCCGAACGGGAAAGGCGCGCCGGCGCGTTGTTCGAGGAGGCGATGGCACTCATCGCCCAAGATCGTGCGGCGGAGGCCTGCCCCAAGCTCGAGGAGAGCGACCGACTGGACCCGGCCATAGGCACGATGATCAACCTCGGCGGCTGCTACAAGCGCATTGCCAAGAAGGCGTGGGCTCTGCTGGCATACCGAACCGCGCGCGCGCGCGCCGAGGCCGCCAACGATGACCGTCGAGAGCTTGCGCGCCGCCAGGAGGATTCCCTCGCGGGCGAGGTCGTTACCGCACGGCTCAAGGTGAGCGAGCCCGAAGACGGCTGGCTCATCGCGCTTCGCGTAAACGGCCGCATCGAAGTCACGTGGCGCGTCGCGGGCGGGACGTTGGCGGCGGACGATTGCGCGCCCGGCGGCGACTGCCGCGTCGTGGTCAACGGCGACGAGGCGCTCGTGGATTCCGGCGAGCTGACGCTGACGGCCTTGCCATCCGGCGGAGGACGCAAGATTTTTGTGCGAGAAAGCGCGTCGGCCGGCGCTCGCGTCGTGCTCGTCTTGCCACGTCTCGGGACCAAAGCGGAAGCGCGGGCATCGACGCCGACTGAATCAGCCGGCGGCGGACTCGGCCCTCAAGCCGTCGGTGCCATTGCGGTCGGCACTCTCGGGGCGGCGAGCCTCGTTGTCGGCATCGGGACGATCGCCGCCTCGCAATCGAAATTCCACGACAGCCAATCGAATTGTGTCGACCGGCCAGGGCCGGGCTGCCTTTCCGTCGAGGACGCCAACGCCCTCATCAGCCAGTCGAACACCCTCAAGAATGCGGCCATCGCGACGTTCGTCCTCGCGGGTGTGTCGGCCGCGGTGGCCATCCCCCTCGGCGTAACGTCACGAGGTAGCTCCTCGGTTGCTGCGCGCGTCGCGCCGGCGCCCGGAGGAGGACAGCTCGTGCTCTCCGGCGCGTTCTGAGGGTTGCACAGTGGATCCACCCGACAGCGTCACCGATGCCAGGCGAGGCGGATGAATTTGCACGTCGATGCTTCGGTGCCGATCGGGTACTTCGCAAGGTGCGCGTTGCTGCTCTGCGCGTGCGATCACTCGTCGCTCGGAATGGCGAATGCCGGTAGCAGCTCGGACGGCGCGACGACGTCGGCCTCCGGCACGGGCGGCTCGGCCAACTCCAGCGCCGCCGTAACGGGCTCCGGAGGCGCCGGTGGAGCTGGCGGCCTCATGTCATGCAAGTGGGACGCGCCCTTCGACAAGGTCGACGTGCTGCAGGTGCCGGGAGCGCCGGCGGACAACCTCAACGGCCGGCTCACGTCCGACGAGCTGGCGGTGTACTTCGCCGCGAAGGATGGCACCGATCAGTTCCAGATCTGGCAGGCCCACCGCGCGCACCGCGGAGATCCATGGGGAACCGGGTCCTTGGTCCTCGGCATTAGCGATCCCTCGAAGAGAGTCATCTATCCGTCGGTTACGGACGACGAACGAACGATCTACTTCGGAAAGGAGAACACGGAAATTTACTTCGCCACCAGGACGGACGTCAAAGCACCGTTCGACCCACCGCTGCTGGTTGCAGCCTTGAAGTATCCCGGCTTCAACTGCTGTCCCTATCTCACGACCAACAGAAGCGAGCTCTGGTTCGACACGGATCGTCCGGGCGGCCCCGGGGGTTACGACCTCTGGATGTCTGTCGCGCTTGCCAACGGGGGCTGGGATGCGCCGACGGTCACGCCCGCGGCCGCGCTCAATTCGCCTTCCAACGATCAGTTTCCCACGATCAGCTCAGATCGGCTGACTATCTTCTTCTCGAGCGACCGCGGCGGCCAATATGACGTATGGGTAGCGCATCGCGATAGCACGACGCCTGCCTTTTCAGAGGTGAAGTTGGTCGCGGGGAAGGTCAACACGCCGCTTCGCGAGGATCCAACGTGGATCTCTCCGGACAACTGCCGACTCTATTTCCAGCGGGGCGAGTCGTATCGTGTGTACGTTGCTTCACGGCTTCCCTGATGAACGAGACATGAATCGATCCAAGTTCCAGTTCTCGTTGGCCTTAGCCGGTGCGATCGTCACCGCTCCGGCGTGCGATCACGTGGCGCTCAACTCGGGCGGCGCTGCCACGGCGGCCGCCACGGTAACGGCGTCGGCAGGCGCCGGCGTGGGTGGGAGCGCCGGCGTGGGCGGCGCCGGCGGGGCGAAGACATGCGCATGGGACTCACCTTTCGGCGAGCCGCAGGACATCGCGGAGCTTGCGAACATCCAGGCTGAACAGACGAAAATAACGCTGCTCCCGGACGAGCGGACCGCGTACATCGAAACGCGTGACGCGACGAACTCCAAGGGGACGATCTTCGAGGCACATCGCGACAGCGTCGGCAAGCCGTTCGGGGCTGCGACGTTGGTGGATTTGGGCGGCGCGGGCACAGGGCATGGGAACTATGGCCCTTCGGTCGCCGCGAATGATCTGACGTTGTACTTTTTCACCGACCGCACCGGCAACGACGACATTTTCGTGGCGTCGCGAAAGTCCAACGTCGTCGTCTTCGAGCCTCCCGCCGCTGTCGCCGCGATCAACTCGCCGTGCAACGACGCCGATCCGTATCTCAGCCAAGACGGCAGCGAGGTGTGGTTCGAGTCGGACCGGGCTCCAGGTTCGAGCTGCGACAGGTGGCACCTCTACCGCTCGCGACGGCTTCAGGGAGGCGGCTGGGATGCGCCATCAGCCGTGGTGGAAGTGAGCGATCCGAATTACGCCGACCTATTTCCCGTACTCGCAGTCGATCTCCTGACGGTTTACTTCGCTTCGAATCGACCTCCGTCAACTCTGGGATCGATCGATGTCTGGGCTGCCCACCGAGAGAGCGCAAAAGACGGCTTCGCCAAGCCTGTACCCGTCCCTGGCAAGCTGAACGGTCCCGGGAGCGACATGCCCGGATGGATCTCCGACGACGGTTGTCGCCTGTACCTATACCGCTCTTACCCCAACCAACCCCGCCGGACTTATGTGGCCACTCGATAAGATTCCAGCCGCGGCGCTCATCACGGGGCTCGCCATGGCGACGGCCTGCGATCACCCCTCCCTGACCTCGATCGGTGCGCCTTCGAGTGGCAGCGTCGGCGCCGGCGGCGCCGGCGGATCCATTGCCAACCCGTACGTATGGGCGAAACTGTTCGGCGCCGACGGTGCCCAGAGAGGCTATGGCATCGCGGCGGATAGCGAGGGCAACGTCCTGGTCGCCGGCGTCATGACCGCCACCTTCGGCTTCGGCGGCGCGCCGCTCGTGAAGGTCGGCGGAAACGATATTTTCGTCGCCAAGCTCGGTCCTGCCGGAACCCATGTTTGGAGCCGCGGCGTCGGGAGCACGGGCGACGACGAGGCCGACTCGGTTGCCGTCGACAGCTCGGGCAACGCTTTCGTCGCGTGTACCTTCCAGAACGTCCTCGGCTTCGGTGACAAGTCCTACTCGAGCGTTGCAGTGGACGACGCGTGCGTCTTCAAGCTCGACAAGAACGGCACACCGGCTTGGTTCCGGCAGTTCGGGGGACCCCTTTCCCAGGAAGGCGACGCTGTTGCCACCGACAGCGACGGCAACGTCGTCTTCGCCGGCCACATGCAGGGCTCAGTGGACTACGGCGGCGCCCAGCCGCTCAGCTGCGGAACCAACTCGGACATTGTGCTCATCAAGCTCGATGCGAACGGGAAAGCGCTATGGGGCAAAAACTTCGGCGATCCCGTGGACGCGAATGCGGCATATCCCACGGGGGTGGCAACGGGACAGGGCTACGAGGTCGTCGCAGGCCAGATGGCGGGCAAGCTGAGCTTCGGCGCGACGACGCTCGCGAGCGCGGGCGGTTGGGACATGTTCGTGGCGCGCCTCGACTCGGCGGGCAATCCCGTGTGGGCCAAGAACTACGGCGACAACTCCGACCAGATCGCTAAGGCGATCGCAACCGACGCAAATGCCAGTGTCGTCGTCGTCGGCAGCATATTTGGCTCCGCCGACTTTGGCGGTGGAGCGCGCATCAGCGCAGGCCAGGACGACGCCTTCGCCGTGAAGCTCGATGCAGCAGGAAAGCACGTCTGGAGCCGTACCTTCGGCGACGCCGCCAGTCAGGTCGCCCATGGCGTTGCCGTCGACGCAGCGGGCGACGTGTTCGTGATCGGCAGCTTTCAAGGAACGATCAGCTGCGGCGCGATGATGCTTGTCAGCGCGGGCGACTACGACGTGTTCGTCGTCAAGCTGCGCGCGGCCGATGGTGAGCCCGTCTGGTGCGCTCGCTTCGGCGATGCAAGCGGCCAGTCCGGAATCAGGGTCGCCATGGACGCAGCGGGCAAGCTGCTCGCGACCGGATTTGCCGCCGGCTCCATCGACTTCGGCGGTGGCTCGCTGAAGAGCGCGGGCGTCTACAACGTGTTCGTCGCGAAGTTTCAACCATGACTCCCTTCACGGACATCATTGCGAGCGTTTGCTGCGCGGCTTGGCTTCCTTCGGCCGTGATGGTCGCGGTCCTGGGCTGCGACCATGGCGCCCTCAACGCCGCCGCCAGCGTGGGCCACGGTGGCGCGGGGGGAGCCGCGATCAGCAGCAGCTCCGCTAGCGCGACATCGGGCGCGGGCGGTAGCAAGGCCTGCGCCTGGGATGCTCCGTTTGGCGAGCCGACGTTGATCGCGGAGTTCGCGGGGACCATGACGGATCAGGATGCGGCGCGCCTCACACCCGATGAGCTGCACATCGTCTTCGCGGCGCGAGTCGCGGACAAGACCAACTGGCAGATCTATCAGGCCAAACGCGCACACTCGGGCGATCCATGGGGAGCGGCCGCGCCGCTCGGCGGCGTCAACGACGCCAGCCAGAGCTACGGAGCCTCGCTCGCGAGCAACGAGCTGACGGTCTACTTCGGCTCCGACCGAACGGGTGGGGCGTTTCACATCTACGCTGCGAAGCGCAAGAGCGCGGATGTCGTGTTCGAGCCGCCGGCCATGCTTGACGGAGTGAACTCGACGATGGGCAACAGCGACTACATGCCATTCGTTTCCGCGGACGGAAGCGAGCTCTGGTTCAACTCGTCGCCGCCGGCCGCCACGGAGGGCGACGACATCCTTCGATCGCGGTGGACGGGCAGCAGTTGGGACGTACCGGTGCACGTCGACGTGCTGAACTCATCCTGGCAGGACTGGTCGCCGAGCGTGAGCGCAGACTTGCTCACGGTCTACTTCGCCTCCGATCGGCCTCCGTCCTCGGGAAACGACGTGTGGGTCGCGCACCGCGACGGCAAGGCTTCTTTCGGCGCGCCCCAACGAGTGCCGCAGCTGAGCTCTCCGGCGAGTGACGTGCCGAGCTGGCTCTCGCCGGACGGCTGCCGGCTCTACATGAGCCGCACGAGCAGCGGAAGCAGACACCTCTACCTTGCGACGCGTGCTCCATGAACAATCGCGCATGTCACGCCGTCGCACAAAGGGATACGTACCACCGTCTCGTGGCCGCGGCCGTTCTCTCCTGCGCCGCCGGCGTGCACGCCTGCGACCACGCGGCGCTTCATCCCACCGGCACGACGGGCGCAAATGCCAGCGCGTCGGGCGCCGGCGGTAGCGGATCGGGGGGCATGGGCGGCGGACCCACGGGAACAGGCGGGGCGGGGCCATTTTGTGGCGACGGTGTAAAGAACAGCAACGAAGCGTGCGACAAGACCGATCTCGGCGGCGCAACGTGCGCGAGCGCAGTCGCGCCGGGCTGGATCGGCTCCGTCGCATGCACCGCCGACTGCAAGCTCGACCCTGCCGGGTGCAAGACGCCGCCAACGACCTATAACGCAGTCTCCGACCCGGCGAAGTGGACGTCGTTCGATGTGTCGAAGGCGGACGCGATGGCGGGCGCCTTCGGTCGTGCCGCGTTCGATGGCCGCTACCTGTACCTGGTACCCCACACGCAACCGCTCATCGCGCGGTACGATACGCAGGCTGCGTTCGACTCGGCTTCCTCATGGGTAACTTACGACGTGTCAAAAGTGACCGGTGTCCAGGGCTACCATGACGCTGCGTTCGACGGCCGATACCTCTATCTAACGCCCTACACGAACAACTCCGTGGCAGCTCGGTACGACACTCAAACGCAGTTCGACGCAAGCTCGTCGTGGAAGAAATTCGATATCTCGATGGTGAGCTCCGGCGCGAAGGGATTCGGCGGCTCGGCGTTCGATGGCCGGTACGTCTACTTCGTGCCCTACAACAACGGCTCCTACGACGGCGTCGTCGCGCGCGTCGACACCAAGGCGCCATTTGACGTCGCCAGTTCCTGGAAGACCTTCGACCTGGTAGGGAAAGCGAACCCGAACGCCAAGGGGTTTTGGGGTACAGCATTTGACGGTCAATACTTGTATCTGAGCCCGTTCGGCCAGGTGGGGCAGACCGTCGTCGCGCGGCTCGATACCCAAGGCGAGTTCGACCAGCCATCGTCGTGGGATTTCTTCGACGTGTTGAAGAACAACGTCAGCGCGACGGGCTTCACCGGCGTGACGTTCGACGGGCGATACGTGTATTTCCTCAACGACACGACGGTTCGTTACGATACGAAGGCCGCGTTTGGCTCGACTCCCTCATGGGATTCGTTCGACGTTTCCAAGAACGTGGGCGGCACGGGTTTTTCTGGAGCGGCCTTTGACGGTCGATATCTGCTTCTCGTGCCCTACGGATCGAGCTGGGTCGCTCGCTTCGACACGATGGGACCGTTCACCAGCCCCTCCTGGACAAAGTTCGACCTCTCGAACTTGATCACCGGAGCGAAAGGGTATTCCGGTGCGGCCGCCGACGGTCGCTTCATCTATTTGGCCCCGTTATCCAACTCTCCCCCGGTCGTCCCCCGCTTCGACGCGAAGTCGCCATCTTGGCTCCCCAAGGGCTGGAACGCCTCGTTTTTTTGAAGGGCGCATGTTGCTGTGGAAATCGTGACAGTCTCGAGGATCGTCTGGCGTCTCTCGCCCTTTGCGTTCGCGCTGGTGAGCTGCGACCACAAGAATCTGGATCGGCCAGCCTCCGGTGCGGGAGGATCGGGCGCGGCGACCGTAGGCGTGGGTGGCATTGGCGCAACCGGCTCCGGCGGAACCGCTGGCGCCATGTGCGGAAACGGCTTCAAAGACAACGGCGAAGCGTGCGACAAAGGCGACCTTGGCGGCGCAACGTGCGCGAGCGCGGTGGCGCCGGGGTGGATTGGCTCCGCCGCGTGCACCGCTGATTGCAAGCTTGATTTGGGGGGCTGCAAGACGCCCGACACCAAGTACAACGATCTGGCCAATGCTTCCAATTGGACCGTGTTTGACACCACGACCGTGAACCCAGGCGCCAAAGGCTTCATTGGTGCGCCTTTCGATGGCCGCTTTCTTTACTTCGTGCCGAACAACAACAACGGACAGATGGGTCCTAACGATGGGATCATCGCCCGGTTCGACACTCAAGCGCCTTTTTCGTCGACTCCATCGTGGATGACCTTCGACGTGTCGACCGTCAACGCGGGAGCCAAGGGCTTCGCCACCGGCGCGTTCGACGGCCGGCACGTTTACCTCGTTCCGGTCTCTGGCATTGTGGTGGCGCGCGTCGATACTCAGGCACCCTTTGCCGCGGCATCCTCATGGGCGACCTTCGACGTGTCCACGGTCAACGCTCTGGCAAAGGAGTTTCACAGCGCGGCCTTTGACGGTCGCTACGTTTACCTCATCCCCCGCGGCGGCGGCGTGAGCGGCGGCATCGTGATTCGTTTCGACATCGAGGCGCCGTTTGGCATGGCGTCGTCCTGGGCGGCGTTCGACGTCTCGACCGTGAACGCCGGAGCGAAGGGCTTCGCCGGTGCGACCTTCGACGGCAGATACGTCTTCCTGGCTCCCTACGCGAATGACGGCGGGAGCGACGGCGTCGTTGCGCGATTCGACACTCAGGCGCCGTTTGGGATGGCTTCTTCCTGGGCCACGTTTGACGTCGCGACCGTGAACGCGGGCGCGAAGGGCTTCGCCGGCGCGACCTTCGACGGCCGCTACCTCTACCTCGTGCCGTACGACAACGGCGCCAGGGACGGCATCGTGACGCGGTACGACACCCAGGCGCCGTTCGGAATGGCCATGTCGTGGGCGACGTTCGACGTCTCGACCGTGAAGGGCGGCGCGAAGGGCTTCGTCGGAGCGACTTTCGACGGCCGGTTCGTCTACTTCGCGCCGAACAACACCTGCGGCTCGGCGTGCTACGATGGCGTCGTCGCGCGCTATGATACGCAGGCGGCCTTCGGCGCCGGGTCGTCGTGGGCCACCTTCGACGTGGCGGGCGTGAACGCCGGCGCCACGGGCTTTGCGGGAGCAGCGTTCGACGGCAGGTTCGTCTACTTCGTGCCGTATCGCGGCGGCTCGTCCGGCATCGTAGCCAAGTTCGACGCGAAGTCCCCGTCGTGGCTGCCGAAGGGTTGGAACGGGTCGTTCTTTTGATCGCCGTGGCGGCATCGCTCGAAGCTACCGAGCGCCTTGATGGCCGTCAAACAGGAACCTTCTCTCCGCGGCGCGTCGTGCATGCGTGGCGGAGCTCGGCACCTGGCGCTGCGCGCAGGGACGCTAGGAGCGTGCGTGTGGACGCCTGCATCGTTCGCTTCAAACGACGCGCGCGTTCTTCGACTGGTTGCTCGTGCGCTCCCTCCCGGGCGAGTTTCCTGTACGAGTGCCCCTCGGCGCGAGACGGGACCCCCGACGGCTCCGCGAGAAATGGACCGCGCTCACGAGGTTGCGCGCGGTCACTCAGGTCACCACGGAGAAGCGTTGCTTACCGAATCCCCGTTCGTCCGCGGCGGTGATCCGGTGTTCGAAAACGAGCACCTGCAACGCCTGCCGCACGAACGGCTCGGCGACGTGCAGCCTCGTGGCGATCTCGGAAGCTCCGAGCGGGCCCTCGCCGTCGAGCAAGCTCCAGACACGCTCCTTGAGGTCGGGGTCGATGGCCATCGGCCCCGACATGATAGCGCGCCGTCTTCCTTGCCCCGAGACCATGTTACTCGACGGCGTTCGATGAGCTCGCGCCGTGGCGTGTGACGCAAGCCGGCTCACCGGCGCGGAGTTCGCGCGGATGTGCTTCTTCGACTGCGCGCTCCTCCTTCCCCATCCTGAGCTCCGCGTTGGCCGGCTTACCGCTACCTGATCCGGCGCCGCGAGTGGTGCGTCAGCGCAACGGCCGCGCCGTCCGCCGCGCCGCACGCCGCGCCGTCCGTCTTGACGCGCGCTGAGCAGGTAGTGATCCTTCCAAGAGTAGGGGCGTCAAACACCGGGGTACGACCGGCTGCGGTGCGGGTCTTGAACAGTCACACGAGCGCGGACGAAATGAAACCTGGAATCGGAAAGTACGCCCTCGCCGCGGTGCTCTTCGTGCATGCGGGAGCGTGTGTTGAGAATGGGGCCTCGCGGACGCCCGCGACCGCTTGCTCTGGGATCTCCGACGGGGAGCTGTCGCGGACCATCGATCGCGCCGGCAGAATCGCACGCCCGGAGGCGGAATCGCAGCTCCGTTCGGTCGTGACCCAGCTCGATGAGTCACGAGGAGAGCCACGGTGTTTTCGAATGCGCCAGGTCGCGCGACGCGCGCACGCGGCGCTGGCGCTGGCGCTCGACCAGGTCGAGCGGGCGATCGCGGATCTCACGGCCAACCTCTTCGATTCCGAGGAACATTTGTTGCGCGCACGCGGGCAGCTGACTGAGGAGGAAATGGCCGATGAGATCGAGCGACTGCGGCCGGACGAAGATCTCACGTACTCCATCGTCGTCGACCGACCGACCGACGCCGCGGCTGTTCGACTCGCGCTGACCTAACGGCGCAGCGGAAGGGCCGGTCGCTCGACGAACTCGTGCGTACCTACGCGGTGTTCCGTCAGAACGTGTTCGCCCCCGAGGCGGCGAGGCTCCAGGCCGTGCGCGGACGCTACGCCGAACTCGCGCTCTTCGAGAATCCGACCGCACACGAGCTGGACCGCGTCGAGAACGAGATGTCCGCCATCGAGCGTCAACTTCTTCGGGAGACGCGCGTTCTGGGCTTGATCCGCTTTTGTGGACACCAAATGAAAGGCGGATACGGTGTCCAGAATGTCGAAACGGGGCGAGCGGCGGAGGCCGCGTAGGAGCTTCACGGACGAGTTCAAGGCCGGCG
>JACXTT010009269.1_pt1 | contig 13463 bp, 12 predicted proteins | sample 9270951 | NCBI WGS metagenome assembly JACXTT01 (sample SAMN15532306, study PRJNA645909) | rock metagenome | isolation source: weathered quartz diorite | place: Puerto Rico | collected 2017-06-21
GCGCGGCCGCAGTCTGCGGTCACCGTTCACGGGGTGCGTCCTCCGACTTAAGTGCTAACAGCGAGTACTCGGATTGCAAGGCCGGGATTGGATGAACCGCGTGCGCTCGGCGACGGGTAGCCGCCGAAACCTCGGACAGCCCGATCGCCCGCACCTTGCCGGCGCCGAGGAGGTCGGATAGCGCGCCGACGCTGTCCTCGATCGGCACCGCCCGGTCCCAGCGATGCAGGTAATACAGATCGATGACGTCGGTGCGCAGGCGCCGCAGGCTTTCCTCGCACGTACGCCGCAGGGTTTCGGGCCGTCCGTCGATCACGCGCTTGCCCTGCACTGCCGTCATCCCGCACTTGCTGGCCAGCGTGATCCGGCTGCGATGCGGCGCCAGCGCCCGCCCGACGAGCTCCTCGTTGGCCCCAAAGCCGTACAGGGCTGCGGTGTCGAATAGCGTAATGCCCAGCTCGAGCGCACGCAGCAGCAACGCCTCGGCCTTCTCCGGAGGTGGCGGTTCACCGTAGGCGTGGCTCAAATTCATGCAACCGAGCCCGATCGCCGAAACCGTAAACGGTCCGATCGAGCGGGTCGGCAGCGAAGCGTCAGGGAGCACGGACATCCTTTTCAGGGGCGCTGCGCCGCGAGCTGCTGCTCGAGCTGATGCAGTGTCCGGTAGCACGGCAGCACGGCAGCGACACTCGAGTTGGGCTCCCGCCCCGCGCGGATAGCAGCAATGAACTCCCGGTTCTGCAGCTCGATGCCGTCGGTCGAGACATCGACCCGACTGACGTCGATTCTTTCTTCTTTGCCGTTGAACAGATCGTCGTAACGGGCGATGTAGGTGCCGCGGTCGCCGATGTAGCGAAAGAAGCTGCCCAGCGGCCCTTCATTGTTGAAGCTCAAGCTGAGGGTGCAGATTGCTCCGCTTGCCGCGCGCAACTGGATGCTGATGTCCATTGCGATCCCGAGCTGCGGGTGGATGGGGCCCTGGATCGCGTTGGCCTGAACGATTTCGGCACCCGTCTGCCACGCGAACAGGTCCACGGTGTGCGCCGCGTGATGCCACAACAGGTGGTCGGTCCAACTGCGTGGCTGCCCAAGCGCATTGGTGTTGGTGCGCCGAAAGAAGTACGTCTGGACATCCATCTGCTGGATCGTGAATTCCTTCGCCTGGATCTTGCGGTGCAGGAACTGGTGGCTCGGATTGAATCGGCGTGTGTGCCCCACCATCGCCACTTTCCCCGTTTCCTTCTGCAAGGCCACAACCGCTTCGGCGTCGCGCAGGCTGTCGGCCAACGGAATCTCGACCTGCACGTGCTTACCGGCACGCAAGCACTGGACCGTCTGTCCCGCGTGCATCTGCGTCGGCGTGCACAGGATGACAGCGTCGATCTGCCTCAGCGAGAGACTGTCGGCCAGCTCTGTCGTGACGTGCTCCACGGCGTAGCGCTGAGCCACCGAACGAGTCTTGTCGAGCTCGCGTCCAACCAGCGACACCACCTTGACGCCCTCGATCCGGGCCAGCGCATCGAGGTGCTTGATGCCAAAGGCGCCAGCGCCAGCCAGCGCGACATGGATCGTCGTCATCCGTAGTTCTCCGGGATCGGGGTGCCGACTTCCGTATCGGGAGTCGGCCAGTGGATTCTGGAAGAGTCTGAGCCTTCAACCAAGGTCTGGCAGCGGCTAGCTCCTATAGCGAATCGGCATGAGCCATACGGCCTTTGTTGAGGTGTTTGTATATATTATTCTGATTTTTGGCACAAACTGAATATTGAGAAGCTGATCATCCCGCTTATCGGAGCCAATCGCAGACTACTGGCGGCGGGAAAGCGATGACGGCATACGTGCGAATCGACGAAGGCGGCCGCTTCCAGGGGCCGCCTTCGTCGGATTCGGCGGCGACAGCTACACGGCCATGTTGATGACCTTGGCCTGGGTGAACTCCTCCAGGCCTTCTTGCCCCATTTCTCTGCCCAAGCCGGAGTTCTTCGCACCGCCAAACGGAACGTCCGGCGGCAGGTCGAGGTGCTTGTTGATCCACACCGTGCCCGAGTCGATTTTCAGAGCCACCTCGAACGCGCGGGCCTGGCTCGACGACCATACGGTTGCGCCGAGGCCGTATTCCGTGTTGTTCGCGCGTGCGATCGCATCGTCGATGTCCTTGTATCGAAGCACCGGCAACACGGGTCCGAATTGCTCCTCGCGCACCAGACGGCAGTCATCCGCGATATCGCGGACGATCGTCGGCCGCAAGAAATAGCCGCGATCTTTGTCGGTGGTACCGCCCGCAATGATCTTGCCGTGCATTCGGGCGTCGGCGATGAATCCCTTGACCTTCTCGAATTGCGTCTTGTTCTGCAGCGGACCGAATTGTGTGCCCGGCTCCAGCCCGTCGCCCAGCTTGGCGGCCTCGGCCAGTTTTGCGAGCTCGGCGCACAGAGCATCGTAAATCGAGTCGTGTGCATAGACGCGCTTGATCGCGAGGCAGACCTGCCCGGAGTTGAACATGGCGCCGTTGAAAATCTTCGGCGCGACTTCCTTCGGATCGACGTCATCGAGAACGATCGCAGCGTCGTTGCCGCCCAGCTCGAGCGTCAGGCGTTTCAGCGTGTCCGCTACGCTGGCCATGACCTTCTTGCCAGTGGCAGTCGATCCCGTGAAGGCAACCTTGGCAACATCGGGGTGGCTCGTCAGAGCGCCGCCCAGATCGTTTTGATCCGCGATCACGTTCACGACGCCCGCGGGGAAAATCCCGGCGCACAGCTCTCCGATGCGCAGAGTCGTCAGTGGCGTCGTAGGGGCCGGTTTGGCGACGACTGTATTTCCGGCCAGCAGCGCCGGCGCGAGCTTGATCATCAGCAGAATGATCGGGAAGTTCCAAGGCGTGATGGCGGCGATCACGCCGAGCGGCGTGCGCTGCTGCACGATGCGCGCGCCATCGGTTTCCTTCAAGACTTTGATGGGCAGGTCCATTTTCGCGAACGCGCGGATCATCTCGATCGATCCAGCGAGCTCACCGGCTGCGTAAGCAAGCGGCTTGCCCTGTTCGCGAGTCAGCAAGCGTGCAAGGCTTTCGGTCTCGGCGCCCAACGCGTCGGCAAGCTTCAACAAGAGCTGACGCCGCTCTTCGATAGGACGCGCGGCCCACGTCGGAAATGCGGCCTTGGCCGCCGCGACGGCCTCGTGTAGCTGCGCCAGGTTGGCGCGCGGACAGCGTGCGAGCACCTGTTCCGTGGCGGGATTGATCACATCGAAGGTCGATGCACCGGCGACCAGGCGACCATCGATCACCAGCCTGAATTCGCTTGAGGTGTCACTCTGAGGTTGAGCGTTCATCATCGGCTCCTGGTTTGTTTTCGTGGATCCCCTGCGGTCGCATCAAACGGTAATGACAACTTTTCCAAACTGCTGATTGCTCTCCAGATAGCGGTGCGCTTCCACGACCTGATCGAACGGAAACGTCCTGGCGATCCTGGGTTTCAGCGTTGCCTTCAGAAGTCCATCGCGGATGAAGGCGTCGGCCCGTGCCAGACGCGCGGGATCGTGGATGATCTCGAACACGAGATAGCCGCGCAGGCTAAGCCCCTTGCCGACGGCCGGTCCGAACGGGAATGGCGTGTGGTGCCCCTCGCCGCTCAGGTTGCCGTACAGAACGAGCACGCCCAGCCGGCCGAGGGCAGGCACCAACGCGGCGATTCCCGGGCCGCTGACCGGATCGAATACCAATCGGGCCCCTTGGCCATCGGTAACCCGCATCACTTCGGCCGCCAAATCCTGCGTTTGCGTCGTGACGACATGGGCGGCGCCAGCCTCGTGTAGCTGCGCTCGCTTGACGTCGGTGCGCGTCGCGGCGATTGGTATGGCGCCGACGCTGTTGGCGATCTGTATGGCAGCCAGGCCTACGCTACTCGACGCTGCGGGGATCACGACGGCATCCCCCTTGCCGATGTGGGCGATGTCGATCAGGGCGCCGTACGCCGTGAGATAAGCCATCCACACCGCTGCGGCCTGCTCGGTCGAAAGACCCGGTGGTCGCTTGACGACCGCGACCGCCGGGACGATCGCCGCCTCGGCATAAACGCCGTAGCGGTTCATTGAAAATCCTGGAATCACGCAAACCGCTTCGCCGACCTGAAAGCCGGTCACGCTTCTGCCCATGGCTTCGACGACGCCGGCCGCTTCATAACCGAGCCGCGCGGGCAAGATGGCCTTTTCGAGGTAGTGACCCGACCGGAACGCCGCCTCGGCACGGTTCAGGCCGATCGCCCCGATGGCGACGCGCATTTCGCGATCAGCCGGATCGCCGACCGCCAGGTCTTCGAATTTGAGTACTTCCGGCCCGCCGAACTCATGAAAGCGAACGACGCGTGTCATGTCATCTCCCTCTGTCACTTGGTCGGCAGGCTCAACGATGCGACCAGGACTCGTCCCTGCCAGCTTGCGGCGTTGCAATATTGCACAACCCTGTCGCGCAGCAGTATGTTCGTGCGAGGCTGCCTGGAGCGCGGACGGTGAGCGTGCGATTCGAAGCGCAGTGTGTGCGTCGCTGGTCGACCGAGGAGGTCGACCAGCGGCAGGCGCTCGCGTATTGGGTCGACACGGTTTGCGATCGGTTCCTCGAGCTTGAAATCGATACGCCAGTGCGCGATCACTTCCGTGCGCGTCTTGTGCAGGCGGATCTTGGTGCCGCCACGGCGAACTTCCTCGAAGCGGAAAGCCAACGAGTCCATCGTACGCGCGCGAAGATTGCGCACTCCCGTTACCCGGTGTTCTTTCTGTTGCAATTGCGCGCGGGCCATATGCGCCTGCAGCAGATGGGGCGCGAGGCCCATGTTCGCCGAGGCGAGTGTGTCGTCATCGACGGAACGGAGCCGTACGAGATCGACTGTCCGGAACCCACCAGCGCGCTGGCTTTGCGCCTGCCCGAAGACTGGTTGAAGCACTGGCTGCCCTACCCTGAGCGCCTCTCGGCACTGCGGTTCTCCGGTGGCGGCTGGAGTTCCGCGCTGTGCGCAGCGCTCGGCAGTCTGGATGTGGACTCTTGCAATCGCCTCGCGCTGCCAGGTGGCGCCGTTGCCGAGCAGATCGGCGCGCTGCTCGCGTTGGCGGCGGGACCGGATTCTCCTGCGGCCAATCGGCCGAGCCTGTACGAGGATCTGGTGGGTACTTTGCGCGACCGCTTGCACGAGGCGGACCTCACGCCGCTTGCGGTGGCCGCCGATCACTGCGTATCGATACGCAGCCTGCATTACGCATTCGCGCGAGCCGGTTCGACGTTCGTCGAGCAGCTGACGCGGCTGCGTTTGGAGCGCGCGCGCGCGATCCTCTCCGATGGCCGGCTCAGCGGCCTGTCCGTCGGAGAAGTGGCGGCCCGCTGCGGCTTCACGGATCCCAGCCACTTCGCGCGACGGTTCCGGCAGCAGTTCGGCCAGGCTCCGCTGCAATTTCGCAATTCGAATACTGGCACCCATCAGTAGGTCACGCCTTCCTGCTCCCGCCTTGTGACGCACAGCGGCAGCTCGCGCAGGTCCTCGAGAACGCGATGGGGTCGTCGCAGCGCGTGTTGGCGTTGCCATTCCTCGAGTGTTGTCATGCCGGTTGTGACGCCCAGTGCAGTTGCACCTCCACGTCGCGCCATGATGATCTCGACCGCCGGGTCATCCCCAACAACGCCGACTTCGCGCATGGACACGCCGAGCTTTCTCGCGACAAAGCGCAATGCGTGCAACGACGGTTTGCCGGTCAAAATGGTGGACGCCTTCGTCAGACGCCGGATCGCGCCCACGATCGCGAAGGAATAGCCGATCGTGCGCCCATGTTTCGTCGCGAAGAATGGGACGTCGGACGCGACATAGAGCTTTGCGCCGCCCCAGATCGCATGGCACGCGGTCTCGATGTCCGTCATGCCACAGTCCGGATGCCAACCCACGTACACGGCGTCGACCTCGTCCGCCTGAGGATCACCGGTGTACCTCGTTTCGATCCCGGCCTCGCTCAGCGCATGCCCGACTCCTCGCGTGCCGAGTATCAGAGCGCGCTTGATGTCGCGGCGGAACATGTGATCCGCGGTCACGCTGGACGGTATGATCATCTGCCCGTCATCGACCGGCAGCCCGACCTTGCGCAGCCGCGCGGCCTGCTCCGCTGGCGGATAGGCGCTGCCGTTGGTAAGCAGTACAAAAGGGACCGCGCGTTCCTTCAGCGTGGACAGAGCTTCGATGGCGCCCGGAAGCACTTCATAGCTCCCGAGCGAGCGATCACTGAGCAACAACGTGCCGTCGACATCGAACATGAAACCGCTGATTGGCGGCAGCGGTTCCTGCGGGTCCTCGAGGGTGATCGTGGGACTCACGACTGACACTCGGTGGGCCGGGGCGCTGCGCGGCGCAGCTCCAGCCGGAAGCCCGATTTTTCGAGCGACACCCGCCAGAGGTCCCGACGTGCGGTGAGGCGCCGGATCAGATTCATCACAGGCTGCACCGACGGGTCATAGTGTCGCGCGGCCGGTGCGGCAGCCAGCATGGCGTCGACCTGCCCGGCAGGCATCGTCGCGCGAAGCAGAAACTCCTCGTCCGGGAGACGACTCCCGATTCGTTTGCGCAGCTCCTCGAGCGGCTCCATCGAAGGCTCGGCGCGCAGCTCGCGGGTGCGCGGCGACGAGTCGATCCGCTCCATGATCCGAGCGTCGATCGGAATCGTCGGCTTGCCGAATCGGCCAATGGCATAGCGGATGACCTCGTCGGGAATCACGCCGTAGCGCTCCCGGCCCGTCACGTTCATCACCGCTTGAGTCAAGAGCATCTGTGAAAACGGCGTCATGACGATCGGCCAGCCGAGCTCTTCGCGCACCCGGCCCAGCTCCTCGATCACGGCGCCCTCGAGGTGAGACACGCGACTCTCGGCCAGATGCCGGCGCATGGTCCCGACCATTCCGCCGGGCAATTGGTGCTGCAGGTAGGCGGCATCGAAGCCTTGCGGTCTGCCAGCCGGCAGCCCCTCGGCCTCTGCGAGACGCGTGAAATAGCTCCCAACCTCCGCCAGCGCGTTCGCGTCGATGCGTACCATGTGGCCGAGGACGCGCAGGTTGGCTACCACACGCTCGGCGGGAGGATTCGAAATACCATCCGCGGCCGCGCCCGACGCGCACTGCAGCGCGCTGATTCCATAGTCCGCCGCATCCATGTAGAGCAATTCACCCAGTCCGATCGTGCAGTGAGAATGCAGCTCAAGCGGTTTTGCACCGATCTGTGCCTTGACCGCCGGGATCAGCGTGCTTGCGCGCTTGGGCGAAAGCAGGCCGCCGGGATCTTTGATGTAAAGCGCGTCGATGTCCGGGCTGGCGGCAAGCTTGCGCGCCCTCTCGACGTAATGCGCGTCGTCGTGTATCGGACTCAAGGTGAACACCAGCGCCACAATCGTGTACTCGCCTCCACCTTGCTTGACCATACGCGCGCAGGCGATATTGGCCTCCGCGTCGTTCATCGGGTCCGCGAGACAGAATCGCCGGATGCCGTTGCGCGCGAGCACCCGGAATGCGAGCGCCATGAATTCCGGGCTGGCGGTCTCCCAGGCGATGAAGCGAAAGCCGGTCGACATGAACTGCAGAGGCGTGTTGGGTGTCGCCGCCGCCATCAGTCGGATCCGTTCCCAGGGGTCTTCGCGCTTGTAGCGGACGGCGACCCCCATATGCGTGGAGGTCGTGAAATCGATCGCCTTCAGGCCGACCCGGTCCATCACCGGTGCAATCGTCAAGGTTTTCGCCGTATCGAGACCGAGCGCCGCCCAGATGCATTGATTGCCGTCGCGCAGCGAGGTGTCGACCAGTTCGATGTCAGCCATGAGCGGCAGACTCCGTCGCCACAGAACCCCGCTCGAGCAGACGTGCCACGAATTCCGTATCAACCCCGCCAGCCTGAAACTGCGGATCGGCAAGCACGGCAGCGTGGAAGGCGAGGTTGGTGGCCACGCCGATGACGCGAGCGTCGGCGATCGCCCGCTGCAACTGAGCCACCGTCGAGGAACGATCCGGCGCGTGGGCAATGATCTTGGCCATCAGGGAGTCGTAGAACGGCGGCACGCGCGAACCGGCCTCGATGTGGGTATCGACGCGGATGCCCGGCCCGGCCGGCCAGCGCACTTCTCTGACCAGCCCCGGGCTCGGGCAGAAGTCACGAGTAGGATCCTCCGCGTTCACGCGGCACTCCATTGCGCACCCGCGGCGACGCACGTCGGCCTGGCTTAAGCGAAGGCCTGCGCCCCCGGCAATCGCTATCTGCTCGGCAATCAAATCCACGCCGGTGACGGCTTCCGTCACCGGATGCTCGACCTGGATCCGGGCGTTCATCTCGAGAAAATAGAAGGCATCGCGTTGCTGATCGACCAGAAACTCCACGGTCCCGGCGCCTCGATACGAAAGGCGTTCGGCGAAGCGCACCGCCGCTTCGTACAGGCGCCGGCAGAAGGCTGCCGACAGCCCTGGGGCCGGTGTCTCCTCCAGCAGCTTCTGATAGCGACGCTGCACCGAGCAGTCCCTTTCTCCCAGGTGGATGACGCGTCCCTCCCCGTCTCCGAGGACCTGCACTTCGACATGGCGACCTTGTGTGACGTACCGCTCCAGGTACACACGCGCATCGCCGAAGGCCGCGCCCGCTTCCGAGGCAGCCAGCTCCATCGCTGCGGGCAGCTGCTGCAGGCTCTCGACCCGCTTCATTCCTCGCCCGCCGCCGCCGCCGACTGCCTTGACGAGCAATGGCGTCCCGATGCCACGAGCCATGGACATCGCCGCATCCGCCGACTCCACCGTCCCCCCAGGGACCACGGGAACGTCCGCCTCTTGCGCTGCCGATCGGGCGCGCAGCTTGTCCCCGACCGCATCGATCTGCGCAGCCGTGGGGCCGATGAAAACGACGTCGTGCTGCTCGCACAGTCGGGCAAGCGCGGACCGCTCCGACAGGAAACCGTAACCCGGATGGATCGCATCGGCGTGCACACCCAGCGCGGCTTGCACGACGGTGTCTACTCTCAGATAACTATCGTCTGCGCGGGCTGCGCCGATGCAGATCGTCCGGTCAGCAAGCCTCGCGGGCACGGAATCGCGGTCCGCTTCCGATACCGCAAGCACGGTCTCGATACCCAGCTCGCGACAGGTCCGGATGATCCTCAGTGCGATCTCGGCTCGGTTGGCGATGAAAATACGGCGAACGCTCACAGGTCAACCGCCTTGTTGATGCTCAGCAGGACTTCTCCGTACTCGACAAGAGCGCCGTCCTCGGCTCGGATCTCGGTCACCGCGCCACGAGCCCCGGCGCGCACCGTGTTCATCAGCTTCATCACCTCGATGATTCCGATGATGCTGTCCTCCTCGACCCGCGAACCGACCTCCACGAATGGCTGCGCGCCGGGCTTCGGAGCGCGATAGAACGTGCCGAGAAACGGCGCCGGGACGTTATGGATGCCAGGATCGACAGCGAGCGCTTGGACGGCTTGCGCCGCCGCTGGCGGTGTCGAAGGCTCCGCCGCAAGGGGGCCGGGGCCCAACTCGGTCTGTGCGGTTGAGCCGCGCTTCAGGCTGAGCTTGAGGCCATCGAGCTCCAGGTACAGTTCATCGAAACTCGACGCTTCCAGCAGCCGTGTGATCTCGGCCACATCCTTGGCTGTGAGGCTCACCGGCGGCCTCCGAAGATCGACATGACGTGCGCCAGAGGGTTTTGCGCCGCGCGCGCTGCGGGTGCAACCGCCTTTGTGGACCATACGGTTTCCGGCCGGCTTTGCAGGACAAGAACGTCGCCGGTGTGCCGGTCAATGGCCCACTCGATATCCTGCGCGCAGCCGTAGTGGCGCTCGACCGTGCGCGCGATGCCGCGGAGCGCCTGCAATTCCTCATCGCTCAGGCAGGCCGCGCGCCGCAATTGCCTGGCAACTTCAGCGGTCTCGGTACCGCCGGCCGAGGCCGGAACATGTTGGATCGCCTTGTCCGATATCTCGCGGGTCGAAATCTCGCCCGTGATCTTGCCGATTACCCAGCGGTCCGGCGTCACTTCGCCGCCGACTACGGCAGAGCCCAGGCCCCACGCGGCCTCGACCGCGATGACCGACCGGTCGCCCGTCGTAGGGCTGAGCGTGAACATCACTCCCGAGGTTCGAGCATCCACCATCGCCTGCACGACGACGGCCATGGCGATGCCTTGCTCCGGCAATCCGCGCTTGCGCCGATAGCTGATCGACTCTATCGAGTACAGGCTGGCCCAGCAGCTGCTCACCATCGAGAGCGCTTGGCTCGCGCTCTTGATCCACAGGTATGTGTCCTGCAGTCCGGCGAAGCTGGCGTCGCTCGCGTCCTCGCTGGTTGCCGACGAGCGAACTGCAACCGCGGGCGCGGCCGCGCGGCTGCACAGCATCGCGTGCGCATCCGAAATCTCGATAACCACGTCCGGCGCCAGCGCCGCCCCCCGTATTCTGGCTCGCAGCGTCTTCGAGCACGCTGTGATACCGGCTAGATCGTCCGGGCTCAGCGACTCGACCTGGGCGCGCACGGGTGATTCCCGCTCGAGCCCGTGAATCAAGCGTTCGAACGCGGCCGTCTTGACGACAAACCCCGGTGGGACGCGTATTCCCGCTCGTTGCAGCTCCCCCAGACTCGCGCCCTTGCCGCCGACATGGAGACGATCGTGCAGTCCGATGTCATTGAACCAGCTGACGTGTTCCGAGCAGTGCATCGAGCAGATTTCACAAATACAACTGCTTGTTGATCGGGAGGCCATGCTCGCGACAGTAGCTCTCGTAATGATTGATGAACCACCAGACGTCGAGCGTTTCGACGAAATTGCCGTGTTCATCGTAGAACTCGATCGCACCTTCGAGCCAACCGAACAGCTTGACGCCGTCGGGGTGGTCGCTGACTAGCGTGTGCGTCAATCCCGGCGTTTCGTAGATGAAGCTGCCGGGTCCAGCGACCCAGTCGTATTCGAGATAGCGGGCACTGCCCTCCAGGCAGATCATGACGACCGTGCCGCGGTGCTTGTGCGTGCCGATGACGCCCCCCGATTTGATCCAAAGAATGTTGCTGTAGATGTTGCGGCGGACATCGAACGCGAGATGGCGGATTGCGGCATTGTTGCCGAACGGCACCCAAGGACTGTCGCGCTCCGATGCGCCGACATGAGTACCCTGCACTCCATGGCGCTTGATCACGTCCGCATACAACTCGGGCACGTCAACAATCCTGTAGGCCGTCGATGGTGGACTCGTCATTCCTTGCTTGCTTGATTCGAACATGAGGTGTCTCCCGGTTGCCGGACCTGCGGGTCGTCCAAGCCGTTCGATGGGGTCATGGCGGCAAGCGGCGACCGCGCGATGCGCTGAAATCGGTGGACCCGCTGATGATCGCGGATAAGTACGTCGCTCGGCTACTGAATGATGGTCACCACGCCGCGCCCGCCATCGACGCGTATTCGTTGGCCGTCCTTGATTCGCGAAGTGGCGTTGCCCGTGCCGACGACTGCAGGCAAGCCGAATTCGCGCGCCACGATGGCCGCGTGGCTCATCGAGCCGCCGATGTCGGACACGGCGCCCGAAATCTTTTGAAAGATCGGCGCCCAGGTCGGGTTCGTGATCTGGCACACCAGGATGTCCCCGTGTCGCAAACGCCAGATTTCCTCTGGCGACTTGACGATGCGTGCAGGGCCTTCGGCGACACCGCTGGAAGCGGCAAAGCCCCTGATCTCGTTGCCACCGGGGTCGCTGCCGGCCTGCAGCCACCTGTCGAGGCTTTCGCGAGTGATGCCCCACAGCATGACGATCGCCGGATCATCGATCACGTCCGGTACCGGCCCGAGCGCCGGCGGGGTGTCGTGCTTCGCCCACACCTGTACCGCAGCACGACGCTCGGTCACCATCCGCGGCCAGTGCGAAGGTCCACGCGGAGGCGAGCCGGCCGACCAGGATGTCATCAGATCGATGATCGCCGCTTCGAGCTCGTAATGCGTCAATTGAAAGACGTCCTCGGCGTTGGAGAAGAAGCCGTGCGCCGCGAGCAACCCGCCGAATTCGCGGATCTTGTTGAAGAACAGATTCGTGTACCAGTGTTCGCAATAGAACTTGTGCCCCTCGACGTACGGGAATACGCGGTGGGCCAGCGTGATCATCTGGTCGTAAGCGGCCCGCTCCTCGTCAGAACCCAGTAACTCGCGGTAATCGGCAATGAGGTGTTGGCGCTCCGTCTTCAGTTTCTCGACGGGACGCTCCAGTGACTCGCCTGCTTTCACCCGCTCGATGTATCCGGGAATGCTCGTGAACGGCATCGACAGGTCGTCGTTCCAGGAGCGGTGATAGTGATAGAAGCCGTCCCCCACGTTGATGTTGAACCATGGATCCCGCGAGGTCTGCAACTCCTTCAGCCACTCGAGCCCGGGCGGTCCCGCTCCCTCCAATGACTTGATGATCGCCTCGGCCGACCGGCCCTCCTGAAACTGCGCATCGACCCCGAGTTCGACGGCACGCCGTGCGAGTCGCCTGACCTCCTCGTCGGGGCGAAAGATTTCGGCCTCGATCCCTGCGACCATCCGGGCGACGGTCTGGTCGCTGATTTCCGGAAACGCCTTCTTGCAGAATCCGAAGAAGGTCAGATACGCGCCATAGCCGAGCAGGAGGAATTCGAAATGGTGATGCCACATCCGGAAATACCCCTCGAGCGTCTTGTAGTAGGTGTCGAGGAGATCGTGATTCGAAGCGATACCGCGCCCGGCATGGACATGCGCGAGAGGCTCGAACTCCGGCAACGCGATCTTGGTTAGCGCCTCCGCGGCCCGGATCAGCGCCAGCATCTTCTCGCGCCACTGCGCGTACAGGCGCTCCCAGTTCGCATAGTAGTAGAACGCGCGCTCCTGAAATTCGGTGGTGCGGCGTGCAATCTCGATCGGGTCGGTCACGGCATTGCCGCCGATGTACACGCGACCGTTGATGATGCGGTAATCGATCCCGAGCGTCGTCGGCAAGCAGTGAACGCGAGTGTTCGCCGAGCCCAATGCGCAATATGCTGCCTCCGCGGTGACCATGTCGAAGGCCGACATCGGCTCGGGAAAGTGCATCGAGTTATAGAACCAGAAGCGCTCGTCGTCGCGTTCGCCAAACTGCATGTAGTAGGGATACGCGGCCTGCGCGCTCTCCGTTCCCGGAAGAACTCTCAACGAGCTCGGCCGCGGAAACCCCTTCGACTCGGCAGGCTTGCTGATGGCGGTTCTCCGACGCTGTAACGATGCGGCCACCGTGGCGGCGGCATGCGGCTCGCCTCAAAAGCCTATCGACCTGGCCCCTGCACCGCGCGGACGACAGCGCAAGGGGCTCGCCTGGGAACGCAAACACGGCTATTTCCGGGCGATCCGACGAAATGTTGGATCCCATATATCGGAATTTGGGATCCCATTTGTAACATATGCCTCCTTTTTCAGGGCCCTCGATCGCCCATTAAAAAGTAC
>JACXTT010009270.1_pt1 | contig 13463 bp, 15 predicted proteins | sample 9270951 | NCBI WGS metagenome assembly JACXTT01 (sample SAMN15532306, study PRJNA645909) | rock metagenome | isolation source: weathered quartz diorite | place: Puerto Rico | collected 2017-06-21
CGGCACAACGGCTACAAAGTGCCGCTCATGCGGAACCTCGTGAAGCGCGCCATTCGCGGCGAATCCGCAGCGCCTACAACAACGTAACGGAAGGAGCGCGAGCCTTTCGGGCGGGCGGTCCCGCTCGGCTGAAGCTTTCGCGCTCCGATGACGATCCTTCGGGGGTGGTGCATGGATCTTTTACGGTGGGGCCGGAGTCCGTGGGGCGAGTGGGTTCTCACTCACGTCTCATGGAATCTGTTCTGGGCGTCGTTGTTCGCCGGCGTGTTGTTCTTCGTCGCGCACGCGAGCTACATGCTGTTCTCCGCGCACCGCAAGCGGAGCTCGGCCGAAACCGATGCGCTCGAGGCCGCGAATAAGAACCTCCCGACGAAGATCGAGCGGCACAATCTGACGGCGCGGCTGTTCCATTGGGTGATGGCCGCCTCGATGTTCGTGCTGCTCTTCACGGCATTCCTGCCGGTCGCGGGGATCAAGTTCGCGTGGGTGCAGTGGCACTGGATGGCCGGGCTCGTGCTGACGGCGTCGATCCTCTTCCACATCGTGCACGCGACCTTCTTTCTCGACTTCTGGTCGATCTGGGTTGGACCGAAAGACATCCCGGAGTTCAAGGCCGAGATCCTGCGCGAGTTCGGCCACGACGTGCCGGGCCCGAAGCCAGGCAAGTATCCGCTCGGCAATCGCCTCTACCACCTCGCCATCGTCGTCACCGGTCTGGGAGTTGTCGCAACCGGATTGATGATGATTCCGAGAATTCGGACGGGGTTGATCGCGCGCAATCCGTATATCTTGAGCGATTCGGCGTGGGGGATCACCTACGTCACGCACGGGCTCGCGGGCGTCGGGCTCGTCGGCCTGGTGATCGCGCACGTGTACTTCGCGGTCCGGCCGGAAAAGTGGTGGATTACCAACTCGATGATCTTCGGGTGGATCACGCGCCGCCAGTATCTCGAGCACCACGAGCCGGCCCGCTGGCGCGTCGGCGGCGGCTCCTCGTCGGCCGCGAAGCCGGCGGGCCAGGCGTGAGCGCGGCGGAAGTTCTCGCCGAGCTCAACGCGCGCATCGACGTCATCGAGGAGGCGTACGAGTTTTTCCTCGCGTACGCCTCCCAGGGTCTCGCTTCAGATCAGAACAACGACACGGGCCGTCAGGCGCGCGAGTACCTGAAGAAGTCGCACACCGCGCTGACCGGCCTCGCTGAGTTTCTGGCGACCTTCGTCGGGCGTCTCGGTCTCGAGCCGGCGGCGCCGTATCTGGGATTCATCAACGTCATCGACGGCGACTCGAAGCACGCATTGGCCGCGATCGAGCTCGTTCTCGCGCAGCCCGCGATCAGCTCGCAGATCGTCGACAACCTCAACGCCTCAATTCATCTCCGCGCGCTGCTCACCGATCTGTTTCTCGTCGACGAAGTGCTCAAGTCTCACCGTCAGTAGTAGGTGCCGTCCGGCTCTCTCCGGACCTCACGACGACATGACGATCGTGTTTTACGAGACCGCTGCCTCACCACGCGTCGTGACAGGCCGACGCGCCGGTGGACGACGTCGAGGCAAGGTGACGCTGTGTTCACGCGAATAGTCCGACCTGACCGCCCGTGTGCCAGAAGAGCACCGTCTGGTTCTCGACGAGTTTCTGCTGTCGCACGTACGTGATGAGGCCCGCCATCGCTTTCGCGGTGTAGGTCGGGTCGAGGAAGGTTGCTTCACAGCGCGCGAGGAGCTCGATCGCTTCACGCGAGCCGTCGGTCGGGATGCCGTAGCCATCGCCGACGAAGCGGTCGTCGACCGCGACGGCGGTGCCCTTCCGCAGCTTGTGCGGATCGATGTCGAGCAGATCGGCGATGCCGCTGACGATCGCGCGCACTCGAGCCTCCAGAGCGGCCGACGTCCCATCGGCGCTGATCCCGATGATCCGTGTCGAGAGGCCGAGCAGGCGGCAGCCCGCAACGAGCCCGGCCTGCGTGCCGCCGGATGAACTGGAGTGGACGATCACGTCGGGCGGCTTCGACTGGTCGACGAGCTCGGCGACGGCGAGCACGTAGCCGAGCGCGCCAAGCGGCGTCGACGCGCCGAGCGGGATAGCGAACGGATGGCGTCCCTCGGCGCGAAGCCGCCCGGCGATCTCCTGAATCTTCGGCTCGCGCTCATCACGCGACTGGACGTAGACGATCTCGGCGCCGAGGAGGCTGTCGAGCAGCGCGTTTGCCGTGTGCGGCTGCGGCTCGACGCCGTTGGCCACGAGGATCGCGCGCATGCCGAGCTTGGCGGCGGTTGCGGCCGTCACGCGCGCATGGTTCGACTGCACGCCGCCTGCGGTGATCAGCGTATCGGCGCCGTCGGCGTGCGCTCGTGCGCCGACGAATGCCAGCTTCCGCACCTTGTTTCCCCCAAACGCGAACGCAATCGCATCGTCTCTCTTGATGAGGAGGCGCGGACCTCCGCCGAGCACCTCGCGGAGGCGTGGCAGCGGCTCGACCAGCGTGGGCGAAGGGACGAGCGGCAGCAGTGGAAACCGGGCGAGCTGATCGCGCAGCGCGGCGGCATTCACAACGCGCTATATTACGTGCAAGTTGGATCTTCTGTCGGCGCTTCAATCCGGCGCATCGGTGTTCGCCGCCGAACTGCGTCCGCCGCGAGCGGAGCTCGCGACCGCGGAAGGCATGGACGCGTGGATCGATACGTACCATGCGGTCAGGCGGCTCACGCGTCAGGGCACCTACGTGTTCCTCACCGACAGCGCGGTCGGCGCGGAGGAGGAAGACAACCTGCGGCATCTCGTCACGAATCTCGGCAATGACGTGCCTCGCGAGCGGATCGTGCCTTTCTTGACGTCGAAGCACACGCTCGAGTACTGCTTGTCGTACGCGGAGCGCGCGCACCAGAGCGGCTTTCCCGCGCTCGTCGTCCTCGGCGGCGACAAGACGGTCGGCATCCCTCGATCGGTCGAGCACGCGTGGCAGCTCCGCGAGATGCTGCGCGCGCGCGACCACACCCTCGCGCTCGGCGGGTGGGCGAACCCCCACGGGGATCCCGATCGCCAGGCTGGGTACCTCGCCGATGCGCGCTTCCATGCGGAGTTCTACCTGACGCAGATCGTCAGCCATCATCACGCGGACGAGGTGTCGCGGTTTCTGCGCGCGATCGAACGCCACGGCCTGCAGTTGGCTGGCCTGTTCGGCGTCTTCTTCTACCGCAGCGCGAAGCCGCGGACGCTCGAGGCGCTGACGAGTTTTCTCCCGGTGCCGATCGAAGGACTCACTCGCGAGTTCGCGGCCGGCGACACGCCCGAAGAGATTTGCGCGCGCACGATCCGCACGCTCATGGACCAGGGGGCGCGGCATTTTTACATCAGCAACCTGCCGATCGGCCGAGCGCAGCACGTGCTCGCGAACATTCTCGAGAAAGTCGGGGTTACGGCATGACGCAGGCAGGTCGGGCGAAACACGCTGTCACGCGTCGCCTCGCATTCGCTGTCGCGCTGCTTCTCGCGCCGATGATCGAACCGACGATCCTGGGGCAGGGCCTTAAGGCCGTGCCTCTACTTCGTACGACGCTACTCCGTGCGGCGCTGCTGCGTACAACGCTGCAGGCGCAGCAGCAGCCGACGCCGCTGCAGCGGCTGCAGGCGTCGATCGAGCGCACGACGCGCAGCGTGAACGCCACGTGGGGGATCTACGTCAAGTCGCTCGAGACCGGCGAGGAGATCGCGATCGACGCCGATCGTCGGATGGAGACGATGAGCACGATCAAGATCCCGTTGATGATCGAGGCGCTCGAGCAGATCAAAGCGGGCAAGTTCAGGCTCGCCGACACGTACACGTTCGTGCAGGCCGACTCGCAGCCTGGCACCGGAACGATTCAGCGTCTCGATCCCGGCGCCGTGATGACGGTCAAGGATCTCATCACGATGATGATCATCGTCTCGGATAACACCGCGACCGAGGTTCTGTACCGGATGGTCGGCGGACCAGACGCCGTGAACGCGCGCATGCAGAAGATCGGCCTGGACAACACGCGTGCGATGAACGTGCCGTCGAAATGGTTTCCGGTGCTGCGCTCGGCGCCGACGACCGAGCAGTTCTATCGCGACGGCAAGTACCCGTTCGGTCTTTCAACGCCGCGCGAGATGGGACGGCTCCTGGACATGATGGAGCGCGGCACGCTGGTCGACAAAGAATCGTCCGATCTGATGCTCCGCATCATGCGCGGCCAGCTCTATCGCACGCGCATCCCCCGCTATGTGACCGGCTACACCATCCCGCACAAGACCGGCGACTTCCTCCCATACGTCGGAGACGACGTCGGCGTGCTCGAAGCGCCGGGCCGCACGATCATCATCTCGGTGTTCACCGGGAACCATTTCGGATCGGGTGAGATGCTGGAGAACGCGATCGGCCTCGTCGCGAGGGACGTCGCGGAGTACTTCGCCTACCGACGATGAGAAGCGTCCTGGCGCTGCCCGTACTCGAGGAAGAGCCGAGGCCTCGGAGACCATCAGGGAGATTGTTTCAGGTTACTCTGTGAAGGTATGGCCTCTTTCCTGGACCACGTGCCGCTCTCGGGCATCATTCGCATCCGCGACATGATGTATTCAGTCGCCGATCCGTTCCGCCTCGATCAGGGCGACGTCAGCTTCGATTCGCCGGACACCGTGAAAACGGCGATGGCGCGCGCGATCGCCGAAAACAAAACCCACTACCTGCAGACCAACGGCGTGCCCCGCCTTCGCGAGCTGATCGCGGCGAAGCTCCGCCAGAAAAATGCCGTGCCGGTCGACGATGCGGAAGACGTGCTGGTCACGAACGGCGGCATCCACGGCCTTTACATCATTTGCATGGCGCTTCTCGAGCCGGGCGACGAAGTGCTGATTCCGGATCCCGAATGGCCGCCCGCGGCGGGGAACGTCTGCGCGGCGCGCGGTGTTCCCGTCGGCTACCCCTTGCACGCGCGCGACGGCTGGCGACCCGACTTCGACGAGATCGTTTCGAAGATCACGCCGAAGACCAAAGTCCTGTACGTGAACTCGCCGAGCAATCCGACCGGCGGCGTGCTCACGCGCGCCGATCTCGAACGGCTCGCGTCGATCGCGCGCGATCGCGCGCTGTGGGTGATCTCCGACGAGGCGTACGAAGACGTCGTCTTCGACGGCGAGCACGTGAGCATGGCGTCGCTGCCCGGTATGTCCGAGCGGACGAATCCCGTCTACACGTTCAGCAAGTCGTACGCGATGACCGGCCTGCGCCTCGGATACGTCGCGATCAAGAACCCAGCGATTCGCGATCGCGCGAAAAAGGTGCTGTTCTACACCGCGAGCAACATCTCCTCGGTCGTCCAGTTCGGCGGCATCGGCGCGCTGGAGGGGCCTCAGACCTGCATCGACGAATTCCGCGTCGAGCTGCGCGCGCGACGCGATCTCTTTTACCATGGCGTCGCCGAGGTGTCGGGCGGGGTGTTCTCCGGCCGGCCGCCGGCCGGCGCGTTCTACGCGTTCCTCGAGATCGATCCGAAGTGGGGAGCCGGTTCGAGCGAATCGATTTCCTGGCGGATGGTCGAGCACCTTATCAAGAACGGCCGGATCGGCTGCGTGCCGGGCGTGGACTTTGGCGCGAACGGCGAGGGGTACGTCCGCTTCTGCTTCGCGCGCGATCGGAAGGAGCTGACCGGCGCGCTGCAGTCGATGAGGCAGCTGTTCGGCGTGACAGTCTGAAAACCGCGAACTGCGACTGCGGACCGCCGACTGCGACTACCGCCTGCTCTACCGTGAATCGCGCTTCCTGTCGACTCCACTGAGATCGAAGAGATCGATCAAGAGATCGTCCTGATCGAGGTTGCCGACGATCCACGTCCGTGGGCCGGGCCCGCGCTTCCCCAGGGTTTGCGTAAACACGAAAGGGTCCTCGTCGCCCGCCACCGGCCCGTCGGACAGATCCCTGATCGTCAGGTTTACCTGGGCTGCATTGTATTTGTCCATGACGCGCTGAAGCGTTCGCAGCGCACGCTGGCATTTCTCCGAGTCCGCGCTCGTGTAGAGCACCAGCTCGAGACGTGTGCCCTTCTTCGAGGGACGGTTGTTGTCGATGGCCATCACTCGCAGCGGGGGCGCGTACGCGTTGGAATGCTGCGGCTTCGATTCGCGACGCCGCTTCGTGACCGCGATGAGATCGCCTATCCGATCGAGGAACGGATCGAGCTCCAGCGGCTTGTGAAACACGCGAATGTCGGTCGGCTCGTCGAAGTCGTGGCCCGTCAGGATGATCGCGGCGCTGTCCGCGAGCAGACCCTCGTCGGTCGCGTCGCGAAGGAGCCCGAGCCCGCTGCCGTCCGGCAGGCGAAGATCGATGAAGACCGAATCGTAGCGGGTCGCGTACAGCGATCCCAGGCCCTCGAGGATCGATCCGGCCCAGTCGGCCTCGTGCCCGCGCGACTCGAGGGCGTGGAGCATTAACGCTCCGAACACCTTGTCGTCATCGACGACGAGAACGCGGCCACGCTCCGGCGCGTCTGCAGTGTGAGCAGCCCGGCTGCCCCGTATCTGCACGTCATACATCAGCTGCCGCCTCCAGAGGGCGCCAAATGCCAGAGCAAACGGCTTGCCGGACGGGCTAACGTGCGACGGGGGCGTGGATGACCAAAACGAGCGTGACGTTTCAATCCAGCTCAGCTACTTCAGATGACGTCCACCATCGACGCGGATCGTTTCGCCGGTGATGAAATCGCTGTCGAGAAGGCCGAGCACCGCTCTCGCGATTTCGATCTCGCCGCCCCATCGACCGAGCGGGGTGGCGTCGACGACGGCGCGCGACTCGGCGTCGGTCGTGCCTGGCGGCGCGACGATCGGTCCGGGCGCGATCGCGTTGACCAGAATGTTGTCGGCGGCGAGCTCCAGCGCGAGCGCTTCGGTGAGCGCGACGGCGCCCGACTTCGCGACATAGTACGGCACGTAGCCCCGATAGCGCGGCCGTCCGCTCTTGGCGACCCAGTCGCTGAAGTTGATGATCCGTCCGCCGCCCTGAGCTTTCATGTGCGGAGCGGCGGCGTGCGCGCACAGAAACGCCGCGCGAAGATCGACGTCGATCACGGCGTTCCAGTCGGCGACCGTGAGGTCGGCAAACGGCCGCTGCGTGTATACCGACGCCATGTTGATCAGGATGTCGAGACGGCCGAAGGTCTGGACGACCGCGCTGACGAGAACGGCGGCCGCCGGCGGCTGGGAGAGATCGGCGTGAAACGTCGCGGCACGTCGCTTCGCCGAGCGCACGACGTCGGCAGCCTGCTCCGCCTCGGTCTTCGACCGCGCGTAGCTGAACGCGACGTCGACGCCGCGCGCAGCGAGCTCGCGCGCGACAACCGCGCCGATCCGTTTTCCGCCGGTGATCAGCGCGACCGTATCGGTCAGATGCACAGCAGGGCGGGTGGGGCAGGCAAGGCTGGTGGGGCAGGCAGGGAGAACAGTGTCACGCTCTGCCGCGGAGGCGACGAAGGTTCCCTACCTGCCCGGCATGTGTCAGTAACTGAAGGTTCCGAAAAACGCGGAGCGCTTGTTCGGGTCGCTCCACTTCGTGCCGAGGGCGCTGCCGGTGAACACATGCTGCGATGCCACGCCGACCGCCGCATCGTCGACCGACGCGAGCGGGTGGAACCACTGCATCGCGCCGCAGGTCGGATCGTGCGTGAGGTGCTTGTTGACGTCGAGCGACGCAGGACCGGCCGTTACCTGAATCTCGCTGCCGTGATCGGTGAACTGGATCGGCGCGGGCGTCACCTGAACGATCGTTCCGACGATGCCTTTCGAGAGCTCGTTCGCCATAGCGACGAGCGCGAGCTGCTGCGCGGCGTTCGCGCGCTGATCGACGTAGATTGCCGAGCGCACGATCGGTTTCCCGCCGCCCATCTCGGTCATACCGAGGTTCTTGTCGCCCGCCACGGCCGCGACAACCGACAGCCCGTCGATCGCAATGCCGTTGAAGGAGCCGCGATCGACTTTCCATGCAAGCACCGCCTGCTTGCCCATGGTTTCGGCTTCGCTGTTCATGATGCAGCCGCCGGTGAAGACTTCGGCGGTCCGCGCTTCGACATACGCGCCGCTGACGGTGCCCTTCCCGCCGGCCACGAGCGGTGAAGCGGCCAGACCAATCAGCGCCGCCGCGACGATGGCTCTGTTCATATGCGTCCTCGGACTAGGATTATACGCTTCGGGAAACGTACAAGACAGGAAGGCAGCTGGGCAGGAAGGGCAAGGCAGGGCTGCCATTCTGCCTTTCTGCCTTGCCACTGACAGCGACACGGAGACACCTCATGTCGGAACACATCGGCTTCATCGGGCTCGGCGTCATGGGAAAACCCATGGCCAAACACCTGGTTTCTGCGGGCCATCACCTGACCGTGCACAACAGGAGCCGGAATTCTGTAGACGAGCTCGTGGCGGTGGGCGCCACGGCGGCGGCTTCACCCGCCGAGGTCGCGCGCGCGTCGGACGTCGTGATCACAATGCTGCCCGACACGCCCGACGTCGAGCGCGTGATAGCCGGCGACAACGGCGTGCTCGCCGGCTTGAAAAAAGGCGCGGTCGTGATCGACATGAGCAGCGTCTCGCCGGTCGCGACCGAGCGGCTCGCGAAGCTCGTCGCCGACAAAGGCGGCGCGATGCTCGACGCGCCGGTGAGCGGCGGTGAAATCGGCGCGATCAATGCGTCGCTGTCGATCATGGTCGGCGGCGACGAAGCGACGTTCCACCGCATGAAGCCGATCCTCGACGTCATGGGCAACAAGGAGCGCGTCGTCTACATCGGGCGCTCGGGCGCGGGGCAGATATGCAAGATCTGCAACCAGGTGGCGATCGGCGGCGCGCTCGCCGGCGTCAGCGAAGCGTTCGCGCTCGCGAGAAAGACCGGCGTCGACGCCGCGCGCGTGCGGCAGGCGCTGCTCGGCGGCTTCGCGGCGAGCCGCGTGCTCGAGGTCCACGGCGAGCGCATGCTCGTCGACAACTACAAGCCCGGCTTCCGCGCGCGGCTGTATCAGAAGGACATGCGCCTGGCGAGCGAAGCGGCGTCGGCCAACGGCGTCGCGATGCCCGCGACCGCGATCGTCTCGCAGCTCGTGAACGCGCTGGTCGCCTCGGGCGGCGCCGATCTCGACTACGCCGCGCTCGGCACCGTGCTGTTCAAGCTCGCTAGCGGTACCGATCAAAGGAGCGCGAGGCTTCAGGCGAGCGGCTTCGTCGGGGACATCGAAAGGAACCGATCATGATGAGACGTTGGCTGCCGTTCGTTTTTGTCTCTCTGCTGATGGTCGATCATGGTGCGGCGCAGTGGCTGCAGTATCCAACACCCGGCGTGCCGCGCGATTCGGCCGGCAAGCCAAATCTTTCGGCGCCGGCGCCGCGAACGGCGGACGGGAAGCCGGACCTTTCCGGACTCTGGCAGCTCGATGCGTCGTGTGGCGCCGGTGTGCGATGCCCGGCGGCGGCGCAGGTGGGCGACTATCCGGTTTCGCCGGAGTTCCTGGACTTCGGCGCGAGGCTCCCTGGCGGTCTTCCCTATCAACCCTGGGCCGCAGCGCTCGTGAAAGAGCGAAGGGCACGCTTCGGCGCCGACGATCCCGTGACCTTGTGCAAACCATCGGCAGGTCTGCGTCTGTTCACGTTCCCGCCGCCGAGGAAGCTCCTGCAAACGCCTGGGCTCGTCGTCCTTCTGTCGGAAAGGGACGTCACGTACCGTCAAATCTTCACCGACGGACGTCCGCTGCCGAAGGATCCCGAACCGTCGTTCAACGGCTACTCGACGGGCCGATGGACGAACGACGCGTTGATCGTCGAGACGAACGGATTGCGAGACGGCATGTGGATCGACCGGCAGGGAAGCCCCGTCACCGAAGCCGCCAAAGTGACGGAGAGATTCCGCCGCGTGAATTACGGCCGCCTCGAGATCGAGGTCACCGTCGACGATTCGAAGGCGTACACCAAGCCGTGGACGGTGACGCTGGTGCAGAAGATTCTTCTGGACTCGGACCTGCTGGGGTACCCCGGCAACGTTAACGAAAAGGACCGAGCGCACCTCGTCGTCAGGTGACTCTCTTTTTCACGCTGTTCGCGCTGCAGACTTCGCCGGTGAAGGATCCGCATCGCGGCCAATTCACGGATGGGGCCGGACGCCGCTGCGCGAGCTGCCACGACAAGACGCCGCGCGCTGAAGACATGCATCGCGCGGCGGCGCGCATGGAGAAGTTGGCCACCGACTTGAGCAAGGGACCGCTCAATTTCACGTGCCATCAAGGTGCCGCTCGCGTGAAGCGATGACGGCGGGTCCGGTAGAGCCGGACACTACGCACTCCCGCTCGGCTGAAGCCTTCGCGCTCCTTCGGATTCAGTGCTTGCAGCAGTTGCGCTCGCCGGTGCAGCAGTCGGGACGGACCGGCAATCCGTCGGGACCGAAGCCGCGCTGCGTCTCGACGCACCAGTACGCCGTCGAGTCGTACTTGTCGTAGAAGGAGAACTCGTCAGGATCGGGGCCCGACGTCACGAACATCCCTTTGTGGCGGATGTTCAGGCAATGCACGCCGGGCGTCAGCTTCGGTGAAGTCAAATGGTCCATGGCATTACACCGTCTTCAGTCCGGCCGCGTTCATGATCGCGCGCTTGACCGCGGCCTTCGCGATCTGCACCTTGTAGGCGTTCCCGCTCATCGGCTTCGCTTCGCTCACAGCGGCTTCACCCGCGGCGGCCGCCGTCTGCTCGTTGAGCGGCTTGCCGGCGAGCGCGTCTTCGGCCGGCTTCGACCGCCACGGGATCGGCGCGACGGCCCCGAGCACGACGCGCGCGGAGCCAATCCGACTGCCGTTCATCGTCAACACCACCGTCGTGAACGCGAGCGGCCAGTCGTGCGATTGCTTGTAGCGCACCTCGTAGTGGCCGCTCTTCACGTTGCCCGGCGCGGGGAGAATCACGTGTGTCAGGATGTCCTCGTCGCCGAGGACGTTTTCCTTGAGCACGTTCTGCAGCGTCGGCATCGTGAAGAAGTCGGCCGCCGGAATCTCGCGCTCGCCGCCGGGACCGAGCACGCGGAACCTCGCGCCGTACGCCACGAACGGAACCGCCAGGCTCGACGGATGAACGATGTGGCTCGGCCCCTCGTTGCCGAAGATCGCGTGATACTGATTCTCGCCGTTCACCGCGAAGCAGCGCGAGCCGCCCTTCTTGTAGCAGACGAACTCTTCGTTGCGGAAATACCAGCAGCGCGGCCGCTGATTGATGTTGCCGCCGACGGTCGCCTGATGGCGAATCTGCGGCGTGCCGACTTCGATCGCCGCGGCGTTCAGCGCGGGATACAGCTTCGCGACCTGCGCGTTCTCGAAGAGATCGATGATCTTCACCGCCGATCCGATCTTCAATCCACCGTCGGGCGTCGCGGTCACCGTCGCATCGAGGCCCTTGACGTTGACGAGACGATCGGGCTCGTCGATGTAGTCCTTCATCCGCGCGAGCAGGTCCTGGCCGCCCGCGATCGGCAGCGCGACGCCCTCGACTTTCAGCGCGGCGACCGCTTCCTTCTCGTTCGCGGGGTTGACGTAGGCAAAGGCCTTCAATTCGTGCCTCCTGCTTTCTCCTGCTCGATCGCCGCGAGCACCTTGTGCGGGTGCAGCGGCAGGCTGCGGATCGTCACGCCGGTCGCGTTCCGCACCGCATTCGCAATCGCCGACGCAGTGGACACGGTCGGCGGCTCGCCGATGCCGATCACGCCGCGTTCCGGCATGTTGTTCAGCACGATGTCGATCTTCGGCACGTCCGACATGCCGGCCAGCAGGTACCACTCCATGTTCGGATTCACCATCTGGCCCGTGACGCGATCGAGCAGCCGATCCTCGAACAGCGCGAAGTTGATCGCCGCGATGACGCCGCCGAGCGCCTGGTGCTCCGCGGTGAGCTTGTCGACGATGAGCCCGCAGTCCTGCATCGCAAGAATGCGCGTCACCTTGACGATGCCGGTCTCCAGGTCGACGGTGGCTTCGGCGAACTGCACGCCGCTCGTGCCCGCGCCCGACAGCCCGTCCTGCCACTGACCGTCGACCGAAATCGGCTCGGTGCCAATCAGCTTGCACGCGTCCTTCCACGCGAGCCCTTTCGACGCGTTGCCCTTGACGTGAATCCGGCCGCCCTCCGCGACCAGGTCCGTCGCCGCGACGCCGAGCGTCGGCGCGACCTTCGCACACAGCGCGTCGAGCGCGTCCATCGTCGTCACGCGAATCGCCGGCGTGACCGATGCGGCCGTCGTGCTGCCGCCCGAACCGCCGCTGAACGGCAGGATCGAATCGCCGATCTCGGGCTTGATCGCGCTCACCGGAAGGCCGAGCGTTTCCGCCGCGACGATCGCGACGATCGTGCGCGTGCCGGTGCCGATGTCCTGCGTGCCGCACTTCACGACGACGCTGCCGTCGGACATGATGTCGACGTGCGCGTGCGAGCCGCGGCCCGCGCCGCCCCAGCGATGCGCCGACACGCCCATGCCCGTCTTGATCGGGCCCGGCGCCGGATCGCCGCCGGTCGGATGGCGCTTGTCCCACCCGAAGCGCTTCGCGCCCTCCGCGAAGTACTGCGCCCACATTGCGTTCGGTCCGGCGGGCGGCAGATTCTTCACGCGGAACGCGACCGGATCCATCTTCACGCGGTCCGCGAGCTCGTCCATCAGGATCTCGGTGAGGAAGCAGCCCTGCGGATGGCCGGGGGCGCGCATCGCGCGCTGCTGCCCCGCGTTGATGTAGACGTCGCGGTGCACGCGCTTCCTGTTCGGGAAGTTGTAGATGTACGGCAGCGGGAATCCCGATCCCGCGCCGGCGCCGCCCGTGCCCCAGCTCTGCGCGTCGAACGCGGTGAGAGTACCGTCGGCCGACACGCCGGCTTTAATCTTCGCGGTCGCCGACGGACGATTGCCGGTGTCGAGATGCTCTTCCTTGCGATCGAGCATCAGCTTCACGGGCGCGTTCGCCGCCTTCGCGAGCTTCGCGCAGATGATCCCCTGCGCGTCGGGACCGAACTTGCTGCCGAACCCGCCGCCCATGTACTGCGTGATGCAGCGGACGTTGGTCTGCGGGATGCCGAGCGCCTGCGCGAACTGCTGCGCGCTCTGGATTACCGCCTGCGTCGAGATCCACGCGGTCAGCTTGTCGCCGTCCCACTCGCACACGCAGCCGTGCGTCTCGAGGCAGACGTGCGTGATCACATGCGTGGAATACGTCTGCTCCACGATGTGCGCCGCCTTCGCGAAGCCGTCGGCGAGGTTGCCGGTTTCTTCCTGTGCGCCTTGCCGCGTGTTCCCACCGGGAAACACGGCGGGCGCCATCATCGACATCGCCTGCCCGACGTTGGCGAGATGCGGCACCGGTTAGTAGCGGACGCGAACGAGCCGCCGCTGTGCCATTGCCCCCCCTTCGGTGGCGGGGGCCACACCCGCGGCCCGAAGCCCCTGGTACCAC
>JACXTT010009271.1_pt1 | contig 13461 bp, 8 predicted proteins | sample 9270951 | NCBI WGS metagenome assembly JACXTT01 (sample SAMN15532306, study PRJNA645909) | rock metagenome | isolation source: weathered quartz diorite | place: Puerto Rico | collected 2017-06-21
AACTGGCCGCCGAGGTATGGGACCAGGGCAACGAGTACTTCCCGTCGACCAGCTGGCAGATGTCGAACATCCACGGCGGCACCGGCGCGACCAACGTGATCCCGGGCCATGTCACCATCGACTTCAACTTCCGCTTCTCGACGGCGAGCACGCCCGAGGGCCTGAAGTCGCGCGTACATGCCATCCTCGACCAGCACAAGCTCGAATACACGCTGGACTGGACGCTCGGCGGCGAGCCCTTCCTGACGCCGCGCGGCGACCTGTCCGACGCGCTGTCGGCCGCGATCGCAGCCGAGACCGGCGTCAAGACCGAACTGTCGACCACGGGCGGCACCTCCGACGGCCGCTTTATCGCCAAGATCTGCCCGCAGGTGATCGAGTTCGGCCCGCCCAACGCGACCATCCACAAGATCGACGAGAACGTCGAAGTCCGCTTTATCGAACCGCTCAAGAACGTCTATCGCGGCGTGCTGGAACGGCTGATTGCCTGATCGCCTGCCGATCGCACCCCCATCGACCACAGGATCCACGACCATGGCAACTCCCTCCCCGCTGCGCACCGTGCGCGACCTGCTGCGCCTGGCGGTATCGCGCTTCACCGCGGCGCGGCTCTCGTTCGGCCACGGCAGCGCCAATGCCTATGACGAAGCCGCCTACCTGGTGCTGCATACGCTGAACCTGCCGCTCGACACGCTCGATCCGTTCCTCGACGCGCGCCTGCTGCCCGAGGAAATCGACGCGGTGATGCAGGTCATCGACCGCCGCGTCAACGAACGCGTGCCGGCCGCCTACATCACGCACGAGGCCTATATGCACGGCCTGCGCTTCTACGTCGATTCGCGCGTGATCGTGCCGCGCAGCTTCGTTGGCGAGCTGCTGCAGGAAGGGCTGGAGCCGTGGATCGGCGAAACTGCCCAGGTTGGCCCGGTGCTGGAGCTTTGCACGGGCTCCGGCTGCCTGCCGATCATTGCGGCCCACGTCTGGCCCAATGCACAGGTCGATGCCGTCGACATCTCGCCCGATGCGCTCGCCGTGGCGCGCCGCAACGTGGCCGACTACAAGATGCAGGAACGCATCCACCTGTTCGTGGGCGACCTGTACGCACCGCTGCCGCCGGGCGCCACGTACGACGTGATCCTGACCAACCCGCCGTACGTCAACGAAACCTCGATGCAGGCGCTGCCGCCGGAATACCAGGCCGAGCCGCGTATTGCGCTGGCCGGCGGCGACGATGGCATGGACGTGGTGCGCCGGATCATCGCCGGCGCCAAGGCACGGCTGAACCCGGGTGGCGTGCTGGTCGTGGAGATCGGCAACGAACACGCCAATGTCGAAGCAGCGTTCCCGAACCTGGAAATCGTCTGGCTGCCCGTGAGCGCGGGCGACGAGCAGGTATTCCTGCTGACCTACGACGCCCTGCCAGGCTAAGTGGCAATCCGTAGTGCGGGGCGCGGCCCACAGCTGCGCCCCGAGTTCCTGAAGCCTTGAATTTGCGGTACCCATAACAAGAACAATGACCGGAGACGACCTCCAGGCCCTGCCCGCCGGCAGCGCCGCTTCCTCCCGGGATGCCGCGACACGCGGCATCGCCGTCCTGACCATTGCCTTTGCGCTCAGCCAGTTCTTCCGCTCTTGCCTGGCGGTGATGGCTCCGGAACTGCAGCACGACTTCGGCCTGTCTCCGGCCGGATTTGGCGCGCTGTCCTCTTCCTTCTTCCTCGCCTTTGCCGTAGCACAGATCCCGGTCGGGATCGCCTTCGACCGTTATGGCGTAGGCAGGCCCACGGCGTTGCTGCTGGCGGTTGGCGCGGTGTCGTCGATCCTGTTCGTCGTCGCCCCCAACGGCGCCGTGGCCACGCTGGCACAAGTGGGGCTCGGACTGGCCTGCGCGCCGGTATTCATGGGGCTGCTGCATTTCGCGTCCGAGCAACTTTCGGAGCGCGACTACACGCGCGTGGTCAGCAAGTCGAACGCCATGGGCATGATCGGCGCACTGTGCGCGACCGCGCCGCTGGGCTGGGCGACCGAGCTGGTGGGCTGGCGCCCGTCGATGGCGGTATCGGCGCTGGGCATGGTCATCGCCGCGTGGGGCGTGTGGCGCTTCGTGCGCGATACCGGCCATGCGGAAGCGCGCAGCGCCTCGTGGCCGTCGATGCTGTCGCAGAGCGCCCGCCTGCTGGGCCTGGCGCCGCTGTGGACGCTGATCCCGCTGTGCGTGGCCATGTCCGCTGGCACGGCCTTCCGCAACGCATGGAGCGGCCCCTACCTGGCCGATGTCTACGGGCTCAGCTCGGCGTCCCGCGGCGTGGCCCTCACGCTGCTGAGCGTGGCCGGCTTCCTCACCGCCTTCATGCTGCCCGTACTAGTACGGCGCAGCACGCTCAAGACCGCCATCTTCGCCTGGTCCTGCGTGGCGATGGCCGGCGCCGTCATGCTGACGCTGTGGCCCGCGTCCGGCGTGGCCAGCGGCGTGGCGATGATGGCGCTGATTTCGACCATCGGCATGCTGCATCCGCTCGTGATGGCGCAGGGCCGCAGCCTGATCCCGCCGTCCAGGCGCGGGCGCGGGCTCGGGCTGCTCAATACCTTCGTGTTTCTCGGCTCGGCGCTCACGTCATGGGGCTACGGGCTGATCGCCAATATGGGCCACCTGGAGCGCTGGGGCGAACCCGCGACGTACGCGGCGATTTTCCTGTCGGCGGCGGTGCTGGTGGCGGCGGCGCTGGTGCCGTATTTCTTCAGTCCGGCACAAGGCAGCCATTGAACAGCAAAGGTTCCTCCTGATCCGGAGAGGTGCCACATGCCGACGAAGCAGCAAACAGGTGTTTCAATCCTGATTCAGTCCGGGCGCTGCGGCACTAGTCTGTTTTCATGATGGGCTCGTGCGCCTCGGTGTACTACGCTCGATGCAAAGATCACACCACTGAAACCGGGGGGAATCATGGGTGAGCGGATTTCGCGCGTGCGGCACGCGTCGGGCGGCCTTGCGCTATGCGAGGCACCGGCAGAAGACATGCAAGTGCCTTCGGCGCCATGCAGGCGGGCACAGCCACCCACGACGGCGCCGACCGCGCGTCCCGCCACGCCCAACCTGAATTTCCTGGCTGACCATGGCGAGCGGCCCGCCACAACGGGCCGGCTATCGGCGGCGGACGATCCGATGCTGGGCTGCCTGCTGTTGATCAACCGGGCCTTGCGACGGCCGGTGCCGTCGGCAGTCCTGCTGGAAGGCCTGCCGCTGGAAGCGCCGAGCCTGACGCTGCCGATGCTGGGCGCCGCGGCGGCGCGGGCCGGCTTGTCGACCCGGCTGGTGGATTGGGATCTCGACGAGATACCGGACAGCATGCTGCCGGCCATCCTGTTGCTGCGCACGAACAGGCCGTGCGTGCTGCTTGAGCGCTGCGAATACGGACGTGTCATCGTCGCCCTGCCAGGTTGGGGCGGCGGGGTGCGGGAACTCGGTCACGATGAACTGCTGGCCCAGTACGGCGGACGTGCCGTCCTGGTCCGGCCCGCGTTACAGCCTGAAGCATCGGCCGATACTGAGCTCCCACAGTCTTGCTCACCGCCCGGCGTGGTGCTCCAGCCATCATGGTTTCGCCATGGCGAGCGGCTGCTTGCCTCGCCGCTCAGGGTGTTATGCCTGGCTGGCAGCCGCCTGAAGCTATCGAGCCTTCGTCGGTTCAGCGCCCAGCGCTGATTCGCGCTAACATTTCGCGATCCCGGCCATTGCGCTTTTTTCAGCCGAAGGTGATGCCTCCGGCGTTTTTCCATGAGCAATCTCAACCAGCAATCCATACTTTCCGTTCACCACTGGACCGACACGCTGTTCAGCTTTACCTGCACGCGAGATCCAGGGTTTCGCTTCGAAAATGGACAGTTCGCCATGGTCGGCCTGGAAGTCAATGGCCGCCCTCTGCTGCGGGCTTACAGCATTGCCAGTGCCAACTACGAAGAGACCCTGGAGTTCTTCAGCATCAAGGTCCCGGATGGTCCGCTGACGTCGCGCCTGCAGCACTTGCAGGAAGGCGACCAGATCTTCGTCGGCAAGAAGCCGACCGGCACGCTCCTGGTCGACAACCTGCTGCCCGGCAAGACCCTGTGGCTGCTCGCTACAGGCACCGGTCTCGCGCCGTTCCTCTCGATCATCCGCGACCCGGAGGTGTATGAGCGCTACGACAAGATCGTGCTGACCCATACCTGCCGATACGTGGAAGAGCTGGCCTACCGCGAACTGATTTCGGAGCACCTGCCGCAGCACGAACACCTGGGCGAGCTGGTACGCGAGAAGCTGGTCTATTTCCCTACCGTCACGCGCGAGGATTTCCACACCCGCGGCCGTATTACCGAACTGATCGAGACCGGCGAGCTGTTTGACCGGCTGGATGTCTCCGCCTTCTCGACAGACAACGACCGGGTCATGCTGTGCGGCAGCCCGGACATGCTCAAGGAAGTCCGCGCCCTGCTCGAAGCGCGCGGGTTCGTCGAAGGCAATATGAACCACCCAGGGCATTTTGTGCTGGAAAAGGCTTTTGTAGGCTAAGCCTGCATGGTCACGCCATGGCTGGCGAAGATGCGGGCCAGTTCACCCGTTAGCCGCCACGGCGGTGTCCCGGAATGACACACCCTGGCAAGTGTTTTGCTTCATGACGCAACACTGTCGACCACACGCCAGGGTGACGGCGATGAAGGCGCCGACAGCGACCCGCGCAAAGATCGCGGGCGACTATCCACCGGAGACACAGACATGACCATGCCAGCGCAGCCCGTTCGCCCTGCCGCATCCGGCAACATGGGCGATACCGCCGCCCAGCCCGAACGCGCCGAACTGATTGCGCTGGCCCACCAGCGTTCCGCCTCGTATGGCCTGCGCCCCTATGAGTCGCCGGACTTTTGCCCGGTGCTGCAAAGTGAGCTGAAGACGCGCATCGAACGCAGCCAGTCCCTGTTCACCTACGCGCTGCCAGTGATGGAAACGCTCTACGACCAGATCGTGAATACGCAGAGCATGGTGGTCCTGACTGACGCCGACGGCCTGATCCTGCACTCGCTGGGTGACGACGACTTCCTCGCCCGTGCCGACCAGGTGGCGCTGCGCGCGGGCGCGGACTGGTCGGAGGAGAGCCGCGGCACCAATGCCATCGGCACCGCCCTGGCCGAGAACCGCGCCACGCTGGTCCACGGCGCCGACCATTTCCTCGAGGCCAACCAGTTCCTCACATGCTCGTGCATGACCATCCTCGACCCCTACGGCAAGACGGTCGGCGCGCTGGATGTGACGGGCGACCAGCGTGGCTTCCACAAGCACACCATGGCGCTGGTACGGATGTCGGCGCAGATGATCGAGAACCAGCTGTTCGGCAACGCCTTCCGCGACATGGTGTGCATCCGCTTTCATTCGCGCGCGGAGTTCCTGGGCACGCTGGTGGAAGGTATCGTCTCGTTCACGCCCGGCGGTCGCTTCTTGTCCTCGAACCGCAGCGGACAGTTCCAGCTGGGTCTGTCCAATGCGGCGCTCCAGGCGCATACCTTTTCTTCGCTGTTCGGCATGCCGATGTCCGCGCTGTTCGATGCCGTGCGCGGCGCGCCGGCCGGTATCGTGCCGTTGCAACTGCCGAGCGGCGTCAAGGTCAGCGCGCGCGTGGAAGGGAAATCAAGTCCCGCCTCGATGCCCGGCACGGCGGCCGCGTCCGTGAGCTCCCCGAATGCCGTCACGGCGCCGCGCCACCTTTGCACAGCCCCGGCCCGCCCCGAGGGGCTGGCCGATCTGGACACTGGCGATGCGCAGATCCGGACTGTGATCGGCAAGCTGCGCAAGGTCATCGGCAAGGACATCCCGGTGATGGTGCTGGGCGAAACCGGCACCGGCAAGGAGCTCATGGCACGCGCCATCCATGCCGACAGCCCGCGCCACGCAGGCCCTTTCATCGCGGTGAACTGCGCGTCGATTCCCGAGAACCTGATCGAGTCGGAGCTGTTCGGTTACGAGGAAGGCGCCTTCACCGGCGCCCGCAAGAAGGGCGGCATCGGCAAGATGCTGCTGGCCAACGGCGGCACGCTGTTCCTGGATGAGATCGGCGACATGCCGCTGCACCTGCAGGGGCGGCTGCTGCGCGCACTGCAGGAACGCGCCGTCCAGCCGCTGGGCAGCAGCAAGGTGATCCATGTTGACGTCCTGGTGGTGTGCGCCACCAACCGCAACCTGCGCGAGATGGTCGCGGCCGGCCAGTTCCGCGAAGACCTGTACTACCGCCTGAACGGACTGGTGGTGCGGCTGCCGGCCCTGCGCGAGCGCAGCGACCTCGACGTGGTGGCAGGCAAGCTGCTGTGCCAGGACCAGGACCATGCCAGCGGTGAGCCGCCCCGTATCCGGGGTTCCGTCATGGAACTGTTCCGCCGCTATCACTGGCCGGGCAACCTGCGCCAGCTCGGCAACCTGCTGCGCACGGCGCGCCTGATGGCGGAAGGCGAAGCCGAGATCACCGAGGACCACCTGCCCGACGACTTCCTGGACGACCTGCGCGAGCGGCAAGGGCGGGCGGCGTCGCCGGGACCCCTGGCGATGCCGGGGTTGCCGGTATCGCCAGCAATCCCTGTCGGGCAGCCAGGTGCGCAGCCGACGCGGCTGGCTGAGGTCGAGGCGCTTGCCATCGTCGCAGCAGTGAAGGCGCACCACGGCAATATCTCGGCAGCGGCCAAGGCGCTGGGCATCTCGCGCAATACGGTCTACCGCAAGATGGAAGAGGCGCGGAAGCTGCCGCAGTCGCCGGGCTGATCCAGGGCTGATCCCGGGCTGTCGCAGGGCCCGCCCGGCTCAGGCCGGTGGCTCGGGCTGTCACTGCCAGTGCGCCGTTGGCGAGATGCCCGCCATCGACCCAGGCCCAGCAATGCCTGCTCGCTCACGCGCCACGACGCGGCGGTGTCCCATTTCTGGACAGGTGTCCCACTTTGCAACAGCTATGACACAGTAAACAGGCCGGCGCCTCTCATACCAACCGCCCCCCCCAAAACAACAACGCCCCCGAAGGCCATTCCAGCCCCGGGGACGTCCCATTGCATCACCTAGTACATCAACGCTTCGAACTCGGCGTAACAATCCCAAACGACGGATCAAATGTCGTCATCATCCCCATCAGTTCACCAAGCTTGTTGCCATCCCCCTCCACCTTGATGTCACCCTGCGCCAGCGCCGTCTTGAGGTCAACCTGCCGCAGGTTGATACGATCCAGCGTCGGCTTGGTCATGATGACGGTGACATCCGCCTTCGGATTGCGCACTCCTTCGCGATAGGTCAAAACGCCGTTGCGCAACGTCACCGCATAAGGTTTCTTCAGGTCCGGGAACACCCAGTTCAGCGTCATGTCGTGCCCCTGCGCCTTCTCCGAATCCAGCCGCACACCCATGAAGTCGAAGAACATTGACGGCTCCAGCGCACGGATCATGTCGGCGGCATTGCGGCCGGCATTCGGCAGTGTACTGTTGCGCAGATCGGCGGCACCCATCAGGTACATATTGCGCCAGAGCGAACTCTCGGCCTGGTAGCCAAGCTGCTCGAGCGCATCGGCCTGGGCCTCGCGCGCGGCCTTGTTGTCCGGCTGTGCGAATACAAGATGATTGCCGATCTCCGCGGCCCAGCGGTAGTCGCCTGTCTGCATGGCCGCCTGCATCAGCTTGAGCACGTTGTCGGCGCCGCCCATGGCTTCGACGTAGCGCTTTCCGCCCTCGACCGGCGGCAGCGGGTTCAGGTGTGCCGGGTTGCCGTCGTAGAAGCCGAGATAGCGCTGGTACACCGCACGCGAATTGAAGCTGAGGGAGCCGTAGTACCCGCGCGTGTACCACTTCTTCTCAAGCTTGCCCGGCAGCTTCTGCATGGCCTCGGAGATCTCCATCGGCGTCTTGCCCTGGTTCAGCAGATGCAGCGTCCGGTCGTTCAGGTACGTGTACATGTCGCGCTGGTCGGCCAGCAGCATGCGGATGTTCTCGCCGCCCCAGGTCGGCCAGTTGTGCTGTGCCACCATCACCTCGGCGCGGTCGCCGTAGCGCTCAAGGCTTTCGTCGAGGAACTTGCCCCAGGCCTTGGGATCGCGCACCAGCGCGCCGCGCGGCGTCAGGATGTTGTGCATGGTGTGCGTGGCGTTCTCGGCCATGCACAGCACCCGCATCTGCGGCAGGTAGAAGTTCATCTCGGCCGGCGCCTCGGTGCCCGGCGTGAACTGGAACTCGAACTCGACGCCGTCGATGCGGCGCGTCTCGTAAGGCTTCGTGATCAGGACGGTCGGCGCGATCAGGCTGAGCGTGCCGCCCACCGATCCGGACTTGCCGATGCCGGTGTCCAGCTGGCCACGCTCGTTCCTGGGCACGCCGGTGCCGGCCTGGTAGATCGCACGGCGGAACATCGCGTTGCCGGCGAAGACGTTCTCGCTCGCTGCCTCGCGCATGAAGCCGTCAGGCGCGTAGATGGCCACCTTGCCGGCCTTCACGTCGGCCTCGTCCACGACACCGCGCACACCGCCAAAGTGATCGGCATGCGAATGGCTGTAGATCACCGCGATCACCGGCTTGCGGGGACGGTGGGCGTAATAGAGTTCGAGCGCCGCCCTGGCCGTCTCGGCGCTGGTCAGCGTATCGACCACGATGATGCCGCGCTGCCCCTCGATGATCGTCATGTTCGCGAGATCGAGTCCGCGCACCTGGTAGACACGGTCCGCGACCCGGAACAGGCCCGCGTAGTTGTTGAGCTGGGCCTGGCGCCACAGGCTCGGGTTGACGCTGTCGGGGACTTTGTCCACCTGCGGGTCGGCCTGCGCCTGCGGTTTCTGATCTGCCACGCGGATCATGCCCGCACTCTGGCCGGACCCCGCCACGCCGCTGGCAGCCGTCCAGGGCGTGTGCTGGAAGTCATAGGTCGCGGTATCCCAGACCACCCGTCCCTGTGCATCGCGTACCTGGCCACGGAACGGCGCGACGAGGCCGCGCTGCGCAGCCTCGTAATCGCCGCGGTCGTCGAACGGCAACTGCTGCAGAATGGCGGCGTTGGCAGCCGCCGTCATGGCGCTGGCCGGCTTCGGCTGGGCGGCTTGCGCGGGTGCGTCCGCGGCCTGCGCGGAGGTGGCCAGGGCCAGTCCGGCAGCCAGTGCGGCCAGCCGGTGATGGCTGGTGCGGGCGGCGGAGGCGGCCACTTCGGGTCTTGCCATCGCGGCGGCAGGTTGCGCCGCTGCGGCATGCACCCGGGCGAAGGCACCGCCGCTCGCGCGTTCGATGCCGCGCACGAGGTCGGCCGCCTTCTCGCCGATCATAATCGCGGTCGCATTGGTGTTGCCGCCGATCAGCGTGGGCATGACAGAGGCATCGGCCACGCGCAGGCCCTCGACGCCGCGCACGCGCAGTTGCGGATCGACCACCGAGGCGGCGTCGCTGCCCATGCGGCAGGTACCGACCGGGTGGAAGATGATATCGGTGCGAGCGCGGATGAACTCGCGCACCGCGGCGTCGTCGGAGCCGTCGAAGCGCAGGCCCGCATAGTTGTGCGGCTTCGGGCCCAGGCGCCGGAACGGCTGCTGGTCGAGAATGCGGCGCACCACGCGCAGCCCGGCGAGCATGCTTTCGACATCGCGCGCGTCGGCCAGCAGGTTCTGGTCGATACGCGGCGCCTGCCGCGCGTCGGACGACGCCAGCAGGACCTGGCCGCGGCTGTGCGGGCGCAACACGCAGACATGCAGGCTGTAGCCATGCGCGCTGCGCGCGGTGGGATCGCTCAGTGCCGTGGAAAAATGAAGCTGCAGATCCGGGTCGGCAAGCGAGGGATCGCTCTTGATAAAGCCGCCGGTCTCCCCGATGTTCGATGCGAACATGCCGAAGCGCTCGCGCTTGTAGCGACGCCACTCTCCGTACATCCGGATTGCGCCGCGCACGCTGAACGCGTACAGATCAGTACTGAACACGCGCTCCTGCAACTTGAGGTTCGGATGCTCTTGCAGGTTCTGGCCCACGCCGGGCGCGTCATGCACCACGGGAATACCGTGCGAGCGCAGGTGCGCGGCGGGGCCGATGCCCGACACCATCAGGAGTTGGGCGGAGCCGAACGTGCCGCCACTGAGGATGATCTCGCGGCGCGCGCGCAGCGTGACCTGCGCGCCGCCGCGCTCGACCAGCACGCCCACGGCGCGTTTGCCTTCGAACACGATACGCAAGGCTTGCGTGTCGGTCAGCACGGCCAGGTTGTCGCGGCCGCCATTGATTGATTGCCGGTTGCCCTGATGCAGGTAGGCGCGTGCGGTATTCCAGCGCTCGCCGTCGCGCTGCGTACGCTGGTAGAAGCCCACGCCCTCCTGCTCCGCGCCGTTGAAATCAGGGTTGTAGCGCAGGCCGGCACACTCGGCCGCCTGCAGGAAGCGGCGGTCGAACGGATTGGTCGAGCGTGTATCGACCACGTCCAGCGGGCCCTGGCCGCCGTGCCAGGCGTCCTCGGCCTGGCCGCCGAGGCGCTCGTTGCGCTCCGACCGCTTGAAGTACGGCAGCACGTCCTCCCAGCCCCATCCGTCGCAGCCAGCCGCGGCCCAGCGCTCGTAGTCCGACGGCGTGCCGCGGATGTAGATCATGCCGTTGATCGATGAACTGCCGCCCAGGCCCTTGCCGCGCGGCTGGTAGCCGACGCGCCCGTTGAGCGCCGGCTGCGGCTCCGTGGCGTAGCCGTAGTTGAACGGGCCGGGCTTGGGCACGGTCGAGGCGATGCCGATGGGAATCGTGATCGCCGGGTTGAAGTCATGGCCACCTGCTTCCAGCAGGGCCACGCTGCCGGCGCGGCTGTCCGCGAGGCGCGCAGCGACGGCACAACCGGCAGAACCGGCGCCGATGACGATGTAGTCGTACTGGTCTTGCATGTCTGTCTCTCTCTCTCTGGAATTTTGACTGGTGACTTACGTCGTCTCTTTCTCTTCGCGCAGCACGCGCGGCAGCGAATCGCGATGGAAGCCGTCGAACGGCGCGCAGCGGTCGTGCGGCTTCAGCTTCCAGAACGTGCGCTCCATCGCCCCGCCGCCATCGACGCGCAGGCATGCGCCGGTGATGAACGCCGCTGCGGGGGACAGCAGGTAGACGATGGCCGACGACACCTCGGCCACCTTGCCATACCGCTGCATCGGCACCTTCGAGGCATACTCGCGGATCATCACGGCCTGCGCCTCGCCATAGTTGTCGAAGCCGCTCGACGCGATCATCCCCGGCGCCACGCTGTTCACGCGTACGCCCGAACACGCCCACTCGTACGAAGCGGTCTCGGTCAGCGTGTTCATGCCGGCGCGGGCCGAGCCGGAATGCGCGAAGCCGGGCAGGCCGTGATAGAGGCTGGCGGTGACGTTGACGATGGCGCCGCCATGCGCCTTCATCCAGCGTCCGTAGACCTCGCGCATGAACACGAAGCCGCCGGTCAGGTTGTTGCGCACGACGGCCTCGAAGCCTTTGGTCGCCATGTCCGCCATGGCACCGTAGTATTGCCCGCCCGCGTTGTTGACCAGCCCGTCGATACGGCCGTGCGCGGCCAGCACCGCCTCGACGGTGGCGATCACCGCGGCTTCGTCGCGGATGTCGCAGGCGTGGATCGACACCGTGCCCCCATCCTCGACGATCTCCGCCTGCACGGTTTCCAGCTTCGCCACATTGCGGCCGACGATGGCCACGCGCGCGCCCAGCGATGCGAGTTCGTGCGCGGTGCAGCGGCCAATGCCGCTGCCGCCACCGGTCACGATCACGGTACGGCCTTCGAACGCATCGGGCCTGAACATCGATCGATAGCTCACGCCAGCCCCTCCTGCCCTGTCTGCGGGGTTGCCACGGCAATCACTCGGGCTGCATGCCGGCGGCCGCGATCATGCGCTGCCAGAGTTTCTGGTCGTCGGCGACAGTCTTGGCGAGTTCGGCCGGGTTGCCGGGGCTCGGCGTCGACCCGCGCCCTTCGTAGTGCGCCATCGCCTCGGGCGACGTGACGAATTCCAGCGACAGGCGCGCGAGCTTCTCAACGATCGGCGTGGGCGTGCCGGCCGGCGCAAACAGCCCGAACCAGTTGATGCGGGACAGCCCCTCGACCGTGGCCGGATCCTGCAGCCCGGCCTCGGCCAGCGTCGGCACCTGGTCGAGCGCCGGGACGCGCTTTGGCGTCACCATGGCCAGCGCCCTGAGCCGGCCCGCACGGATATGGCCGAGCACGGTCGAGAACTCGACGATGCTGTAGTCGACCTGCCCGCCGATCAGGTCGGTAATGAGGCCCGCGGCGCTCTTGTAAGGCACGTCCGCGACCTGGATGACGGCCGAGCGGCTAAACGCCGTACCCATGACGCGATAGCCGGTGCTGACCGAACCGAAGTTGAGCGCGCCGGGCTTCGCCCTGGCCGCTGCCACCAGCTCGGTAACCGACTTGTACGGCGAATTGCCCGGCGCCACCAGCACCAGCGACAGGGACGCCAGGCGCGCTACCGGCGCGAAGTCCTTCTTGGGGTTGTAAGGAAGTTTCTTGAAGAGGTACGGGTTGGCGGACATCGAACTGGACGACGTCAGCAACAGTGTGTAGCCGTCCGGCGCCGACTTGGCCACATAGTCCGTGCCGATGATCAGGTTGCCGCCGGGGCGGTTTTCGACCACGACGCTCTGGCCGAGCTTCTGGCCCATGTACTTGGCCAGCAGGCGCGTGTAGTCGTCGACGACCGTGCCCGGACTGGTGATCGAAACGATCTTGACCGGGCGCTGCGGAAAGCCCTGCGCCCGCGCGCACGGCAGCAACGCCAGCATTGCGCCGCCAGCGCCGGCCTGCAGGATGCGGCGGCGGTGCGCCGAAGCGAGTGTGTGATCCATATCCGTCTCCTGTTTTTTATTTGGCAATACGTGCGATCCCCGCGCCCCGACTCTCTTCGCCACGCGTACTCCGGCATGTGCCCGTCGGCCGCCTCGGCAGTTGCTGCCGAAGTCCTGCGCATGCATGACCGATAGATCTATTCAGGCAGCCATGGTCATCGCCTGTCACGAACTTCGCCCCACCCAACGCGGGGAGCAGGCTCGCGCATGGATCGGACGGTCCGTTTCAGATGAAGCGGAACATCGCGCGACTTGCCGCCATGCCCTGCCGGCGCATCGACGGCATCGGCGCGTACCGGGCGCACCGCGGACTCCATCACATGTCATTTTTTGTACGTACAAATAAGCGGCGGGCCGCATGCATCGCGTGCACAAAATGGCACTTATCAGTTAAATATCCACGTGATTTCCCTAGAAACCTTGCAAAATTCCTTCGGACAGCATCATACTATGTACGTACATAGTGCCAAAGCAATGGCGACGAAACACCGGAGACTGAAGGAGCAAGAGGTGCAGAAACTGACCGAAGAGCGGCGCATGATCCAGGAGGCCGCGCGCCAGTTCACGATGGAGCGCGTGCTGCCCATCGCCAACAAGCTGGACCCCGAGAAAGGCCAG
>JACXTT010009272.1_pt1 | contig 13460 bp, 11 predicted proteins | sample 9270951 | NCBI WGS metagenome assembly JACXTT01 (sample SAMN15532306, study PRJNA645909) | rock metagenome | isolation source: weathered quartz diorite | place: Puerto Rico | collected 2017-06-21
TTCGCGGGAACAAGGGAAGCGCAAAAGGGTTGCAAACGCCATGGCCAAAGCCGAAGGTGGGGCATGCCTGGCCTAAGATCCAGGTACAGCAAGCCGGTGGCCGGGGCGAGATAGTGGGGCGAGGTCCAGGTTTCAACCGTGGTTCCCAGCAGGAACAGCGCACTCGTCAGCAATGGGAATCGCATTCGGCGGTCATGGAAAGTCCAGGGCAATGCCAGCAATGGAATTGTAAAAATGGACCCGATATAAAATTTCCACGCGTACCAAATCTTTTGGCGAAGCTCGCGCAGAAATCCCGTGAGCGTCCGGCTCTGCTGAAAAACGCGAAACTCCCGCTGATAAAAATCGCGCATCACCGGATGGTGATAAACCGGTTCGGGCCGAGGCTCCTGCCAAAGGAAATAGGGCGCCGGCGAATACAGCCCGCGATTGACCTGGTAAGTCATGCGAAAGGGACTTCCGGTGACGCGATAGTAGTAGTACCCGGTCGCGACCGCCGTGATGCCGAGAATAACAGTCAGCGGTGCGGCCACGCGTAAAACAACAGAAGGGTTGGGACGGCGCGGACCGGCCAGCCAAATGATCAGGAATGTTGCGGCCGCCACACCGAGGATCAAGCCTTCAAAGGGCCGGCTGTTGGCCAGAATGGCAAGCCCCAAACCCAGCCAGAATGCATCTCTCACCTTCGCCTGCCGCCGCAGGTGCGGCAGGGCGCCCAGCACCAGAGCGCCCGCGAGAGCCACTACCGAAGCGCTCCAGTATCCGTTCATCCAGTAGCCCAGAATGCCCAGGCGCAGCGCCGCCAGCAGCCCGCCGAACAGCGCCCATCCCGGGGGCAACCAGCCCTGAAGCATCCAGCACAAAGCGGAGCACATGAGCGCGGTGACGATCCATTGCCCGATCCAGGGATGTCCCAAACGCTCACCGAGAGCCAGAACCAGGCCCTCCGCCGGCGGATACATGGACATGTACGTTGGCCGCTGGATGATGTGAAAGCTCTCGAAGTGGACCGCCATCGGATGAGGCGGATTCGTCAGCCGGCCGTGCGCGAACGTGTCCGCAGCCAGAAGATAACTGAATTCGTCATGCCAACTGGGTTCGGGAATGCCAAGAGACAGCGTCAAACCGGCGCGCCAAACAAGCACCAGCATGCCCACCGTCAACACGCTGAGTGACCTTCTCCGAGCCAGCCGGGAAAACCATTGCTCCACAGACTGGAACAACTGTAATTTTCCGGATTCCTGGCGGGAACGGAGCAGAATCAATCCCAGCGCGGCGAGCACCAGAACAAATTCGATGATGTCGAGTAGTGCGGGGGCGAGGCGCGCGTAGAATCCGGCCATTGTCATCGGGCATCGGACGTCAGACCTCGGGCGTCAGACCTCAGACATCAAACCTCGAGCCTAATGCTACTAGAGCTCGACGCGAGAACGAGACTGCTTCGGGAAGCTCTTTCAGATCGCAGTGGCTCGATGTCTGACCGTCCGATGTCCGAGGTCCGACGCCCGACGCCTACTTCCCCACCGCCACCTTGTCCGTGGTCAGCTTGTCCAGAATGCCGAACGCTACGTCAATCGTTTCCTGATCCACGGTGCGGTTCTTGGAAATGGCATCAGCCAGGGGCACGGAAACGATCTTGTTCCCGCGCAAGGCGGCCATACAGCCAAATTCGGCGCGGTGAACCATGTCGATCGCTCCCAGGCCATAGCGTGTGGCCAGCATGCGGTCGAAAGCGCTGGGGGAGCCTCCGCGCTGCACATGTCCCAGAACCACGGTACGGGTTTCGAAGTTGGTGCGGCGCTCGATCTCGCGGGCCAGGATGTTAGCGATTCCACCCAGCCGGGCATGCCCGAATTCGTCTTTCCCCATATCCACCACGATGGGCGCGCCATGCTTGGGATCAACGTCGGTGGAGAACTTTGCACCCTCGGCCACCACCACAATGCTGAAGTAGCGGCCGCGCGCGTGCCGTAATCGAATCGTCTCTGCGACCTTGTCGATATCGAAAGGCATTTCAGGGATCAGAATTACGTCGGCGCCACCGGCGATACCGCTATACATTGCGATCCACCCGGCATCGCGTCCCATCACTTCGACCACCATCACGCGGTTGTGGGCTTCGGCGGTGGTGTGAACACGATCAATGGCCTCGGTGGCGATGTTCACCGCCGTGTCGAATCCAAAGGTGAAGTCGGTGCCGGCCAGGTCGTTGTCGATAGTCTTGGGGACGCCGACGACATCGACGCCTTTTTCATGCAATTTTTGGGCGACCGAGAGCGTATCATCGCCGCCGATCGCGATCAGCGCCTCGATATTATGCTGCTTCAAAGTGGCGATGCACTTCTCCAACCCATCCGGTTTCTTATCCGGGTTGGTGCGGGAGGTGCGCAGAATAGTGCCGCCGCGGGGCAGAATTCCGCCCACGCTGGCCAGATCCAGCGGCATGGTCTTGTTCTCAATCAGACCGCGCCAGCCTTCGAGAAAACCCACGAATTCATCTTCGTAATGGAAACACCCTTTCCGCACCACCGCGCGGATCACAGCATTTAACCCGGGGCAATCGCCCCCGCCGGTCAGTAAGCCAAGTTTCATTGCCTGCTCCTCAACGGGTATAGACTAGCGGCTCGACGTTTCCCGGGGTTCCTACGAGACGAAAGGCGCACGGGATACGCTTCCTCTGTAATCACTTGCAACGGATGCCTAAGGTTATCATTAAACCGCCTATTTTTGTGCCCTCTGGAGCCGTAGGAGCCTCTCTTGCTGATTGCGCTCGGGGCAGAGGATTGGCCACAATATCTCCTGGAATCACAGACCTAATGCCGAAGACATTTCGCATCCTCATTTGGCTTGCAGTGGCAATCCTGGGAGCTCTAGCTCTGGCTACCGTAGCTCTCCATCGAGGCGAGCAGATCAGTGCCATGTGGCTGGTAGTCGCCGCGATTTGCACCTACGCCGTGGGGTACCGTTTCTACAGCAAATTCATCGCAGCCAAAGTACTCATCCTGGATGGACAGCGAGCTACTCCGGCCGAGCGGCTGGAAAATGGCCGCGACTTTGTCCCCACCAACAAATGGGTCGTCTTCGGACATCATTTCGCGGCGATCGCCGGGCCTGGCCCTCTGGTCGGCCCAGTGCTGGCAGCGCAATTTGGGTATCTTCCCGGAACTCTTTGGATCCTGGCCGGCGCGGTCTTCGGAGGCTGCGTACAGGATTTCGTTATTCTGCTGTTATCTGTCCGGCGCGACGGCAAGTCCCTCACTGAAATGGCGCGCGAAGAAGTCGGCTGCCTGGGTGGACTGGTAGCTTACCTGGCTGTGATCAGCATCATCGTGATACTGCTGGCAGTGTGCGCGCTGGTAGTCGTAAATGCGCTTAAGGCCAGCCCCTGGGGCACGTTCACCATCGCCATGACCATTCCCATCGCGCTTCTGATGGGTGTGTATTTGAGGACTTTGCGGCCCGGCAAAGTACTGGAAACTTCAGCCCTCGGTTTCGTCCTGGTCCTGTTCGCGATCTGGGGCGGGCAATGGGTTTCCCAGACTCCGGCGGTGGCGAACTGGTTCACGTTTTCGGGTGCGGCGCTGGCGATCCTGATCATCATTTACGGATTCGCAGCTTCAGCGCTGCCGGTCTGGCTGCTACTGGCGCCCCGCGATTACCTGAGCACATTCGTCAAGCTGGGAACCATTGCTCTGCTAGCCCTCGGAATCCTCGCACTCCGGCCCGTGTTGCATATGCCGCCGCTGACGCGCTTCATCGACGGTTCCGGACCCGTGTTTGCCGGAAACGTTTTCCCCTTTGCGTTCATCACCATCGCGTGCGGCGCGATCAGTGGCTTTCACTCTCTGATTTCGAGCGGCACAACCCCAAAGCTGATCCGACGCGAAACCGAAGCTCGCATGGTGGGATACGGAGCGATGATGGCGGAATCCATGGTGGCCATCATGGCCATGATCGCTGCCTGCGTACTTCAGCCGGGAATCTATTTCGCGATCAACAGCCCGGCGGGCATCGTTGGCCAGGCACCCGAAGCCGCCGCCACGACCATCAGCAACTGGGGATTTCCCATCACTGCGGCTGAGATGCATTCACTGGCTCAGTCGGTGGGTGAGCAGACGCTGTACAACCGCACAGGCGGCGCGCCCGCCTTTGCCGTGGGGATGGCCCACATTTTCGCCCATAGCCTGGGCGGCCAGGCGTTGATGGCGATCTGGTATCACTTCGCCATTATGTTTGAGGCGCTGTTCATCCTCACCGTTCTCGATGCCGGTACCCGCGTAGGCCGCTTCATGGTGCAGGACGCACTGACCCACGTGTGGAAGCCGCTGGGCCGCACCAGTTGGTATCCCTCCATCCTCGCGACCAGCGCGCTGATCGTTGGCGCCTGGGGATCTTTTCTCTGGCAGGGAGTGAAAGATCCGTTGGGTGGGATCAACTCCTTGTGGCCACTGTTCGGAATCTCCAATCAATTGCTGGCAACGGTGGCATTGTGCGTGGCCACGACCATCGTCATCAAGATGGGCAAGCTGCGGTACGCGGCGGTGACCCTTGTGCCGCTGGTCTGGCTGGTTGCGGTAACTTTCACGGCTTCCTGGCACAAGATCTTTGACCCCAATCCGCGTATCGGTTTTTTGTCCCATGCGTCGCTGCTGGCGTCCGGTCCGGGCGCCAATGCTCGACTGATCTTCAATGATCGACTGGACGCATTTGTAACCGGGATCTTGATTGTGATGATCGGCCTGATCTTGATCGAGTCCGTGGTGGAATGGGTGGGGGTGCTTTCCGGCCGCAAGCAAGCAACGGTGAAGGAGTCGCCGTTCGTCGCCACCCGGTTCGCGACCGAGGAACAGGCATGAAGCGATTTGGCACAGACCACGTGGGGACAGCCGCCCTCGGCTGTCCAGTCGAGCGAAGCTCGACAGGTGTTAGGCCCGCGCTGGCGCTGCTGGTATCAGCCTTGCGTGAAATATTCGACGAATCTGCCTACGCCCGCTTTCTGGATCGCGGACAGTTGGCATCGTCCCGCGAAGCCTACGCCGCCTTTTGCCGCGAATACGAAGTGGCCAAGGCGCGAAAACCACGCTGCTGCTGAAACCCAGTTGTCAGTGGTTGGTTGTCAGTTCTCGGTAAAAAACTGACAACAGACAACTGGCCACTGACAACTGAAACTAATATAGACTCCACCCATGCGCGTCCTTGGAGTTGATTGCGGCACCGAATGCACTGGTTTCGGCGTGGTCGAACTCTGCCCCGACGACACGCTCGTTTGTCTAACTTGTGGTGCTATCAAGCTTTCGCCTCGTGAACCCCTTCCCCGGAGGCTGGCGACCATTTTCGAGCGTCTCGGAGTCATTATCCAGGAACATCGGCCCGATAATGTCGCGATCGAAGATGTGTTCTATGCGGTTAACGTAAAGTCCGCGCTCAAGCTGGGGCAGGTGCGTGGAGTGGCCATGTTGGCCGCATCCTCCGCCGGACTGGAAGTCACCGAGTATTCGCCCCTTTCCATCAAGTCCGCGGTAGTGGGCTACGGCCGTGCCGAGAAGCCCCAGGTACAGCACATGGTCAGCCGTTTGCTCAACCTCAGCGAGATACCGGAGCCGCCCGATGCCGCTGATGCTCTCGCTATTGCCATCTGCCATCTCCACACCTGCGCCACTCTCGTGCGCCAGCGCGCCGCTGGCAGTTGAGGCGGGCATCCAGCACCGCACCGGTTACTTTTGGCATAATCTCTTCTGCATGGTTTCTGGCAACGCACCGGTTAACGTATATGCGAGCGCCCCGCTCAGGCTTCAGCCGGCACAGGTGGGACGACCGCGCGCGCGTCTGCTTTGTCTATTGCTGTTGCATCTGTGTTTGCCAATTTCCGCTCGGGCACAGGAATCTGCCGTCGTAACCTTCACCCTTGATTTCCCCGGCTCGGAACCATCCCACTACGTCATTTCCATTTCCTCCGATGGTCATTCCACGTATGAATCCGATGGCAAACTCAGCCCTGACTCCAAGGCGGACCCATTTCATTTGGATTTTTCGGTTTCACCTGCGACCAGCAGGACTATTTTCGACTTAGCCAAACGGGCACACTACTTTCAGGGACAGATCGACTCCAACAAGCGTGGCCTGGCCTCCACCGGCGCCAAGACGCTGACATACAGGGATGTCCAGCGAAGCGCAACTGCCACCTACAACTACTCCCCGATTGCAGCCGTTCAGCAAGTGACGCAACTGTTTCAAAACCTGTCCACGACGCTGGAATACGGCCGGCGGCTGGAGTATTTCCATCGCTACCAGAAGCTGGCCCTCGACGAGGAACTGAAGCGTATGGAGGAGATGGCTAATGAGAACAATCTGCAAGAACTGCCTGCGGTGGTGCCCATTCTGCAGCGAATCGTGAGCGACTCTTCGGTCATTAACCCGGTACGCGCCCGTGCCCAGAGGATGATCGAGCGGGCCGGGAGAGATCACTAGCCCTCACCCATCCTGATCTCATTCAATTTAAAGACGATTTATGGGCAACGAACCGGTCCGAAAGGTGTTCTAATTGAAACAGAGGGCAGCCTCGGGGAGGTAGCTCATGTCTACCCGCAAGTTTGGCACTTTGCTCGCACCCGTACTCACTGCTTTGGCCTGCTGGCTGGCCGTTCCATCCTTTGCCGATTCCCAGGCTCGTATTGTCCGACTGAGCCAGGTGGACGGAGACGTTCAGATTGATCGCAATACCGGGCAGGGCTATGAGAAGGCTTTCCTCAATCTGCCCATAACTCAGGGCGCCAAGCTTCGGTCGGGGACCGGCGCCCGGGCAGAAGTTGAATTCGAAGACGGCAGCACTCTTCGCATCACCCCCGGGACAGTGGTTGAATTCTCCGAACTGTCGCTGCGCGATTCCGGCGCACGGGCGTCGAGCATGAACCTTCAGACCGGGACTGCCTATCTGAATTTCAGGGGCGATAAATCACCGCAAGAATTCCGGCTGGGCTTCGGACGCGAGAAAATGGCGCTGACCAAGCCTGCCCACCTGCGCGTGGAACTGAAAGACACTGACGCCACCCTGGCAGTGTTCAAGGGTGATGTTGAAGTGGAGGGGGAGTCAGGCAGGGTAGAAGTCGAGAAGAAGCATAGCGCAACCTTCGACCTGGCTGGAAACAATCCCTATACCCTGGCGAATAATTTGGAGCCGGACCCCTACGACGATTGGGATAAGCAGCAGGAAAAATATCACGAGCAGTACGGCATGGCTTCCTCGAATGGCTACTCGCCCTATGCCTACGGCGCAAGCGACCTGAACTACTACGGAAGCTTTTACAACCTGCCCGGCTACGGCTTGATGTGGCAGCCTTATCTTGTAGGTGCAGGTTGGGATCCGTTCATGAATGGCGCGTGGATGTGGTACCCCGGCGCGGGGTATATATGGGTATCTTCCTATCCCTGGGGCTGGACGCCTTATCGCTACGGTTCCTGGACTTACCTTCCAGGCTATGGGTGGTTCTGGCAACCGGGAAGTTGGGCAGGCTGGAATACTGTACCTCGAATCACGAATCCACCGCGGCAGTTTAGTTTCCCCAGGCCGCCGGCGACGCCAGGCCAAACCTTGACGGTGAACCGCAACCCGCTGCCCGCTCCCGCGGGTGTGACCCAAAATCGGACCGAGCTCCGCAGCGATTCCGCGGGTCTCGGAATTCCGCGCGGCAGTGTGCGTAACCTTGGCAAGATCTCGCGGCAGGTCGAGGGTTCATCGGCCGCTGGAGGGACGCTCCAGGCCCCGCTGGGCGGGTCGGCGGCGCGTCTGCCAGCATCGTCACGGATCTCCACGCCTCGTGGTGGCGGTGTGCCGCGAGGTACTTCGGCAGCCGGTGGCTCCAGTTCTTCGGCGAGTGCTCCTTCGTCGCATTCGTCGGGTACGAGCTCTCACGGCTCGCCTCATAAGTAGCTCTTTAGTAGCTCTTTGCCGAGAGGATTCCTGCGGCCGGGCGAGTGTGATGGAATTTGCCCTGAGGTTCCAAAGTCCTGCAAAGCTTGGTAAGCTCACAGGCAAACTGACGCATTACTTTCAGGAGGCGGCAATGTTTTCTACAAAGACTTGGGTGCGACTTGGCCTGGTTGCGGCGGCGTTTGTTATTTTCGCTCCGCGCAGTTCGGCGCAGACTTTGTCGTGTTCTTCCGATGACGGCCATCGGCGCTATTGCCCGGCGGATACACGGGGCGGGGTGCAAGTCTTGAAGCAGCGCAGCGACTCTCCCTGCCAGCAGGGCTACAGTTGGGGCTTTGACCGCGGAGGCGTCTGGGTGGACCACGGCTGCCGGGCCGATTTCACGCTAAGTGCGTACCAGTACCGAGGGCCAGGCGGCGGGGTCACTATTTCGTGCTCTTCCGACGACGGTGGCCGGCACTATTGTTCAGCTACGCCGGGCCGAGTCCGGCTGGTTCAGCAGCGCAGTGAGTCCGCGTGCCAGGAAGGCTACAGCTGGGGCTCGGACGGCCAGGGCATCTGGGTCGACCACGGCTGCCGGGCCGATTTCGTTGTGGAAGGATGGGGCGGTGGCTGGGATCGAGACCACGATCGCGACCGCGATTGGAACAACAGCGAGGCGGACGCGGATCTAATCGTTTCATGCGCCTCCGATGATATGCACCGCCACTATTGCCCGGCCGACACGCGCGGCGGCGTGCGGTTATTGAAACAACACAGCGACTCCTCATGCCGGCAAGGCCGTAGCTGGGGTTACGACCGTCGTGGCATCTGGGTCGATCACGGTTGCCGCGCTGATTTCCAGGTCATCCGGTAAGTTCTGGGGACCAGGACTATTACAGAGAGGGCGACCTTCGGATCGCCCTTTCTTATTAAGCATTTCTAAGCCGGGGTGCGCCGCCGCCGGACATATTCCCCAGCTCACAAGCCTCGTTGCTGGCCTTCGCCGTCAAATTACCAGCGTCACTTGAGAGCACGGCCACCGTCCCGTAGGCTATCGAGATCGGAGTACTGGAGGTCTCATGGCCACACCGGGCGGAGCACCCATCCCCAATACCGCTCGTGCAAGCGTCCCACCTGCGCCCGCGCTGCTGTTAGCCATGCTGCAGGTCTCGACCCATGTGAGCGATCTCATCTTTTCACCCGGAAGCCATCCACACGTTGAGGTAAGCGGCCAGCTGGTCCCGGTGAAAATTCCCGGGCTGTCGGTTCTGAGTGCGGACGACACGCAACGCGTCGCACAGGAATTGATCGGGGATAACAAGCAGGCGCTCACCATGTTGCAACAGCAGGGGTCGTGTGACATTTCTTACAGCCTGCCGGGCACTGCCCGTTTTCGGGTCAACGTCTTCGTTCAGCGGGGCAGCCACGCAATCGTGATGCGGGTGATTCCCAAGACCATTCCCAGTTTTGCGGAATTGAAGCTGCCGCAGGAACTCGCTCACATTGCCGATTTGAAGAACGGGATTGTGCTGGTCACTGGTCCCACGGGTTCGGGAAAGTCCTCGACTCTGGCGGCGATTCTCGACCGGATCAACGAAACCAAGGCCTACCACATCCTGACGATTGAAGATCCAGTTGAATTCATGCACCGCCACAAGCGTTCCATCGTTCACCAGCGGGAGTTACACAGCGACACGCCCAGCTTTGCAATGGCGCTGCGAGCGGCCCTGCGGCAGGCTCCCAAGGTCATCCTGGTAGGCGAAATGCGGGACAAGGAAACCATCGAAATCGCGCTGGAGGCGGCCGAAACCGGCCACCTCGTGCTCTCCACTCTGCATACCACGGATGCCTCAAAGACGGTGGAACGAATCATCGGAGTGTTTCCGCTGTCGGAACAACATACCATTCGCAACCGCTTCGCAAAGAGTTTCCGCTACATCGTTTCGCAGCGACTGCTTCCTCGCAAAGGGGGGACCGGGCGCGTGGCTGCAATCGAAATCCTCAAATCGACTCTGCGTACCCGCGAGTATCTGGACAAGGGCGAAGTTGAAGGAAAGAGTCTGCTGGATGCCATGCGGGATGGAGACACCGAGGGCATGCAGCACTTTGACGGAGAAATCGAGAAGCTGATCCGCGCCGATTTGATTGACTACGACACGGCGATGGCCTACGCCACCAACCCGGGGAATTTACGCCTGCAACTGACTGACCTGGGACTTGAGCTCCCGCCAATCCCCGTGGAAAGAGCCGCGCCTCCGGTGAAGGCGAGGAAAAAAGAAGAGACCGAACTCGAGATCGAATAACCTCGCCCCCCCGCCCCGGCGAGGCACACTCAACCATAGGACAACTCACCCTGTCATAATCCAGCGCATGGCCAGGAAGCGGGTGTTCTTGGACGAATGTTGTAGCGATTTGAGATCTTTTTGCATGGCCGCCTGTGCACCCTCTGACGATCCTCCTAAATCGTATGTCGGCAAGCGATCCGCCGAAACCCGGTTGATTCCCGCATCTACAGCGGATTCGACGATCTTTACAAACGCCTCCACCGGGCGGCTAGGCGGAATTAGCCCCAGACTCGTTTCCATACCATACAGATGCCACGTGTGAGATAATTCCCGCCTTCTCCGGCTAGGCTCTGACTCATATGACAGTTTGGTGCGAGAAATGCGGCCACACGGGACAGGCAACCGTTGTTGGTTCAAAGTTCAAATGCGAGCGATGCGGAAGCAGAGACCTTCGCAAGGTTCAATACTGCAAGAAGTGCGGACACGTGGGCGTGCCAGACATCGAGACAGATAGAAAAATCTCCGTCGGGCTGCTGCTAGTCCTCTTGGTACTAGGCGTAATTCCAGGCGTCATCTATGTCGTAATGGGAGGTTCATCGCAGGAATATTATGCCTGCGTACAGTGCCGAGGTCGGCATGTCTTGATTCCCGTTGATTCTCCTATTGCCCGCGCCGAACTTGGCAAACCCTAACCTTTTGCAATCAACGCACATTTCAGACACTACCCAATTGTGATTGACATTGGAGGGGGTAGTAAAGAGGGGTAGTAAAATTGAGAATTTAATGCTAGCAACTAGAATCGCGTCGATTTGGGGTGCAGCGCTTCTTTGCGGGTGGTTCCTGCGCACCATTATTCCGACTCGGTGGGGCATTTCATGGACGGGAAAGCATGTGGGATATGTCTTCGACTTCAACCGACTGGCCTTCTGGCTGTGCTTGCTTGTGGGGGCCGCGCTGAGCATAGTCCCGCTGGTCAGAGCTTTCCTACGGGACTTCCCATTCCTGAGACGATAGCCTGGCCTGGCGGAAGAGCATTTGGCCTGGCGACGGCGAGATCTCAATCATGTTTTTACCGATTGGTTCGAGAACCCGTCGGGAGATCATCTTGTAGTGGGTTCTCAGACACGTGGAAGAGTGACCTTTCGGGGTGGTAGTAGAGGCCAGGCTTTAGCCCAGGGTTCTTACTTCTCTCGAAGCTTGCTAGCGTACGATGATGCCGGCGTATCCCACGACTCGTTCACGATCGCCCGAAACATCTCCCGAAGTCGCGTACTTGACCAATTCCGCGGCAGTCGCGCCCATTTGCCGGGCCGCGGTGAGCATGGCCACCGTAGGGCCAAATCCGCACATGCTGATGTTTTCGTTCATCACTACCTCGAACAATCCCCGCGCGTCCATTACCAGGATGCGTTCGATTGCCTTGAAATCCTTTTGCCGGGTCAGCGCGTCGTTCTCGTAGTGATTCATGTCGCTGGATGCGATCAGCAGTACGCGCTCACCCAGCGCCTGCAGCGCGCCTGCAATGGCGTGACCCAGAGCCTCGAGTATCTCGTAGCGGCTGGTGCCCAAAGCTATCGGTACAAACGTGCAGTCCGGCTGTCTGCTCTGCAGGAAGGGCAGTTGCACTTCGGCCGCATGCTCGGCGCGATGCGCTTCCGCATCCTCAGCCAGGAGCGGGAAGCCCTGCTTCAGGGCTTCCGCAAGCACGGAGTCGACCGGCACGCGTCCCAGAGGCGTCTCCCACGCTCCCTGGCTCATGATGGCGAGCGGATGCCCAAAGCCGGTGTGGTTTGGGCACATCAGGATGCATCGTTGCGGCAGATCGAGCCCGGCATACACGGCTCCGGCCACATGTCCGGAATACATATACCCCGCGTGCGGCACCAAACAACCGAGAGCCGCGATGGTTTGTTTCTTCGGGAACAAAAACGATTCGACGTCAGCCCGCAGTTCGTCAGGAGCGCGGGGATAGAAGCGTCCAGCAACCGCGGGATGGCGAATCGTCGAGGCCATGACGCCTCCAGGCGTGAAGCCTTTCCACATGCGGGGTGAACGCATGTGCTCGTGCCGGCGCAGAGACGTAGCTTGCTACGTCTCCCACGCTGCGAGCAAGACGTAGCAAGCTACGTCTCTACAAACTGGGCCCATGCACGAGCGTGGCCCCTCGCGCCTGCATCACCTTCAAGTCTGCAACGTCGGGGGCGCCAGAGCGCGAAACAGCGCTGCACTCTTTTCCAGGCTCAAAGCTTCGGCGCGAACCGTCGGTTTTATTCCTGCCTTCTCCAACGCGGCCCGCAACCGCGCGGGCTCGTATTGCGACTTCAGATTATTCCAGAGGGTTTTCCTCTTTTGCCCGAAAGAGAGTTTCAAAAAACTGATAAAGCCTGCCTCGGGCACCCGCAAGCTCTCGATTTTCGGCGCCATCCGGAGCCGTACTACCGTCGACTCGACTTTAGGTGGTGGGGAGAAGGCGCCGGGCGGAAGCGTGAACATCTTCTCCACCCGGGCGTAGAACTGAGCAGTCGCGGAGAGCAGGCCGTATTCACTTCGTCCCGGCGCGGCTGCCAGCCGCTCTGCCACCTCGCGCTGTACCATGAGCACGATGGCTTCGAAATACTGCCTGAATTCAAACAGCCGCAAGAGAATGTCGGAGGTAATGAAATAAGGAAGATTGCCCACCACCCGCACCGTTTCAGGCTGGTGATTCATGCCCGGCCGCGTGCTGCCCGGCTTCGGTCCGAAGAGAGTGTGAAAATCGATCGCCAGGACGTCGCCCTCGATGATTTCTACGTTCGGCTCCTGAGAAAAATTCATACGCAACTGCGCCGCCAGCACCCGGTCGATTTCAATGGCAATCAACCTCCGCGCCCTTTTCGCCAGCAGGGAGGTGAGAGCGCCACGTCCGGGACCGATTTCCAGAACCGTACTCTGCGAAATGTCACCCAGCGCTTCCACGATGCGCAGGGGCGCTGCTGAATCGACCAGGAAGTGCTGGCCCAGTTTAGGCTTGCCGCGGCGCCTCGCCGGCACGGCGATTCTTGTCACATTGGCCCCTTTCTGGCCGGCTCACCAGCGGGTTACACTGGCGAGGGGTTTGGCCAGATTCGCCCCCGAAGTGTACTGGCACAGCAGAGTATGCTGTAAACGGCACGCCCTATGATAACGTGTGCCGGCCGCACAAGGGCCGGCACTTTACAAGGAATCGCCCTCATGCACATCATCTTCGCTGCTTCAGAATGTGTTCCGTTCTCGAAAACCGGCGGCCT
>JACXTT010009273.1_pt1 | contig 13459 bp, 13 predicted proteins | sample 9270951 | NCBI WGS metagenome assembly JACXTT01 (sample SAMN15532306, study PRJNA645909) | rock metagenome | isolation source: weathered quartz diorite | place: Puerto Rico | collected 2017-06-21
GGTCACAGCAGGCGGAAAAGAAGGCGAGCAGAATCAACGCAATTCCAGAGGGCGTGCCGCGGACACCGGCGCCGTTGCTGTCTGGCGGTCCGAAACTCACGACAGCGATGCCCGCGAAGGCGACGAAAGCAAGCTTGACAATCCGCGGCGTGAAGCGTTCGCGCAGAAACAGGTAGGCGAACAGCAGCATGAGCACGCTTTCCGAAGACCATATGACGTTTTCGATGCTGACCGCCGTCCATCGCAGCGCAAGGAACGAAAGGCCATGGGTCAGGCCGGGCTGCAGAAGCCCTGGCGCTGCGAGGCGAAACAGGTTCCCCCGCGACAAACCGCCACGGCCGCGCAACAGGAGGAGTCCCCAGAGCACGGCGCTCGAGGCAGCGAGTTCAATCACCAGCAACGGGAGCGGCGCAAAGGCGTGGAGCAAATGCTTGGTGAGGATCGAACCTGCGGCCCACAGGATCGTAGCGGCAACGGCGAGTAGCAAGAAAGATGACCTTGATCTAAATTGGAGTGTAAAGCGCAATGGGCTGCCGTCGATGTTCGCCCGCGAACATCGATTCGCGCGCCGGACCGGTTACGCTGGAGCTAGGATGCAGTATCCCTCGCCAGCGGAACCTCGCTTTGTGTCCCACGACCAATGCGGGACGCTCACCTCGGCCATTCGCACGCATCTGGGCGCGGAACCGCGGAACTGGGGCCTGGCGCGCCGGTACGAAGCGAACCGGTTCTTGTGGATCGCGGCGGACCCTGCGAAACGTGTGTTTCTGCTCGAAGTGGGACGGGTGCAGATCTTCATCATCGACGCGGAGGGCAACGAGCGAATTCTGCAGGTGGTGGAGCCCGGCCAGGTATTCGGCGAAGTCTGCTTTTGCGAGGGCCGCGATCAGCCTCATGAAACGAATGCACGCTCGGTTGGGCCAATTCGCACGAGGGAGGGCGGCTTCCTGGAGTTCCGCGAATCGCTGCAGCGGAACCCTGTTTTGACGGCTCACTTGCTCGAAACCCTTTGCGTGCGGCTATGCGATGCGGAAGAGCGGGCGCGCATTCTCGCGATACGCGACGCGCGAGTGCGGCTCGTGCGGGCTCTGCAGTATCTGGCAACGACCCGCGGGCGTGAAAAACCCGGCGATCCAAACCTGGTGTCGCTCACGGTGAGCCACGTGGAACTCGCATCCCTTACGGCGATGACGCGGCCTCACACGACGGTCATCATGACCCGCCTGCGCAAGGAAGGCGTCGTGCAATACGAGCGTGGATCAAGCCTGACGCTCGACCTGCAGCAGGCAAACAGCCTATTACAATGAAGGAGCAATGCAAGACTCCACGGTAGAAGCTCTGATTCTCGATCTTCTCGAATGGCTGCAGGCGCGCGACCGGACCTACGAACAAGCGATGGAGGCGTGGCGCACGTCCTGCCCCAAGCTGCCTGTGTGGGAAGATGCAAACGATCGCGGACTGGTGGCGCGGCACGAAGCAGCCGGCAAAAGCTGGGTCCGCGTGACGCCCGCCGGGCTCGAGTTGCTCGACCGCGAACGAATCGCTCGATAAAAACGCAAAAGCGCCCGAACCGGAGGTGGAGTCACCAACGGTTCGGACGCTTCGCTCACGCGGGCAGGGTTCACTTAGCGGCGCCAGTATCCGGCAAAGTAGCGCCCTCCGCGATAGTTGGGGCGGACCCATTCGGCGCGGGCGTACGGGCGGCGGCTCCAGTATCCGGCGCGCCAGTTGTAACCGCGTCCGCCGTAGTAATCGTAGTAGCCGTCGATCCAGACGAATTCGGGACCCGGGCATGCCGGCCGGGCGCCGTAGGCATGGCCCCAGCCACGATCCCTGCCATAGTAGTTGCGGTCGCGATCGCGATCCCGGTCCCGATCGTTGTAGCGGTCGTTGTTGTAGCGGTAGTCCCCGTCGCGATCCTGATAGCGATCGCGGTCCGGATAATACTGCTGCTGCCGGTCGTCATACTGCGGAGGAGGCGGTGGAGGCGGTGCGTACACCGGCTCGGGCTCGTGATAGGAACCGTATCCGGAAACGCCGCCGGCGCCATTGCCCCAGCTTCCTTCCACTCGAACTCGTCCTTGTGCTTGAGCAAACATCGCGGTGCTCGCCGTCATCATCAGGGTCGCCATCATCAACTTTTTCATGATCGTGACCTCCTTCCCTCGATGCTATGGAATGCAGTTTGTGCGCCAATCGCTATCTCTCTGATTCAAAAACACATGAATGGCTTGTAATGCGGTTGCATGCAATCGATACGGTGGTTTTCGGCCACCAGTCGCGAAATTTCATGGGCACACCACGAGTTCTCGCGATTTCAGATGATGGCTCATTCGCCGCCAGTTCCGGGAATCAATGAGTTAGAGATACAGCGGGTTTGGCTTGCCAGTTGCAACGATAAGGAGAGGGAGCCCCATGCCTAAGAAGAACTTTGGAGCGATCGCTTTCACAGATAGCGTGCAGGAACAGCAGAAGAAGCACGGCAGCTTTGCGCAGTACAAGCGGATGGTGGAGCAGGGCCCGGATACGAACGTTCTCGGACCCTATGAGCGGCAATTCATCGAAGCGCGCGACGGATTCTATATGTCGACCGTCAGCGAGACCGGGTGGCCGTACATCCAGTTTCGCGGAGGCCCGGAGGGGTTCCTGCATGTGCTCGACGAGCGCACGATCGCCTTCGCCGATTTCCGCGGCAACAGGCAGTACATCAGCGTGGGCAACCTTGCGAAAAACGACAAGGCCGCGCTGTTTCTGATGGATTACGAAAACCAGGCGCGGCTGAAAGTTCTCGGCCGCGCGGAGGTGATCGAAGGGCCGGACCCGTTGCTCGACAAGCTGACGATGCAACGGTACCCGGCCAAGGTCGAGCGCGCGATCCTGATTCATATCGAGGCGTTCGACTGGAATTGCCAGCAGCATATCCCGCGCCGGTTCACGGAGAAGCGCGCGAAACAAAAGGCTTGACTCTCCCCTTGCTGGATGCTTCATGATGGGATTGTCAATATGTTGACGATCGGCCAGTTTTCGCGGTTTACGGGGCTTTCCATCAAGACCCTGCGCTTCTACGACGAGGCCGGCTTGATGAAACCGGCCTCCGTCGACCGTTCGAACGGGTACCGTCATTATTCGGTGGAGCAACTGCCTGAGGTGCATCGCCTGTTGGCGTTGAAGCAGGCGATGACCTCCATTGCCGACCTGAAGGCCGCGATGTCGTGCAACGCATCGCCGCAGCGCTTGCGGCCGATGCTCGCGGAATCGAAGCAGCGGATTGAAGAGCAGATTGCGAATTTGCAGGGCCAACTGGCCTGGATCAACGAGCAACTCGCGTCAGGCGTGGCGGCCAAAGGCTATGCCGTTGCTGTCAAGCGCTTGCACCCGCAGCCGGTGGTGTCGCTGCGAAGCAGCCTTGCGAGCTACGCGGAGGCGGAGGGCTTGCTCGAGACGCTGCGATCGAGGAATCCAAAATTGCGCGGGGCTTTCGCAGGCAGCATCTGGCATGATTGCAGCAAGCCGTCCATCGATTGCGAAGCGTTCCTGTTGGATTGGAACCGGACGGCCAATTCACAGCAGTCGCTCGAAGGCGGCCTGGTTGCAAGCCTGATTCACCCGAACGACCCCGATGCGGCGGTGTTCCCATTTCTGAGCCAGTGGGTCCGCGAACATAGCTACGAGCTTTGTGGCCCGAAACGCGAGATTGAGCTGCGTCCGGGGCTGATCGAAGTGCAGTTCCCGGTGAAGCGGCAGCCCGCTTCGCTGTCCTAAGTATCCAACGAAAGGATTCACCCATTTTGAAACCCGAAGTGTCTTTTCATAAGGCGGAAGGCCTCGTCACGCCGCCAGGCTATTCACACGCGGCATCGGTTCCGGCATTCGCGCGGATGGTGTATGTCGCGGGCCAGATTGGCGTCAACAGCCGTGGCGAACTCGCCGGTCCCACGATGGAGGAGCAGGCCGAACAAGTCTTCCAAAACATCGGCCTCGCGCTAGCGGCAGCGGAGGCAAAGTATTCGGACATCGTCAAGCTCACGATCTTTGTCACGACCTTGCACGGGCTCGCGGCAGTGCGCGCGGCGCGGGACCGTTATATCAACACCGCGGCGCCGCCCACTAGCACGCTGGTGCAAGTGGTTTCGCTGTTCCGCCCGGAATATGTGGTGGAAGTGGAGGCGGTGGCCGCAGTGATAGACCCGCCAAAATAACTCTTGACAAGCGGTGTTTCGATGATCGATTCTGTAGCTGTAGACAGACGACATGTCGAAACAAAAAACTGAAGTCCCTTACGGCACACTGGATCTGCTGCTGCTGCGAACCCTCGAAACCATGGGCGCGATGCACGGCTATGCTTTGGCGCGGCGCATCGAACAGGTGGCCGGCGATTCCCTGCAGCTCAGCCAGGGCTCGATTTACCCGGCCTTGATCCGGCTCGAAGCAGAGGGTTGGATCGCAACGGAATGGGGCATTTCGGAGACAAACCGGAAGGTCAAGTTCTACTCCCTGACCAAGTCCGGGCGGAAGCAACTGCTCGTGGAGGTCGCGAATTGGGAAAAGGCGACCGCGCTGGTGGCGCGCTTTCTGGGGGCATCCTCGTGACCGTCCGCGGCGTTGTGGCGAGGCTTGCAGCGTTGCTGCGGAGCAAGCGAATGGATCGCGAATTGGATGATGAAGTCCTCGCGCATCTCGAGCTTGCCGAACGAGACGGTATTGCGAGGGGGCTCTCTCGCGAAGAGGCGCGGCTTGCCGCGCGGCGCGAGTTCGGAGGCATTGCCCAATTGCGGGAAGAACATCGCGATCAGCGCAGCTTCAACTGGCTGGCAAATCTCGCCCACGACTTCGGCCACGGTCTGAGCCTGTTGATTCGCGATCCAGGATTCGCGGTGATCGCAATCGGAATTCTGGCGCTCGGCATCGGCGCAAATGTCGCGATGTTCGGCATTCTGGATTCCGCGCTGCTCAAGCCGCTTCCTTTTCCGCATCCCGAACGCATCATGCGCATTTGGGAAGCGCCGCGGCCAGGCACGTCGAATTCCACCAGCAGCATGGATTTTCTGGACTGGAAGCGCATGGCGAAGAGCTTTGAAGCCTTGGCCGCCGAGGATTCGTCAACCCTGACGCTCACAGGAAAGGGCGAGCCTGTGCGATTGAGTGGAAAGATCGTAACTGGCGATTTCTTCCGTGTGTTTCCGGTGAATCCGCTGCTGGGGCGAACCTTTGCGGCGGAGGAAGACCGCAGGGGCGCGGAGCCTGTCGTCGTGATCAGCCACGGGACGTGGCAAAAACACTTTGACGGCGATCCCAATATTCTGAACCGCCATGTGACGCTCGATGGCGAATCGCACCAGATCATCGGCGTGCTTCCGCCGGGCGCTACGGCGGACCGCGACCGGTCGGAGTTTTGGAAGCTTCTCGTGTTCACGCCGGAGCAACTGCTGCGCGGGTTTCATTGGCTTGTCGTGCATGGACGCACGCGGGTGGATGTGAGCCCTTCCCAAGCCTGGGAGGAGATGAAGGCGGTACGCGTGGCGATGCTTCCGGACATCCCGATTTTCAAGCGCGACTGGACCATCGTCGTGCAACCTCTCGAACAATTGGTGATCGGGCGGAACCTGCGCCAGTCGATTCTCGTCGCCTTTGGCGCCGTCCTGCTGGTGTTGTTGATTGCCTGCGCCAATGTCGCCAACCTTCTGTTAGCCAAGGGCGCTGTACGGACCAAAGAGATCGCGATTCGCGCCGCGCTCGGCGCTTCACGCGGACGCCTGTTTGCGCAACTTGCGACGGAAAGCCTTGCTCTCTGTCTGCTCGGAGGCGGCGCTGGCCTGGCCCTTGCAGCCATAGTGATCAAAACCGCGGGCCCATTCATCTCACAGTCGCTTCCCTTTTCTGCGCCGCTACAGCTGGATTTCCGCCTGTTCGGGTTCGCCGCGATGATTGCCTTGGGAGTTGCCGTGCTCGTGGGCGCGATGCCGTCTCTACAGAGTTCCGCGGGCAGCCTCGAACTTTCCCTGCGCCAGGCCGGCCGCGGATCTTCGGCGGGCAGCACCGGCCTCCGGCGTTACATCGTCATTGGCGAGATCGCGCTATCGCTGGTGCTGGTTTGCGGCGCGTTCCTGTTGTTCAAGAGCCTGCTCAACCTGCAGCGGATCGAAACGGGCGTTCGCATCGAAAACGTGATCACGATGTCGGTGGATCTGCCGGCTAAAACATATCCTGCCGCGATCCAAGCGTCCGGGTTTTATGAAGCTGTCATCGAACGGGTAAAAGGTATCCCCGGAATTCGGCAGGCCGCCTTCTCGACCCATGTGCCGCTTCGGTGGATCGGCAACGGCGAGTATCTCGAGTTGTCCGGCGGCAAAGAGCCGATCAACGTGCGATTCAAGCGCGTGGATCCCGGCTATTTCGCGACATTCGGCATCCCAGTGCTCTCCGGGCGCGGACTCGTCGTATCGGACCGTAACGGCGCCAAACGCGTCGTGGTGATCAATGAGGCGCTGGCGAAGCGTATCCAGGATGGAGCCGGCATCCAGAATCCAGTCGGACAACTCGCTCATCTCCATTGCCCCCTGTATGGCTCGCGAGGCGGGACGGATGAAACCGTGGAAATCGCCGGAATCATCCGCAGCGAACGCGTGGCGGACCCTGGCGTGCCTGATCCGGCGGTCCTCTACGTGCCGTTGGCGCAAGTACCGAGCCAGGGGGTTACGCTGATCGTCCGCACGCATAGCGACCCTGCGTCCGTTGTATCCGGTATTCGCGAAGTCATACGGAGCATCGACCCCGCGCTTCCGCTTGGGGAGATCACAACGATGCAGGAGGTCCGCGAACGGACGCTATCGGGAGCGACAAGACCGGCCTGGGTCATTGGCGCATTCGCTTCAATTGCGGCGTTGCTCACGGCTGTTGGATTGTACGGAGTCCTGTCGCAGATGGTGAGCCAGCGGCGCCGGGAAATCGGCATCCGTATGGCGCTCGGCGCGAGAGCGGGGGATGTCGTGAGGGATATGATGCGGAATGGACTCGCGCTGGTGCTAATGGGCCTTGGGATTGGCCTCGCGGGCGCTTATGCGTTGACGAGGGTCATGAAGAACCTGCTGTTCGAAGTGTCGCCGCTCGATCCGGCGGCGCTCGCAATTGCATGCCTGTCGATGATTCTCATTGGTTTACTGGCTGGATTTGTTCCGGCGAGCCGCGCCGCGCATGTCGATCCGGTGACGACGCTTCGCGACGAATAGATTCGGTTGGAGGACCGGCGCCTTTTTCGGCGCGGCGCCGGTCCCGCAGTCGTTGCTGCCTACGAACTCTGTACGGCCTTCGCGCCTCCGAGAGACGCAGTGGCCATCATGCCGCCGAGCCCCATGGTTTCGACCGCTGAGGACGGCACGATCACCATCGAACCCTTTTCCTTGATTGCTTCATAGAGCATGTTCATGGCGCGCAAATGCAGAGCAACGTGGTTGTCCCGATAGACATCCGAAGCCTTGGCGAAGCTGTCCGCAATTTCGGTTTCGGCAAGGCCGAGGATGGTGCGGGCGCGGCGCTCGCGTTCTGCCTGCGCTTCACGCGACATCGCATCCTGCAAGGCGCTCGGAATCTGCACATCGCGCACTTCGACAGACTGCACGGTGATGCCCCACGAATTGGTTTTCTCGTCGAGGATCCGCTGCAGTTCGCGGCCCATCATTTCGCGCTCGGCGACCATCTGATGCAATTCATGCCGGCCAATCGATTCGCGTAGCGCGGTTTGGGCGCTCAAGGAAATTGCCTGGTCGAAATCCTGCACTTCGAGGATCGCTTTCTCGGGGTTCCACACCATCCAGAACACGATCGCATCCACGTTCACGGGAACGGTATCGCGGGTCAGCGTGGACTCCGCGGAGACGTTGGCTACGCGCACGCGCTGATCTACCGTACGGCTCACCGTATCCACAATCGGAATGATGTGGAACAGCCCGGGTCCACGCAAGCCTGTGTACTTGCCAAACCGCAGCACGGCGATCTTTTCCCACTGGCTCGCAACGCGAATCGAGTAGAGAAAATACACCCCTGCAAGTCCGCCCACGATGGCGAACCCTGGGTTCGCGGTCAACTGCGTTGTCATCGCTCCTGTCGCGACCAATACTACAAACAGCGCAACACCGACATTGTTGATTCCGTTCTTTCTGAAATCCGGTCTCATGACGCGCTCCTACTTTCCTTTCTTCTTTCCCTGCTGTTTTTGATCGATTTGCATTTCCTGCAGCAATTGCAGAACGTCCTCGAGCGAGTAGCCGTCGGCCCCCGCGCGGGACAGGCAATCGCCGGCGATCTGCGCCAGCCTGCGCTGCCGCTCTCCATCGTCGAGCTTCGCCTTCTGCAAGTTGTCGCGATTGGTACTGATGAACGTACCCGTTCCCTGTTGCGTCTCCAACACGCCTCGGATTTCGAGTTCCCGGTATGCGCGCACGACCGTGTTGGGATTGACGGCGAGATCCACGGCGAGTTGCCGCACCGTAGGGAGTTGATCCCCCGGGCGCAACGAGCCGGTGGCCAGGCCGCCGGTCACGTGATCCATGATCTGGCGATAGACGGGAACACCGCTTCGGGAGTCGAGCCGGAAACGGAACGCCGCATTTGCTGGGGATCCGTTTTGGACTTCCTTGCTCATCTGAGATGATAATGTACTAGTTAACTAGAACAAGTCAAGAAAAATCGTGCCTGACGTGGGGTATGTGCGTGATGGCATAGCTCAATAGAGTCAATCCACCCTGGCGCCGCGCTACACTGGAAGCACCCCACGAGAAGTAAAACTGAAGGCGGCAGTCGTCCGACTACACTACCCTAGCCATGCTTGAACGTATTTCCGTCCACGGCGCGCGGCAGCACAATCTCAAAAACATCGACATTGAGATTCCCCGCAACACCTTCACTGTCATCACCGGACTCTCGGGGTCCGGCAAATCTTCTCTCGCCTTCGACACCATCTACGCCGAAGGGCAACGCCGCTACGTCGAAACCCTATCGCCCTACGCGCGGCAGTTTCTCGACCAGATGGAACGCCCGGAAGTGGACTCGATCGACGGTCTCTCGCCCGCCATCTCGATCGAGCAAAAAACCACCAATCGCAGCCCGCGTTCCACCGTCGGCACCATCACCGAAATCTACGACTACCTGCGGCTGTTGTATTCGTCGATCGGCGTACCGCACTGCCCCAACTGCGGCGCCGAAATCGCCAAACAGACGCCGGAACAGATTCTGCAGCAGATCATGGAAACGCAAAAAGACCAGCGCATCATGATCCTGTCGCCGATGGTCCGCGGCCGCAAGGGCGAATACAAGAAGGAACTCGAAAAGCTGCAGAAGTCCGGTTATGTGCGCGCCCGTATCGATGGCGAGCTTCGCGCGCTTGACGAAGAGATCGTTCTCGACAAACGCAAGAATCACACCATCGAGGTCGTCGTGGACCGCCTCGTCATCAAGCCGGGAATCGAAAAGCGCCTCGAAGAATCGCTCGCCAAGGCCTTCAAAATGGCGGACGGACTCGTGATCGTTTCCGTGATCGACGGGCCCGAGCGTCTCTACTCGCAAAAGCTCGCGTGCCCGGATTGCGGTACGAGCGTCCCGCAACTCGAGCCGCGCTCGTTCTCGTTCAACTCGCCATACGGCGCCTGCGACACCTGCCATGGGCTCGGTTCGAAATGGTCGTTCGACCCCAACAAGGTCATCGTCGAACCGTCGAAGCCGCTCTTTGAAGGCGGCCTCGGCCCCGGCGCCAACTCGCAGACCATGAACCTCGTCGTGCAGAACGCGGCCAACAAAGCGAAGATCGATTGGTCGCAGCCTTTCGATCAACTATCCGCCAAACACCAGCAATTCCTGCTCGACGGAGGCGCGGGATACCCTGGCATCCTCGGCATTTTGCAGCAGACCTTCGACGAATCGAGTGAAGGCTATCGCGATTGGCTCATGGAATACATGTCGCCCGCCACCTGCGGCGATTGCAAGGGAAAACGCCTGAAACCTGCGTCCCTGGCGGTTCGGGTGAAAGGCGCGCCGATTGCGGAATTCACCGGCAAATCGATCTCGTCGGCACTGCCGCTCAGCAAAGCGTGGAAGCTCACGGAACGCGAAAAACAGGTCGCGCACCGCTTGCTCGAAGAGATTCAGAACCGCATGGAGTTCCTCGTCGCGGTAGGTCTCGATTACCTTTCGCTCGACCGTTCCGCCGCCACGCTGTCCGGAGGCGAAGCCCAACGCATCCGCCTCGCAACGCAGATCGGCTCGCGTTTGCGCGGCGTTTTGTATGTCCTCGACGAGCCTTCCATCGGCCTCCATCCGCGCGACAACGAGCGCCTCATTCAGACTCTGATGCATCTGCGCGATCTCGGCAACACCGTGCTCGTTGTCGAACACGATGAGGAAACCATTCAACGCGCGGACTATGTGATCGACCTCGGTCCTGGCGCCGGCCGCTTGGGCGGCGGGCTCATGGCCGCGGGCAAACCCGCCGAAATCGCCGCCTCGCCCGATTCCGTCACCGGCCAATACCTGCGCGGCGAAAAGACCATCGACGTACCCACCACGCGCCGCCCCGGCAATGGCGAAAAGCTCATTATTCGCGGCGCCACCGAACACAATCTCAAGAGCGTCGATGCGGAATTCCCGCTCGGCACGCTCACTGTCGTCACGGGCGTTTCGGGCAGCGGCAAATCCACGCTTATCAACGACATTCTCTATCGCGCGCTCGCGAAAGAAGTCTACGGTTCGCGCGCCGATCCTGGGGCTCACGCTTCTATTGAAGGTCTCGAACACATCGACAAAGTGATCGAGATCGACCAGTCGCCCATTGGACGCACGCCTCGCTCGAACCCTGCCACATACACTGGCGTCTTCACCCCCATCCGCGAACTCTACGCGATGCTGCCCGAATCCCGCGAACGCGGCTACAAGATGGGCCGTTTCAGCTTCAACGTCAAGGGCGGCCGCTGCGAAGCCTGCCAGGGAGACGGCCTGAAGCGCATTGAAATGAACTTTCTGCCGGACGTGTACGTGATGTGCGACACGTGCCGGGGCAAGCGCTACAACTACGAAACACTGCAGGTGAAGTTCAAAGGCAAGTCGATTTCAGACCTGCTCGAATCCACCGTCGAAGACGCGCTGCCGCTGCTCGAAAACTTTCCGCAGATCAAGGCGAAGATCGAAACACTCGCGGCCGTGGGGCTCGGTTATCTGCACTTGGGCCAATCCTCCACTACACTTTCCGGAGGCGAAGCCCAGCGCATCAAACTCGCCCGCGAGCTCTCTCGCCGCCAGACCGGGCGCACGCTGTATATTCTCGATGAGCCAACGACGGGGCTGCATTTCGAAGACATCAACAAGCTGCTCGAAGTCATCCAGCGCCTGGTCAGTTTTGGCAACACCGTGATCGTCATCGAGCATCACCTGGACGTCATCAACGCCGCGGATTGGATCGTCGACCTCGGCCCCGAAGGCGGCGACGGAGGCGGAACGATCGTCACTTGCGGAACTCCGGAACAGGTCGTCAAGAACAAAAAGAGCCACACCGCCAAGGCTCTGGTGGACCACCGCACTCGCGTCGCGGCCCTCGCCAAAACCTTCGCCTCGCTGACAAATACGTAACAATTTCCGCCGCAGGCGCTGTTACTTTAAGAGTGTCGAGGCGCCGTCAGCGCCGCAATCAGGAGCCAACAGATCAATGCCTTCCCCGAGAACACACATCGCTATCATCGGCGCGCCAATGGATCTCGGCGCCGGCCGCCGCGGCGTTGATATGGGACCTTCCGCCGTGCGTCTTGCCGGCCTCAATGAAAAGATCGCCTCGCTCGGCTACGAGGTTGAGGATCTCGGCAACGTCCTCGTTCCGCAACCCGAAAGCGTGCCGGCCGGTCCGCACAAAGCCCGCTATCTTGCGCCCATCGCCGAAACCTGCACACGCCTCGCCGAGAAGGTTGCGGCAGCGGCCGGCGCCAAGGAATTCCCCATTGTTCTCGGCGGGGATCATTCCATCGCCGTGGGCACGATTTCGGGGATGGCCCACCACTTGCATAAACAAGACAAGAAGCTTGGCCTGATATGGATCGACGCACACGCAGACATGAATACGCCGGAATCGAGCCCCAGCGGCAATGTGCATGGCATGCCACTGGCGTGTCTCACAGGCAACGGTCCGCGCGAACTCACGCGCATCTTCGACTTCGCGCCGAAGCTCGATCCCGCAAACGTGGTGCTCATCGGCTTGCGCAGTGTGGACAACGAAGAGCGGCAGATCGTCAGGAAGACGGGCGTCAAAACGTTTACCATGCGCGAGATCGACGAGCGCGGCTTGCGCAGCGTGATGGAAGAAGCCATTCGCATCGCGTGCGAGGGCACGGCCGGTTTCCACTTGTCGCTCGACATGGATGCCGTGGATCCGCAGGAGGCGCCCGGCGTGGGAACGCCGGTCAAAGGCGGCATGACCTATCGCGAAGCGCATCTTGCGATGGAAACAATTTGCGATTCCGATGCCTTGCTTTCAATGGAAGTGGTGGAGGTCAACCCGGTGATCGACGAGCACAACCGCACCGGCATTCTTGCTGTGGAACTCGTCATGTCCGCTCTCGGCAAACGCATTCTATGAAGTTCGATCCGTTGATTCTCATTCTGCCGGCGGCGCTTCTGCGGGCGGATCAGATCATCATGAAGAATGGCGACCACTACAGCGGCCGCCTCGAAACGATCGAGGGCGGCAGGGTGAAGTTCGTGGCTGAATACGCGGGAACCATCTCGTTCCCGTGGGACGCCGTCGAAAGTTTTACTTCGATGGATACCTTCGTCGTGAAGATGAAGAACGGCGGCGTCGAAAGCGCGCCCGCCGAACGCATTCTGGCGCTGCGAGGCGAGATCGATGCCGTTCGCTCCCGCGCGGAGCAGGATCGCGTGAAGCAGCGCATCGAGATCGCGAAGGCGACCGTATGGTCCGGCAACACCGACCTCGGCGTCAGCCTCTCGCGCGGCAACGCCGAGTCCACCACAATTACCGGATCCGTCAACGCGACGCGCGCGACAGCAAAGACCAAACTTGGCCTGTACGGTACGTCCATCTATTCGCGCGTCGACACCGACGGGCAGCACATCACTGCCGCCAATCTGCGCCGCGGCGGCCTCCGTTACGATCTCAACCTCAATCCCAAACAGTTTGCATTTGTTTCGGCGGATGCGGACCACAACCCGATTCAAAACCTGAACCTTCGAACTGTTTTCGGCACGGGCTTCGGCCTGCATGTGGTCAAAACCAATCTCAATACCTTCGACCTGTACGCCGGCGGCACGTTCAACCGCGAACAGTTCACCACTGGTGAAATGCGCCGCGCCGGTGAAGCGTTGTTCAGTGAAGCCTCCACGCACAAGCTGAACTGAACCTTCTCTGTCAGCCAGAAGTTCGCCATCTACCCCAACCTCACGGCGACCGGAGCCTATCGCATGACGCTCG
>JACXTT010009274.1_pt1 | contig 13459 bp, 15 predicted proteins | sample 9270951 | NCBI WGS metagenome assembly JACXTT01 (sample SAMN15532306, study PRJNA645909) | rock metagenome | isolation source: weathered quartz diorite | place: Puerto Rico | collected 2017-06-21
GTTTCCGGCAACACCACGATTTCAACCGAGTTAGGCGGAAGACCGGCTTTCTGCTCGAACAGTTCGATCCAGGCGTCCACTTTGAGCACCTCTTCGACACGTTCAAGTTTCGGAATCGCGATAGCGACCAACCCTGCCGTCACGACTGCCTCGACATCTTCGCCCGTTAGGCCGGTGTTGAGGCCATTCACACGGACAACGATGGGCACCCCACGGGCGTGCGACCGTTCGATGCCGGCGCGAACGATACTGCGGGCTTCGGGCTTTTCGGGAATCGGCACGGCGTCTTCAAGGTCCAGAATGAGCGCATCCGGTCCATATTTCGGCGCTTTGTCGATCCACTCCGGACGATTACCCGGCACGAATAGCACTGAGCGATAGAGCTTCATAAATGACCCTTTCATGAATACAGAAAATGCAACCGCTTTCTCTCTACTCTCCTTGTGTCAGTGGGGCAAGAGAAACCTGACACACTCTATCCCTATAGCTAGGCACGGCTAACTCCACATGATATTGCGTCGATCGAAAAGGAGAAATGTATGCAAAAGATCAATACCGTCACAGGAACATGCACTCCACAAGAGCTGGGCACAACGCTGGTCCACGAACATCTGCTCATTGCTTGGGCAGGTTGGGAAGCCGACAGCATCGTCATCAAAGGATTCAAACGCGATGAAGCGATGAAGGTGTGCGTTGACCGTATGCAAGAGCTCAAATCCATCGGCGTCGACACCTTCATGGATCCTTGCCCATCTGACATTGGTAGGGACGTAGAGTTTATGGCGGAAGCCTCGGCGAAATCGGGACTGCGGGTTATCTGCGCCACCGGTCTGTATAAAGAAGATCTCGGCGGCACCTATTTCAAGTTTTATCACGAAATTGGCGCTGCCGGGGTGAACGAAATCACTGACCTATATGCGCAAGAACTCACAGACGGCGTTGGCGATACCGGCATCAAACCTGCGTTTATCAAATGTGCGACCGGCGTATTGAAAAATGAACTGGGGCGGCCACACATCACTCCTTATGAAGAAATGTGCTTGCGCGCCGCCGCACGTGCATCAAAAGCGACCGGCGTCCCGATCACGACTCACACGGATGAAGCCATGCTCGGGCTAGAACAACTTGCCATCTTTGCCGAAGAAGGGGTCGATCCACGACGCGTTATCGTCGGCCATACCGGCGACACTTCTAATCTCGCTTATCACGCTTCAATCATGGACAAAGGAGCCTATGTTGGCTGCGACCGGTTCGGGTTGGAAATCATTCTCGCAGACAAACTCCGTCTCGCAACGGTGATTGGCTTGTGCGGCATTGGTTATGAAAAACAAATTGTGCTGTCGCACGATTCAGTAGGCTGCTTTAAGGGACGTGCGATGGTGGCGCCCCCGTCCTCACAGTCGTTGCTTGCAAATTGGCAACCGACCCATCTGTTCAAGAATCTGATCCCAAAGATGAAAGAAGCTGGCGTCAGCGACGCCAAGATTAACACAATGCTCGTGGATAACCCGCGGCGGTGGTTTGCAGGGGAGTAGTACTGGAGCATCAGCATTTAGCCTCGTGCATCGACTACCAGAGCCTTGGACCGCCCTGCGCAAGGCGAAGCTGAAGTAAATCTGAGGCGGTATGGTCGCTTTGATCTTGTCCGCACAGATCGATCCGGTGCATAATAGCCTGACGATTGGCTCTAAGGAGCATAGAATGATGGCTGAACTTGTTACTGAAATCGTCGGCGGTGAATCTTATTTGTACTATCCACTTGGCGAATACGTCGTGCGGGCCTTAGGCGTATGTGGGGGCCGTCCCACGTTCAAATACACTCGGATCGAAATCACTGGGACGCTTGAGAGATTGGCGGCGGGCGAAACAATTGACAATATTGTCACAGGCTATCGAGGTCGAGTTTCCCCTGCCGCCATTCGAGAAGCGGTCGGACTAATGACGGCTCAGTTTCTTAGCACTTTGCCTGAATTAGAACCGGCGCCATGATCGTTTTGGATGAACAGTTGCTCGGACGTGACGTTGAGCGAGAGATTGCACGTTGGTATCGAGGTCCTGTTCAATTTATCCTTGACCTACGTCCCCGCACAGTGATCAAAGATGACGGCATCCCTGAACTGCTTCGGCAACAACCTCAACCAACATTCGTCACGATCAACGAGCGAGATTTTTGGCAAAAGATAGAGGCGGATTCCCGCTATTGTATCGTGTGTTTCCCTCTTCCTGATCCTCGGGTTCGTGAAATTCCCGAGGCTTTGCGTTCGCTGCTTCGCCAACCGGAGTTCCGGACAAAGGCGCAGCGGATGGGGAAGGTCATTCGGGTGACAAACGAAGATGTCCGTTTCTATACCAGCAATGAAAAACAAAGAAAAACAATTTCTCTGCATCTAAAAGATTAATCACGAACGCTTGGTGTCTGCGATACGATAACGAGGGATATCAGGTAGAAACGGGGTTATTTCCGCTTTTGTTTCCGCCGTGGAATCAGCGGTTCATCAAACACTTCTTCAAATGACAGGCCTTTTCCCCCTTCGGCACAAAATTTCAGACTACTGCGAATTTGCTGCATGAGTTCAGAATCGCTCAGCACATCGAGCGTTTCTTTAAGCCGTTCGTACTCAGAGTAATTTACTAGGATAGCAGCAGGTTTTCCCCTGCGTGTGACAACAATCTCCTCTTCGCGTTCTTCCACACTGGTGACTAATTGGGGCAAACGTGCTTTTACTTCGGAGATCGATAGGGCTTGGGTCATTTGATTTGCTCCAGTAAAGAACACTCTCCTCGCGCCCGGGCTCTGCCTGGACGCGAGGACGAAGCGGAAACTGTCTTTCGCCTCGCGTTTTTCGATTCCCTACATGCCTACCGGCAAATTGTAAAACCGGATTGCATTGCCGCCCAGCACCTTACGTTGCGCATCGAGCGGCAGGGGTTCGATCCGCTCCCTGATCTCTTTCGCCACGCCGAACGACGAGTCGATGTGCGGATAATCTGACGCCCACACAAAATACTCGGGGCCAATATGCTCGACGACCTGAGCAGTCATGGTCTCATCTGGGTCAGCCGACACGACACATTGGCGGTAGAAATATTCGCTCGGTTTCATTTTCAACTGCGTGCGGCTCTTCATAGGAATGTACTTATGATCCATGCGGTCGAGCCACGCGGAAATCCAATTGGCGCCTGACTCTAGCACGGTGCACTTCATACGCGGATATTTGTCGAACATGCCAAGCGACATCATCTGCGTGAATCCCGCCATCACGTCAATGGCTAGAAACGTAAAGTTGAAGAGACCAAAATCCGCCCCCGGACGCACCCACTCGCGAAATGACGGCTGATCACGGACAACGACATGAAATCCGACCGGCATCTCTAAGTCCTGCACGGTTTCCCAAAAGCGCACGAACGACGGATCATCGAAATGTTTCCAACCGCGCGCCACCATGTCAGGCGAGAGGTAGACGCCCACACATCCCTCTTTCTTCGCGCGAACGATTTCCTCAACCGCGCCTTCGGGGTCAATCAACGAGATATGGGCAATAGGGAAAAGACGCTTCTTGTCGTAGCTGCAGAAATCGACGAGCCAGCGGTTATACGCACGCGTATACGCAGTCGCGAGCTTGGGATCAGTCACCCATCCTTCCCAGAAAATGCTGATGGTTGGGTAAAGGAGGGCAATATCAATCCCTTCTTCATCCATTACTTGCAGCCGCGCTTTGGGGTCATAACTCCCTGGAGGACAACCATCCATGTACGTCTTGTTGCCGGGGATGAAGAACTCGTCAGGATTCATCCCAACACCGCCGAGCGCGCCGAGAGTGCCCCGAACCACTTCCGCTACTTGGTTATCAAACAGTAAAACTTCCCAACCTTTTTCGTCGTGGTCGATGCGTATCGCACGGTCACGATATTGTGGATCAATATATTTCAACCACAAATCCGCCGGCTCCAAGAGATGGCCATCAGCATCAACAACCGGCCCTAGCTTCTGATCGAGCATAAAAGTTCTCCTTACATCCGAATATCTACGTTGGGCAGCCTTTTTACCAAAGGGCAACACCAGGAACTAGTCCTCTGTTCCACTCGTCTCTTTGACACCTTGTTGATTTTCCGTTTAAACTTTGCCCATAGATCCCCACATCTGGACGCTTACGAGGAGAACCATGGCGGTTAATCAACAAGACAATCTGGAACAAGCATTGGCAAAAACCGAAGCAGATGCTGACGCCGCTTGTAAATCTGCAACTGCTGTCCTCGGCACGCTCAAGAAGTTTCGTGCTGCAGCACAAACCGGGAATTTACGCGAATTGCCGAAGTTAATTGAAGCGGCGGGACAAGCCATAACCGAATTGCAGCAGCAGCTCGCTAAAGCCAAAACCGCATGGGACTTTGATGAAGACACGTATTTATCGAACGGCGCGTTTGTCGCGGAATTACTAGCGACCGCCAAACAACTTGACGTGAGCATGTACGAGCGGGATGATCGACTTTATTGTTATCCTACGCTCATCCGCGTGCTGCCCAATGACCGAGCCGTAGTCATTGATAAAGCCCGAGAACGACGCCTACGTCCGTCCGTGCTGGTGCGTCATCTGCAGGACCTCCAGAACCGACCGGTACGCTTCAAGTCGGAGGCGTTTCTAGAGTCGCTCTACGAGGCTTACAGCACGGCGGTGAAAACGCGCGGGAAAGAGCGGCGCGCCACGAGCGCCGTGGTGCCGCTCATGGAAATCTATAACCTGCTCACTATGCTTCCTGGACAAGCCAAAGAATACTCCCGCCAGGAGTTCGCCCGAGACTTATATCTGCTCGATCAAAGCAGCGTCACCGCTGTCCGCAATGGCTCCACCATCAGTTTCCACGCCGCGCGCGGTAACGAAGCGCCGAGCAAAGTCATCCCCATTGTGACAAAAAACGGCCAAGCAAAAGCGTATTATGGGATTTCGTTTACAGAGGTGTAGCAAAGAGGTCATAAAATGAGTGCAACGTACTTACGTCCAGCAGAGTGGCTGGATATTGCCCGACGAGAATATCTGCAGAGCTTCATTCGCGAAGGTGGGGCAGCAGTAAAGTTCCTTGTGCCAACCGAAGAAATTAACCACGGCGGGTTGCGACAAGGGCTGCGGAGTCTCGCCGAGGCCGAAGGGTATCAATTCGCCTGGGTAGACGCCGCCACTACCCGCGTCCACATGATCGACCACGTATTTCACGAAGTCGCCCAGCAAATCGACTGGGATGAATTATCGTTTGCCTTCGTCTCGCGCCTGCTCGCAGAGCAAGGGTTTACACTTCCTGCTGACCGTCTCGATTTCAGTCTGCAACGGTTGGCCATTCTCAATGGACGCGAAGAGCGACTACTGCGACAGGAACTCCATACGCTGCCGGAAAAGCGCCTCATCCATGATTACCAAATGAGCCAGGATTTCCGCCTAGCGATGATCCGCCTCTGCCAGGCGCACCTGGGTGACGACAGCATGAGCCCAGTGCCGTCTGAGGTAATCAAAGAATGGCTGTGCGGCAAGCTGCGTCGGCTGACGGAAATCAAACCAGCGCTCATCTTCCAAAAGATTGCCCGAGATAATGCACGCTATCTGCTCTCCTCGCTTTCTTACTGGTTGCACCTCGCCGGGAAAAGCGGGCTCGTGCTTGCGCTCGATATTTCCCGCTGCCTCATGCAACGACCCAAGCCCAAAGAACAGCAAGATGAGAGTCGCTATTACACGTTAGCGATGGCGCTCGATACCTATGAAGTCCTGCGGCAGTGTATCGACGCGACCGACGAATTGGAATTTTGCTTCATGGTCGTCATTGCTCCGCCTGCGTTTCTTCATCCCGATGAGCGCCGCAGCGTTCACAGTTATGACGCCTTACGCATGCGCATTTGGGATGAAGTGCGCGACAAACAACGCGTCAACCCCTTCTCCACTTTAATCCGCCTTTCTTCTTATGCAGAGGCTGGAGCAGCATCGACACAGGAGTCGGTCGGATGAGCACACAAATTGTTTCTCGACGCGCCATCGAAGCATTGCGCGCCGGGGTTCCCAACCGTGACGCTGTACTCGCGCTCGGATGCGAACAACCGGCCATTGAAGAACGATTTCGCGCCCAACTCCAGGAAGCAAAAGAAGGAGGCGCCAAAGGGGCGCAAGCCGCCGGGTTTCTCATCGCTGGGGATTTTGGCGCCGGGAAGTCGCATTTACTGGAATACCTGCAACAAGTAGCGCTGGCGGAACGATTTGTATGTAGTAAAGTCGTTATTAGCAAGGAGACGCCGCTGTACGACCCCGCCAAGTTTTACCGCGCCGCCATTCGGGCAGCAGTTGCGCCCGGACGGCGGGGCGCGGCGCTGACTGAGATCGCCGCGCAACTTGATCCCCGCAGCGACGCCTATACGGAATTGAGCACCTGGGCGCATGGCCCCAGCTCTCGACTCAATTCACGTTTTGCCGCCACGCTGTTCTTGTTCAAGCGTCTCGGCATGGACGTGGAGACTCGCGATCGTCTTCTTTCATTTTGGTCCGGCGATCCGCTCGATGCAGGCGAGATCCGTAAACTGCTCAAGTCGTGCGGCGAGCGCGCAACCTATACGATTGAAAAAATCACACAAAGAGACCTCGCGTTGCAGCGGTTGCAGTTCGTTTCACGTTTGACCACAGCCGCGGGGTACACTGGGTGGGTGTTGCTGGTAGACGAAATTGAACTCATTGGCCGCTACTCCTGGCTGCAACGCGCGAAATCATACGCTGATCTGTTGCGCTGGATGGGAAAACTCCCGGGCCAGCAAACGCCTGGACTGTTGGCTATCTTTGCTGTTATGTCAAATTTTGAGAGTTATATCATCGAGGAGCGGAATGACCTGGAGCTGGTTCCCAGTAAGCTTCGCGCCAAAGATATGGAAGAGATGGCCAAGCAAGCGGAACGCGCCATGCGACTAATTCAGCGCGAGAAAGCACGCCTGCAGGCGCCGGACACGAAGGCAATCCGCCAGATGTGCAAAAAAGTCCGCTCGATTCATGCGGATGCTTATGACTGGCAGCCGCCCGCTCTCGCAGTCGAGCGCTCGGGTATTACCAGCATGCGCGAGTATGTGAAGCGCTGGATCACCGAATGGGATCTAAAACGTCTTGATCCTAGCTACATCGTTGAGCTGGAGCAAACCGAGCTGACCCAGAACTACGAGGAAGAGACCGCGCTGGAGACTTCCATTGCAGAGGAGAGCGAAGAAAGGAAGAATTGAGTCCTTGAGACAGTGGAGGCTTGACGCATTGAACCGGCAAAAAATAAAACCTTCTGAGAGACTACATAGCAGGAGAGTCACTTTCCATGGCAAAAACCGGAAAGCAGCTAGTACATGAAATCGTCGGAGGTGAGACTTATGATTACTACCCCTTAGGCAAGTATGTTGTTGTGGCTCCTGGGGTCTGTGGCGGCCGTCCAACTTTTAAATATACGCGGATTGACGTACGTCATGCGTTGAGCCTGCTAGCTGCTGGGCGTACAGTCGAACGCATTGCCGAGGGCTATCAGCTTCCTGTCGTCGCAGTGCAGGAAGCCTTGGCTTTGGCGTCGAGAGCATTTGATCAAGCGACTCGGACGCTTGGACACAAACAGGCAGAGGGGGCATGATTGTCCTTGATGAAGAGTTGCAGGGTTTGGGGTTGGAAGAAAGCATCTCCGATTGGTATCGCGGCTCTGTGCTCCTTATCAAAACTTTACGACCAGGAACGGGAATCAAAGATGAAGCAATTCCAGGGTTGTTACGGCGAGTCAGGCAACCCACCTTTGTCACAATCAATTATGGTGACTTCTGGCGACGAGTCGCAGTTGAACGAGCTTTTTGCCTTCTCTGCTTGAAACTCACTGCTGACCAAGCTCATGAAGTTCCTAATTGGTTGCGGCGCTTGCTGAGAATGCCGAAATTCCATACTAAAGCCTTGCGGATGGGAAAAATTGCTTTAGTCAGCTGACGCAGTATTCAGTACTACAACACCGAAGACAATCTTATACACCTTCTCGGCTGGTCCGCTGTCGAACGAAGACGAACATGAAGTCACTTTTCAATGAAACTCGGTGACATAACCAATGCCCATTCCCTATCGTGACGCAGATGACCTTGATGAATTCGGCACGGTCGCGTATCTCAAGATCGAGTCCCTCCCCCATGATGCTGGCTATCTTGGCGCACTCTTCTTGATCAATGCGCGCGGTGAGCCGGTCGAGTTCACCTACAATCGTATCGATACGCCCCAAACCTTTTTGTGGCGGCAAGAGGACCTACGTCGACACGCCGCGAGAAAATTAACCGCGTCGCTCTTTTCGTTGTGTCCGCGTACGCCGCGCTTACTGCTATGTCTCGCCAAAGAGGTCGGCAGCGCGCTGTTTTGTCAGGATATTCAGGTATCGATCCCTGTCTGCCGCCTTGCCCCTACGAGCGAAGTCGTCTCTCCTGCTGAAGCCGAGGCTCAAGATACAATCTCTGCCTCCGAACCACTGCACGCGTTTTGGTTTCCTGGGAAACCGGCAGAGGATGCGATCGAATTACGGTTGTTGCATCTACTCGCAGCTCGCGGCATTCTCCTCGAACCTTTTACGCGTGCGTCTCTCGGACTCCAGGAGGTGTATCGGACGCAAGATAACCAGGTAAATTAAGCATGAGAAACTCAACCATACAGGAACATCGCACGGGAGGAGGGACTATGGATTTTTCACACGCGTTGATCCTGGCCTTACTTGTCGCCTGGGGAATCTCACAAGCTGTATCGTTTGCCATCCAGGCGCGAACGCTGCTGAAAATACATGAAGAAGTCAACAAGACGCGAATAACCACGGAAGTTACGCTCGAAACCGCGGTAGAAATTCTTCGCCAGTTAAAAGCAAAAGCATAAAGAAGCAGCACGTTTGTCATACGCGAATTTTTCTCTGTACCGCATAGCACACACCACTACTATTTAAGCCGAGATCGCTCCAATGAGCACCGAAGAACACAGCAGTTGGTGGAAAGCTCGCTCAGATGAGCCTGTGCTGTCCACACCACAACGTATTGATTGTGTTACATCGTTAGCGCAGGCTCAGAACCTGACCATCAATTTGGTTCCGTCCGCCCAAGCCGAGAGCGGAAGCGTTACGCTCTTTGGCGTGTTGCTCAACACAGAGCCGAGCCCACGGCTGATATTTCCGTCGCCATCGGAGACAGAACCCCGATTCGTTGATCGGTTGCGCCCCCCAACTCTCCCTCAGCTCCCACTGTGGAAACGGCTTGCTTATTTAATGCAACCACCGACAGAGTTGCTGTTGGCGCAAGACGGCCCTCTGGATTGGCCGGAGACTTTGTTCCCATACCAACTGGAAGGCGTTCACGCGCTGACGTCGCATGAGGCACTCTTATTGGCGGATGACATGGGCCTAGGAAAGACAATCCAAACCATCGCGGCGTTACGTCTGCTGGTCTTGCAACGTCAAGTGGAGACGGCGCTGATCATCGCGCGCTCCGGTCTCATCAATCAATGGCGCAAAGAGTTGCAGCGCTGGGCGCCGGAGCTGCGCACCTCAACGATTCGTGGTCCGTCAGCTGAACGCGCCTGGCAGTGGACCACTGCGGCTCATGTTTATTTGATTAGCTACGAAACCTTCCGCGCGGATTTCACCAACAATCCCCACTCACCGCCGCGCCGTCGCGTCTGGGATGTGGTGATTCTTGACGAAGCGCAGACGATCAAAAATCGTGAAGCAGAAATAAGTATCAAATGTAAACGTATTGCTCGCCGCCGCGCCTGGGCGCTCACCGGCACGCCTGTAGAAAACAGCGAAGATGAGTTAGCCTCGCTGCTGGAGTTCGTCACGCCAGTAGAAGAAGGCGCGGCGCCGCGTCGACTGGAGCCTGGCGTAGCATTGCGGGAACGGCAGAAACAGGTACAACTGCGACGCAAGAAATCCGAGGTGTTGCCGCAACTACCACCCAAGATCGTCAGCCGCATCGCACTGAAACTGGAAGGACCGCAACGGGAGAGTTACGACCGCGCGGAACGAGAAGGCGTCTACCAGCTCCGTGAGAAAGGCGAGGAGGTGCGCCTGGAAAACGTTTTGGAGCTGGTGACGCGTCTCAAACAAATTTGTAATTTCTGTCCCAAAACCAGACGATCGGCTAAACTCGATGACATTCGCGAACGTCTGCGGATTTTAGCCGCGGAGGACCATCGTGCTCTGATCTTCTCGCAGTTCGCCGATGAGCGATATGGAGGGCGTGCGATCGCCGCGGCCCTCGCGGCGTTTCAGCCGCTGCTCTATACTGGCGACCTCTCCGCCCAGCAAAAAGAGAGCGTGCTCAGCGCCTTCAAGCAGAATCCCTCGCATAAAGCACTGGTGCTCTCGTTGCGCGCCGGTGGACAAGGGCTCAATCTGCAAGAAGCATCTTACGTCTTTCACTTCGATCGGTGGTGGAATCCAGCGATCGGTAATCAAGCAGAAGATCGTAGTCACCGCTTCGGTCAGGTCTTTCCCTCGCATGTCTACATTTACACCTGTGAAGACACGATCGAGGAACGCATCGAACGCATCTTACAGGAAAAGCAAACACTCTTCGATGATCTAGTTGACGATATATCCATCGATTTGCAGTCAAAACTGACGGCGGAAGAATTATTCGGCTTGTTTGGTCTCATCCCGCTGACGCAGAGTAAATCGCTACGACGCACTGTAGAGCCGCCGGTCAACTACGCGGAACTGAGCGGGGTGGAATTCGAACACTACGTCAAGCGATTGTTGGAGCGGAAAGGGTGGCGCGTGGAGATGACATCGTTGACACGAGACCGAGGCATCGACCTCGTCGCACGGCGTACGGACGAGGTCGGTGTGAACATAACGCTATACATCCAATGTAAGAACCACGCGTCTCCGGTTGGAGTTGAGATCGCGCGCGCGCTCAACGGCGCGTTGCCCAAAGAGCTATCCGGAACGCGCGGGGTATTGGTCTGCCCCAGCGGCTTCACCGCCGCTGCTATTGCCTTCGCCAAGGAACGCGACCTGGCGCTGTGGGATCGACATCATCTCTTTACGCTCACGAGGGCATGAGGGGAAAAACCATGACTAAAGACGTCATCACAGAGCGACTGAAGTTTCCTCATGCCCAGGCTCTGCCTGGGCATGTCGTGGGTTATGGCTCTACCGCACCTGAGAGTTGCGTTCCCAGGCAGAGCCTGGGAACGAACGAGATTGTCAACTTTTGAGCTTGACGATCTGCCCAGATTAGATGAAGACTCGGAAGTCTCGTTTCAACAACGGCTCACTGGCAAGGTATGACTACCCCAATGTTTCCGGTTTGGGTTTGGCCGCTGGGACGCACATACGCGTTGCGGGGAAGAGGGATCAACGGCGGAAAGCTAGGAAACCCGCAGCCAAAAAGATTCTGGTTCACTACAAGAGAGGTGATGAACCCGACTTGCGGCGCACTGGCGACGCCTTCGAGAAAAATCCCGCGCGGCTTCGGCAGGGCCGTGTTGAACAGATTCCCATTCAGTGCAGCAGTAGATAAAAGCACTCTGGCCTTGATTGGCGTGCTGTGGAAACCATCAGCGAAGTCCTTTATCGCATTGCCGGTAACGCTCCATTGCCGGAACCCTCGTTTTTCATTCTCGTAGTAACCATAACTAGGGAGGTCGCGCACCCCAAATGGCGTGTCGATCCCAACGGCGCGCGCAGTAGGATCAACCGCACCAATCGGCGCAACCTTCTGAGTAGAGAGGACGGTGTTATTAGCAAGTAGGAGGTGATCGCCATTGCTCACGCGGATTCCTGGCGAACGCTGCACATGCTGAAGAAGAACATTTCTGGCGATCGATATACGGTCGGGATAGTGGATAAAATATGGACATGGCGGCTTAGGGGCCAGACCGCAGACTGTTGTATCGCCGCGGTTCACGACCCGCTCCGAGACATCAATGACCGGCCTGGGGACAAATTTATTAACGGCATTTTGTACATTGACAAAGCTTTCCAGTCGATTGTCTTCCACGCGTAGCCCGGTGACTTTCTGGGCCGCGATCGTCACGCATCCCTGAGCGCCTATCACTTTGTTGTGAGCAATAGTGGTCTCGTTCGCCGTATAGACAAAGATACAACCGCCTTGTCCCGTCTGTGGCTCAGCCAGCGGCGAAGCCTTGATGGTGTTATAGGTGAAGCGTATTCCACGCGAGGGCTGCACGCCTCCAGCCGATCCCAGGGTGACGGTTATCTTTGGTTGGAGACGTTCAAACAGATTGTGATTAATATCGATGGCGTACGGACCGAGATCGTCTGGGCCGCCTGATGGCTCCATATCAAGATCCTGATCGTTACCGCTGTTACGGAAATAATTGTCTGCAATAGTAACGAATCCCACATTGCGTTGGAACGCTATCCCTGAGCGGTCGTCAGCCAGGAAGTTGGTGTTCGTGACGGTAATGCGTTCTGTGTTCGGTATAATGGCTTGATTGTGCTCTGCCGCCAGGTTCAATCCATCACCGTGCGCCTCGGTGAGCTGCATGTGGTCGATCGTAACATCCGTGGCGTTGAGCACGCGGACATCGTGCAAATGTTCATCGATTGCTCCGGAGTGCGTTCCCAACCGCGGGTTTGGCGGGCACTGGTTATGGTCGTGGGGCAACTCACTGTCCGAGCCGTCAATAATAAAATCACGTAGAGTAATGAACGTCGATAGCTGGATCGAGAGCACATGCGTATCGCCGCAATACGCATGATGCCCCGGCGAGCCAGGCGGATTCGGATCGAGTTTCAACACGCTCGTGCCATCTGCAGCGCCTACGAGAGTCAACTGTGAGCGCTCGCCGATATGCAAAGCACTGAAGTGTCGCTGACCGGAAGGACCGTAGCAAATGCGCCCCTGGGCAATATCGCACTTCGCCACTACACAAACCCCCGGCGAAAAGACAAGGGTCGAATTGTCCGGGGCCGCATCGATGGCGGCCTGAAGCATGCGCGTGTTGGCGCTGGGATCAGAACCACACGTAGGCAGAGGCACGAGCCCGGTGGGAGGCGCTGCAGCAGATGCAGATGAGAAAGAAAACACCAGTACGCCGATGGCAAGCAGCAAACTCTTACGACAGTGAACAGTAACCATGAGAAGTCTCCATAACATCGTGAATAAGATGCAACAGGGGCGAGAGAAAACGAAGCGCTACTGGCATTCAAACAACCCCGAGTCGCAGATGTTCGCGGGGCACGACGTCTCGCGCCCATCGACGAGACATGCAACCTCATCCGACCCAGAAGAGTGACAAGGAGATGAAGTGCGAACTGCGTATCGGGTCTGTTTTCCTTCCCTATAGAAACCACCTTGACAGGCCAGAAAACTGTAGCCTACCTCCCGCGTGAAGGTGGCATCGCTGAAGTATTCGGTTTCAACTTCATTGGCGGGCAATGCGAACGACTGAGTGGCGGCGGTCCCAAGGAAAGCTGCAACAATTCC
>JACXTT010009275.1_pt1 | contig 13458 bp, 11 predicted proteins | sample 9270951 | NCBI WGS metagenome assembly JACXTT01 (sample SAMN15532306, study PRJNA645909) | rock metagenome | isolation source: weathered quartz diorite | place: Puerto Rico | collected 2017-06-21
ACTGCACCTTCGTCTGCAGGAAAGCGCCACCCATGGCTTCGAGCACGCGATCTTGGCGGGTGGTGCTCAGTCGTTCGCGCTGAGCCGTGGCATACAGCCCTACCGCCGCGATGTTGTCCTGCCGCAACTGAAGGCCCGCCTGAAGCTCCACGGGGCGACCGCCCAAAGTCAGCTCCCAGCTCTGACGCGCATCGACCCCGGCGACCACACGACGATCGAATTGCTCGAATTGGTCGCCATTCACGGGATCGTCGAGGAAGTAGGTGAAGTTGGAGAAGAGCTGGAGCTGCTGGTGGATGAGGTAGGCATTCACCTTCGTGCTTTCCGAAAGCCCCACGCGCTGCCACTCCGCGCTCATCGAGCGGCGGAAGGTTCGGCCCCCGTCGCTCCCGTCCAGCGATCCGAAGCGTCCGACGAGTCCCTGAGCGAAGGCCCGCTGGGGCATCTGATCCGTGCTCGTCCAGCGCCCGTCGTAGCTCATGCCCGTCAGGCTGAATTGCTGATTCTCCCAGGCGCGGCTCCAACGCAACACCGCGTTGGCTTTGCGATAGCCCTCCTTCACATCCCAGGGGCCATTATTAATCACACCTTCTGCGGCGTAGAGCAGGTGGCCGCCGCCCCACTCTGGCGAAGCGGCCAACAAGGCGCGGCCGTAGCCGAAGCTGCCCCCTTCCACCTGAGCCATGCCCTGCGAAAGGCTGTGCGCGTAATTGAGATTCACCGCACCAGCGGTGGCGAAGTCCCCTTCGTCAGCGAAGTGGCCGCCTTTTTTGTATTGGATACTGGTGACGAGCTCGGGAATGAGGAACCCCAGATCCGTGTAGCCCTGGCCATGGCCATGGGTCGGTTCGTTCACCGGCATGCCTGCCACCGTGGTGCGCAGATCAGTGCCGTGATCCAGATTGAATCCGCGCAGATAGTACTGATTGGCCTTACCTTCGCCGCTGTGCTGACTGATGAGCAGGCCCGGGACATTCTCCAGAACATCACCCGGCCGCTGATAGGGGCGACGCTGAACCTGTTCAGGCGTGATGATGCCTTCGCCCGCGGAATCAGCGATGCCGAGCAAATGATTCAGCGGCGCATCCAGTTCGGAAAGCTGCACGAAGCCAGCGCGCTCTTTCACTTCCACCGTAGCGCTGGTGGTAAAGGGATGAAGGCTCAGCTCGAGCTCCGCACCATGTCCGCGCTCCAGGGAAATAGCCCGCTTAAGCCCCAAGAATCCGGGATGACTCAGTTGAACGGCATATCGGCCTGGTGGAAGTCCCTCGAGGCGAAAACTCCCGTCTGCACCGGTGTTCACCTCGAGGGGCTTCGCTCCCTCCAATTGAACTCTGACTCCCGCAAGGGGATGGCCGGAAGGATCCTTCACCCGTCCAGAAATGGTGCCGGGATCATGAGCCGCAGCCTCAAGAGCGACGATCAGGATGGGAGTGAGCCACATGCAGGTACCTATTTGGGCGGCGATGACGCCGCGCATCCATACGCCCTACGGTCAAAAGAACCGCCATCGGAGCGCGAAGTGGCTGGAAAGAAATGTAGCAAAGTCTTGATCGGTGCCTCAACACTTGGGGCGAAGGGTCAGATCCTGAAGGTGAGTGAGGCCCAAAGGCTCTCCCAATCCACGGTTGGATCATCCGTCACAGGCGACATGTGAACGGCTTTGAAGATCCATCGACCTGCGCGGTCGAGGCGAATCTCGGCGCGACCTTCCGCATCCGTCTGCGACTCCAAGGTCATTCCATCCTCGGCGATGGCCGCTACCCGCACTCCGGCAAGTGGATGGCCATCGAGGCGGACCTGTACCGATAGGCTTTCGCCGGCCTTCAGAAGGAAAGGATCCTGCTGCGGGATAAACTCCAAACGCAATCCACAGATCCGATCCCATCCTTCATGGTTTTCCCCCACCTGTACCAAGGCCTTCGCGCTGCGAACGAACCGCTCGCGGCCTGGCAGCGCAGACTGCCCAGTGGATTGACGCGCCGCAAGAATCTGATTCAAACCTTCTTCGTGGAGATAGGCTTCAAATCTCGGGGCTGGCAATTCCAATCGCGAGGGCTTCCCTGCGTACACCAAGGTCATCAAGCCTTCGCGCTGTGGGCGGAAGAACCCTGCGGGATCGGCGCCATCCAAGCCCGTCAGCGAGGTTTCCTGGTCTCCCATGAGCGCAGAGAAACGATGGAAGCGGTCGGGATTGCGCTTTAGCCCCTCTCCCTTCCCACGCTCTCCCACCATCAATCGCACCTTCACCAAGTCGCCGGAGCGCGCGCGGTGGGTCGATGGCTGAATCCAGAAATCATGGGCGTTGAGTGGGATAAGCATCAGTAGAGGAAACAGAACGCGGAGCATAACTCCTCCAAGAAACTGCGCCCGGTGAGACCCGGGCGCAGGGCATGCCTTCGAGCATCAATTCCCGAGCACGCTGTTGAAGACCGTATCGTCGTCGCTGGAATCGAGGCCGGCGAGGTTCAAGGTATCGAGATCCATCGGATCGGCTGTATCGGGGGAGGACACCATCGCAAGCGTGGTGACCGTTCCCACAAAAGAAGGAGCCATGGTTTGAGAGGGCGAGGACATCGCGGAAGCGCTGCTGGGATGACTACTGCTGCACCCCAGTGCGAGAGGAAGAAGTCCCAGTCCTACTGCTCCGAGCCATCGGGAGGTTCGCATGATCACCTCGCTGCCTGTTTGGCCGGGGCCGCAGCAGGCGTGCCATTGGGCGAGCCCGCCAGGGGATCCTTCAAGTAGGGAAAGGAATCCGTGAAGAAGCCGTCGTCCAGGTAGGCCCCGTCGGTGAAGGCGAGATTGGCGTTGGGCGCCTTGGAGGCGTTGGCGGGATCGAGAATGGGAATGAGCTTGCCCATCACCACACGGAGCGCGATATCCACCACGTCATCGCCAGGCCGGCGGCCGTTGGGGAAGCCGGCGTTATCTCCACCGATGACGCCGAGGCGATTCTGGCTGCCCTTCGCAGCCGGCGCGGTGGCGGTGTTGAGGCGGATCATCTCCGAAGGCACCACGCTCGCGGGCTTGTTGAGGCCGGGCACGCCCGTGAGGAAGGCCGTCACAAGATCCGTGCGGGGAAAGTAGTTGGGCGCCTGAACGCCGGCACTACCGTAAAGCACTTCGAGCAGCGCGGGCAGCGTGGGGTTGGTGACGTAGTCGGCGAACTGGGCGTCATCCTTCGGCTGGCTTCCGTTGAACTTGTCCTTGTCCTTGAGTCCGATGATGACTTCGTTCACCAGTGGATTAGATAGGCGGGAGACCTGCACCCAAGCGCCGCCTTCCACCGAGGGCTTGGCGTAGGCAGGCTTGGGGTTTTGGATCTGCACCTGATGCAGGCTGGAGGTGGTCCATCCTCCAATGATGGTGTTGGAGCCCCCCCCAGTGACAAAGCTGATGGGCAATTCCAAAATCAGGGAGGTGACGTTGCTGTCCTTGAGATCGTCCTCCTCCGCATCCTCCGCACCCAAAGGATTGGTGATGTTGACGAGGTCGAAGGTCTCACCCAGGTTCACGACGAAGGGATCCTTGCGCTGACCCACGAACATGCGGCCCGTCTGCCCGCCAGGCAGATTGATGGTGTAGACGTAGCTCCCCGCGTAGCCGTGGTAGTCAGGGATGGACTTCGTTCCGATGTTGTCCACGGGTTTGGTAAAGGTACTGCTTCCGCCGCTCGCGTTGGTGATGGGCACGCGGGTGCCCTTGCGACGGTCGCCCTGTACAAGCGTGACCGAGTAGGTCTCCTGCACATTGAGCGCACCGGTGTTTCCCGCGGCGATCTGCCCCGCGTTGATGATGGGCACCGCTACACTCTTGCCACCCACATTCAAGGTGATGCCGTTGCCGCCATTGGCGAGGTTGTTCTTGAAGCGGAACTGGAAGGTAAGATCTTCCTTCGCGTCGCCGTTGTTATCGATATGGATCTCGTAGAGCCCGTCGGGATCCATGGTGAAGAAGTTGGGGCCGCCGTAGGTGGCCTGCACCGGGTAGTAGTTGGCGATGAGCGTCACGTACCCGCTGCGCCCGCTCTCGTAGCTGCGGAACATGTAGAAGTCCGTGGCATCGAGCTTGGGGTGTTTGGTGATGTTCGGCGCCTCGCGATGGCTGGACATCGGCGGCTTCAGCGCGAGCGTCTTGGGCAGTTCGGCCGCGTGCGCCAGCGTGATGCCTCCTGCGAGGACAAGAAGGGAAATGCGTGTCATGGAGCCTCCTGAGTTGGGGTGGGGCATGAGAACCCCAACGCAGGAAGAAAGATTTTGGATGAACAAAAATCTTTCTTTTTTACGAAGTCAGCCTTTGCAGCCAGCCGCGCCAACCCGATAGCCGCACACCACCTTCCACGCGCACCAGCAACCAGCATCCCTCTTCGTCCGCCTTGGGTGCGTGAGCCGATCCGGGCGCGAACTCCGCCCAATCGCCGACCTCGAATCGCGCACCATCCACCACTGCACCGCCCTGCAGCAGCAGCGCACATTCCCGCCCGTGGTGGGCATGATGGGGAAAGCCTGCCCCTGGCGCCAAGTGGAGCAGGAAGAGTTCGACACCCTCTTGTTGAATCACCTTCAGCATGCGGACGCCTCGACCGAGCGCAGATTGCCATGCGCGCTCTGATGCCGGCGGCAAAAGGGCTTGCAAGGGTTTGGGAAGTGGAACCTCTTCAAAGGCTCCGACCTGCGGCTCGGGAAGGCGATCCATGATGCGCGCAAGTAACGCATCCGGCGCAGGTGTCACAGGCAGATCTCGTAGGAGCTCTCCACCCGGGGCAGACAACACTCCCAAGTGAGACGCACAGGCTGCGCAAAGGTGCGTGTGGGCCTCCACCATCGCCCGCGCGGCGGCATCGGATCTACCGCTGCTGTAATCCAGCAGATCGTCGGCAGAGGGGTGATGGGTGGGTGTGAGGTTCATGGCGCGCCTCCCAGCATGGCGCGAAGTTGGCCGAGCGCGGCACGGATCCGCGATTTCAACGTGCCTACGGGCAACCCCAGGCGTTGAGCGGTCTCCTCGTAAGAGAGGTCGCCGAAGTAGGCGAGCATCACAGCCTTCCGCTGATCCATCGGCAGTTGACCCAAGGCCTTGGATACGGCCAGACCATCCTCGATGGCCCCATGAGCCTCCACACCACCTGCCATCCAGCCCTCCAAATCCCCCGCGTCAACAGCCTCTACGGGATGGGGACGCCGCCAGATGTCGACAACTTTGTGCCGTGTGAGGGTGAAGATCCAGGCCTCGGGGCTGCCCAATTCAGGCCGGTACAGAGCCGCCTTTTGCCAGAGGGTGAGAAAGATCTCCTGCACCAGATCCTCGCCTGCGGCGCCTTTGGCGCCCATGGCGCCCACGTAGGCCAGTAGACGGCCCGCCCAGCGGGCATAGAGGATTTGAAAGGCTGCCCGGTCCCCCAGGGCGATGGAAGCGAGCAATGCCTGATCTCCAGCGGCGCCGGAGGAATGGGCGGGTGGGGAAAGCAGAAGAGCGGACAAAGGGGATCTCGGGGCAATGCCGGTGGGATGCCGGCATTGCCCAAGGCGTTACAAGACCCACCGGAATCTTTGTTTCGCCGCCCACGCCATTAGCCCAAATCGTTGATGTCCCGAGCTTCTAGGATTCGCTTGGCGTTGCTCTCGCTCACCAGACGAAGCATGGCTTTCCCGACGACCTCGGTGGTCAAGATGGCCGAAGGGAAGAGTCGGCGCAGCAACGGGAACACGGGTTTAAGGATCGCGATCCCGATTCGGTACGCACGGGTCCTGGAGACTTCGCCGTTCATCGGCTGGATGAACCCAGGCCGAAACATGAACGCGTTGAGGTTGAGGCGCAGGAGATCGTTTTCGGTCTTGCCCTTAACCCTCGCCCACATCATTCGCCCGCGCTCGGAGCTATCGGTGCCAGCGCCCGAGACATAGACGAAGGTCATGCCTGGGTTGATCCGGGCCAGGGTGGTACCGAATGACATGGGGATCGCATGGTTGATGGCTACATAGGCCTCTTCGCTCAGTCCGGCGGCGCTGGCGCCAAGGCAGAAGAAGCAAGCGTCGAAGCCCGTCAGTTCTGCTTCCAGGGATTCAAGATTCCGAAGATCGGGGTGCACGATCTCCCGCACCTTCGGATGCTGAAGGCCCGTAGCCGACCGCCCCACGACCAGGATCGCCGTGACCTTGGGATCCGCCAGGCATTCCCGGAGGACACCCTGACCAACCATGCCGCTGACACCGATGATGATGACCTTCATTCCTGCCTCCATGAAACCTGAAACCGCGCGTCAGTCGATGGCGTAGATTACGCCCGTGTGATGTTCCGAAAGCAGCTTGCGCCGATCAAAGGCCGGACAATTGCCGTACTGCATCCAGCCGTTGCGCCTCTGATAAGTTCCGCAGCATTGAAACAGCTTGTTCCGCATCTGAACCGGCGGGGTACATCACCTGACCCGTGCCATCCGTCGCGGCTTTGAAGATCACTTCAGCGATGGACGCGGGACTCGAATAGTTGCTGCGTCGCGCGCTCATCGCCGGCATGACCTTGGACAAGGTTTCTTGGTAGATCTGCTCATTCTCTACGAACGTTCTCGCGAGGGATCGGCCCGCGAAGTCCGTGGCCACGCCACCTGGCGCGATGACCTTGGCTCGGATCCCGAGCGGCGCGAGTTCGAAGGAAAGGGATTCGGTGAATCCCACCACCGCGAACTTGGTTGCGTGATAGAGCGAAAAGAATGGAAGAGTGATCAGCCCGCCCAGCGACGCGACATTGATGATCGTGCCATTGCCTTGGCGGCGCATTTCTGGCAGAACGGCGCGGGTCACGGCAAAGACGCCATCCACATTGGTAGCGAACTGACGACGGATCTGCTCGTCAGTTGCCGTTTCAAAGGGACCGAAGAGGCCGTAGCCCGCATTGTTGACGACCGCGTCGATGCGGCCGAAGCGGTGCAGCGTTTCAGCAACGGCTTCCTTGATGGAGGCGGGATCGGTGACATCAAGGGGCAGCACCGCCATGTGTTGACCTTCGGCCAGCGCTTTGCCATCGGAAGGATTCCGCATGGTGGCGGCGACTCGCCATCCACGCTCAGCGAATAACCGTGCAGCAGCTTGACCGATTCCGGTCGAAGCGCCGGTGATGAGAACGACGGGAGCGTGTTCGGAGGACATTGCGCATTCCTTTAGGGAAAAATAATTCGGTTATTGAAGAAAAAAATCAGGACCTTAGGGCGTCCCAGCAGAGCTGAAAGGCGACCCCGCGGCTGTCTTCGGAATCGGTGATCACCCCGGCGCGAATCATCCTCGCCGTCTCGCGAACGGAGCCGATGAACGTTGAAGTCAGGAAAGGAAGCGGCACTCCTTTCAGGATTTCGGTCTCCTGGCCCTCGGCAACCATTTGCATCAACCCTTGACTGATCCGCTCACTGTAGGCGCGGCTCTCCTCGCTGATCAGCGGCGAGCTTATGAACTGCTCCATGAAGGTGACCTGGTCATGTCGATGAAGACGGTGATCGAGCATCCTGTTCCACACCCCACGTACCCGGGCCTTGAGGGGCGCGGTCGGGTCGATCTGGTCGCCATAAAAGGCCACCGCCTCAAGCTTGGCGCGGCGGTACACCTCGTTGAATAAGGCTTCCCGATGGGCGAAATAGACATAGAGCGTGCTGGTGCCAATGCCGGCGGCCTTAGCAATGTCGGTGAGAGCGAGATCGAATAGCCCGCGTTCAGCCACCAAACGGCAGGTCGCGGCGATTACCGCTTCCAGTTTCTTTTCGTCCTTCGGCCTCATGAGGAAAATGATAGTCGAACAAAATTTCGGTTAAAAGAAAAATCTTGCTCGACCGCCAGGCCATGGTCGCGGCATGGGGCGTTCGCTGGGCTAGCCCTTGTTCTCTATCGGGGGAGACATCCTAAGTCTGCGACTCCGCTTCGCGGTTTCGCAGGCTATCGGGACTCCTTTTGCTGGCCAACGCTGCCCGGCAGCGTCGGCCAGCAAAAGGAGGGCCGGGCTTGCCATGTGGGCGACCAGGCGGGTCGTGGAGCGGGCTCTGGGGGAGCCTGCGGAGCGGGCCCCCGCCGGAGCCTAGGCCAGTGCCGACTCGCGAAGGCAAGCCGCAGGCGCAGCCTGTAGCGATGGCATGGCCGGCCCTTTTTCGCCGCAGGCGCAAAAGGGCCGGGCTTGCCACGGCACTCGGGGGAACGACTTAGGGCTGCTTCTTCCGACCTGACCCGGTTCATCGCACCCCGATGCATGGGGCCCGGCTTGGGAATAGGGTACTCTCCTGAACGGGAAATGACCAGTGGAAGCCGCACAGAGCCTCAATCCGCGTGAATTCCCTGTATTTATTAAATTTTGTGAACACGGTCTTCCTTGCCCCTTGACACCCCCAGATCTTGGGGTGATTCTTGTCCTCCAGCACAACCCCTAGAGGTCACACGGAGGTCACCCCAAGGACTTGGGGTACTAAGTTGTCGATCTGTGAAGGGGTTTGGCCGCCGCCTCTCCTTACCCCCCTCTGCCTCCCCCCGCTTTCGTGGGCGCCCCGCCATGAAGATCCCCCGCAACTTTACCCGCGAAGGCCAGCACCCCCTGGATGGCATCACCTTCGTTCCCCGTACCAGCCGCATCACCAAGCTGGACGGCAAAGTGGTCTTCGAGGCCAAGGATGTGATGGTGCCGGATAGCTGGTCTCAGGTGGCGGTGGACATCCTGGCCCAGAAGTACTTCCGTCGGAAGGGCATCGACGCGAACAACAATGGCGAGTCCGATAGCCGCCAGGTCTTCCATCGTCTCGCCGGCTGCTGGCGCCACTGGGGCGAGACTCACGGCTACTTCGACACCAAGGAAGACGCGCAGGCCTTTTACGACGAGCTCAGCTACATGCTGGCCAAGCAGATCTGCGCGCCCAACAGCCCGCAGTGGTTCAACACGGGCCTTCACTACGCCTACGGCATCGCCGGCCCGGCCCAGGGCCACAGCTATGTGGATCCCGCGACCGGCGAATTGAAGAAGTCCACCTCCGCCTACGAGCGCCCGCAGCCCCACGCCTGCTTCATCCAGAGCGTGGATGACGACCTCGTCAACGAGGGCGGAATCATGGATCTGTGGACCCGTGAGGCCCGCATCTTCAAGTACGGCTCGGGCACCGGCTCCAACTTCTCCCGCATCCGTGGCTCCGAGGAGCCTCTCTCCGGCGGCGGCAAGAGCTCCGGCCTGATGTCCTTCCTCGCCGTGGGCGACAAGGCCGCGGGCGCAATCAAGTCCGGCGGCACCACCCGCCGCGCCGCCAAGATGGTCTGCCTCGATCTCGATCACCCCGATATCGAAGCCTTCGTGGGCTGGAAGGTCGTGGAAGAGCGCAAGGTGGCCATGCTCGCCGCCGGCAGCCAGCTCATCAAGAAGCACTGGGATGAGATCTGCAAGGCCGTGGAAGGCCACACTTCTAAAGAGACTGACATCACGAAGAACGAGGCTCTGAAGAAGGCCTTCGCCCGCGCCAAGAAAGAGGGCGTCCCCGGCGCATTCCTGGCCCAGTGCCAGGGCCGCCTCGAGCAGGGCGATCTGGCCCGCGATCTCGCCGGCTACGACACCAGCTGGGATGGCGAAGGCTACATGACCGTCGGCGGCATGAACTCCAACAACTCCGTGCGCGTGCCCGAAGCCTTCATGAAGGCCCTCGAGGTCGATGGCGACTGGGACCTCAAGCGCCGCGTCGACGGCAAGACGTCCAAGAAGCTCCGCGCCAAGGATCTCTGGGCCAAGGTGAACTACGCTGCCTGGGCCTGCGCCGACCCCGGCCTGCAGTTCGACACCACCATCAACGAGTGGCACACCTGCCCCACCGATGGCCGCATCAACGCGTCGAACCCTTGCTCCGAGTACATGTTCCTGGATGACACGGCCTGCAATCTGGCCTCCTTGAACCTGTGCACCTTCCTCACGCCCGATGGCGGCTTCGATCTGGAAGGCTACCGTCACGCCATCCGCCTCTGGACCATCGTGCTGGAAGTCTCCGTGCTGATGGCGCAGTTCCCCAGCGAATCCATCGCCAAGCTGAGCTACGAGTTCCGCACGCTGGGTCTCGGCTACGCCAACCTGGGCGCCATGCTGATGCGCATGGGCATCCCCTACGACTCGCCCGAGGGCACCCAGTGGTGCGCCGCGCTCACCGCCATCCTCACCGGCGATGCCTATGCGGCCTCCGCCGAGATGGCCCGTGAGCAGGGTCCCTTCCCTGGCTACGCGCGCAACCAGGAGCACATGCTCCGCGTCATCCGCAACCACCGCCGCGCCGCCTACAACGCGCCCGCGTCGGAATATGAAAGCCTCAGCGTCATCCCTCAGGGCATCACCGGCGCAGGCGTGCCCAAGCGCATCCTTGAAGCCAGCCGTGAAAGCTGGGATACCGCCCTCACTTACGGCGAGCAGTGGGGCTACCGCAACGCTCAGACCACCGTGTTGGCGCCCACGGGCACCATCGGCCTGTTGATGGATTGCGATACCACCGGCGTCGAGCCCGACTTCGCCCTCGTGAAGTTCAAGAAGCTCGCTGGCGGCGGCTACTTCAAGCTCGTCAACTCCGCCATCCCCGAAGCCCTGATGCGCTTGGGCTATGCGCCCAACCAGATCAAGGACATCGAGCGCCATGTCGTGGGTTGGCAGGAGATCACCGACGAGACGCCCGGCATCACCCGCACCATGTTGCTGGAAGGCGGCTGGACCAACGATGAGATCGCCCTCATCGAATCCAAGCTGCCCACGGCCTTCGATCCCAGCTTCGTCGTGGATCCTGAGCGCCTCAAGAAGCACTTCCTCCAAGTGCGCGTGGATGCCTTCATCGAGGCCCTCACCGGCACCATGACCGTGGAAGGCGCCCCCCACCTCAAGGATGAGCATCTGCCCATCTTCGATTGCGCCAACAAGTGCGGTCGCAAGGGCCAGCGCTATATCGCCGCCACGGGCCATCTCAAGATGATGGGCGCCGCCCAGCCCTTCCTCTCCGGCGCCATCAGCAAGACCATCAACCTGCCCGGCGAAAGCACCGTGGAGGACATCGCCAAGATCCACGAGGCTTCCCACGCCCTCATGCTCAAGGCCGTCGCCCTCTATCGCGATGGCTCCAAGATGAGCCAGGCCATGGCCACCAACCTGGATCTGTTGGATGGCGTCGATATCCTCACCGATGACAGCGCCTCTCCCGCGGAGAAGACGCCTGCCGTCGCCCAGGCCCTCGTGCAGCAGATGGTGCGCGTCTACCGTCGCCGCCTGCCCAACCGTCGCGGCGGCTACACCCAGTCCGCCACCGTCGGAGGCACCAAGCTTTACCTGCGCACCGGCGAGTACGAGGACGGCACGCTCGGCGAGATCTTCATCGACATCCACAAGGAAGGCGCCGCCTTCCGCTCGCTGCTCAATTGCTTCGCCATCGCGGTGAGCATGGGCCTGCAGCACGGCGTGCCCCTCGAAGAGTACTGCGAAGCCTTCCTCTTCACGCGCTTCGAGCCCAACGGCATGGTGGCCGGCAGCGACCTCATCAAGCTGTCCACCTCCATCATCGACTTCATCTTCCGGGAGCTCTCCATCTCCTACCTGGGCCGCTACGACCTGGCCCACGTCGATGCCGAACAGCTCATGCACTCTCAGGTGGCGAAGCCCCAAAGCCAGGCCGCCAGCTTCGGGGCCCAGACCCAGGAGCCCCTGCCCTTCGAGGAAGCCACCGGTGCCGCTCCTGCCGTCACCAGCGCTCCTCTGGCTCCCGCCCCTGCCCTCGTGGCCGTCGGCGCCCCCGCCAGCGGCGCCGCCACCAAGTTCCAGGCTGCCCAAGCCGCCCGCGAAAAGGGCTACACCGGCGATCCCTGCCCCGAGTGCGGCCACCTCACCCTCGTCCGCAACGGCGCCTGCATGAAGTGCCAGACCTGCGGCGCGACGACGGGGTGCAGCTAGCAAGCGCCATCCGACACTAGGTGCATCGAGGCACGAAAGGGCGGGGGTCACCTCGCCCTTTCTTTATGAAACCGATCCAAGTTTCTCAGGAGTGGCCGTAGAGCCGCTTGTTCAGTCCGTTTGGCGATGATGTCTGTCCAGCTGGCGATCCTTGGTCTCGGTTTGGGATAACGACTCATCCGAACGTCCCTTTGAGACCTACTCTACGAATACAAACCCCTTGGCCTAGGCAAAGCGATGCCTTGGCTTCATCCCTCCGTCACTCATCATGAATGAGGCACCTCATGCACGTGAAAAAACTTTCTCTTCACAAAGAGACCTTGCGTCGGCTGGAAGATTCCGAAAGCAACCAAGTCAACGCTGGAGCGATTTCCCTCATTTCAAGCTGCGACGATCAGTGCACCACTCTTCATCTGTGGACCTGCTACAGCGATGCCTTCAAGTGCCACAAATAATCGAAACGCTTCTCGCTATAGATCACCGATCCTGACCTGTCCCTGGAAAACCGACGCGACAACCTTGTTCTCAGGATCTCTTTGGGCCATCCAATGGATGGCCTGCATTATTGTTAAAAGCACGCTGGTTGACCGTCGATAGCCACGTCGGATACCACGAGGCCCAAAAAGCCTCTTGAGGCAGGACGCATATCTGGCCACTGTTCAAGGCAATGCCAATTCCTGCTATCACATTCTTCGCAATGAAATGGCTGCAAGGGTTCTAAGAGCCTTTTCAAACCTGGGAACTCGTCCCTCGCATCCATTGCTCCATCCAAAACAGGGGCAATGTGGCCTATGCTCAGCAGGAGGCAAGAATGATGAAGAATGACGAGAAAGCATCGGGCGAGGCAGCCTCAAAGCTCATCAGCGAAAAGATTGCCGAATTGGGCGATTGGAGGGGTGAGGTGCTCGCAAAGCTGCGCGCCCTCATCAAGGAAGCCGATCCTGAGGTGTTGGAAGAGTGGAAGTGGATGGGAACTCCGGTTTGGTCTCATCACGGAGGCATCTGCACGGGAGAGTCGTACAAATCCGTCGTGAAGTTGACCTTCTTTAAAGGCGCTTCCCTTAAAGACCCCAACAAGCTTTTCAACTCAAGCCTTGATGGGAATACAAGGCGCGCTATTGACGTTCGTGAGGGCGAGGAGATTGACGCGAGCGCTTTCAAAACGCTCATCCACGCGGCGGTCGCGCTCAATGCTTCTGCCGGGAAGAAGCCCGCGAAACGCGGTTGATCTAACCCATTACGCCACCCCGTTCACGGTAGAGGGTCATGTCGAACGAGACGCAATTCCTTTCCGCCATCCCCGTCCTGGCCTCACTGGATATCGAACGATCCGTTGCATTCTTCAATGAGCATTTCGGGTTCACTACCTTATTCGAGCAACCGAATGCCTATGGTGTCGTGTGCCGCGATTCCGTGAGCGTCCATTTCTGGGCGTGCACTGAGCGTCACATTGCTGAGAATACGAACTGTAGGCTGCGTATCCAGGGTGCCGTAGCGATATACGCCAAGTTCATGAATGCAAGCATCTACCCACCGCAC
>JACXTT010009276.1_pt1 | contig 13458 bp, 13 predicted proteins | sample 9270951 | NCBI WGS metagenome assembly JACXTT01 (sample SAMN15532306, study PRJNA645909) | rock metagenome | isolation source: weathered quartz diorite | place: Puerto Rico | collected 2017-06-21
ACGGGCCGGATCCGGCTACGACGCTGGTCGATTTCGCGCATCGGCAGCAGATCACGCAAATTTTCCTGGGGCGTTCTCGTTCCCACTATATGAAATTCCTCCCAGGCAGAAGTCTTGTCGCTCAAGTGTTACGCCTTGCTCAAGATATTCAGCTCACCGTCATTGCCGAGCGAAAGAAATAAATTGCACTTAATGCCTTCTTAGTACCTTCTTAGCAACTTTTTAGCGCCTTTCCCGGTAGCGTGGTCTCCGTCATGGAAAACGAGACGGCGCGCGGTCACACGATCAAATTAACGCACGACCCTGCAGCTGCTGTCATTTCGAATCTTCAGGTCGTCATTCCTCATCGAACACCACAGCTCACGCGGGCCGCGTTGAAATACGCCGAGAACTTGACGGATGACCTGAACGCCCGCGTCCGACTCATTGATGTTCACGTTGTTCCGTATGGAGTCCCGCTGGACGAACCCACGGTCAATCCCAGGCACTTGTCACGCAGGCTGCGGCAATTGGCGCAAGAAAGCAGTATTCCCGTTTCTCCCGAGGTCGTTTATGCGCGCGATTGGGAACAAGGACTCCGCCGGGTGTTAGCACCAGGTTCCCTCGTGCTGATAGCGATCAAGCGATCGTGGTGGCGGACAAACGAAAAGAGATTGGCAGCAAGGCTAAGAAAACTTGGTCATCAAGTGATTTGGGTAGAAAGCGAGTGATTATGAAATCTCGAGCAGATGCAGCGCCGGTTGGAGTTCCGAGGGTACTCATCGCTTCAACGGCTATGCTGGCATTTATTTCTTTTTGGCAAGCTGCAGCCGTGGTGCTGAACGACATGGGTTCGTCTGCATTTTACGCAGGCGCAATCGCAGAACACTTCATCGGGAAAACGGCGCCGTGGTTCATTCTCGCGATCATGATTCTTTCGTTCGCCGTGCGCTCGCTCTACATCGAAAGTTGCAGCATGTTCGTACGAGGCGGTGTGTATCGCGTCGTGAAAGAGGCGATGGGAGCAACGCTGGCCAAGTTTTCCGTTTCCGCGCTGATGTTCGATTACATCCTGACCGGGCCGATCAGCGGCGTTTCCGCCGGTCTGTATCTCGTGGGTTTAATGAATGAGGTCCTGGCTTATTTTCATTCCGGCATCCAGTTTCCGGTGAACTGGACAGCAGCGCTCTTCGCAATCTTGGTGACGATCTACTTCTGGTGGGAAAACATCAAAGGCATTCCCGAATCGAGCGAGAAAGCGCTCCGCATCATGTACGTCACGACCGTGATGGTCGTGCTGATGATCGCGTGGTGTATCTACACGATTTCGGTTCGTGGAGCGCAGGTGCCGCCGTGGCCGCATCTTTCGAATCTCGTCTATGCCGACGATGCGCTCGGATGGCTGAAGAACACTTCGTTGCCGTATACGATCGCGCTTATCGGCATTTTCATCGGCCTCGGCCACTCTGTCCTTGCCATGAGCGGCGAAGAAACGATGGCGCAGGTCTATCGGGAAATCGAACATCCGAAATTGAAGAACCTCGAAAAGGCAGGGTTCATCATTTTTGCGTACAGCTTGATGTTCACGGCGGGTGTTGCCTTCTTCGCCGTGATGATTATCCCCGATTCCGTACGCACCGGCTTCCAAGATAACCCGATTGGCGGTTTGGCTATGTATCTCGTCGGCCCGCTATCGCTTCGAATTGCATTCCGCGGGTTCGTAGCGGTAGTCGGAACGTTGATGCTGGCCGGCGCGGTCAATACTTCCATTGTCGGTTCGAATGGCGTGCTGAACCGAGTTTCCGAAGATGGCATTCTTCCGCAGTGGTTTCGTCATCCGCATCGCAAGTTTGGAACAACGCATCGCATTCTCAATTTGGTCGTCATCCTGCAGATCGTCACGATCCTGCTCAGCCGTGGAAACATTTTTGTTCTAGGTGAAGCGTATGCGTTCGGCGTCATGTGGAGCTTCGCGATGAAAGGCTTGGCCGTACTGGTTCTCCGGTACAAACATCGCGGCGAGCGGGAATTTCGAGTGCCGTTCAATTTCAAGATCGGAGGAATGGAAATCCCGCTCGGACTTGGGCTGATCACGCTGACGCTCGTTGCGCTATGTCTGATCAATCTGCTGACGAAGCAGGTGGCAACGATCTCCGGCGTTGCCTTTACGATCGTGTTTTTCGCCATTTTCTCGATAACCGAAAAGTCGTCCAAAAAGAAGGCGACGGAGCACGCGGAACTCGACCAATTCAACTTGGAAGCCAGCAACGACCTGACTCCGGAAAATCTAGGAGTACGGCCGGGCAGTGTCCTTGTGATGGTTCGCAATTACAACGCGCTTCACAACCTCAGCTCGGTCCTCGACCGCATCGATCCTCATAAGAAAGATGTCGTCGTGCTTCACTTGCGATTCTTGCGACGTACCGGCGGCGGTGAGTATGAACTCACATATGATCAACTGTTCAGCCTCGAAGAGCAGAAGCTCTTCACGCGAGCCCTCGAGATCGCGGAAAAGAAAGGCAAAACGATCCATCTGGCTGTTGCTGCTGCGACGGACAAGTGGGAAGCGATCCTGCGTGCTGCACAGAGTCTACAATCATCAGCCGTTGCGCTAGGCGCCTCGCCCAACACGCCTGTAGTCGAGGATGCGCGAATCGCAGGCCTCGCATGGGAACGTTTATCCGACCCAAAACCCCAGTTGGCTCTTCAATTCTATTTCCAGTCCGGACAGGACCAGATCTTTTACCTCGGTCCGCATGCGCCGCATCTAACCCCAAAAGAGATCGACCTTCTTCACGGCATTTGGCTCGAGTTGAGCAGCGAAGTTGCTCCGGACGAAGTTCATCACCACGATGTTGTGCATTTCGCATTAGAGGAACTGCTACACGAGATCAATGATTCCAAACGGCACGACGTCATGAACCGGCTGAGGCAACACCTTCGACAAATTAGGAATCGCCGCGTGCCCGCATTACGGTAAATTCGAACGATGAATATCAGTCTACTGATTCTGCTGACTGCAGCTCTCCTGGAAGCGGGCGGCGATGCGTTGGTGAGATCCGGCATGCAAGCATCGAGTACGACCGTTCGCCTTTCGCTTTTTCTAATGGCTGCTGTTGTTCTATTCACCTACGGCTATGTCGTCAATGCGCCGCCATGGCAGTTTGGGCAGTTGCTGGGGATATATGTCGTGTTCTTCTTTGTCATTGCTCAGTTGATTTCGTGGCTGGTGTTTCGACACCCTCCCACCGCCGCGATTTGGATAGGCGGTACTCTAATTGTTGCCGGAGGTTTCGTCATTTCCTACGGCACCTCACGCTGACGCCCACATCAGCAAATCCGATGTGAGGGCAAGGAGCGCTCCGATCAGCACGTCGATAGCATAGTGATAGCGGCCGAAGAAGGCTCCCGCCGCGATGCAAATCGCCATCACCAGAAAAGCAAGCCCAACCGGCGTCGAGTGCGCCAACAGCGCCAGAGCTGCGGCGACACTCGCTGCCACATGACCGCTTGGAAATGTGTTGGCCTGAATACTGACATGCCGGAGAACAAACAGATTGATCCTTCGCATTGCCGTACCTTGGGGCTGCCACGGCACACGGTCTTCAATCGCTCTCGGTGGCAGCGTTTGAATGAATGGAAACGTGGCGTAGCAGGCGTACGCTGGAGGCAAAACGATATTCCAGAATTCGGCAGCAAAGCGGTCCATTCCCATTAGGTATAAGGCGACGAGTCCCGCCGGCACGAGCGGATAACAAAATAGATAAGCGACTTCGAAAGCGCACATCAGGGGCGGCGGCAAGGCGAAGGCCAGCCTGCGATCGAAGGATTCCAGCGACGACTGAAATTTCTCATTGAGCGGCAACAAGAATTGGCCCGTCTGGAAATACGCCAGAGGTATGAACACGAGCGGAAGCCAATCGCGAAAAGAAGTCGAGTGAAGCCCGATAATCGACGGGATTCCGGCAAGCGCAACTGCCACAATGATCATGCGCCGGCGGAGTGACAGCCGTCGCACCAGAGAAAGGCAGGCGAATGCGAGAAAATAGAACAAGGTCAACCATTCGTACAAACGCATCGACCTCACGATACATTTCGCGGCAGAATCAATGAAAGGGGTAAAGAGGAGGCGGCATGAACGAGCAAACGAGGACAAAGGCGATTGAAACCCTGAACAAAATCCTGGAAATGGAACTGGCCGGGACAATTCATTACACCCATTACTCATTCATGGTGTACGGCTACAACCGCATTCCGATTGTCAGCTGGCTTGAACAACAGGCCACCGAGTCCATGGCGCACGCGCGCGCAGCGGGAGAATTGGTAACTCAATTGGGGGCGCATCCATCTCTTGCGATTGGACCGCTATTAGAAACGCACAAGCACGACATCGGCGACATCTTGCGGGAATCGCTATCGCACGAAAAGAAGACATTGGTCGAATACGAGAAACTGTTGGAGCTTGTGCAAGGTGAGGATGTCATGCTCGAAGAATTCGCTCGCGAGCATATTTATCTCGAGCGCCTTCACATTGGTGAGGTAGACAAAATGCTGCGCCGGCCTGGCGATATTGAGAGCGTCGAGAAGGCGTCAAAGAAGTAAATTCCAGGACGGTTGGGTCGAAAGGGGACTGTCCCCAATTTCTTGCACACAGAAATTGGGGACAGTCCCCTTTCGACCCAACCGTCCTGGAGACACGATGATAGAATCAACGCGAGGTATGAAAGCGCATCGCATTGCGGTTTTGGTGGCGGCACTTGGTGCTGCCCTTTTTATTTTTGGAGGGTTGATCCGGGCGGCAGAAACGAGTTTCCCGATCTTCTTTCCCGATTCGAAGCTCGTTGTGAAAGCAGATGTCATGAACCGCACTGTTTATCTGCCGATCAGAGAAATCGTCACCCACCTCGGATTGCCGTACACGGACTCGATTGCGCTGGAGACGCTGACAATCCGGTCGGGATCGAATCAACTCGTCGTAACGAAGAACAGCGCGTTGATCTCATACAACGGTCAAATCATTCTCCTGCCGAGTCCTATTCTTCGAGAAGACAACCGGTGGCTGGCGCCCATGGAATTCTTGACGATGGGTTTAACAAGGCTGAACGGCATGGAATTCCGTTATCGTCCGGGCACGTCACGCATCTTTGCCGGCAATGTCGAAGTGCCCGAACTTGAAATGAACGCGCAAACGCTGGGGCTGATCACGCGTTTGACGCTGCGCTGCGCTACGCCGATCACTCTCGATGTGAAGCGCGAAGATCCGACAAAGGCCATCCTCGCGATCAGTCGCGGTCCTGTCGATCCGGGACGCGAGCGGATCGATCATCGAGACCGGCTGCTCCGTTCTGTCACCTTCGACGATTCAGATGGAAACTCCAAAATCATTCTCGATATCACCCGCGAGGTTGCAGACATTCGAGTCACCCCCGCAGATAACAATCGGATATTTTTTGTGGATTTACTGAGGACCGTCGAGCCCGTCACTGCCGCGCCGCCCCCAGTCGCTGAACCGCCGGCCGTACCCGCTACTGCTGCTGCGAAGCCGGATACGGTGCCTGAGCGTCACGTGCGTGTGATCGTCATCGACCCGGGACACGGTGGAATGGACACGGGTGTGAAGACCCCAGCGGGATCCGAGAAAGATCTCACTCTTTTATTGGCGCGACGTCTCCGAACAACGCTTCAAATGAGGCTCGGAGCAACAGTTCTTCTCACGCGAGATTCGGATGTCGCATTGGATAATGAAGCGCGGTCGGCTGTTGCGAATAACAATCAGGCGAATCTTTTCATCAGCCTGCATGCCGGCTACTCGTCCAACAAAACGGACTCCACGTCTTCGATATTCATCATGAAGGAAGGCTTCGGCGAATCGCCCTCGCAAACGCTGGCTAAAGACCAATTGTTTTTGCCCTGGTATCTTGGCTATCGCACTCGCCGCCAAGGCAGCGCGGCCGCGGCAGCTATTTTCCAAGAGGAATTGCTCAAAGGTATTCCAGGTTGGAAGTTTCCGATTCGCACAGCCCCGCTGGCTGTACTAAGCAGCGCTACGATGCCGTCGCTGCTTTTTGAGCTTGGCAATCTCAACAACACCGTCAATGCGCAAACCCTCGTCGAAAGCGGATTTCAGACGCGTTTGTTGAATTCGATCGTAGATGCTGTTCAACGATTTTCCCAATCGCCGCAGGCTGTGGCCAACTGACATGCCTCGACACATCAAAATCGGGCTCATCGTGTTGGGAGTCGGCTTTGCCGTCGCGCTCGGGTTCTTCGTCGATGTGGTGGGCCGAGTTCAATCCATGATGAAGAACGATCATGAGACCGAAGAAAACCCTTTCAAGCCTCCAACACAACCTCTATACGCTCCAACCGATCCGCCAATGAGTGTGAAGGTGTTCTTCCCCTCCGAAAGCGGCGATGTTCTCCTGACGGCGGAAGACGGAACCATTTTTAAGTCGAGTGAAGTTGCGAATCGCGCGAAACAGATTCTGCAAAAGTTGCAAGAGGGGCCGCACAAAAATGCCACGCTATCGCCCATGCCCAAGGATACGAAGGTGCAGGACCTCTTCATATCGGAACAGGGAACGGCATTCATCAACTTTTCGAATACCATCTCGACGAATCATCCCGGCGGCGTGCTGAATGAATTTGCGACGGTCTATTCCATCGTGGATTCGCTTACATACAATCTACCGGAAATTAAAGAGGTGAAATTGCTGATCGGTGGGATCGAGAAGGAAACGCTTGCAGGGCATTGCCTGCTTCTTCTGCCGCTCGAAATGGATCTCTCTGTTACCAACGTCATGCCACGAGAGGAAAAGACCGCATCGGTCAGATGAGATCCGAGAATAGAGCCTCCAATCAATTGCGATCCGTACGAATTACTCCCGGCTTCATCGGACAAGCCGAAGGCTCTGTATTGATCGAAGTCGGAAAAACACGCGTGATCTGCACGGCATCTGTTGAAGAAACCGTACCGCTGTTTCTCAAGGGACAAAACAAAGGATGGATCACGTCGGAATACTCGATGATCCCGCGAGCGACGAACACGCGCACAGCCCGCGAATCGACGGTTGGGAAGAAATCCGGCCGCACGCAGGAAATCCAAAGACTGATCGGCCGCGCGCTGCGCGCCTCGATCGATTTGGAAAAACTGGGTGAACGCCAGATTTGGATTGATTGCGATGTGATCGAAGCCGACGGCGGCACGCGTACGGCATCGATCACTGGGGCATTCGTCGCCATGAGCCTCGCAATCGAAAAGCTGATGGATTCGAAAAAGATCATGCAGAACCCAATTCGCTCGCACGTGGCTGCTGTGAGCGTCGGCATTATCAAAGGCGTTCCAATGCTTGATCTCGACTATTCCGAAGATTCGTCAGCAGACGTTGATTTCAATGTCGTGATGACCGACCGCGATGAGTTCGTCGAACTTCAGGGAACCGCTGAGCGCTTTCCATTCAGCACGAGCGCGCTGAATCAGCTAATAGAACTTGCTCGCTTCGGAATCGGGCAACTAATTGAACTGCAGAGGAAGACGCTGCAAAAACTGTAGCGGCGCTCTATGAGCGCCGGCGGTTCGGCGGTCACAGACCGCCGCCACAATATGCCCCGTTTAAGCATCGCGACAACGAACGCCGGAAAGGTCGCCGAAATCCGCTTGGGTTTGGGTGAAATCCCAGGATGGAGGCTCGACCCGATTCCGGCCGGCACTCCATCCATCGAAGAAACAGGAGAAACGTTTCTCGAGAATGCCGTTCTAAAGGCGCGACACTACAGTACCATCGTGAACGATCTGACCTTGGCGGATGACTCCGGTTTGTGTATAGACGCCTTGGGAGGCAGGCCCGGCGTGCATTCCGCACGGTATGCTCCGGATCCGCCATCCAGAATCAAGCGCGTGCTGCAGGAGATGCAGTCCTTTCCGGAGGGCGAGCGAAATGCCGTCTTCTATTGCGCGCTTGCCGTTGCCCGCGCCGGCAACGTCATCTGGACGGTTCAGGCTGAGGTTTCCGGAGTCGTTTCCCGCGCTGCAGCCGGCACCGGGGGCTTCGGCTATGACCCCGTATTCCTTTTGCCCGGGTTAAACCGGACGATGGGCGAACTGAGCGACGACGACAAAAACAGGGTTAGCGCCCGTGGTAAGGCGATTGCGGAACTTCGTAAATTCCTCATCTCGCTCTGAGACTTTTTTCTGTGCTCAGCGTCTGTGAGTCGGTATCGTTTTAATGAGAGGAGTCTGTAATGATTACAACCATCATTCTTGGAGCGATGCTGGGTCTTGGCCCACAGCAAGGCCCCAAATCGCTGGACGTGGATCCCAGCAAGGTCCAGCCACCGGTGGTCGTACCGGTCGGTACTGTAATCCCAGTCACGTTGACAAGCCGCATCACGACGAAACACGCAAAAGACGGCGATGGGGTTTACGGAAGGACAGAGTTTCCTATCACCATCGATAACAAAATCGTCATTCCTGCAGGTTCTCATGTGAAGGGCAAGATTACGGAGATCAGACGCCCTGGGCGCGTGAAAGGCAAAGGTGAACTGACGCTGAGTTTCCAGAGCCTGGTCCTGCCGAGCGGAATCACACTGCCGATTTACACCTCGCTCCGAGGTACCGGCGGGGCCGGAGAACGAAAGGGTGAGGCGACTATTCAAGGCGATTCCAGTAAAGGCGACGACGCGGAGACTGTCGGCAAAACCACGACCGAGGGGGCGTTGATCGGTGTCATCGCCGATCGCGGCAAAGGCGCCGTTATTGGTGGCGCTGGCGGCGCCGCCGTTGGAACCGCAGCGGTGTTGCTCACCCGAGGCAAGGATTTAGTGATCGAACCCGGAACGACGATCGAAGTCGTATTAGACCGGCCGTTGGAGCCCTAAAAATTCTGGAACGGTTGCGTCGTTTCCCTAATTCTAGAAAACCGGAATTAGGGAAACGACGCAACCGTTCCAGAATTTCTGTCCCCTTTTAGGGCACTTTTCTCCAATCCTCCGATTTCCCCAACGGAATCGACAGAGAGTTCCAGTTGCTGCCGCGAAACGCTTTCGCAAGATAGATGATCTGTCCCACGTGATAGCTCGTGTGTGCCAACAATCGATGCAGCGCTTCATGCACGAGAAGTTTCTCACCACGAATCGTCACTGAGCGGAACAGATCTTCATCTCGCAGCGGCTCGAGCGCGGCAAACAAAATTTTCCATCCTTCATTCCACATCGCGAGTAATTCCTCGCGCGAGATATTCGGCCGCGCTTCGAACTCTGAATCGCGGTCCCGCCAAGGCTTCTCGCCATCGGTTGTGAGGAAATCGGTGAAACGCGATTTCAGGTTTCCTGCAATGTGGCACACGATCACCGCAATGGAGTTCCCGCCGCCGGGACCGTCTTTGCCGAGTTCTTCATCTCGAACTTGTTCGAAGGCGCGGTCGCCGAGAACCTTGTAGCGGCGCCACTCTCCTTCGATCGACGAAAGAATCTTTCTCATGTTCTGGAAAGTGTAGCTGGTTTCGCTACAAACTCCACCAACTCAGGATTACCAGTATTTGAATGGCGATGTGGCGATCCGCAGCTTTCAGCAGAGATTGCATGAGGGAGTTCAAATGATCCGCGCCTGCGGGCAGCTTCAGCGAATCGGCAACTCGATGCGCGCCTTTTTGGCGCAGTCTGTGTCGCACTGCGGCGAGCAATCCGTTTTGAAATTGTTGTCTCAGGATCCGGCATTGACCTTGCCTTGCTAGATCCCGCATAGCGGGGGCACAGTTTGCGGGGGCATATGCAAATTCGGCCGCCTTGAGCATTCCGATGTCGAACTTCGACTCCCCGATCGCCGATACCGGCACAGTGGCGCTTCCAACTTCGCGGCGAACAAAGCGCAGTGCAGTGCCTTTTCCAGTTCGTTTTTGGACGATGTAACTGTCGGGGTCGCGCCGGATATAAGTGAGATGCGAGAACTCCGGGCCGCGCAACAACTGCTTGAGCTCGTCGTCGGAAAGACCGATGGTTCCGGAACGGTTGTAACGATAAGCCCGGATCGAGTACTCATATCCGGGATCGACGAAAACGCCTGGAATTTCCTTCAGGGCTTCGCGGCATCGAACCAACTGCTCCGAGCCGATCTCGTCGATGAGCGGCAATTCGCGCTGATGAACGGCATCAACAAACACCGCCCCGAATTCCGCAATGCCTCCAGGCAAACCATAGGCGTCACAATAGCGGCGAACGTGCTGAATGCTGCGGCCGGTGTTGATAACGACCGAGAACCCGTGCGATCGCAATAACGATAGCGAAACGAGTCCGCTCTGAGTCGCATGAGGAAAGCCAAGCAACTCTTGGTCGAAGACACCATCGAGGTCCAGAAAGAAAAGGTCGTCCGACCACTGGAGCTGTTTCGTCGCTCCGATCAACTTGGCGCAATAATCATTCATGGAGTAGACCAGAAAATCACGAGCGCCTTGGTGCCGCGCGTTGTTCTTATCGGGTTCTTTGCCGGAAGCGGCGTTAGCCAGCGTGTACCGCATCACCAATGAGCCATAGAGCAGTTTGTGGAGAAGGATGCGTGTATCGATGGATGTGTCGGAACTCTCCTCCCGATAAATTCCGAGCAATTCCTGCTCTGCGCCTTTGTTAAGACCGAATTCGAAAATAGCTGCGGCCAGATCATAGGCGGGGTCCACGATATCCTGCTCCGCGCCGCCAAAAGTGTGGTGTTCGAAGTCACCTTTGTAAGTGCCTTCAGAGGTGCAGATCCACTCATCGGGCTGCATCCTGCTATCGATCAACGTCGGCATCGCAGCGGCATACTTGTGCAGCTCTTTGCGCAATGCCGGCGTCTTCAGTCGATTGATGTACGAGCCGTACACAGCACGAATGATGTTCAGCATTTCATCCGATCCAGTGTATCGGTACGTACGCTTTTCGAAACGGCAATCGCCGCTCAGAGCCAATCGCCGCGCTCTCGCGGCTGTATATGCTCCGAGGAGCTTCACTGTTTGAGCACTCGAATCGGACTGCGGTAAATCCTCTGTCCTATCGATCCACTCCATTGCGAGCAGGCCATCTCTCAAACCGATGACGCGCGGCACAAAGCCATGGAGCCGCATTCCGGCAATATAGGCGTGGTAACCAAGCCAACCCCAACCGACGCTTTTGAACAGAATCTTTTTCGATCGCGGGCTTTCGCCTGCCTTCGAGAACTCGAGGGCGAAGACACGTTTGTCGCGGACGTGGTGCCCATCTTTCGAATGCTCGGCGAGCCGGACGTTGAGATCATCGATCGCCTTGTCTTGGATGACGTGAACGTCGACGCCTTCAGTTGAGTAATACGCTTGGCAAACAGCCTCCACATGATCCGGAGCGAGCAAGGCAGTCTTAAATAAATCCGAGGAATGGATCGTAAAGACGGGAATCCGCGGATCTATGCCGGCAAGTTGAACCCAATGCGGTTGCGCCGGGTGTGTCGGCGCCAAGACCGCAATCTGATCGGCTCGGATCCCGCACTGCGAGAGGAGTTCGAGCGTGATCCGAAGCGTGTGTCCGGTAGACGGATAATCATCAACGAGTAGAAGGTGAGCGTTCTCATTTGCAGCAGTGCGCAGTTGTTGTTTTTCCCATCCTGCCAGACCGTTCTTCGGGCGAATGCTGAACCATGAGACGGAGGACCAACGCCGTGTTTTCAAGAACTCCGCCATCAGTGGCGCGAAATAAGCTCCTGCGCTGCGCAGCCCCATGATCACAAGGGGCCGATCGGACGGAGAAAACGAAACACAGAACCGACTGATCAGGGAAATCACGTCGTGGTGCGTCATGTCTTGACAGCGGAAGGCCTCGGGCAGACGCATCCGGCGCTTCAGAAGTGCATTCGGAAGCTTCGCGGTCGCAAGCTGGATTGAAAGAGAGCGCAGTGTTTCTAATTCTTCGCGGTCCGCCATGGGATTGCACATCAGGAGGCAACACGCTCGCGCAATACATTCATCCCAGCGGCGCCTCCAGCGCCACGCCACGCGATCGCCGGCTTTCACGACTGCCTGGGCCACATCCAAGACTGCGCGCGCTATCGTGATTGGTCCGCGCAATTGAGGAAAGCGTTTGGACAGAGAGGGAAAATTCAACCAGGAGAGCGAGAAGTAGTCGTCTACAGTACAAGCGACGGCACAAACGAAGAGATAGAGATTTGCCCGCGACTCTTCACGTTGCCAACCGTCAAGTGTTTCGTATCGATCGAGTTCCTCTCGAAAACGGATCAACAAGTCTTCGACCGACAGTGGCGCATTCAAACACCAGCTATAACGGGAGTAAAACTGCTCTTCGGCTTTATGTGCGTCGGTCATGTCGATTCCATTGACTCTTAGCAAACCATGTTCCAGTGGAACCGAAATTCACTCGCTTCTCGCCGGTGACTGAATTGCATCGACGTCGATATGGACCTCACCGCAGACATACAGCGTGCATGGAACGAAGGTGGCGTTAAGACCGTGGTTACACGCAGCCTGGGCAAGCTCCTGCGGCCGGCGTTCAAGATCGGGACTCTTGTCTTTACCGAATGTGACCTCCGAAAACCGCTGCCTGAAAGGCGCACCATACCCGGCATCATCACTCGGGAGGCAACTGTCCAAGACGCGTACTTGTTTCAAGACCAGGATGTTTTCCATGAACGCTTGCTGGCAGGTCACCGATGTTTTATGGGGATCGAGCAGGCAACCGGACGTTTGACGAACTACCGATGGGTCAACACTTCCGCTGCATACATTCCAGAACTACAGCGTTATCTCACACTGAAACCGGACGAAGTTTATGTGTACGACTTGAATACACTGCCTGAATTCAGAAGGCGCGGAATCGATTCGTACACACGGCACTATACCTACAGCCACTTGCGCGACCAGGGTTACACAAAGCTATATGCCTACATTCATGGCGACAACCGTCCCAGTCTCCAAGCTTCGCGATCGTTCCTGAAGCCGATTGCGCGCGTTCGCTACCTCCAGCTGCGCGGTTCGCAACCGATTCTGATCTGCAAACGAAGGGCCGGTTTTCCGCAGTTCGGTCCGATTACGCGCGAGAGCGAGCGTTCAAATCTCGAAGAGCATGCAACTCGCGCTCCGTCGGAGACGGAGTCTCGGACAAATTCTCGCTGATGGTTAGAGGCCACGCCGTCGCTTTTTGAATTTCTTCTATCGTCACGCCGGGATGCCGTGAAATTAGAATGAGTTCTCCGGTGGCCGGATGTGTCTCCAGAAGGCCCAAGTCCGTCACGACGGTAGTGGGTCCGTTCGAATGTGTCGTTGTTAAGAAATCAACGCGCGATACAAACGTCTTTAGACTTTGGCGTACGATGACCACAACTTCGCGAGCGCTCGCTGCAATTTGAGGCGCACCACCGGCTCCAGGCAGCCTGACCTTGGGCGAATTGTAATCGCCGATCACTGTGGAATTCAGATTGGCGAAACGATCGATCTGAGCCGCGCCGAGAAATCCCATATCGATGCG
>JACXTT010009277.1_pt1 | contig 13457 bp, 11 predicted proteins | sample 9270951 | NCBI WGS metagenome assembly JACXTT01 (sample SAMN15532306, study PRJNA645909) | rock metagenome | isolation source: weathered quartz diorite | place: Puerto Rico | collected 2017-06-21
GACGCGAGGCGTTCAAATCCGTCTCGCCCCCCCGGTCAAGCGGTCGCGTCTGCTCACCCCGCGAAGCAGTACGTGAATCCGACCCCCTGCGCGCGGTGAACCGCATAGATCCCAGAGGGCAGCACGACAATACCCGGCAGGAGCCCGGCCACCATGTCGTTCTTCACGTCCTCGGGCTTCAGCTTGGCGGCTTCGGCCAGCTTCATGCTGTAGACCGTCATCGCCAGGTCACAGACTCCGAACACCACGCCGCGCGCCTGCACCTTCTCCATCGCCATGTCGGGGATCGGCAGATCCTCGGGCTTCACGTTCGTCACCACGTTGCGCACCGACGGCGCCTTCGTGGTCTTGTCATCGATCTTGAACACCTCACCGAGCTTGTACTTCGCCCACACCTCGTCTTTCATCGCGAAGGGAATCGCTTCGTGGCGTAGGACGACGAAGCAACCAACGCTGGAGTCCGCCACCTTCAGTTTGTTGTAGGTGTGCAGGAAGGCCCACGACCAGATCACCGGTAGCGACTCGTTGGGGCGCGGCGCGTCGAACACCTGCTTGTACCGGCGAGTACTGAGCTTCTTGAGCGCAGCATCGAGCGGCTCGGAGCCCGCGATCGGAATGTCCATGGCCTCATCGGCCAGTGCGGCAGGAAGGTTCGCCAGCCCGGCTGCGGCCGCGCCAGCCACGAGGGTGCCCAAGAACGCGCGACGATCGATCGAGTTCTCCCTGTCGACCATGATGCTCTCCTTCATGAGGGTGGCGTCCACGGCTGCGGCCGCCCAGAAACTAGCCCTGGGGTGCCATGAGTGCCAGTCCTGATCGGGGAGCTGTAATCCCGCCACGCTGTTCCGGCCGCCAGAGTACGTTTCGAGCCGCTGGATCCCAGCTCGCGGGTTCCCGACTACGGCGGCGATGCCTTGCCGCCCCGCACCGGGCGCCGCGGCCCACGCTGACCGCGGATGGGGAGCGGTTCAGGCTTCGGGTGCCATTGTTGGGGCCACTTGCGGGGGAGTACCCTTGTACTCGGGCTCAGATGTCGCAGACGCCGTGCCGCTCGGATCGCTGTCGTACCAGCCCGTAGCCAGGACGGCGGGGCATCCGAGACCAGCGTCGCGGTCCACGCCGCTGCCGAATATTCAGTCGCCGCCGGGGACCTGCAAACCCCGGCAGGAAACAAGGCGCGCAGCGAACGCCGCCGACTTGGCGGTTCTCATGTCTCTGGTGGCGAGTAACCCCCGGTGTCCTCGGAACCGAAGGAACCGGAACCTACTGCCCGCAATGGCCCGCGCTCGTGTGCGGGCCCAACCCATGACGTTCGCCCCTCGTAGGGCCACGGTAGTGATCACGGCGCTGGTCGCAGGCGCGCTGGCGAGCGGCTGCAGCAAGACCAAGATGCCCTTCTTGGTCGCCAACATCCCACCGATCGTCCGGCTCACCGCCGCACCCATCGACACGAATGCCGTATGCCTGCCGGACCGCGTCCACAGCTGCTACTCCTTGACGTTCGACTGGGTCGGCTACGACCCCGACGGCCGCGTGGACCACTACATCTATGCCGTGGATCCCGATAGCCCAGACACGAGCTGCCACCGAGCGTCCCCCAGCGACACCTGCTGGATTGTGACGACCGACCACGAGAAGCGCCTCGTGTTCCGCGCGCCGTCGCGGGAGCCGGTCGTTAACCCCGATGGCAAGCCCAATCCAGATTCTCTGTTGATCCTGCGTGGCTACCATGTATTTGTGATCGCCGCCGTCGATAACGATGGCGCCATCGGCCCACGAGCCTATCGGGCGTTCTTCTCGTTCACCAAGGCACCGACGGTGGAGATCACCAAGCCCAGGCCGCAGAACGCGAACAACGTGTTGTTGCTACCGCCATCGATTCGCATCTCGTGGCTCGGCACGGACGACGACGGCGTGTTTACCACGAAGCCGGTTCGCTACAAGTATGTGCTGATGACCCCCGGCAACGAGTACACGGTGCTTCCGCCGAGCGACGGTTTCAGCGGCGGGCTTGCCGGCCTCCGCGCCTCGCAGGGCGCAGCGGTTCGCCGTTACTGCGCGCCCACGTTTCCCGTCAGCCAAGGATGGATCTCGGTGGGTGGCGACACGACAACCGTGCACTTCGCGGACCTCGTGCCGGGCACCGAGTGTGCGTTCATCGTCGTCGCCTTCGACGAGGCGGGTGCCTTCTCTCCGGTGTTCGCATATGACAAGAACATCCTCCAATTCACGGTCGGTTTCACCGTGGTATTGGGGCCGATATTCACGATCTACAACGAGTGGTTCAATTACAAGTATCGTGGCTCCACCTACACCCCCTCCAACGAGGTGCGGCTCGAGGTCCCGGCCGGCTCGCCCGTGACCTTCAACTGGTTCGCCGATCCCTCGCCGAGCGCCGACATCCGCGGCTACCGCTGGATGCTCGACGGTGACGTGTTCGACACACATTCGCGTACGGATGAGTTCACCGACCTCAAGCACTGGAGCACGCCGGGCTTGGGAACGACCTCGGCCACGGTGGGTCCATTCAGCGGCGGTGAACACTTCTTCTACATCGATTGTGAGGATGAAACCGGGCTCAAGACGCTCGCGACGATCCACTTTTCTGTGATCGTGCCGACGTTCGACAAGGAACTGCTCATGGTCAACGATACGCGATACCGGCCCGAGCAGTACACAGCGGACACCCTCGTCGCGCCTCAAGGTTCATGGCCCGGGGCCGCAGAGCTGGATACGTTCATGTTCGCCGTCGGCGGAGTGCCATGGCAAAAGTATCCGGCGGGCACGCTCAGTTCGCGGGGTATCCTGCATGGTTACGCCTTCGACACGCTCGGTACGCGCAAAGGCATCTCCGACTTGAGCGTGCCGCTCGCCACGCTGGGCGCCTACCGTCACGTCATCTGGCTGATTGATTTCGATGGCACCAGGGATCCGTCGTCGGCGCTCCGTTTCATGACGAGTCCCAACAGGCTGAACACGCTGGTCGCCTATCTCCACATGGGGGGCGAGGCGTGGCTCTTGGGGGGCGGCGGAGCCTACGAGACCGGGATCGTCTGGGACTACAGTAAGAACAACAGACCCGCCGGCTCCTATGTCTGGAACGTGACGAACCCAGGCCGGGAGTTGGCGCCGGGTCGATTCATGTACGACGTACCCAAGTGGCAGTCAGTCGTCGTCAACCGCTCCCATTTGGCTTTGGTCGAATCCGAGGGCAATACCATCAAGCGCAACCTGGGCCGGTTCAGGGCCAACCCCGGCGTCTATCTCAACGTGCCGCTCTCATTCGACAAGAGAAACGCCAACACCGATCCACTGCCGCCGAAGCGCTTGGAGTCGCAGTATTACCTGACGAGCTGGGGCTGCGAGTTTCTGGACGCCGACAACGTCATTACCGAGCCCGTGCTCGGCGGGCCGAACGATCTCAATGTCGACGGCTTCAACGATACCGCAGCCGGTACACGCTGGTTGTCCTCCGACCCGAACAACACCGTCGTCAGTTCGGTCCCCGTGGCCTCACCGGGGCCGACTAAGGCAGCGGGCAGGGCGCTCGAGATCCGGACACAGGGGGGCGGCGCATCGGACGGCGACGACGTCAGCCGCGACTTGGGCCGCCCGCGGGATTGGTCCGGGCTCGCCAGCGTTCGGATCAACATCAAGCAAAACGATCCCTGGCCCGCGGTACAGTGGCGCCTGCGCGTGATCGACAACAACGGGGCCAGCGCGAGCGCGCCGCTCATCCCGAGCACCACGGGGTCGTTCGCCGACGTGACGCTGTCGCCGCAGGACCTGGTCGCAGATCCCGGCTCGATACGACCGCTCAATTTGCTCCAGATCCAAAAGATCCAGTTTGTGCTTGCGAACGGGGACGTGCCAAGCGAGACCGACTTCGACAACCTGGAAACCGCAACGCTCTCCGATGGGGCCGTGCTCGACACTCTGCTTGCTGCGCAGCTGAGCTTCAGTCCCGACACGACGCAGAGACCGGTCAACGCCACGATGACCGTTTATCATGGCCACGATTTCCCGAAGCCATTCGTCTTCACCGGCTTCGCGCCGTGGGCGTTCCGACGCAGCCAGTGCCAGCAGCTGTTCGACTTCGTGCTCCAGAGCCTCTGGGGACTGACGAAAAACCAGACCGGGTTCGTCGCCTCTCGAGCCGCGATGCTTGCCCCGGCGCACCAACGCCCCGGAACGCTCATCCGTTCCGGTGCCGAGTCGACACGGGATGCGACGGGCCGCGTAGGTCTGCGCAAGCCCGCACGGCCGCGCGCGGGCCCGCGTGGAACGGCGAGACCATGAGCGACTGGGGACGCGATGGTCCGCGTCTTGGCGAGCATTTCGTACTGGCATACCTCACGCTCTACCTCTTTCCTTTTCCGTTGGGATGGGTCGCTGGCACCGAGGCGATCTCGAGTCTCTACGACAATGCATGGGCGTCGGTCGTCCCCTGGGTCGGCGCGCACGTACTCCATTTGCGGGCGCCGATCACGATTCTTCCCAATGGCAGCGGCGACACGACCTTCAACTATGTCCAGGTGCTCTGTATTCTCGCGCTCGCAGCGGTCGCCGCCATGGGGTTGACCATGGCCCAACGAGGCACCGGGGTGACGGAGAATCTGAGGGGCTTCGTTCGCGTCTACGTGCGATTTGGGCTCGGAGCCATCATGTTCTCGTACGGGTCGGCGAAGTTCTTCCATCTGCAGTTCCCAGCGCCGTCTCCCGGGCGCCTCATCGAACCCTACGGCGAGTCATCGCCCATGGGGCTCCTATGGACCTTCATGGGCGCCTCGACCGCCTATTTGGTGTTCTCCGGGGTCATGGAGGCCGTGAGCGGGGTGCTGCTCTTCTGGCGACGCACGGTGCTGCTGGGTGCGGTGGCTTCCTCCGCGGCGCTCGCGAACATCGTCGCGCTCAATTTCTCGTACGATGTCCCTGTCAAGCTGTTCTCGATGCACCTGTTGGCTATGGCGCTCTTTCTGATGGCTCCGGACGCGTGGAGTCTCCTCGATCTGTTCCTGCTCCACCGCGCTGCGCGGTCCCGCCGGGTCGACCTCGGGCCGGCGTCCCTCCGAGCACGTGGGATCCGAGCGATCGTCAAGGGAGTCCTCGTTCTTGCAATTCTCGGCGGTGGGGTTTATTCGACCGTTACCCAGTGGCAGGCCGCTCGGAAGGCACCCCGCGTCCTCGACGGTGTTTACGAGGTGGAACGATGGGGAACCTCCGCCACCGATCACTGGCAACGGATGGGCGTGGGTCACCGTAATTTCTACATCTCCGCCGTCGATTCGCATGGCCGGATGATCCGGTACGCCGTAGACCACGACCTTCGCAAGCGCTCGATCGTGCTGCGCGAGTACGTCAATCCGGTGGAACTGAAGGCCGGTGCAATCATCGCCGAGTTGACTTACGCGCAGGCCGACGAGCGGCACGTAACGCTCCGCGGCACCTTTCGCGGGTCGCCGGCCCAGATCGACCTGACCCGCCTGGACGACTCAACGTTCCCGCTGACCAACCGCCGATTCCACTGGATCAGCGAGTATCCGTTTAACCGCTGAGGCGAGCGCTCCCGCCGGGCTCGTTGCGAACAGAGCCCCGCCGCACTAATTCAAGGGAACGGCGATAGCGAGGGTGCCGCCGCTCTGTACTGTGACCGTACCGCTCGGGCTGATCGACCCGTGAAGCCCGGCGCTCGCGATAGAACAGGCGTCGAGGCGCTTGGGGTGCGGTCTCAACGACAGTCGGGCGCGGCGGTGGCGAAAGGAAAGCGGAACGCTGATGTCTACGGCGATCGCCGTCGCCTACGCCCAGTGGGTCATGTCACTGAATTACGACCGCCCGGGCGATGAGCCGACGGCTCCCCTGAATCAGGTGTACCAGATAGACACCCGGTCGAAGCGTTCCCAATGAAACCACGTGACGGCCCGATCCGAGCGAGCCCACTTGGCGAACGCTGACCTCGCGACCGCCGACATCGAACACCCTGAGCGTGGCGGGCTCCGCATCGGTGAGGCTGAAGCTCACATTGAGGCCGCGGCTCGGATTGGGAACCGCGCCGTGGAGCGCGAAGCCGACGTTAGTGGGAATCACCCCGAGTAAGGTTGAGATCGCGAAGCGATCGCTGACTCCGATGACGCCTTCCACGTCGTCGCCGGCTTGACCGGCTGACTCCACGAGCACCACCGCGATCCTCGCCTGGTCGGAGCTGACGATCGGGACGGTCCATAGGTAGCTGCCGGAGTTGGGTAGATCACTGGCCACGGGATTCCACGTCGCTCCATCATCGAGGGAGGAAAGAACCGCCACCGACTGAACCTGGACGTTCGCGGGTGTCGTCCAGAGCACTTCGAACGTGCTTCCAGCCTGAAGCACGGTGCCTGCGATCGGGGCCGAGACGTGCCCACGCATGGCGCGGATCACGTCCGTTCCTTCGAACGTTTGATCGCCGATTACACCGGTGACCTTCACCGTGACGGAATCGCCCTCCTCGATCGTGAGGTCCGCGGCCGCTCGATCGAACTTGACGGTCAGGTCCGGCCGGCCGTCGTTGTCCGCATCGCCGATCGAAGTCGGCGCCGCGACGTCCACTGGAACGCTTCCGTTGAGGAGGACCGAGGCCACGTTGATGTCCGCGGGCAAAGCCGGCGGTTCGGGTTCCAGTACGCCCGTCACCCAGTGCCCCAACGACTTCAGGTTCAGAGTGTTGGGGGTGAAATCGAAGCCCATGGGCTGGATCGCTTTGGTGAATACGAGGCCATCGAGATCAGTGACGGTGGGCCCGATTTCCGTGACGGTGCCAGTTGCGACGTCGATCGTTGCCAGATAGTTGGGGCCGCCACCGCCGAATGAGGTCGTAACCGAGGCGACGAGGACCCCCGTTGTGGGGTCGAATTTCATCGCATTGGCCCGCGCGAATGCGCCGAACGATGCCGGATACGTCAACGACACCCATCGCGTCGTGGCGCCGTTCGACTGGTTCACCGCATACAAGGTGTATGGCCCGGACCCACCGTTGTACGTCCCTGCGAGGTATAGGGTGTTCGTCGACGAAAAGGCGAGCCCATCGCCTCCCTCACAATAAGTCGTAAGAACATCGCCGACAATCGTTCCTGCACCCGTCTGCACATCGATCGTATAGATCAAGTTCGGACAGTTGATGCGATGTGCGAAGAGTGTGTTGTCAGAAGGACGGAACGCCATGTCGCTCACCCCGCGGCCCGGCCCGATCGGACCGATCTCAGTTCCTGCGCCCGTGACCGGATCGATGGTAATGAGTACCGGTGTGCGGTCAATGTGCCGCTTGCCCGCGGCATAGATCGTGCGTGTCACCGGATGGAAGGCCATGGCTCCGACGTCGTCGAAGCCAATCGCCCCAATCAGTGTTCCAGCTCCGGTCGTGGGGTCGATGCTGTAGAAGTAGCTGGGTCCTCCACCCATTTGGCCGCCGCCGGGGCTCCCCGTCGTGCTCCCGTAGAGCGCGTCTGCTTTCGACTCCCTTACCGAGGCGAGTGGAAGAGCGAGGGCCAAGAAACAGAAGCAAAGGCAGATCCGCAGCGGGCGGCTCATGGCGGCACCTCCAGTCAGGGTTGTTCGCGATGCGTCTCCTGCGCCCGGACCGCTGCTCTCATCCATCTGGGAGCTGCGGGACTTGATCACGGGTCGCTCCTCGACTCCTTTGGCGAAATTCTAGGACTCGACGAATGAGCCGGCAATGGACGATGAGCGGGCGGACCTCCTGAGAGCTCCACTTTCTCGCCCATCATTCGTCCGCTCCAGCGGCAAAGTGGTGGGGACTGATCGGCCTCGCAGATCCCGCGAGCAGCCCCACCCCACAGGGCTTGCGGCCACACAGGGGCGATTCGCGCTTGTCCCGAACACATCGAGATGCAACCATTTACCCAAGCAACTTGTGATCACCCCAGTTTGCGGAGGCCGCCGATCCGCGCCATGTTCAGTTCTAGCACCAGCCAGCCGGCTGAGTGCGGCTCTTCGAGCAGCACGTGCATCCGGACGACCGGCACGCGCACGCGCGTGTGGCCCGAATCCAGCATATGCGGAGTGGTCCCAGTGCTGCGGCAAACGCGGGGGCGTCTGAAACTCCGGTATCGGTGAGAAATCCACTTGCAGTAAACCCACCGGCGCAGGGGCGGCGCGAAGGGCACCACCCGAGAGCCGGTGACAAATGGAGGGGGACGGGTCCGGGCTCATGGCTGGTACACCCACGCCGCCGCTCGCGGCCCGCCACCGTTGCCGTACCCTCCCGTGATCAGCGCGCCTCCCGCCCCCAGCGGGGCCACTGCGCAGAACAGGCCGGGCATGTGCGCGTCTCCGCCGACGAGCGTGAAGGTGTTGTGGAGCGGATCGAACACTTCCGCCTGTGGCGCGCCGCCCGCGATCAGCACCTTGCCATCGGGCAGCAACACGGAGGTGCCCTGATGTTTGTATCGACGCCGCTTCATCGCCGGCCCCAGCGCGAAGGTCCCGGACTTCGGGTCGAACAGCTCCGTCGAGTCGTAGACGCCTTCGTTGTCGCGCTCGTCCGCACCACCGGTGATCAGCGCCCGGCCATCGTGCAGCCCGACGGCATCGTGTTTGTGACGGGGCACATGCATCTCGCCCACGGGGTGGAAGGCCCCAGCCTTCGGGTCGTACACCTCGGCCGACGCATACAGTGTCATCCTCGCGTGCCGCCCTCGATGGCCGCCCACGATCAGGACGCGGCCGTCCTGAAGCCGCACCGCGGCATGGCTCTCACGCGCGACCGTCATCCCGCCGGTCCGCGAGAACCGACCGGTGTTGGGGTCATAGATCTCGGCGCTCGAAAGAAACGTCCACCCCGGCCCGACCCCGCCGGCGACGAGAACTCTCCCATCGGTCAACAGTACGGCAACGTGGCCCGCGCGTGGTGAGGCGAGCGACCCAGTCGGCGTGAAGGACATCGTTGCCGGGTCGAACAGCTCGGCCGAGGCGACGGGTTGCGTACCCGCGGCATACCCTCCGACGATCAACACCTTGCGATTCTGAAGCAGCGTAGCCGTGTGGCTCTGGCGCAGGGTGATCATGCGCGAGAGGGGCGAGAAGCGCCCCAAAGCGGGATCGTAGACCTCGGCACCGCCTGCAGCGCTCTCCGAGCTGCCAAAGCCACCGGCCACCAGAACTCGGCCATCGACGAGTCCGGTCGCCGTGTGTGCCGCCCGGGCCACACCCATTGCCGCAGTCGGCACGAGAACGCCATGAGCAGACGCCCGGCCCACTCGCGGCCTTGCGGCGGAGGTGGCATTCGTAGCGAGCCCGGTCCAGCAACAAAGGCCCACGATGCAGAGCGCGGCGTTCCTGGCGCTCATCGATTGCTCAGCCGGCATGTCCGTCTCCCGCGCCCGGGACTTGAATCCCGGAACATGATCGTCACCGCGCGCAAAGTGAGGAAAATGCATGTGCACGGTAGGGACTTGCGGGCGCTTCAGGAGCGAGGCAACCTATCCGAAGTGGCCTGTCGCGGACGGCTACCAAACTGCGGCAACCCATCGACCACCCGGAGATCATGCGTTCCATTGCGGTGAGAGCCAGAGATGACGCGCAATTCCGCATTCGAGAGAGACGCGCCACAGTCGCTTGGCCCCGTGCTGCGAGCGGTTGTGAGCCATCGCGGAGTCCAGACCGCCATCGCCTTGTGGGTCATCGGCTATATCGTCGTGCTGTGGCTTGCGCACGGGTCGCTGCCCTTCGATCGCCCGTCGCTCGCCCACGTGCCCTTCGCCATTCAGATGGCCGCCCCCACCGTCACATTGATCGAGATCCTGGTGCTGATGGTGCTGACCTTCCTGCTGACCCGCAAGCGCGTCATTCCCGACATGACTGCTCGCGCCCCCGAGCGTCGTGTCGCCTTGCGCGAGACTATCCTCGTTCTAGCCTACGCGGCTCTCGGTCAGGTCGGCGGCTGGGTCGTGGGTCCGGCTCTCGGTTACCGTCCCTTCAGCTTCCACATTGCCGGCGCCGTTTTCGGCTGCGGCTTGACCCCGGGGCCCGCCGAGTTCTGCGTATGGGGCGTTTACAACTTCCTCGTCTTCGCCGTTGCACCGTATCTCTACTTTCGGCGCCGCTACACGAACACGGAGCTCAACCTTCGATCAAGCGACCGCCGCAACGACATGCGGCTGATCCTGGTCGTACTGGTGATCGAATCCATCTTCGAACTGAGCGCGTTCGGCGGCATCCTCGGCCTGAGTCCGCGCCAGGTGCTCCTCGGCGCTCCGCTCGCCTTCGCACTCTTCTTCATCGGGACCGTGTTGCCGACGATGGTCCTGATCTACGCGATCCTGCTTCCTCGCTTCCTCAAGCTCACGGGGTCTGCAATCAGCGCCGTACTGCTCGGCGGACTGACCTACGCTGCGATGCACATCGTCGAGGGCTGGTCGGTGTTCAATTCGCCGAGCAATACCACGCTTTCGTTGATCTTTGTGTTATTGCAGTATTTTGGACCTGGGATGGTGAAGAGTGTGCTCACACTGCGGACGGGCAACGCCTGGGTTCACGCGATCAGCTACCACGCCATCGCACCGCACGTCGTCGTCGACACACCGCTTGTGGTGAAGAGCTTTGGCATCGTTTGAAAGGAAGTGCGAGTCTCGTCGCCCTCCTCGCGCTGGCTCGGCGCGACGCTCGATAGGTATCATTTCCGAGGACATTCGCTGCCGCCAGCGATGGCAGCCTTGCAGCCACGTGCGGCTGTTGACACCCCGTCGCCTGATGCCTCGCGGGCGGACTAGGACGCGGCGACCGGAGCCTTCCAGGCGGCGTGGGCCGCCCATTCCTTGAACGGCGTCGGGCGGACGCCGCTCTCGCGGGACATGGCCGCGATCTCCGCGTTGTAGCCCGTGCGGTCGAACCACTCGAGCATCATTGCCAAGTCGGCGCTGAATGCGCGCACCTGCTCGATCGGGACGCGGAAGAACTCGACCGGATGCTGGGCCGCGGCGGAGATGAGCTTCGCCGTTTCCGGCATCGTGAGCTGGTCGCCCGCGATGTCGAGGCCACGTCCGTTCAGCTCGCGATGCTTGTCGAACGCCCATGCGCCGTACTTGCCAATGTCCCGGACCGCGATCATCTGGAGCACCGTCGTCGGCTCCATGCCGACAGCGACCTGGCCCTGCTGGATCGCCGGCAGGAACGACGGGCTCGTGAGGTTCTCCATGAAGAATACCGGTCTCAGCACGACATGCGTCGGGAACCCGAGGTCGCGGATCGTCTGCTCGATGCGCCACTTGTTCTCGAAGTGGGGGATGCCCGTTTGCCGATGTGCCGAGGCGACAGACGAGTAGACCAGGTGCTGGATGCCCGCCTCGTGGGCGAGTTTCGCGAACTGCTTGCCCTGCTCCTCCTCGCGTTCGACTCCGACTTCCCACGTGTTCTGTACCGAGAACGTCCCCCACGCACCGGCGAGCGCCCGCCTTACCGACGCTTCATCGTCGAAATCACCGGCGACGATCTCGACGCCGAGCTTTTGCATCGCCCGCGCCGCGTCTGACTCCGGGTGACGCGTCATGCCCCGCACGCGCACGCCCTTCGTGACCAGCTCGCGCGCGATCGCTCCGCCCTGCCTGCCGGTCACTCCCGTGACGAGTACGAGATCCTGACGTGATTCCATGGCTTCCTCCCTGGGACTGGGTGCTCGTGGCCTGGTTCGAAAGCAACGTCGCGCCGCTGGCGCGGATGACTTCGTGCTCGTCGGCGAGCCGACGGGCTCTACCGGTAGACGTCGCGACATTTACCTTGACAACATGCATCTTGATGTCAAGATGAACGAAATGGATTCGTCCGGAATACACCTGTGGCTGGTCTTGATGAAGGCCTATCGGACCCTCGAGCGATACGCGCGCTGCAGTATCGAGCCTTCGGGCTTGGGCACCTCGGACTTTGCGATCCTCGAGTTGTTGCTCCACCGGGGTCAGCAGCCCGTGAACGCTATCGGCCGCCGCGTCGACCTGACCAGCGGCGCTATTACCTCGGCAGTCGATCGGCTCGAAGCTCAGGGCCTTGTCGTTCGAACCCCCGATACGGAGGACAGGCGCACCCGATTCGTCTCGCTGACACCGAAAGGCACCGCGCGAATCCGGGAAGTCTTTGGAGCCCACAAGCACGCGATGGACGGTGTGACCAGCAGCCTGACGAAGACCGAGCGGGAAACACTCATCAACCTCATCAAGAAACTTGGGCGAGGCGCTGAGGAGCAGCTCGCGAAAAGAAGCGAAGAATAGCCGCTGCTTCGCGTCGTTGCCTGGACGCCCAGCTTCGAACCCCGTTGAGGACGCCACCTGCCGGGCCCCGTCTGACTCGCCGTCGCGGTTTCGCGGCGCCTGGGGTCGCGTCCTAGTCAGGGTCGCGGGGGCACTAGGGACTCACCACAAGGTCCAGGTTGCGAGGTAGACGGCAGCCACGGCAAGTCCGAAGAAAATGGCTAGGCGGATCCCCACGGAGGCTCCTCTGCCGTTGATCGATCGCACATCCTCGCGCGCCAGTGCCAACCGCGCTCCGGGCTTAGCAGCCGTCAGATCGTGCTCCCTTTCGGCGGCGGTCAGGAAGAGCAGCGAGTCGGCGCCGAGCGGCTGCACGGTACCGATCCACACATGACGTCGACCGTCCTGCGTGCGAAAGGAAGAAATCGACCTCCGTCGAGCCAGCGCCTGCACGCGGTCGGCCGGTCGAGGCTCTCGCCGGGCATTGGCCGCGCGCATGGCGGCGCAAGAAGCCGCGAGCGAGCAGGTCACGATCGCCAGCGCCGCGAGCAACAGTGCCTTCGAACAAATGACCGCAGATCTCTTGGCCGGTACGATTGTGGCAAGTCGCACGCGTGCCAACCCTCCAACCTTCCCGACCTTCGTACATCGCAAGTGCGGAGGTGACCACCTACTTGAAGAAGTGCGCCCGCTCAAAGCGGCTACGGATTATGCCCGGTCATGGCGGACCAGACGAAGCCGGTCCTGCGCTCCAGCCCAACCCACTCCCCTGGCGCGCTCGAAGCGTATTCGAAGGCGGCGATCACGGTGTACGTACCGGAGGGGGCTGGGTAGGTGGGCGATGGCGAGGTTGGGGAATCACGCTGGTAGGGAACCCCCGTGAAGCCGGTGGGCGACTCGAGAATCTCCGCCGGCTCGAGCGGCGCGACACCGGCGGGACAGAACGGCCCAACAGCATTCGGGTCACGGAGCGCCACCTCGCGGCCGTCAGGTCCGAGGACCCGCTTTGTCCGGCGATCTCCCGCTAAGATCAGCTCTTGTCCCGAAGGGCATCGAGGAGCAACCTGTTACCCAGGCAACTCGTGATCACCTCAACTTGCCACTCGCGCGGGCTTGAGTCAAGAGGTGTGTAAACGACCTCAGGCGGCGGCCCTCTGATTCGACTTCGCGATCCTCACTCCGTTCTCGAACGCGACGCCGCGATATACCTCGACAGCCAGGTGCGGC
>JACXTT010009278.1_pt1 | contig 13457 bp, 13 predicted proteins | sample 9270951 | NCBI WGS metagenome assembly JACXTT01 (sample SAMN15532306, study PRJNA645909) | rock metagenome | isolation source: weathered quartz diorite | place: Puerto Rico | collected 2017-06-21
GAGACCGTCCAGGATGGTGACGAGCTTTATGGGTCCTGGCTGCTGAGCGGTCTGGGCTGGACCATATTGCTCGCTGTCGCTGGATGGTGTGTCGCCTTTTGCATCGGCGTCGTGGTTGGTTGTGGAAGAACCTCATCGCATCGCCAGGTCGCATTGGCCTCGCGCTTGTATGTCGAGGTCTTCCGCAACATTCCCATCATCGTCCAGATGTTCCTCTGGTACTTCGTTCTGCCGGAGTTGCTTCCCCAAGCGCTCGGTGAAGCGATGAAGAAGTGGGCTCCGCCGTGGGGCGCGTTCTTCCCGGCCCTCGTGGCGCTGTCGCTCTACACCGGCGCCCGGGTTGCCGAGCAGGTCAAGGCGGGCATCGAGGCGCTTCCCTACGGCCAGCGGTCTGCGGCGCGCGCCCTCGGGATGACAGAGATGAAGTCCTACCGCCTCGTGCTGTTGCCGCAGGCGCTGCGAATCATCATGCCCACACTGACCAGCGAGGTGATGGGCATCTTCAAGAACACGTCCGTGGCACTCACGATCGGTTTGCTCGAGCTCACCGCCCAGGCACGCCAGATCAACGAATTCACCTTCAAGACGTTCCAGGCCTTCGGCGCCGCCACGCTGCTGTACCTCGGCCTTGCACTCTTTGTGTTCGTCCTGATGCACTGGCTTGAGCGCGCCCTTCGCGTTCCGGGAACAGAAGTTCCGAGTGCGCGCCGTCGCCTGCTGTTCAAGCGCAAGCAAGGAGTCGTGTGATGGGCCACTTTGATATTTCCGTCATCGCCGATGCGTGGCCCTTCCTCCTGAAGGGGATGGTTTTCTCGCTCGAGCTCACCGCAGTTGGCTTCATCGGCGGACTGCTCCTCGGGATCGGCATCGCACTGGCACGGCATCTCGAAGTTCCGGTGCTAGCCCAGGTGTTCGGCGGCTACGTCACCTTGATGCGGTCCATCCCGCTCATCATGGTGCTGTTCTGGTTCTTTTTCCTCATGCCGCTCATCCTGATGTGGGCGACCGGAGCCTCGCGACCGGTCCCTATCGGACCCGTTTGGACCGCCTTCGTGACGTTCACCATGTTCGAAGCCGCGTACTACGCCGAGATCATCCGAGCGGGTCTGAAGTCGATTCCGAAGGGGCAGTACGGCGCATGCAAGGCCCTCGGCATGCGGACCTGGCAGACGTACCGTCTGATTATCCTGCCGCAGGTGATTCGTGTCGTGAGCCCGATCCTCCTGACGCAGACCATCATCCTTTTTCAGGACACGTCGCTCGTGTACGTCTTGTCGGCAACGGACCTGCTCGGCGCTGCATCGAAGATCGCCCAGCGCGATGGCCGGTTGGTCGAGATGTACCTGACCGTGGCGGTCGTCTACATCGTCCTCTGCTCGTTGGCCTCTCAGGCTGTCGCGATCCTGAAGCAGCGGTATGCTGTTCCCGCTCGACGCTGAAGGAGACGTCGATGGACATGCGCGCAAAGAAGGCTTCACCGACTTCCGATGTGGCACCCGGCTCCCCGGTGGAGCGCCTGTTTGCCGTCATCCACCTGGCCTCGAAGATGGGCATGATTTCGGCGGCGGACATCGTCTACCTGCTGGACTTGCCTCGACCCACCGCCCACCGGATGATTGCGACGCTGGAGGATATGAAGTACCTCCAGAAGATGCCGGTCAAGGGCAAGTACGCGATAGCGCCCAAGCTCGTCGGCCTCGCCAGCTCGATTCTGGGTTCGACCATCATCTACGCACCCATTCAGGCCCTGCTGAGCGCGGTGGCCCAGAAGACAGGCGAAACGTGCGGTCTGGCGCTGATGTCCTGCGGCGAGGTCGAATACATCGCCAGCGTCATGGGACAGTCACCGTTGACCCTGCAGTTTCAGGCGGGCCAGAGAGCTCCGTTGCACTGCACCTCGAGCGGGCAGGTTTTTCTCGCCGGGCTGCCCTCCGACCAGCTGGATGCGTATCTGGAGTCGGGGCCGTGGGAGCAGCTGACGCCCAAGACCATCACCGAGCCCAAGGCCTTGCGCGAGCGGCTTCGCAAAGTGCGCAGCCAAGGCTACTCCGCCAATGAATCCGAATACATCGCCGGCGTTGTCGGTGCCGCGGTGCCCATCGAAGACGCCGAAGGTGCGGTCATCGCCGCGCTCACGCTATCCGCGCCCATGAGCCGGCGCACTCTCCAGGAAGTGCTCGACACGGTCCCGACGCTTCGCAACTACGCTGACCGTATTCGCCGCACTCTTCAACCGCGCTAGCTCGCTCCCGAATCGAGGTTTTCCATGGCCCAGCCGATGATTGAAATCAAGAACGTTTCGAAGTGGTACGGACCGACGCAGGTCCTCAATGACTGCAACGTCAATATCTCCAAAGGCGATGTTGTCGTCGTCTGCGGGCCCTCCGGCTCCGGCAAGTCGACACTGATCAAGACGGTGAACGCCCTCGAGCCGATCCAGAAGGGCGACATCATCGTCAACGGCATTCGTGTGAACGACCGCTCCACCGACTTGCCCAAGCTGCGCTCCAAGGTCGGGATGGTGTTCCAGCACTTCGAGCTGTTTCCTCACCTCTCCGTCACGGAAAACCTCACGATCGCGCAGATGAAGGTGCTCGGCCGCTCGGTCGACGATGCGAAGACGCGGGGATTGAAGATGCTGAACCGGGTCGGCCTCACGGCGCACAAGGACAAGTACCCGGGGCAGCTCTCGGGCGGCCAGCAGCAACGTGTGGCGATCGCGCGAGCACTTTCTATGGACCCGATCGTGATGCTCTTTGACGAGCCGACGTCCGCGCTTGACCCCGAGATGGTCGGCGAAGTGCTCGACGTGATGACGAGCCTTGCGAAGGAAGGCATGACGATGATGTGCGTCACGCACGAGATGGGATTCGCTCGCCAGGTGGCCAGCCGCGTGATCTTCATCGACGTCGGTGGCAGGATCCTCGAGGACTGTTCGAACGAGGAGTTCTTCGGGCACCCCGGAAACCGGCAGGCGCGCACGAAGGATTTCCTCAACAAGATCCTCCAGCACTGAAGCACTGAGAACAGGCTGCGCAACGATCTTGTCTCAAGATCCGGACAGCGCGGTTTTTTGCACTACGCGGGCCATAGACTTCCCCTAGCCCACCGCTCCATCGCCTGACAAGAAGGCGAATGCCCTCGAGCCATATCGACCTCGAGCGCAACTCCTTTTTTTTTTGCAACCGCGCGGATCCGCCGCGCTCCGCCCAGGAGAACCACACATGAAATCCAGAGCCGCTGTCGCTTTCGAAGCCGGCCAGCCACTGCAGATCGTCGAGATCGACGTCGAGCCGCCCAGGAAGGGCGAAGTGCTGGTGAAGATCACCCACACCGGCGTATGCCACACCGATGCATTCACCCTCTCCGGAGACGACCCGGAAGGCCTCTTCCCGGCGGTCCTTGGACACGAGGGCGCGGGCATCGTCGTGGAGGTGGGAGAAGGCGTCACGAGCGTAAAGCCGGGCGACCATGTGATTCCGCTCTACACCGCCGAATGCGGCGAGTGCCTGTTCTGCAAGAGCGGCAAGACCAACCTGTGCGTCGCTGTGCGCGCCACGCAAGGAAAGGGTGTGATGCCCGATGGCACGACGCGTTTTTCCTACCAGGGCAAGCCGATCTACCACTACATGGGCTGCTCCACTTTCAGCGAATACACGGTCGTCGCCGAAGTTTCTCTCGCGAAGATCCGTCCCGATGCCAACCCCGAGCAGGTCTGCTTGCTGGGTTGCGGGGTGACAACGGGCCTTGGCGCGGTGAAGAACACGGCCAAGGTCCAGGAAGGCGACTCGGTCGCTGTGTTCGGGCTGGGCGGCATCGGCCTGGCGGTCCTCCAGGGCGCGAAGCTTGCCAAGGCGGGACGCATCATCGCTGTCGACACGAATCCTTCGAAGTTCGATCTGGCGAGGACCTTCGGCGCCACCGATTGCGTCAACCCCAAGGACTACGACAAACCCATCCAGCAGGTCATCGTCGAGATGACGGGCTGGGGTGTGGATCACAGTTTTGAATGCATCGGCAACGTCAACGTCATGCGCGCTGCGCTCGAATGCGCGCATCGCGGCTGGGGCCAGTCGGTGGTGATCGGCGTCGCTGGTGCAGGTCAGGAGATCTCCACGCGGCCCTTCCAGCTCGTCACCGGCCGCCGCTGGCTGGGCACTGCCTTTGGCGGTGTCAAAGGCCGTTCGCAGTTGCCCGGCATGGTGGACGACGCCATGGCAGGCCGCATCCAGCTGGCGCCCTTTGTCACGCACACGATGCCGCTGACGGCCATCAACGAAGCGTTCGACCTGATGCACGAAGGCAAGTCGATTCGCAGCGTCGTCCACTACTGACCCATCGACGTCTATCCGCTACCCGATTCCAACCTTAAACCCAACCCAAAGGAGATCTCTCATGGCAGACCCCGTTATTTCCGGCAACAGCGTTTTCTCGCACGTGTTCATCGGCGCTTCCGATGTCCAAAATTCCGCCGCGTTCTACGACGCCGCATTGGGCGCGCTCGGCGTCAAGAACCTCGGGCCTTTCGCCAACGGCTGGATTCTCTATGGCCGCGACAAGCCCGCATTCATCCTTGCACGCCCCGGCAACGGTGAACCGCCTTCGAGCAATGGCGCGACGATCGGCTTTGCCGCGGCCAGCACGGCCGAGGTGGATGCGTTCCACGCCGCCGGGCTGGCCCATGGCGGCACCGACGAAGGCAGGCCCGGCCCGCGCGGCCATTTGCCCGGTGCCTATGCCGCCTATCTGCGCGATCCGGCCGGCAACAAGGTGACGGCCTACACGTTCGTCTGAGACCCGATGGACATCATGACCACGCCCGCGACCCAGGCCAAGGGCACGCACCGCGAAGGCTGCTAGGCGCATGGAACGAATCGAGCAGCACGCAAGCTTCGGCGGCCGACAGGAGGTGTGGAAGCACACCTCCAGCACCCTCGGCTGCGAGATGAAGTTCGGCATCTTTCTACCCGAAGCCGCGCTGCGCGGTGAGAAACGACCCGTCCTGTACTGGCTCTCGGGACTGACCTGCACGGAGCAGAACTTCATCACGAAGGCCGGCGCACAGGAGCATGCTGCCCGTCATGGATTCATCGTCGTCGCGCCCGACACCAGTCCGCGTGGCGAGGGGGTTGCCGACGATCCAGCCTACGACCTCGGACAGGGTGCCTCGTTCTATCTGAATGCGACCCAGCAGCCGTGGTCCCGTCACTACCAGATGCAGGACTACATCGCGCAGGAGCTGCCCGATCTGATCGAGCAGAACTTCGCGGCGAGCGACGCGCGAGGCATCTTCGGCCATTCCATGGGCGGGCACGGCGCGCTGGTCACTGCCTTGCGTCATCCCGGTCGCTACCGAAGCGTCTCGGCCTTTTCGCCGATCGTCGCGCCGTCTCAAGTGCCGTGGGGTGAAAAAGCCTTCCTTGCGTATCTGGGGAACGACCGGGAGGTATGGAAGCAATGGGATGCCGTTCATCTGATCAAGTCCGCCAAGGAGCAATTGCCGCTCTTGGTGGACCAGGGCGGAGCGGACGATTTCCTTGCGACCCAACTTCTACCCAGCCTGCTCAAGACGGCCGCGGACTCTGCGGGGCATTCGCTGAAGCTGCGGATTCAGCCCGGCTACGACCACAGCTATTACTTCATCGCGAGCTTCCTGAGCGATCACTTCGCACATCACGCTGCGTCGCTGGTGCGGTAGTTCACCTGCCAACCCTTCATCCATGTTGGCAAAACGGGCGTCCTGAAAGTCCTGCCCGTGGAGCCCTTCTTCAAAGGACCCCTATGAGCACACAAACTTCGCGCGTGGAGACCGATTTTCTCGGCTCCAAGCAGATTCCCTCCGACGCCTACTGGGGCGTTCACACGGCGCGGGCCGTCGAGAATTTCCCGATCACGGGCCAGAACGTCGCGCAAATGCCCGAGCTGATCCGCGCATTGGCTCACGTGAAGAAAGCGGCCGCCGCTGCGAATGCACAGCTGGGCATCATCAGTGCGTCGACGGCTGCTGCGATCGACAAGGCCTGCGACGACCTCATCGCGGGCAAGCTGCACGATCAGTTCGTCGTCGACGTCATCCAGGGCGGGGCCGGCACTTCGACGAACATGAACGCGAACGAGGTGATCGCCAACCGGGCGCTCGAGCACATCGGAGCCGCCCTTGGCTCCTACGAGGTCATACACCCCAACGATCACGTGAACGCTTCGCAGAGCACGAATGACGTGTACCCGACGGCACTTCGGCTTGCCGCGTGGAACGGCATCGAATCGCTGCTCGCCGCCATGGCCGATATGCGTCAAGCATTCGAAGCCAAGGCGGAGGAGCTTCGGCCGGTTCTGAAGATCGGCCGGACGCAGCTACAGGATGCCGTGCCCATGACGCTGGGTCAGGAGTTCTCGACCTTCGCCATCATGATCGGGGAGGACGAGGCGCGGTTGCGCGAAGCAAGGGAACTGATCGCCGAGGTCAATCTGGGAGCAACAGCGATCGGCACGAGCATCAATGCGCCAGCCGGCTACTGCGAGACCGTCATTCCCCTGCTCGCCGAGTTCAGCGGCGTTCCGGTCGTGCGCGCCGCGAATCTGGTCGAGGCGACACAGGACACGGGCGCGTTCGTGCAACTTTCCGGCGTGTTGAAACGGGTAGCGTGCAAGCTGTCGAAGGTCTCCAACGACCTGCGTTTGCTCTCGTCCGGCCCTCAAGCGGGCTTCGGCGACATTCTGTTGCCCGCGCGCCAGGCCGGCTCATCGATCATGCCCGGCAAGGTCAATCCGGTCATTCCAGAGGTGATGAACCAGGTGGCCTTCGAGGTGATTGGCAACGATCTGATGATCACGATGGCATCGGAGGCTGGACAGCTGCAGCTCAATGCGTTCGAGCCCATCATGGGTTGGGCTTTGTACAAGAGCACCACGCATCTTGCAAATGCCTGCAAAACCCTCCAGATCAACTGCGTCGAAGGCATCCAGGCCAACCACCAAGTGCTGTCCAAGCGGGTGACCGAATCGGTGACCTTGGTCACTGCGCTGAACCCGATCATTGGCTACGAGAACGCAGCCAGGATCGCCAAGACCGCGCTGACGACTGGCAAGACGATTGCCGAAACAGCCGAAGAGCTGGGCATCATGAGTTCGGAGGAAATGACCGCGCTGCTGGTCCCTGAAAATCTAACCCAGCCCATTCGTCTGGTTGCGCGCAGCTGACGCTCGAGGACTACCGCTTCGGGCCCGAAATGGCTATCGCCGTCACTCTCACTCCGCCTGGATGCCGGCCGCCTGGATAAGGCGCTTCCACTTGGTCAGTTCGCTCACCGTGAATGCCCCCAGTTCGTCGGGGGTGCTCCCAAACGCATCGAACCCGAGCTTGCCCGCGCGCTCGCGGAATTCAGCACTGTTGGCCGTGTCCACGAGGATCCGGTTCAACGTGGTGATGATCGGCTTTGGCGTGCCCGCAGGGGCAAAGACACCGTTCCAGGAGGTAATGTCGACACCCTTGAGATCAGGGGTGTCGGCAAGAGGCGGCAACTCTGGGAACAGCTTCGTTCGTTCCTGAGTCGTCACTGCAATGGCGCGCATCTTGCCGCCCTTGACGGTGGCGAGGCCCGCAGCAAGGTCCACGAACATCATCGACACCTGACCGCCTATGACATCGGAAATCGCCGGCGGCGTGCTCTTGTAAGGCACATGCAGCATCTCGATGTTCGCCATCCGCGCCAGGGTCGCACCCGCCACGATTCCGGTGCTGTTGCCGCTCGCATACGTCAGCTTGCCCGGATTGGCGCGACCATAAGCTAGAAGCTCATTCACGTTCTTGACCGGGAGCGCGTTGTTCACCACCAGCATGAACGGTAGATTGCCCATGCGGCTGACGGGCGCAAAGTCCTTCACCGGGTCGTATGGAAGGCCCTTCATGAGGCTCGGATTGGCCGAATGCGTTGTGTTCGTCGTCATGAAGAGCGTGTAGCCATCAGGAGGCGCCTTGGCCGCGGCCTCGGCCGCGATGATGCCGTTGGCCCCTGCCCTGTTGTCGACGATCACCGATCCCTTCAAGGCCTCCCCGAGGGCCCTCGCGACGAGCCTGGCAACGGCATCCGTCCCGCTTCCGGCGGCGAAGGGAACGATGATCTTGATGGGCTGCTTCGGGTAGCCCTCCACTTGCGCCAGTGCGCCGGGAGCAATCAGGCCCAAGCCGGCGCCGGCTGCTGCCGACAAGAAGCCTCTGCGGCTGAGGTGTGATGAAGTTGAGTTGTGTTCCATGCTTGTCTCTCTTGTCTCTCTTGTGAAATCTTGAAGGCGTGGCTGACGTCAGTGAGTCGAAGACCCGTCAGGACCGGAAGACCCGGTCCGGCGATTCCTCGTACGGCGGGCTGTAGATCACCAGCACTCGCACCGGTTCTTCGCTCACGACCGTGAAGCTGTGCATCTGGTCCGCGGGAAAGAAGCAGCAGTCGCCCGGGCCCAGCTCGCATGTCTGCCCTCCGACTTCGGCAAGCGCGCGGCCTTCGAGCATGTAGCAGACCTGCTCGATCCCGGGGTGGCCGTGCGGCAGTGCGCCCTTGCCTTTCTGGATGTGGCCCACCAGCACCTCCAGGTGCCTGGCGCCCACGGTCTTGGGCCCGATGAGCCGCTTGTTCAGCGTGCCGACGTGATTGGCCGGGTGGTAGCCCTCGATGTCCGACTCACGAACGAAGTAGCGGGCGGTGTCGGTGCGGGTGTTGGTCATGGTCGATACCTCGTCCGTCCGCTCAGTAGGACTTGGGCAGGCCAAGCGCCTTCTCGGCAATGAAGCACAGGATCAGTTGCGGACTGACGGGAGCCAGGCGCGGGATCCACGCTTCGCGCATGTAGCGTTCGACGTGGTATTCCTTCGCATAGCCCATGCCACCGTGCGTCAGGATCGCGTTCTCACACGCATGAAAACAGGCCTCCCCCGCGAGGTACTTCGCCGCGTTGGCATCTGCGGCGCAGTTTCGGCCCGCGTCGTACAAGGCCGCCGCCTTGAAAACCATCAGCTCCGCGGCTTCAAGCTCTATCCACGAACGCGCCAGCGGATGCTGGATGCCCTGGTTCTTCCCGATCGGCCTGTCGAACACCACGCGCTCGCCGGCGTAGGTCGCAGCCCTCGCCAACGCCGCCTTGCCCAACCCGACCGCCTCGGACGCAATCAGGATGCGTTCGGGATTCATGCCGTGCAGGATGTACTCGAACCCCTTTCCTTCCTCGCCGATACGGTCGGCGACCGGGATGCGCAGGCCGTCGATGAATACCTGGTTGGAGTCGATGCACTTCCGACCCATCTTCTCGATCTCGCGCACCTCGACGTGCGAGCGATCGAGGTCGGTGTAGAACAGCGACAGCCCTTGCGTTCCCGTCGCCTCTTCGACAGGCGTCGTTCGCGCCAGCAGCAGCACCTTGTTGGCCACCTGCGCGGTGGAGATCCAGACCTTCTGCCCCGAGACGACATAGTGATCCCCATGACGCGTGGCGCGGGTCTTCAGCTTGAGCGTGTTGAGGCCCGTGTTGGGCTCGGTCACGGCGAAGCAGGCCTTGTCTCTGCCCTGGATGAGCGGCGGGAGCCAGCGCTTCTTCTGTTCGTCGCTGCCGAAGACAACCACGGGATGAAGGCCGAAAATGTTCATGTGAACGGCCGACGCCCCGGACAAGCCGGCGCCTGTGGCCGAGATCGTCTTCATCATCAGCGCCGCTTCGGTGATGCCCAGCCCGGCACCGCCGTATTCCTCGGGCATCGCGATGCCGAGCCAGCCGGCATCGGCCAGGGCGCGGTGGAAGTCGTCTGGAAATCCGCCTTCGCGATCCTTGCGCAGCCAGTAGTCCGCATCGAACGGGGCGCACACGCTTTGCACCGCGTCCCTGATCTGCTCCTGCTCCGGGGTGAGATCGAAATTCATGCCTTGGATCCGTCTTTCTTGAAGTTCATGACAATCCGCCCAGGGCCCCGGTGGCCTGAAGTGCGGCGATGTCGGATGGCGCATAACCCAACTCTTGCAGGACCTGCACCGAGTGTTCGCCGAGACGCGGAGCCGGCGTGGGCTCCGTGCACGAGGTCCGCGACCATGCCGTGGGGTTGCCAGGCGTGCGCATCGGACCTTCCGTCGGATGCTCCACATGCTTGATGAAATCGACCGCATTCAAATGAGGGTCGTCCAGCAAGTCCTGCGGTGAATTCATCCGCATGTTCGGAATGTCCGCAGCGCCCAGCAACGCCTCCCACTCGACGGTGGTGCGCGTGCGCATCAATTCGGCAACCTGGGCGTAGACCGCGTCGATGTGGGCGGCTCGGTTGGTGTGACTGGAGAAGCGGTCGTCTGCCTCGAAGCGAGCGCTCTCGCCAATCGCCGCGAAGAACGCCTTCCAGTGCTTGTCGTTGTAGATCAGCACGCACAGGTGACCGTCCTTGGTCTGATAAGGGCGGCGGTGCGCTGTGAGGAGCCGCGCGTACCCCGGGTCTCCATTGGGTGGTTCGAAGCTCAGTCCGGCCATGTGGTCGCCCAGGACGAACTGGACCATCGCCTCGAACATCGGGACCACGACAGCCTGGCCGACGCCGGATTTCTCGCGCTCGTAGAGCGCAGCGGTCACGGCGTAGACCGCATGCAGGCCTGTGACACGGTCTGCAAGCGTGATCGGCGCATAGCATGGTGCGTCAGCGCCGTACTGGCTCATCAACCAAGGCAATCCTGCGGCGCCCTGGATCAGATCGTCGTAGGCTGGCTTCGCCGCATAAGGCCCGTCCTGGCCGAAGCCGCAGCACGACACGTGGATCAGGCGTGAGTTACGTGCGCACAGCGATTCGTAGTCCAGGCCGAGGCGGGCCATCGCCTGTGGCCGCACATTGGAGATCAGGACGTCGCAGCTTTCAGCCAGCTTCAGCGCCGCGTCCCGCGCGGCAGCTTGCTTGAGGTCCAGCACCACGCTGCGCTTGCCCGTGTTGGCATGCAGATAGATGTGCCCCATGCCCGGATGCTTCATCGGCCCGACATGCCGCATGTTGTCGCCTTCCGGCGCTTCGAGCTTGATCACGTCGGCCCCCAGCGCCGAAAGGATCTGTTTCGCCAACGGGCCCATGACGACCGATTTGAGAACGGAAACCTTGACGCCGGCCAGGGGACCGCCTCGTTGGGCCGTCATGACTTTGCGCATGTCTCTCTCCTTTGGTTCCTGCGTGGCTGGGGCGTCTTTCTTGACGCCATCCATTCAGTCTAGGAAACCCCTCCATTCGCGTCCAATTCCGAATTCGGCTTGGACGATCCAATTTGGCAATCGGAGGGAAGCGACGTCGATCTCAGACCCGAAGCAAGGTGCTTGCGCACCTGATGAAGCTCTCGAGCGCGGTGGAGGTGTGGCCAGGATTCCAGGCCAGCAATGCAGGCGACAGCGCGCCCTTGTCCTTGATGGGAATGAAGCGGACACCCTTGACGCCAGACTGCACCAGGCTCTCCGGAACGAGCGAGACGCCCAAGCCGTTGGCGACCATGGCGACGATGGTCAACCAGTGCCTGACGGCATGAGCGGTCCGTGGGTGGATGCCGGCGCGACTGAAGATGGCAATGACGTTGTCGTAGTTGGCCGGCGCCACATCGCGGGCAAACATCACGAACCGCTCATGCGCCATCTCCGACAACTTCAGCGACTTCGCGTTCGCCAGCGGATGTTCCGCAGGCAGGCACACCACGAACCGATCTGATCTCAATGGCATCGCCTGTAGCTGTGGCGGCACGGTCGCGGCATTGATGAACCCCGCCTGCAACTCGCCATGAAGCAGGGCCTCGACTTGCTCGGAAGTTCCGACCTCGCGCAGGGTGACTTCGATGCCCGGCATGGCGGCCGCGAACGCCGCAATGATCTTTGGCGTTTCACGGTAGACGAGAGACCCGGTCACGCCAACGTCCAGGCGTCCCCGCAAGCCGCTGTCGACGGCCTTGGCTGTCTCCTGGGCGCGGTTGACGCGCTCGAGGATGACCTGGACATCCGTCAGGAAGGCGGCGCCTGCCGGCGTGAGCCGCACCTGCTTGCTGTCTCGAACGAATAGCCGAATGCCGAGTTCTTCCTCGAGCCCTTTGATGGCCGAACTCAGCGGCGGCTGAGTGATGGCCAACCGCTCGGCCGCGCGCCCGAAATGCAGTTCCTCTGCCAGGACGGCGAAATAGCGCAGGGAGTGAAGCTTCATACTGGCATTGGGGGGCAGCCCGCGCCTCGACGGCTGGGCGGAGCGAATTGCTTTGTTCGGCTGGACGCCGTTCAGGCCGACTGTATTGCACGAGCTTCGCGCAAGGCAAATCCCGTCGCTGTCAAGGTCGGTCCTTGCCGGCCGCGGCGGCCATCTCGGCGTTCTCGCGTGCGATCTTGCGAGCGGCTTCGAGGTCGCGCCCGAGGAAGAAGCCGAGCACGGTCCGTATCGCCGCGATGGTGGCCAGGCGCCCGAGTTCGTCCCAGCTCGGCGAGACCACCGTCGACACCAGGTCCGCGGCCAGCAGGAACTCCAGGCCCACCATCGTCCAGCGTGACAGGCCCTGCCATACGTCCAGCGCGACCTCGTTCGCCGGCCGACGCGCGAGCGCGCCGGCGACCAGCCGTGTGATCGCCATCAACGCACCCAGCGCAAGAAGCACCAGCGTCGCGGCTTCGAGCATTCGCGAGAGCATGTGCGCGGAAGCGTGCAGCAGTTCTTCCATGGGGCGATCCGGGATCCTCCAAGAATGGAGCCGTCCACGGCGATTGCCCATTGGGCTAAGGTGCAGCACCCATTGCCCCTTGGGGCAGTCGGAAGCCGAGGTCGCAGCGCCAGTCGGACCGTAGTTCAGGTCTTGGTGGCAGTCGCTTGTGGGGAGCTCGAAAGGAAGGCAAGCGCCTTGGGCACGAAGTCGGCATGGAACTGGAACACCGCGCCATGTCCGGAATCGGGATAAATGATGAGTTCGCTGTTCGGAAGGCGCCGCGCCAGATCGCTCGTGTTCTTGCTAGGAACCATGCGATCACTGTCGCCGTTCGCGACGAGGACCGGGTGGTGAACCCTTGACAGATCCGCGGGCTTCTTCGTGCCCCATCGGCGCAGCGCCTTCAACTGGGCCTGCAGCGCGGCCACAGTGATTGCCCTGTCGCGGTTTTCGGAGCGTTCCTTCAAGCGCTGAAGAAACTCCTTGCCCGCACGGATTCCGGCGGGCGTCCTGGTGAAGAACAGGAACTGCTTCGGATCCTGGAGGGTGAGCCAGCCTCGGATCATGTCGAGGTACGTCACGCGGGCCACCTTGCTGATGCCTTCGCCGCCAGCGGGGCCTGTCCCCGTGATGATCATCTTGCGCACGAGTTGCGGCTCCATAAGCACGATCTCCTGAGCAATCATCCCGCCCATCGAAAACCCGAAGAGGTCGACTTGATCGAGACCCATGGCCTTGATGAAGGTGATGGCGTCCTTGGCCATATCCTCCATCGATGTCGCAGGG
>JACXTT010009279.1_pt1 | contig 13457 bp, 13 predicted proteins | sample 9270951 | NCBI WGS metagenome assembly JACXTT01 (sample SAMN15532306, study PRJNA645909) | rock metagenome | isolation source: weathered quartz diorite | place: Puerto Rico | collected 2017-06-21
TCCTCGGGGTCCATCTGCTGATCGCCGCCTCGCGGACCTTTGGCTATCGCACGCACGTGAGCAGCCTCGCAGGTTATCTCGACGCGCTCGCCTACGACGCCGGCGCCAATGCGCTGTCCGCCGAGTGGCTGTTCCGGGGCGCGCTGTTCTCCCTGCTCTGGCGTCGCTGGACCTTCTGGCCCGCCGCGCTGCTCGCGACCGCGCTCGGCGTTCTCCGCTACCTGCTCGATCCCGCGCTGCCGCACGCGCCCGAGGCCCGGGCCGGCGCGGTGTTCTACCTGGGCGTGGTCGGGCTCGCCGCCTGCGCGCTGCGCGCGTGGAGCGGCAGCCTGCTCCCGGGCTATGTGGCCACACTCGCGTTCTTCGCCGCCTATCGGACGCTCACGCCGTGATCGCGCTGCCGCTCATCCTCCTCGCCGCGGTGGCGGTGACGATGTCTCTCACCGATCAGGGGCCGGCCTCGGTGCTGCGGCACCTCTACCTCGTTCCCACGCTGTGGGCGGGCCTGACCCGGGGCGCCATCGGCGGCGGATTGATCGGGGCGCTGGCCGGGCTGATCCATGCGCCGCTGGCGCTGCCCGCGGTAGAGCGGGAGGGCCTCACCTCCCAGACGCTCGATGGCCTGCTCTCGCTCGCGCTGCCCGTGCTCGCGGGCCTCCTCGTCGGCCGCCTCGTGGACGGCTCGCGAGCTCGGGCCGCGCGGCTCGGCGCCGTCCTGGCGATCCAGCGTCGCCTCGCCGAGCCGGGAGTTCTCGAGGACAAGCTGGCCGGGGTCGCCGAAGCGTTGCGCGCCACGTTGCGGGCCCGCCGCCTGGCCCTGCTCGTGGGTGGAGATGTCCGGACCGCCCTGCTGGCGTCGGTGCCGGTCGGCACGCTGGTGGATCCAGACTCCGCGGCGGCGTGGACGCTCGGGACCGGCCAGCCGGTGGCGAGCCCGGATCTGCGCGCGGACCCGCGGCTGCGGACGGATGAGCTCTCACGCGCGACCCGCGCGGCGGCTGAGGAGCTGGCCTTGCACGTCGGGCTCGCCGTGGAGAACGCGCGGCTCACGGTCCGTCAGCTCTACTTTGCGGAGGAGCTCGCGGAGAAGGTGGCGGCGGCCACCGCCCGGCTGCGGGAGCTGGATCAGGCCAAGACCGAGTTCCTCTCGGTGGTCTCCCACGAGCTGCGCACGCCGCTGACCGCGCTGCAGGGGTTCAGCGAGCTGCTGCTCCGGTCCGCGCTACCGCCGGAGCGGGCCCATCGCTGCCTCGTGTACCTCCACACCGAGGCGTGCACGCTCGGGCGCATCGTGGGCGAGCTGCTGGACCTCTCGCGCATCGAGGCGGGCCGCCCGCTCGAGCTGCGGCCGGAACCGGTCGATCTCGACGCGCTGATGGAGCGCAATGCCGAGCTCTTCGCCGCCGAGCATGGCGACCACCGCTTCCGGTGGACGCCGACCCCGCCCGGGTCGGCTCTCCGTGCCGATCCTGACGCGCTCGACCGCATGCTGAAGAACCTACTGTCCAACGCGGTCAAGTACTCGCCACGAGGCGGGCAGGTGTGCATCTCGGCCAGCCCAGCTCCCGATCAGCCCGGCATGATAGAGGTGGCCGTTGAGGACGACGGCGTCGGGATCCCGGCGGAGCAGCTTCCACGGATCTTCGACAAGTACGTCCGCGTGCCCCATCCCGAGACTGCCGCGGCCCGAGGCCTTGGGCTCGGGCTGAGCCTCGTCAAGGCGCTCGCCGAGGCCCACGGCGGTAGCGTCGAGGTCGAGAGCCTCCCCGGGAAGGGGTCCAGATTCCGCCTGCTTCTGCCTGGCTCCGATCGCCACTTTTGACCTATTTTCCGTATAGTTGTGCTTGACACCCCCCTTCGCGGGCGTGTATCCTGCCTCTTCGGGCATGGCGCGACGGGACGAGCTGGCCGGTCGGATGGCGGAGGCCGTGGTGAAGCGGCTGGTCGGGCGTAAGCTCGCCGACGTCCGAGACGAATCCCGAGCCCGGGAGGTGGTGCGGCGCATCCTGGTGGAGAACTTCCAGGCGGAGGAGAAGATCGACGCCGACGCCCGTACGCTCCTGATGGACAACGCGAAGCTGATCCGCGACTCCGCCTCCGACTACAAGCGGCTCTTCGCGCTCGTGAAGGCCAAGCTGGCCAAGGAGCGGGGGTTCACGCTGTGACGCGCATGAGCCGCGAGCGCATGTTCGCGCTGGCCGACCGCATCGTGGCAGACCTGACCGCCACCGAGAGCGTGATGGTCAAGGGCCTCGACGACAAGGCGCACGGCCAGCTCCGCACCGAGGTCTTCCGCGTCCTGGAGGACGAGTCGAAGCTGGAGGAGTCCATCGACCAGGAGGTGCGCCGGACGCTCGGCACCTATTCGCGGCCGGTGCCCGAGGGGAGCGCGGAGTGGGAGCTGATGTACCAGAAGACCCGGGACGAGGTCTACAAGCGGAGGTTCCGGCTGTGAAGCGGCTGGTCGTCGGCATCAGCGGTGCCTCCGGCGCGATCTACGGCATCCGGTTCCTCGAGCTGCTGCGCGGGCTCCCCGAAGTGGAATCCCACCTGGTGATCTCCGACGCGGGCCGCCGGACCATCGTCGAGGAGACCGACCACTCGGTCGCGGCGGTCGAGGCGCTCGCCACCCGGCGCTACCGCAACCGCGACATCGGCGCCGCGCTCGCATCCGGGTCCTTCAAGACCGACGGCATGGTCATCGTGCCGTGCAGCATCAAGACCGCCGGGGCGGTCGCCCACTGCATCGCCGACACCTTGATTGCCCGTGCGGCCGACGTGACACTCAAGGAAGGCCGGCCACTCATTCTCGTCGTCCGCGAGAGCCCACTCCATCTGGGCCATCTTCGCGTGCTGACCGCCCTGGCGGAGATGGGGGCGGTGCTGCTGCCGCCGATGCCCGCCTTCTACAACCGCCCGAAGCAGATCGACGACCTCGTGACCCACACGCTGGCCCGTGTGCTCGACCGCCTCGGCCTGCCGCACACATTGACGTCGGAGTGGCAGGGCACGCCCCCGCGCGTACCCCCGGCGCCGCGCGATTGACCGGCGGGAGCGCGCGACCCCTGCCCATGAACGCCACTCTGGACCTGTCGATCGTCGTGCCGGTCTACAACGAGGAGGAGAATCTCCCGCTGCTGTGGTCGGAGATCCGCGAGGTGCTGGACCCGACCGGTCTCCGCTACGAGGTGATCTTCGTGGACGACGGGAGCAAGGACCGGAGCGCCGAGATCGTCCGCGAGTTTCGCGCGGGCGACGCGCGCGCGCGGCTGGTGCGTCTGAAGGTCAACGCGGGAGAGACCGCGGCGACCGACGCCGGCTTCAAGTCGGTGCGCGGACGGTACGTCGCGGTTATGGACGCCGACCTTCAGAACGATCCGCACGACATCCCGGCCATGCTCGAGCAGCTCGACCAGTGGGACGCGGTGACGGGCTGGCGTGTGAACCGGGCCGCCGGGGATTCGTGGGTCCGGCGCATCTCCTCGCGCATCGCCAACCGCGTGCGCAACCGGCTCAGCGAGGAGACGGTGCAAGACAGTGGCTGCACGTTCCGTGCGTTCCGCCGGGAGTGCCTGCGCGACCTGGTCCTCTACAAGGGCTTCCACCGGTTCCTGCCGACGCTGCTCAAGATGCGAGGCTTCCGCGTCCTCGAGGTGCCGGTCAATCACCGACCGCGGCGCTTCGGCCAGTCCAAGTACGGCATCGGTAACCGCGCGGTTCGCGCATTCGTCGATCTGCTGGTCGTCCGCTGGATGAAGGAGCGGCTGCTGCACTATGAGATCGCCGAGGACGTGGGCGGCGAGGCCCCGGACTCTCGATGAAGGTGCTGCTCGTCGGGCTCGGTCGCTGGGGCGAGAAGCACCTGCGGGTGCTTGGCGAGCTGGGGGTGGAGCTGTGGGTGGCCGACGTCTCGGCGGAGCGGCGCGCCTTCGCGGTCAAGGCCGGCGTGGCCGCCGCCCGCGCGGTGGAGGACTTCCGGCGGGCGCTCCCGCACGTGGAGGCGGTGGACATCGTCACGCCCGCCGACAACCACCTGGCCCTCGCGGGGGAATGCCTGCGCGGCGGCCGCGACTGCTTCATCGAGAAGCCCCTGACCTTGACGGTGGACGAAGGCCAACGGCTCGCCGCGGTCGTCGAGGAGACCGGCCGCATCCTCCAGGTGGGACACATCTTTCGCTTCCATCCCGTGACCACCGCGCTGCGCGAGCGGCTGGCCGGCGGCACGCTGGGGCGCGTGCGCTATTGCACGGGCCGGTTCGCCGGCTTCAAGCGGCCGCGGACGGACGTGGGTGTGACGCAGACGGACGCCATCCACTACTTCGACCTCTTCGCCTACCTGCTCGGGCGCGAGGCGACCGCGGTGACCGCCACCCTGCGTGACCATCTCGGCCGTGGCATGGACGACTGCTCGTTCACTGCGGTGGACTACGGGGACGTGCCCGCCTTCGTGGAGGCCGGCTACTTCGCTCCCGGCACGTACCGTGACTGCGTGATCGTCGGCGAGCGGGGGACGATCGCCGCCGACTTCGGCAGCTCGGAGGTGCGCGTGCTCGCCAATCGCCACGTGGAGAGCCCGTCGGGCTGGCAGGCGCCCGAGGGCGCCGTCGAGAGCTCCAAGGCCTCGGGCCCGGAGCCCTTGCGTCGCGAGCTCGAGCTGTTCCTCGACGCGGTCACGCGGCGCGGCCGTCCCGCGGTCGACGTGCAGGCGGGGCTCGCCGCGATGCGCACGGTGGCAGCGGCGCAGCGCTCCTCCGCGCTGGGACGAAAGGTCGCCTTGACTGAGCTGGGGTGATCATCGCTGGTGCCGAAGGGGGGATTCGCTCGGGCCGCCCTTCGGCACATCTGGCCATGCGTCGGATTCCTGTTGATTCTTCCTGGCGGGTCGAGCATTTGCCGGGGACGGTTGTTGGCACTGAGTGACACGGAATGAGCCAGTTTGAGACCCGTTGTACTCCCAATTTACTCCCGTCCGAGAGCCTGGGAACCTAGCTCCGGATTTTCAGCCCAGCGCCAGGCGGATCTGTCTGGTAGGAGAACCTGCGAAGAAGGGCCTACGTATATAGTGCCGGGGATATCCCTGGGATAGGAGTGATACCCCGTCCGAGCTTCGCCTGCGACCCGGCGTCGAACACACTCTCAACCTTGAGTGTTTCCACCGGAAGGTCTGTCGGTAGCGGCCCCGTGGGTTTTCAGACCTCCCTGCAGAGCCGTCCTAGGTAACTTGATCCGTTGCTATTCGTTATGATTCGCACTCTTTGACGGATTGGCACGACTCGCTACTTCCCGATCGGGGCGGACGGATCCGAATGATTCGGTCCGAGTAGAGTTCGAGTCAAGGAAGGCTGCGGAATCAATTCTGGGCTGGTTCCGATTTGGGTCCGCGTGCGCCAATTCTTAGCCTGGCGTCTGACTGACACACTGCCCTGCCTAGTTGATCTCGCCTGGCCGATCACATCCTCCGGACGAAGGCAACCGCGGGACCGTGAGACCGAAATTTGCCCTTGGTGAAGGTCGGCGAAGTGCAGTCCTGTACTGCGGCCAGGCCGACCATCGCACGGACGGCGAGGAATACACACAGCAGGAGACAGGCCTGCGCGCATCGCATGATCCCCCGTGCATCCTATTACGGGGGGTGAGGACGGTCCAGGCAAAGTGATCCCGATGATAGGGGACCTGGAAAGGCTTCTCGATGAACTCGAGATTGAGTTCGGTGACGCCACTCACGCACCCGACCCCTGACGCCGGGAACGCAGTCCGATTCCCACTTTTCCACTCCGACCCCGTTTCCGTCCGACGGGACCACCGGAACCACAGATGGTCGGTCAGACGACGTCCACCGCGAAGCGGAGCCGAGTCGATTTCGGTGATTACAGGCTAAGCACGAATGAGCGCGCGATTTCCTCTCGGAGGTGGTGGGCTCAGCGAACGCGCCATGAGCTCGCCCCTGCCTGAGAAAGGATAGAAATTGATCCGATGGCCCCTGTAATCCATTGGCCAGAGCGTCAATGCGTGCGAGACGTTGAGGGCGCGGCCCGGCGTCTGGATGGCTGCGTGATTGGGAGGACTCGGTACATATACTCCGCGAGTGCGTCGCAGAACCCCTCGGCATAGGGCGGCATTGGGCGCCGCCCGTCCCATTGAATGACAAATCGTTCTTGAAGCGGCTTGCCCCGGTAGGTGACGCGGACGATTCGCAGCGTGTACCGATCCGTTCGCAATAGCGACGGAATGATCGCGACCCCATGCCTGGCTTCAGCAAGTGCGAGCAGGGTGTGCGGCGCGCGGCTCTCGAGCAGAATATTGGGCTCGACGTCTGCGAGACGACACGCTGCATTGAACAACCGCCGAATGGAGTAACCCGAGTCCAGCACCAGCAACGGGTACGATGCGAGGCGGGCGATGTCAATCGTGCCGATACCGCCAAGCTCGAGCGATGGGGCGCACGCGGCCAAGAGTTCATCCGGTGGTAAGACGCGACTCTGGAACCGTCGGTCGCCTTGATCGTGCCTGATACCGATATGGGCGTCGCCACGTTCCAGTAAGGCCGTCTGCTCGCGACCAAGCGCCTCAAGCAGTTTCACGCGCACATTGGGGAAGCGCGCGGCATATCGAGGCAGGAATGCCGAGAGAACACTCTCGATCGTGTGGGGTGGGGCGGCAAGCTTGAGGATCCCGGTGTCTCCACGCTGGAGCAGTGCCACCCGCTCGGCGAGTGAGTCGAAGTGGCCCAGGACGCTGCGACAATCCGCGAGGAACTGTTCGCCTGCTGCAGTCAAGGCAAGGCCGCGTCCCACGCGGTCAAAAAGTCGGAGCCCCAGTGCTTGCTGAAGCGAGCTAAGTTGCCGTGAGAGGGCAGGCTGCGTAATGCGGAGGCGCAGCGCGGCTTTCGACACCGTCCCTAGCTCGGCGACCGTGGCGAATGTTCGGAGGCGGCGGAGGTCCACGGCATCAAACATATGTCCCGCCGGCATGCAATGCCAGAACAATAATGCATTAGACGAGCTGTGATCCGTGGGGGCATATTCGCGCACAAGCGTCGGTCGATAGTTGGGACGGAGGACGGGGGAGGGGAACATGAAGGAACGGCTGAGCGAGACGGGGACCTCGCGGCGCGCGCTCCTCACCGCACTGGGAGCGCTTGGCCTCCGAGAACTCCTGGGGTCGGCGCTGGGCAGGCCACGGCCGGCCTCGGCCGAGGGCAAGTTGGCCGATCTTGGGCCTGAGGAGACCGTCGACGCGACCATGAAGCGGCTCTTCCCCGGCCGAGCTATCAAGGACGGCGGCGACTCCATCAAGATCGATCTGCCGCTGATCGCCGAGAACGGCGCGGTGGTCCCCATCGCGGTGGACATCAACGCGCCCATGACGCCGCTGCACTACGTCAAGGCCATCTACGTCATCTCCGACAGGAACCGGCGCCCCTTGAACGTGACATTCAACCTCACCCCGGCCATGGGGCGCGCCTACGTGGGCACAAACCTCCGCCTCGGCGAGACCACCGACGTGCGCGCTGTCGTCGAGATGAGCGACGGTGGCCTGCTGCAGGCCAGGCGCGAGGTCAAGGTCACGGTCGGCGGCTGCGGCGGCTAGGAGGAGACGGGCCATGGCGGAGATCGGACGGGTCAGGATCCGGATCCCCTCGAGCATCAAGGCAGGCGACGTCGTGAAGGTCCGCGTACTGGTGATCCATCCCATGGAGATTGTCCAGCGCACCGACGGCAGGGTCGTGGACAAGAACTATCACTTTATCCACCGCGCGCTCGTGACCTACCTGGACCAGGAGATCGCCCGCTTCGAGACGACGCAATCGATCAGCGAGAACCCGTTCTTCACGTTCGCATTCAAGGCCACCGGGCCCGGCCTGCTGCGCGTGACCTTTCTCGACACCCACGGCGGCAAGTACGAGGGCACGACGGACGTCAAGTTCTCCTGAGCGAGACGGTATGCGCGACGTGCCTCGCTCCGTGCTCGTCCCGATTGGGTGGGTTTTGATGGCGGTCTTCGCCGTCGGCTGCGCAGAGCGCGACGGCACGATATCGGATGGGCGCCGGCTGCCGACTCCGCGGGCTTCGCGCGCGATCCAGGAGGCCCGGGGCGAGCTCAAGCTGTCACCCGATGGCGTGGCGCAGGCGGTCCGCTATCGTGGCTGGACCACTGAGGATTTCGGCCGATTTCGCACGTACGCCTACGCTGACGCGCGGCCCGACGTGCCGAGGGCCACCGTGCCGATGCCCGCAATCACGGGCGATCCGAAACGAGGCCGGAGCCTGTTTCTCGCGCGGACCCTCGGCCCCTGCACGGGGTGCCACCTGGTCCAGGGCGAGGACGTCTGGCCCGCTGGCAATGTCGGGCCAGACCTCTCCACCTACGGCGATCGCAGGCTGCCGGCCGAGTACACGTTCAACTTGATCTACGACCCGCGGTACATGTTTCCGCACACCGTGATGCCCCCGTGGGGCGCCGCCCGCGTCGTGACACCCGAGGAGATCGTCCATCTCGTAGCATTCCTCGCGACGCAGCGAAGCCCACTCCCCCCGGAGAGGAACGCGGAGCGTGATCCGAAGACGCGCGCGAAGCCTGGCGGATTTGGGGACAATCTCGATCCGACGAACAACCCTGCGGTGCTCCGCGCCGAAGGGGCCGACGCGCTCTGGTCGATGAAGGGGCCGGCCGGCAAGGCGTGCGCCGACTGCCATGCGGGCGGCGCGCTCCAGGCGATGAAAGGGGTGGCGACCCGCTACCCGCAATATGTCGCCAAGTACAGTCGCGTGATGAGCATCGAGGACTACCTGGCCGTGCACGCGCCCGAGACCACGGGCACGTCGCTCCTCGAGGAAAGCGCTGAGAACCTTGATCTGGCGATGCGTATCAAGATGGCCTCCAACGCCATGCCCGTGACTCTTGACCTTCAAAAGGCCGAGAACCAGGCCGCACGCGAGCGAGGCCGGGCGAGCTTCTACCGGAGGGTGGGCCAGCGTAACCACGCCTGCGCCGACTGCCACACCGTGGACAATGGGCGCGGCGCCGACAAGTTCTTGGGCGGCCGGCTGCTCGCCAATGTGGAGCGGGGTCTCACGCGGCACTTTCCGACGTGGCGCACCAGCCTGAGCGAGATCTGGGATATGCGCAAGCGGATGCAGTGGTGCATGACGCCGCTCGGGACGAACATGCTCGCGGCCGACGCCGTGGAGTACGCTGAGCTCGAGCTCTACCTCGCCTCATTCGATCAGGGGAAACAGATGAGCGTGCCGGGGATCCGTCACTGAACGGCGGCGTGGCTCGTGCAGGCGCCCCCTGAGCGCCCATCATCCGGGCCAGACTCGATGAACGTGACCCGACGCGACTTTCTCACGCCGGTCGCCATCGCGGGCGGCCTGCACGCGTCGAGTAGCGCCGCCCTGGCGCGCGCGCTCGAGCCGGAGCACTTGCTGGACTTCGCGGCGCTTGGCAACGTCACGCTTCTGCACGTGACGGATGCCCAAGCCACGTTGCTCCCTGTCTACTACCGGGAGCCCGACACTCGAATCGGAACCGGCGACGAAGCGGGCAAACCCCCGTTTGTCAGCGCTGAAGCTTTCCTCAAGATGTACGGGATCGCGCGCGGATCCGCCGAGGCCTACGCGCTCACTCATCTGGACTTCCCCATGCTGGCGGCCCGGTACGGGCGCTTGGGCGGCTACGCGCATCTGGCGACGCTGGTGAAGCGGGTGCGCGAGGAGCGCGCGGGCAAGACGCTCCTGCTCGACGGGGGCGATACCCTGCAGGGCTCGGCGACCGCGCTGTGGACACGCGGCGAGGATATGGTGCGGGCGATGAACCTTCTCGGCGTGGAGGTGCTCACGCCGCACTGGGAGTTCACGCATGGGATCGAGCGGGTCAAGGAGCTCTTTGGCGACCGACAGACCCGCGGGCGGTTCGCGGGCGACTTCGTCTGCCACAATGTGAAGGAGCGCAACTGGGACGAGCCCGTGTTCCGTCCCTATACGATCAAGGAGGTCGGCGGTGTCCGGGTCGGGGTTATCGGCCAGGCCTTCCCCTACGTCCCGGTGTCCCATCCCCAACGCTTTGTACCGGATCTCTCCTTCGGCATCCAGGAGGACCATGCACAAGCGCTCGTGCACGAGCTCCGCGAGGCAAAGAGGGTGGACCTCGTGGTGCTGCTGAGCCATAACGGGCTCTCCACCGACGTGAAGATGGCGGGCCGCGTGCGGGGTCTTGACGTGGTCCTGGGCGGCCACACCCACGACGGCCTCCCCGAGCCGATCATCGCGGGGCGCACCCTGGTCATCAACTCGGGCGCCCACGGGAAGTTCTTGAGCCGCCTCGACCTAGACGTCCGGGAGGGGCAAGTGAAGGCGTATCGCTACAAGCTCGTGCCCGTGCTCTCCCAGTACGTGCCCGCGGATGGGGCGATGGCGCGGCTCATCCGGGAGATCCGCGCACCCCACGAGTCGAAGCTCGTCGAGCGGCTGGCGGTGTCGGAGAGTCTGCTCTACCGGCGCGACACATTCAACGGGAGCTTCGACGAGATCATCCTGGACGCGCTCCTCACCCGGTTCGACGCCGAGGTCGCGTTCTCGCCGGGGTTCCGCTGGGGTGTGACCATCGTCCCCGGTCAAGCTGTCACCCTCGAAGACGTGTACGCACATACCGGGCTCAGCTACCCGAACTGCCTGGTCCGCGAGCTCCGTGGGGCAGAGATCCACCAGATCATGGAGGATGTCGCCGACAACCTGTTCCACCCAGACCCGTACTACCGTCAGGGAGGAGACATGATGCGCGTGGGCGACCTCACGTACGCCATCGATCCGCGCCAGCCGCGGGGCCGACGGATCAGCGGAATCATAGTGGGCGGTAAGCCGCTCCGGCCCGACCGGCGCTACAAGACTGCGAGCTGCGCGAGCCCGGGGGCCGACGTGCCGGGGCCGCCGGCCTTCGACGTGGTGGCGAGCCATCTCCGCGCTCTCAAGCGGGTGAAGCTCGATCTGCGACCCCGCGTGAAGCTGGTGTCGTCGTGAGGCCGGCCCGTCCATTGAGCTGGCTCCTGGTTGTCTCGATGCTGGTCGCGCCCGGGGCGGCGGGGGCGCAGGACGTTGCTCTGCTCAAGAAGCTTGTCGTCAACCTACCCTTCGAGGAGGTCGAGCTGATCGTGATGTCGGAGGCCCAGCGTCAGAACCTCAACCTCGTGAACGTCCTCGACATCGCGAAGGGCATGGAGAACCGCGGACAGCCCTTCCGACCATATCGGATCTACCAGTTCTGTAACCTCGAGCTGGGGATCCGTATCTTCGCCGATGCGCCGGACTACGGTGCCTTCCAGCTCTGCGGCATCCTCATCTACGAGCTGCAAGCCGGGCAGACCGCGCTCGTCTCGGCGCGTCAGACCTGGACACTCCGGAACTTGCCGGACCATCAGCCGGGCCCGACAGCCCTAGCGGCGGCGCGGGAGGTCGAGCGGGCGGTCGACGAGATCTTTAACGCCGTCGTCGAGGAAAACAAGGCGGGGACCAGGTAACCACGAAGATTTGGGTCCAGTATGGCGGGCCTCGGGAAGCAGTGGCATCCGATACTCTGCGGAACAGTTGCCCGGCCTAGGAGATCTTCTGTCCATCCTGACCCTACTTACCCACAGACTGTGGCCGATGTGACCGAAGACTCTCGAGCTATGGCACCTGGATCAGGTACGGACAATGTCCGCCTCGAAGCTGAGCCGAGTCGATTTCGGTGATAGCGGGCCCCCGCAAACTAGAGAAGACAAGGACTTCAGAGATGCTGATCGGACCCATTGCTGCTCGTGGCGACAACTCTCAGACGGGTCTGCGCTTCGGCTGAACCTCTTGGTGGCATCCCCCTGGGGTTGCCACCGACTTGACCGCCTCCCACTGCTCATCCATATTCTTTGGCCACTGCCATGCCGTCACCACCAACGACCCGGTACGCGAAGAGTGGTCGCGCTCACATCGCCTACCAGGTGCTGGGCGCGGGGCCTCCCGACCTGGTACTTGTCCATGGGTGGATCTCCCATCTCGAGCTCCTCTGGGAGCAGCCTGCGGCTGCGCAATCCCTCCGCCGGCTGGCCTCCTTCAGCCGACTCATTCTCTTCGACAAGCGTGGGACTGGACTATCGGACCCCGTACCCGTCGACCAACTGCCGACGCTCGAACAGCGAATGGACGACGTGCGTGCCGTGATGGACGCTGCCGGCTCCGAGCGGGCGGCCCTGATGGGGACCTCCGAGGGCGGCCCGATGAATCTCCTGTTCGCTGCCACCTACCCCGAGCGAACAGCGGCGCTCGTTCTCGTCGCTAGCTATGCGCGCATATCGGCAGCGTCTGACTATCCCTGGGGCACGCCGCCCGAGGTAAGCGACAGGTTGCTCGATCGTATCGACAAGGAGTGGGGGACGGGCGTGGCGCTGGGAGCCCTGACGCCAAGCCATAGGGACGATCCGCAGATGCTGGAATGGTGGGCACGATATCAGCGCCAAGCGGCAAGCCCCGGCGCCGCGGTTGCTCTGCTGCGGATGTCCTACGACAGCGACGTTCGCTCTGCTCTGTCCGCGATCAGGACCCCGACCCTCATCTTGCACCGAGTTAACGACCGCATGATGCCGGTCGCCCACAGCCGCTACCTGGCCCAGCACATACAGGGCGCGAAGTTCGTGGAGTTGCCCGGAGAGGATCATCTATTCTTCGTCGGTGATGCGGATGCCATGCTCGGCGAGATCCAGGAGTTCTTGACGGGAACGCGTGAGCCTGGGGAGCCGGAGCGCATTCTCGCGACCGTGCTCTTCGCCGACATCGTCGCCTCCACCGAGCGCGCCGCCCAGCTTGGCGACTACCGCTGGCACGAGTTACTCGAGGGTTACTACGAGCTAGCGCGGCGAGAGCTGACCCGCTTTCGGGGGCGCGAGATCGACACGGCGGGCGACGGCTTCTTCGCCGCCTTCGACGGCCCGGCCCGAGCCGTTCGCTGTGCCGAGGCCATCACGGCGCGCGTGCGCGCGCTCGGTATCGAACTGCGTGCGGGGCTCCACACCGGCGAGTGCGAGGTCATCGGCGAGAAGGTCGGCGGGATCGCCGTCCACATCGGCGCGCGGGTAGCGGCGCTGGCCCGTCCTGGGGAGGTGCTCGTCTCCCATACGGTGAAGGATCTCGTCGCGGGCTCGGGCTTGGCCTTTGAGGAGCGCGGCGCGCATACCTTGAAGGGGGTGCCGGGCGAGTGGCGGCTCTACTCAGTCACGCGGGCCGCCTGAAGCCGGCTGAGGCTCAGAAACAGCAAGTGCCTCGGGAATAAGATCAATCCAGAAGGTATCCGGTAGCGTGTAGCATTCAGCATATCCAGCCCCCGCAACCACTAAAAACAGGGCCTTGGAGGACGGTGGGCCTCCAAGGCCCTTCGTGCGCCAAGGGTTCGCCCAGGTACTCGTTCCGGCTGGCGGGGTCCCATAAGGCGTC
>JACXTT010009280.1_pt1 | contig 13457 bp, 13 predicted proteins | sample 9270951 | NCBI WGS metagenome assembly JACXTT01 (sample SAMN15532306, study PRJNA645909) | rock metagenome | isolation source: weathered quartz diorite | place: Puerto Rico | collected 2017-06-21
GCTCGTCACCGCGCCCGTGGGCACCACCCTGGACGAGGCCGAGCGGATCCTGGGCAAGCATCGCATCGAGAAGCTTCCGGTCGTCGACGAACGCGGCGTACTGCGGGGGCTCATCACCGTCAAGGACATCTTCAAGCGCCGCCAGCATCCCGATGCCAACAAAGACCAGCACGGGCGGCTGCGCGTGGCCGCGGCGGTCGGCGGGACGCCTGAGGCGAAGAGCCGTGCCAAGGCGCTGCTCGACGCCGGCTGTGACGTGCTCGTCGTGGACTCGGCGCACGGGCATTCTCAGGGCGTGCTGGAGACGGTGGCCCTGCTGCGCGAGGCGTTCCCCGACGCGCAACTCGTGGGGGGCAACGTGGCGACGGCAGCGGGCGCGCGCGCACTGGTCGAGCGCGGCGTGGATGCGGTAAAGGTGGGGGTGGGGCCGGGCTCAATTTGCACCACGCGGGTGGTCACGGGCGTGGGCGTGCCGCAGATCACCGCCATCCTCGACGCGGTGGCGGGAGCGGGAGATGTCCCCGTGATCGCCGACGGCGGCATCAAGTATTCCGGGGATGTCGTCAAGGCCCTGGCTGCGGGGGCCTCCAGTGTCATGATGGGCTCCCTGCTCGCCGGCACCGAGGAGAGTCCGGGCGAATCGTTCCTGCTCGAGGGGCGGCGCTTCAAAGTCATCCGCGGCATGGGAAGCCTGGGCGCCATGGAGGAGGGCTCGGGCGACCGCTACTTCCAGGAGGGCGAAGTCTCCCCTGCCAAGCTCGTCCCGGAAGGGATCGAGGGGCGGGTGCCGTACAAGGGCCCTGTGGCGGACGTGATCTTTCAGATGGTGGGCGGCCTGCGGAGCGGCATGGGGTATTGCGGGGTCTGCGACATTCAGGCGCTGCGCACCGAGACCGAGTTCCTTCGCGTCACGACGGCGGGGCTGCGGGAGTCGCACCCGCACGACGTCGTCATCACCCGCGAGGCGCCGAACTACAGCATCTGATCTCCCGTGCGCCTGCGCGCCTGCGCGTGTGCGCTTGACACTCCGTAGCCCTGGGCCTACTGTAGCGCCCGGTTCACAGACGAAACGTCCGTTCCGTTCATCCTCCTGACCGAGGTGCGCATGGACCTATTCCGACGGAAAAGCGTTACCGACCTGCAGACCGAGGCGATGACGGACCACAGCCTGAAGCGGGCTCTGGGCGCGCTCAACCTCACGGCCCTTGGCATCGGCGCGATCATCGGCACCGGCATCTTCGTGCTGACCGGGACGGTGGCGGCGATCAATGCGGGCCCCGCGGTCGTGGTCTCGTTCGTGCTGGCCGGCGTCGCCTCGATCTTCGCGGCACTGTGCTACTCGGAGTTCGCCTCTCTGGTGCCGATGGCGGGGAGCGCCTACACCTACGGCTACGCCACCCTGGGCGAGCTGATCGCCTGGATCATCGGGTGGGACTTGATCCTCGAATACGCGCTGGGGGCGGTGACGGTCGCCATCGGCTGGTCGGGCTACGTGGTCTCGTTCCTGCACGACATCGGCATCAACGTGCCGTGCGCCCTCTCCGCTGCCCGCGGCACGCTGGTCGCCTGCCACGACGGCACGCAGGCGGTGGCGATCTTCAACCTGCCCGCGGTGATCATCATCGCTCTCGTCACCACGCTCCTCGTCATCGGCATCAAGGAGTCCGCCAACGTCAACAACGTCATCGTGTTCATCAAGCTCGCCGTGGTCGTGTTGTTCATCGTATTCGCGGCGCACGCCGTCAACACCGCCAACTGGCATCCGTTCATTCCACCGAGCACCGGGGACCCCCAGAACTTCGGGTGGTCCGGCGTGGTAGCCGGGGCTGGCATTGTCTTCTTCGCCTACATCGGATTCGACGCGGTGAGCACGGCGGCCCAAGAAGCGAAGAATCCCCAGCGGGACATGCCGATTGCCATCATCGGCTCGCTGTTGATCTGCACGGTTCTCTACATCCTCGTGTCGGGGATCGCCACGGGCGTCATGAGCTACAAGGAGCTCAACGTCCCGGATCCGATCGCCGTCGCCGCGGACCGCGCCGGCCTGGGCTGGATGGCCACGCTCATCAAGCTGGGGGCCATCGCCGGCCTGTCGTCGGTCATTCTGGTGATGCTGCTCGGGCAGTCCCGCGTCTTCTGGTCGATGTCCCGCGACGGCCTCCTCCCTCCCTTCGTCAACAAGATTCACCCCAGGTTCCAGACGCCATACATCACCTCGATCGTGACTGGCATCGGGGTCGCGTTCTTCGCCGCGATCCTCCCGATCCGCGACGCTGCGAGCCTCGTCTCGATCGGCACCTTGCTCGCGTTCGTCATCGTTTCCGTGGGCGTCATCGTACTGCGCGTGCGCGAGCCGAACTTGCCGCGCGCCTTCAAGACCCCGGCGTACATGTTCGTGGCGCCGCTCGGTGCGGCGTCGGCGTTATACCTCATGGTTCACCTCTCAACCCGGACATGGTATCGCCTGGGCGGTTGGTTCATCATCGGGATGATCTTCTATTTCGTCTACAACTGGCTGTTCTACTTGCTACGCTGGCGCCAAGCTCAACCCGTACCGGGGCGGCCGCCGGCCTGAGGCCCTCGCCCCACGCCCCGTAGCCGTCGTGGCCAGTCTCCGAGTGGAGGCTGGCCACGCTATCTTGGACCCATGAACGGCAACGGCGTCTCCATTCCCTCCGACCGGGTGCGTGCCGCGCACGACGTCGCGAAGGTGCTGAAGCCCGGTCTGCGCGTCGCCCTGACCACGCACGTGAACGCCGACGGCGACGGCCTGGGGAGCGAGGTGGGGCTGTGGTACATGCTGCGCGCCCATGGCCTGCACCCCACGATCGCCAATCCGACGCCGACTCCCGAGCGGTTCGACTTCCTCCTCCCCGAAGGCGCGGACGCCAGCGCTCACGCGGTGAAGGAGATCGAGCGTGCCGACGTGATCGTGGTGCTCGACATCTCCGACCTGGGCCGGCTGGGCGACTTGGCGCACACCGTACGAGCACGGGGGACGGGGGGCGTCCCGGTTGCGTGCATCGACCACCACGTCAGCCCGGGGTCACTCCCGTCCGGGCCGCGGCTGGTCGCACCCGAGGCGACCGCCACCGCCGAGCTGGTGTTCGACTTCGCCAGCGCCCTGGGGTGGGAGCTCTCGCCTGAGAGCGCGCGCGCGCTGTATGTCGGGCTGCTCACCGACACCGGTGGCTTCCGGTTCTCCAACACGACGGCCCGGGCATTGCGCGTGGCGGGCGCGCTGCTGGAGCGGGGGGTGGACCCGGAGACGATCTACGAGCGGGTCTACGCCAGCGCCCCGGAGGCCCGGGTCCGGCTCATGGCCGAGGTGCTGCAGACACTGGTGGTGGAGCCGGAGGTCGGCCTGGCGTGGGTCACCGTCCCGCCCGACGCGCTCCAGCGCTACGGCGCCACGCCCGACGACCTCGATGGCATCGTCGAGTTTCCACGCACGATCGCCGGCGTGCGCCTGGCCCTGTTGTTCCGGCAGGTGGCGAGCGGCCGGATCAAGGTATCGCTTCGCTCGATGGGGGAGGTGAACGCCGCGGACCTTGCCCACCGGTTCGGCGCGGGGGGGGGAGGCCACGCCAAGGCGGCGGGCGTCTCCTTCGAGGGAGCGCTCGCCGACGTGCAGGAGAAGGTGCTGGCGGCGGCGCGGGACTACCTGCAGGGGAGGGCGTCGCGCGTGTGACGCTCCGCCGCCGCAGCCGGTCTCAAAAGAGAGATCGGACTGGAGTTTCTATGTACTTGCGACGTCTGTGGCTCGCTGTCTGTCTCGTGGTCACGGCGGGCTGCCCCGAGGGGGTCCGCATCGTTCGCGCCGGAGCGAGCAGCGGCGGCGGCTCGAGCGCTGGCGGCCCGGCTACCCACGTGGTCTTCATCGCCGCGCCGGCGAAGGTGTCCGCCGGTGTGACCATCAGTCCCGCCGTGCAGGTGGCGGCCGAGGACAGCACCGGAGTGACCGACACGCTCTTCATCGGCACCGTGACCATCGCCCTGGGCAACAATCCCGGCGGCGCCACCCTCACTGGTGCGCTGACGATTGGGGCGCAGCGCGGGGTCGCCTCATTCAGCGATCTGCGCATCGACATCCCCGGGTCGGGCTATACTTTCACCGCCTCCGCGTCCGGACTCGTGGGCGCGTCGAGCTCGAGCTTCACCGTGCAGTAGTCGGGCTCGTTGCAGACGCGGACCTGACGTGCGCAGCGTTGCCCGCCCGCGCCACCCCCCGCTACATTCCCCCGCGTGTCCGCCTCCGACGACCTCACGCGGCGCGTCCAGCAGGCCCTCGGCGCCGTCAAGCATCCCCGCCTTGCCCGCGACGTTGTCTCCGCCGGCATGGTCCACGACCTCGTCGTCGCCGGGGACGGCGCGGTGTCCTTCACGTTCCATCTGACGCGCGAAGACCCCGCCGTCCTCGCCCGCGACGCGCGCAAGGCGGTACAGGCGGTTCCCGGCGTGTCTGTCGTGAGGATCAACGTTGTTGATCCCGCGGCGAAACAGAGTCGGGCCCCCGTCCCCCCCGAGGGGGGGATGGGGGGGGGGCTGCCAGGAGGGGCGGGCGCGGTGCCGCCGCCCCCGACGCCGGAGGCGATGCCGCACCTGGGCCGCGTGCTCGCCGTCTCCTCCGGCAAGGGCGGGGTCGGGAAGTCCACCGTCTCGGCCAATCTCGCCGCAGCGCTCGCCCGCCAGGGTCATCGCGTGGGGGTGATGGACGCCGACGTCTATGGCCCCAACATCCCGCGGATGTTCGGCCGCGACGCGAAGCCCGAGGTCATCGGCGGCAAGATCCAGCCGCTCGAGGCGTACGGGGTGAAGCTCATGTCCTTGGGCTTCATCGTGGAGCGCGACGCGCCCGCGATCTGGCGCGGGCCGATCATCATGAAGATCATCGGGCAATTCCTGCGCGACGTGGCGTGGGGCCAGCTGGACTACCTCGTCGTGGATCTGCCCCCCGGGACGGGCGATGCCCAGCTCTCGCTGGTCCAGACGATCCACCTGGATGGTGTGCTGATCGTCACAACGCCGCAGGAGATGGCCGTAGGCGACTCGCTGCGCGGCGCCAAGATGTTCGAGCGGGTGGGCGTGCGAGTGATCGGCGTCGCCGAGAACATGAGCTACTACGTCTGCCCGCATTGCGGTGAGCGCTCGGAAGTCTTCCTCGCGGGGGGCGGCGGGCGGCTCGCCGCCGAGTTGGGCGTGCCGCTGCTCGGGCAGGTCCCGCTGCAGGCGGGCATGCCGGAGCTGGCCGACGCCGGCCGGCCGATTGTGGTCGCGGCGCCCGACTCTCCGGCGGGCGTGGCGCTCCGCGACCTCGCGGGCGCCGTCGCGGCCACGCTCGGTCGCGCCGTGCCCCTCAACACCGTCGCGCGCTGACGTGCGGCTGCTCACCGCAGCCGTTTTCCTTCTGCAGGGGCCGGAGCGGGCCGACCTCCGCGCGGGGCTCGACACCCTCTATAGCGGGGCCTTCGCCACCGCCGCGCAGTACTTCACGGAGCTGGCGGGCCGGGATACCACTGATCCGGCGCCGGTCATCTTCCACGCCGCCGCCTACATTTGGTGGGCCTCGGCCCTGGACAGCGCGGGCTTCGAGGCCGGCCGTATCGACTCCCTGCTCGGCGCCGCCATCCGGCTGGCTCGAGAAGCGGAGAGGCGGCGGGTGGCGCCGGCTGCGCAAGGTTTCTGGCTCGCCACCGCGCTCGGCTACCGGGCACGCGAGCGCGAGCTCCACGGCCACTCCTGGGGAGCGGCCAAGGACGCCAAGGGGATGCGCGACGCCTACCGCCGCGTGCTGGCGGGCGATTCCAGCTGCGTGGACTGCTACCTCGGGCTCGGCGTCTACCACTACGGGCTGGCCCGTGCCAGCGCGCTCGCGCGCCTCTTCGCCAAGCTGATCGGCCTGGGGAGCGGGGACGCCGAGACGGGGATTCGGTATATGCGCCGCGTGGCCCATGGGGGCGGACTCGCCAGCGTCGAAGCGACGTGGGTGCTCGCCGCCGCGCTGGTGCGGGAAGCCGATCGCGATCTCGCCGGCAGCGCCGTGCTGCGCCGCGAAGCCCGCGGCTACGTCGTGCGGCTCGCCGAACGCTTCCCCGACAACCCCGTCTTCCGGCGCTTCCTCACCGAAGTGCCGGAGCCGCTTCCTCTCCCCCCGGCCCCGGCGCCGTGACCGCCGCCGCCCGGCCCGCGGGCGCGCTCACCATCGGGCCTCTCCGGCCCGTGATTCTGCGCCTCGCCACCCCCGCCGTGGCGATGATGGCGTGTCACTTCTCGTTCAACGTCATCGACAGCCTGTGGGTGGGCCGGTTGATCGGTCCCGCTGGGCTCGCCGCGGTGTCCACGGCGGGATTCTTCGTCTGGATCCTGCTGTCGCTGGGCGAGATGGTGGAAGTCGGGCTCATCGCGCTCGCGGCGCGCCGCCACGGGGAGCGCGACCCGGAGGCCGCGGCGCGCGCCGCCGGCGCCGCCGTGCTATACGCGGTCGCCGCGGGGCTCGCCGTCAGCGTCCTCGGCCTCGTCGTGATGGACGACCTCTTCCGCCTGATGACGGTGCCGCCCGAGGTGGCCCGGCTGGGGCACCTGTACCTCTCGACGTGGCTGCTCGGCGGCCCTCTGGTATTCGGGTTCTTCGCCATCGAAGCCACGTTCCGCGCCTCCGGGGATACCCGCACGCCGTTCCTGCTGCTCGCGGTATCGGTCGTGCTCAGCATCGGACTCGACCCACTGCTGATCCTCGGGGTGGGCCCGTTGCCGCGGCTTGGCGTCGAGGGCGCGGCGCTGGCGTCGGTGATGGTGCGGGGGGGCGGCTTTCTGATCGGGATCAGCCTCGCGCTGCGGCGCGGCCTGATCCGGCTCAGCGCTCCCGACTGGCGCGCGGTGCCGGCAATTTTCCGCGTCGGCGCCCCGCTCTCGCTCACGGGCGTGCTCTTCAGCCTCATCTACATGTGGCTCACCCGGTTTACGTCGCGCTTCGGGACGCCCGCGCTGGCGGCCCTGGGGGTAGGGCACAAGGTGGAGGGGATCGGCTTCATCGCGATTTCAGGCTTCGCTCTCTCGGCGAGTGCGCTCGTCGGCCAGAACCTCGGCGCGCGCCAGGAGCAGCGGGCCCGCGAGGCGGTGCGGCTCACCATCACGTACTGCCTGGTGGCAACCGTCTCGACGGCCGCCGTGTTTGTCGCGTTTCCGGCGACCCTCGCGGGGCTGTTCACATCGGACGCGGCCGTGATCGCCGATGGGAGCCTGTACCTGCGGATCATCGCTCTGTCCCAAGTGGGGCAGACCTTCGAGATCATCCTCGAAGGAGCGCTCGGCGGAGCCGGGTACACCTTCTGGCCGATGGTGGCGAGCTCGTCGCTCTCCGCGGTCCGTATTCCTCTGGCCGCCTGGTGGTCCGCGGCCTTCGGGCTGGCGGGGATCTGGTGGGCGATCTCGCTCACCTCGGTCGCGCGCGGCGGCGCCATGATCCTCTTCTGGCTGAGCGGCGCATGGCGCCACCGGAAGCTCTGATGCCCGGCGATATCATCACGCTGCTCACCGATTTCGGGACCGCCGACAGCTACGTGGCCGAGGTGAAGGCGGCGCTGCTGGCTCAGCCACACGGCGCGACGCTCGTCGACATCACCCATCAGATGCCGCCCGGCGATGTCCGCGCCGGCCAGTACATCCTGTCGCGGGTATGGCACCGCTTCCCGACGGGGACGGTGCACTTCGTCGTGGTGGACCCCGGGGTGGGCACGAGCCGCCGCGCGCTCGCCGCGGAGGCCGGCGGCCACTACTTCGTGGCGCCAGACAACGGGTTGTTGTCGCCGCTGCCGGCGACGGCCCGGTTCGTGACGCTGCCGATCCCCGAGACGGCGGCGCCCACCTTTCACGCCCGCGACGTGTTCGCTCCGGCAGCTGCCCAACTCGCGATCGGGACCGCGCTGACGCACTTGGGTCATGTCATTACCGACCCGTACCGCTCTCCGCTGCCCGCTCCCCGAGCGGACGGCCTCGCGGTGGTGGGGGAGGTGATCTACGTGGATCGGTTCGGTTCACTCATCTCGAACATTCCCGGCGAGCAGGTTGCGCCCGGGGTGCGGATCAAAGTGGCGGGGACCGACGTGGGCTCGTTGCGCCGGACCTATGGTGATGTCGATCCTGGACAGCTGCTGGCGTACGTCGGGAGCGACGGCAGTGTGGAGGTCGCGGTGCGCGGCGGGAGCGCGGCGCGGCTGTTGGGAGTGGGAGTCGGCGCGGAGGTGCGGGCCTAGGCCCCGAATTCACCCGACGGGGCGCGGATCTTCACCCGCGCCAGCACCTGATCGGCGAAGCTCGCCGAGGGGGTGAAGCGCGGGAGCTGGGCCAGCTCCAGGAGCATCTTCCGCTCCTGTTCGGCCTCGGCCCGACACAACGAGCACTCGGCGAGGTGCATGGCGCGCGCCGCGCTCAGCAGGCCCTGGGCCCACAGCTCGATCTCGTCCGGGGTGAGATGCATGGGGATCTCGTTCATTAATTCGTTTTACGGGCCGGGCCGCCCCCCGGTTTCAGCCCGCCGGTCCCCGAGGTAGCCCCGCAATTCGTTGCGGGCCCGGTGGATATACGTCTTCACGGTACCGAGCGGGAGGTCCAGCGTGTCCGCGATCTCCTCGTAGGAGTATCCCTCCACATGCCGCAGCAGGATGCACGCCCGGTATTCCGGCCGCAGCCGGCCGATCGCCCGCTCGATCGCGGAGCCGAGCTCCCGGTTCTCGAGCTCCTGCAGCGGCGTCTCGCCTTTCGCATCGAGCTGGATCGCGGTGGCCTTCATCGCTTCCGGCGTTTCGGCATCGGGCGCGCCGTCGAGCGACAGCGTATCGAGGCTCCTGCGCCGGATGTGATCGATGGCGGCGTTGTTCGCGATCTTGAAAATCCACGAGGAGAACCTGAACTCGGGCTTGTAGGACTTAATGCCGTTGAGGACCTTGATGAAGGTCTCCTGCGCCAGGTCCTCGGCGAGCGCGCGGTCGCGCACCATGCGATACAAGAGCGAGAAGACCGGACGCTCGTAGCGTCGCACGAGCTCCCGGAACGCCGCTTCGTGGCCCTGCTTGGCCCACGTGACTACCTGCTGGTCGCTGGCGCCCGTCAGGTGGTCCGGCCTATCTTTCGCGCCTATGACGCCGTCTCCCGCGTCCGAAGTGGTGCGGCCGCCCTCTCCCTCACGGGGTCCGGCGGGTGGTGAGGCGAAGCGGTCCTATGTGCGCAGCATGTTCACCGCGATCGCGCCGCGCTACGATTTCCTCAACCACCTGCTCAGCCTCAATGTGGACCGGCGTTGGCGCCGGGCCGCGGTGGCGCGGCTCGGCTGGGAGGCGAGACCACACGGCGTTTATCTCGATCTGTGCGCCGGCACGCTCGATCTCGCGGCCGCGCTCGTGCGCGCGCGCGGCTTCCAGGGCTGCGTCCTCGGCGCCGATTTCGTGGTCCCCATGCTGGCGCGCGGCAAAGCCAAGGCGGCCCGCGCCGTTCCCGTCGCCGCCGACGCCCTGGCGCTGCCGTTTCCCGACGCGTCGTTCGACGGAGCCATGGTCGGCTTCGGGATGCGCAACCTCGCCGACCTCGACGCCGGGATCCGCGAAGCGGCCCGCGTCCTGAGGCCGGGCACGCGCCTCGTGGTACTCGAGTTCGCCCTGCCGCGATTCCCCCCGCTGCGCGCGGCGTACCTGTTCTACTTCCAGCGCCTGCTGCCGGCGATCGGCCGCGCGGTGTCGAAACATAGGGACGCCTACACCTACCTGCCAGAGTCGGTGCTTGCCTTCCCGGAGCCGGGCGCGCTCGCGGCGCGGCTCGCGCGCGGTGGCTTCCGGGACGTCGCCTACGACCTGCTCACCGGCGGGATCTGCACCGTTCACCATGGCACTCGATAACCTGCGCGCCTTCGTGGGCGCGATCGACGCGGCGGGTCAGCTGGCTCGCGTCCGGGTCCCTGCGTCGGTGAACAAGGAGATCACCGAGATCGCCGATCGGTGTATGAAGTCGCCGGGTGGCGGGCCGGCGCTGTTGTTCGAGCGACCGACGCTGCTCGCCGGCGGGGCATCCCCCTATCCCGTCGCCGTGAATCTCTTCGGCTCCGAGCGTCGCATGGGGCTCGCGCTCGGGGTCGAGCGGCTGGACGACGTGGGTGAGCGGGTCGCCGAGCTGTTGAACGTGAAAGTTCCTGATGGCCTGCTCGGCAAGCTCGCGATGCTCCCCAAGCTCGCTGAAGTGGCGAAGTTCCCGCCCAAGACCATCGGCGGTCGCGCGCCCTGCCAGGAGCTCGTGCTGCAGGGCAACGACATCGACCTCTCGTGCTTCCCGGTGCCCGTCTGCTGGCCCGAGGACGGCGGCCCGTACATCACGCTGCCGGGAGTGATCACCCGCGATCCGAAGACCGGCGTCCGCAACGTCGGGATGTATCGGATCCAGGTGTTGGGGAAGGCCGAGTTGGCGATGCACTGGCAGCGCCACAAAGTCGGCGCGGCGCATTGGCGTGCGATGGCCGACCGCGGCGAGACGATGCCCGTGGCGATCGTGCTGGGCGGCGATCCCGCGAGTATTTACGCGGCTTCGGCGCCGTTGCCGCCGACGATCGACGAGTACCTGTTCGCGGGATTCCTGCGGGGGGAACCGGTGCGGCTCGCGAAGGCGGTGACCAGCGACCTGGAGGTCCCGGCCGAGGCCGAGATCGTGATCGAAGGCCATGTCGACCCCCGCGAGCCGCTGGTGCGCGAAGGGCCGTTCGGGGACCACACCGGCTTCTACTCGCTCGCCGACGACTACCCCAAGGTGCACGTCACCGCCGTCACGCTCCGCGCGGAGGCGTTGTGGCCGCACACGATTGTGGGGCGGCCGCCCATGGAGGATTACTGGCTCGGGCACGCGACCGAGCGGATCTTCCTGCCGTTGCTGAAGCTCACGTTGCCCGAGATCGTGGATCTGCACATGCCGGCCGAGGGGATCTTTCACAACCTCGTGTTCGTGAGCATCGACAAGCAGTACCCCGGCCAGGCGTACAAAGTGATGAATGGCTTGTGGGGGCAGGGGCTGATGTCGCTCGCCAAGGTGATCGTCGTGCTCGACAAGGACGTCAACGTCCGCGACCCCCGGGAGGCCTGGTGGGTGGCGCTCAACCACATCGACCCCGAGCGCGACGTGCGGTTCTCGATGGGGCCGATCGACGTCCTCGACCACTCGAGCCGCGGCTTCACCTACGGCTCCAAGATGGGTATCGACGCGACGCGCAAATGGAAAGAAGAAGGATTCACCCGCGAGTGGCCGAACCGGATCGTGATGGACGAGCGGACGAAGCGCAAGGTGGACGCGATGTGGAAGGACCTGGGCATCGACCTGTGAGCGTCACACGCGAGGGCCAAACCTTGTCGGGCGGATCGCTGCTCGTCCGCTACGCAAACTTTGTCCGCCTCCCGCACACCGTGTTCGCGCTGCCGTTCGCGCTGCTCGGCGTGGTCGTCGCGTCGTGGCGGGCGCCGGTGACCGGGCGGACCCTCGCCCTGGTCGTCCTCGCGTTCACGGCCGCGCGCTTCGTGGCGATGGGCTTCAACCGCATCGCCGACCGCGCCATCGACGCGCGGAATCCGCGCACCCGTGGGCGCGAGTTACCGTCCGGGCGGCTCACCCTCCCCCAGGCGTGGGCGGCGGTGCTGCTGGCCGCCGCGCTGCTGGTGTGGTCGGCGTGGGCGCTGAACCCTCTGTGCTTCACCCTGTCGCCGCTCGCGCTGGCGGTGGTCACCCTGTACAGCTATGCCAAGCGGTTCACCTGGTGGTCGCATCTGTGGCTCGGGCTGGGCGACGCCATCGCCGGTCCCGCGGGCTACTTGGCGGTCACCGGGCGATGGAGCGAGCCGGCGTGGCTGCTGTGGGTGCTCGCTGCCGCCGTCACCTGCTGGGTGGGGGGGTTCGACGTGCTCTACGCGCTGCAGGACGAGGCGTTCGACCGGGCCGAGGGGCTGTATTCCGCTGTGGTGCGGTTTGGCCAGGCCCGGAGCATCAGGCTCGCCAAAGCGTTGCACGGCGTGGCGGTGCTGGCGCTCGTCGGCTTCGGCATCGGCGCGGGGCTGGGCGGCGTCTACTACGGGGGCGTGGCGCTCGGCGCCGCCCTGATCACCTGGGAGCACCGGCTGGTGAGGCCGGGCGACCTGTCGCGCCTCGATGCGGCGTTCTTCACCGCCAACGGCGTCGTCAGCATCGTGGTATTCCTCGGCGCCCTCGTGGATCGAGCCTTATGAAGGCCGGGAAGCGGGATGCGGGAAGCGGGAAGCGTAGGGGCGACGAAGGCCGGAGCGCACGCATCCCGCATCCCGCATCCCGTTTCCCGGGCCCACCCGGGCCGCCCCGGCATCCCAAGCGCTCCCCTACTCCGAACCGGCGCGGGCGGTAGTGGCCCGGCTCCCGGTCATTCTCGCCATCACCGGCGCCTCCGGCGCGCCGTACGGGCTGCGGCTGCTGGAAGTGCTCGCGACGCACCACGCGCCCACGTGGCTCATGATCTCCGCCCACGGCTGGCGGCTGCTCGCCGAGGAATGCGGCATCCGGGACGACCGCGAGCTCAAGAAGGCCACCGGCGGCGAGTGGACGAGCGTGCGGGCGTTCGACGACAAGGATCGTGGCGCGGAGCCCGCCTCGGGCTCGGCGAAGACCGCGGGGATGGTGATCTGCCCCTGCTCGATGGGCACTGTGGCGGCGATCGCCCACGGGACGAGTCGCTCGCTGATCGAACGGGCCGCCGACGTGGTCCTGAAGGAGCGCCGCAGGCTGATCCTCGTGCCGCGCGAGACGCCCCTGTCACTCGTCCACCTGCGCAACCTCACGCTCGCCGCGGAGGCGGGGGCGACCGTGCTGCCCGCCGCCCCGGGCTTCTATCACAAGCCCCAGCAGGTGCGCGAGCTCGTGGACTTCGTGGTCCAGCGGGTCCTGGATCACCTCGACCTCGAGATCGCGCTGGTCAAGCGGTGGGGAAGCGGGGAGCAGTGAAGCATGCGCCTCGGCGTCATCTCCGACACCCACGGCTTGCTGCGGTCCGACGTGTTCGAGGTGTTCAAGAAGGTCGATCATATCCTGCACGGTGGGGACGTGGGGCGGTGGGAGATCCTGATCGACTTGGAGGCGCTGGCCCCCGTCACGGCGGTCTACGGCAACACTGATGGACCGGAGCTGCGCCGCAAGCTGACGCAGGTGGCCCAGGTCGAGCTGGACGGCTTCGACATCGTCGTGACCCATGGGGACCAGTTCGGGCATCCCACGCCTGCCGCGCTCCACGACGCCTTTCCGCGCGCGGAGATCATCGTGTACGGACACACGCACAAGCCGCTGCTCGAGCTGGTGGACCGGACGGTCACCGTGATGAATCCCGGGGGAGCGGGGCACCCGCGCTTCGGGCTGGCGCCGTCAGTCGGCATCCTGGAGCTCGAGCCGGGCATTCCGCCGCGGGCGCGGATCGT
>JACXTT010009281.1_pt1 | contig 13455 bp, 14 predicted proteins | sample 9270951 | NCBI WGS metagenome assembly JACXTT01 (sample SAMN15532306, study PRJNA645909) | rock metagenome | isolation source: weathered quartz diorite | place: Puerto Rico | collected 2017-06-21
GGAAGGGCGTGGGGAAGAACAAGGAGTCTAAGCAGCCGGAGACGGCACGGGCGGCCAGGCGGGAAGGTGTACGACGGAAGGGCGCGCTGGACCGCGGCAAGGCGCGGCCCCAGGGGATGAGGTAGGGCACCGATGGCCGGCCCGACCGGCTTTCGCCGGGTACTGCTCGGCGTCGACGGCTCGCCCCATTCGCGCCGGGCCACGCTGTTCCTGGCCCGACTTCGGCCTCCGCGCGGCGGTCAGATCACGTGCGCGCGGGTGGTGGAGCCGGCGCGAGTCCCGTCGATGCCGCTCGTGCCCGGGCGGCTGCGCGCGCAGGTGACGGCGCAGGCGGCGGCCAGCAATCGCAGCCGGGTGGCGATCGCTCAGAGCCAGGTCGACGCGGCGGTGACTCGGCTCACCCGCGCGGGCTGGAGGGCGCGGGGCGTCGTGAGGACGGGCGTGCCGCTGGCCGAGCTGCTCGCCGCAGCGAAGGGAGCGCGGGCAGACCTCCTGGTCGTCGGCGCGCGCGGCGCGGGTGCGGTGACCCATTTTCTGCTCGGGAGCGTGCCGAGGCCCTCGTCAAGCAGGGTCCGGTACCCGTGCTGGTGGTGAAGTGAAAGAACGAAGAGGAGGCGCCAGATGAAATTCGCGGAGATCTTGTTTCCCACGGACTTCTCGACTGCGTCCGAGGCCGCGGGACGCGTCGCGCGGACCATGGCGGTCGAGTCCGGGGCGCGTCTACACGTGCTGCACGCGGTGCCGCCCGTCACCGATCCGACCTTGCCGTCCGAGACCCTGGCGAAGGTCGCCAAGCAGCTGGGCGCCGACGTCCAGGTTCAGCCCGCGCTGGTGCACGGCGCCGCCGGCCGCAGCATCGTCGACTACGCGCGAGACAAGGGCATTGACCTCATCGTGCTGGGTACTCACGGACGCACCGGGATCAGTCACGCGATCCTGGGCAGCGTGGCCGAGCAGGTGGTGCGGCGGGCGCCCTGCCTCGTGCTCATGGTCCCGGCCGCAGGTCTAGCCAGGGAGGTCACAGTCCCGGCCGCGGTGCCGCCGACCGTGGCCGAAGCACGCCCGTGCCTGGTATGCGGCTATCGGAGCGACGACCTCATCTGCGAGAGCTGCCGGGCCCGGATCCGTGGGGAGGCGCTCGAGCAGAAGCGTGAGGCCGAGCGGCCGGGCCGCCGAGGCTCGCCGATATGACCGGCCCGAACGGGAACCAGTCGAGTGAGGAGGAGCACCCGCGAAGCGCACTGCTGTTCATCCTCATCTACCTGGCGCTCATCGTGGTCTTCTGGGTCAACACCTACCTGCGGCTCTGGATGAGGGACTAGCGCATGAAGCGCGGCGCGACCGTGTATCTCTACGAGCTCGCCTGGATCCTGCCGAGCATCGCGATTCCGGTGGGCATGCTGGCCGCCCTGCTCGTCACCGCCTTCGGCGCCGGCATCCACGTGCCGAGCGTGGCCGGGCGCATCGATCCCGCCAAGGTGAGCGAGACGCCGCCATTCGATCAGCCCGGCGTGGTGCAGACGGGCCCGCTGCGCTACGAGGCGCGGCTCGTCGGGCAGATCTGGTTGTTCACGCCGAATGAGATCCACGTGCCGGTCGGCTCCACCGTGACCTTCCTGGCCACGAGCCGCGACGTCATCCACGGTCTCTTCATCCCGGGCGCCAACGTGAACGTGATGCTGATCCCAGGGCAGATCGCGCGGGTCACCGCGCGCTTCGACCGCGAGGGGGAGTTCTTCATGGCCTGTCACGAGTATTGCGGCATCGCCCACCACACGATGGGCGGCAAGGTCGTCGTGGAGCCCCGTTCGTGAATGCCGACACGGCCAGCGCGCCCGAGATCCGGCTCACCGGTGCCCATCTGCTGGTCGCGAACGTGGCGCTGCTTGGGGGCATCGTGACCGGGCTCCTGCAGGGGCTCGAGCACGCCGGCTTCGAGTTCCCGGCGAGCGAGTACCTGCTGCGGTCGTACTACCACAGCGTGAGCCTGCACGGCGTGCTCAACGTGCTGGTGTGGACCACGTTCTTCATCAGCGGCTTCCTGCCGTTCATCAGCGCGCGCGCCTACGCGATGCCGCTGGCGAGCCGGCGGCTCGGATGGCTCACGTTCTCGCTCATGCTCGCCGGGCTGCTGATCGCGGCGGTGCCGCTGGCCGGCAACGCGGCGACCGTGATGTTCACGTTCTACGCCCCGCTCAAGGCCCACTGGGCCTTCTACATCGGCCTCACCCTCGTGGTCGTGGGCACCTGGCTGATCACGCTGCGCCTGGCCCTGAGCCAGCGCGCCTGGGGCGCGCAGCATCCGGGGGAGCGCACGCCGCTGGCCGCCTTCATGTCGCTGGTGACCATGGCCATGTGGACGCTGGCCTCCCTGGGTCTGGCCGTCTCGATGCTGTTCTTCCTCATTCCCTGGTCGCTCGGACTCGTGCGCGGCACGGACGTGCTCCTCACGCGCACGCTGTTCTGGTTCACCGGTCACCCGATCGTCTACTTCTGGCTGCTGCCGGCCTACATCTCCTGGTACACGCTCATGCCGCGTCAGGCCGGGGGGCGGCTCTTCAGCGACCCGATGGCGCGCGCCTCGTTCTTGCTGTTCCTGATCCTGTCGTCGCCGCTGGGTCTGCATCACCAGGTGACCGATCCGGGCATCCACGAGGGCTGGAAGCTCTTCCAGGCGTTCCTCACCTTCGCGGTCTTCTTCCCGAGCCTGTTGACCTTCTTCAACGTGGTGGCCTCGCTCGAGAGCGCGGGCCGCGCGCGCGGCGGGAAGGGCTGGTTCGCTTGGTTCGGCCGGCTGCCGTGGAGCGATCCATCGGTCGCCGCGCAGCTCCTCGCCATGCTGACGTTTACCGCGGGCGGGATCGGCGGGCTGATCAACGCCTCGTACAATGTGAACCTGGTGGTCCACAACACGAGCTACGTGGTCGGCCACTTCCACACCACGGTGGGCACCGCGGTCACGCTCACCTACATGGGCATCAGCTACTGGCTGGTCCCGCATCTGGCGGGCCGGGCGCTCTGGAGCCGCCGCATGGCCCTGGTCCAGTGCTGGATCTGGTTCGTCGGCATGTTGATCTTCTCCACCGTGCTCCACGAGCTGGGCCTGCGGGGCATGCCGCGCCGGACCATGATCAGCCAGGCCGCCTATTTCCAGCCCGAGTGGAAAGCGTTGCTGCCTTGGGTGGGCGTCGGCGGGACCCTGCTATTCATCAGCGGTATCCTCTATCTGCTGAACCTGCTGCTCACGGTCACGGTGTCACGCGCGCCGGCCGCGGCGGTCCCGGACTTCGCGGTGGCGGCCGCTCCGGCGGAGGAGGGCCCCGCGGTGCTGAATCGGCTGCGGCCGTGGGTCGTCGTGGCGGCGGTGATGCTGGTGATCGCGTACGGGCCGACCCTGGCTCGGCTCGTCGCCACGAGCCAGCTCAACGTCCCGGGCTTACGAGTGTGGTAGATGGAGGCGGGCCGACGAGAATGGACCTCGTTCCATGAACGTGCTCGCGCTGAACTGCGGGAGCTCGTCCGTGAAGTTTCGGCTCTTCGCGCTGGAGGCCGGCACTGAGCCACGAGGGATCGGTAGGGGACTGGTCGAGCGCATCGGGGGCTCCGCGACCCTCGAGTTCGAGCAGGACGGGAGGCCGCCCCTTCGTGAGACCGCGCGGATCGCCGACCACGACGCCGCGGTCACCCGAGTCGTCGAATGGGTGGTGCCCGGGGTGCCCAAGCTCGACGCGGTCGGCCACCGCGTGGTCCACGGTGGTGAGCGCTTCGTCCAGCCCACGCTGATCGACTCCGCGGTGGCCGCCGCCATCGAGGAGCTGGAAGAGCTCGCGCCCCTGCACAACGGCCCGAGCCTGGCCGGCATCCGGGCCTGCCGGGCCGCGCTCGGCCCGCACGTTCCGCTCGTCGCGGTCTTCGATACCGCCTTTCACGCTTCGCTCCCGGAGGAGGCGTTCTTCTACGGGATTCCGTACGACCTCGCCAAGCGTCACGGCATCCGGCGCTTCGGCTTTCACGGGCTCTCGTATCAAGCGGTCGTCTCCCGTTACGCCGCGCTCGCCGGGATCGCCGAGCGGGACGTGACCGTCGTGGCGCTCCACCTCGGCAACGGCGCCTCGGCCGCCGCGATCAGCCGGGGCCGCTCCGTGGACACCTCGATGGGCTTCACCCCCCTCGAGGGGCTGCTGATGGGCACACGCTCCGGCGATCTCGATCCCGCGCTGATCGGGTACCTGGCCCGGCGAGAGGACCTGTCCCCGGACGAGGTGGAGCGCATGCTGAACGAGCAGTCGGGCCTGCTCGGGTTGTCGGGCCGAAGCCGCGACATGCGCGACCTGATCGAGGCCCGGGACCACGACCGACGCGCGCGGCTGGCGGTCGACGTGTTCTGTCATCGCGCGCGCAAGTACCTGGGGGCCTATCTGGCCGTCCTGGGTGGCGCGCGTGGGGTGGTGTTCACCGGCGGCATCGGGGAGCATTCGCCCGAAGTCCGCGCCGAGATCTGTCGGGACGCGTCCTGGTGCGGGCTCGAGCTGGACCCGGCGCTGAACCGTCAGATGGTCGCCCGGCCGGGGCGCATCAGCACAGAACGCGCGCGCCTCGAGGCGTGGGTGATCCCCACCGACGAGGAGCTGGTCGTGGCTCGGGAGACGGCGCGATGCCTCGCGACGAAGTGACCGGGACTACCTTCGCGGAGTGGGCGGCCGGCCACGGGCCGATCCAACATACCCAAGCGACGCGCACCCGCGTGCGGGCGATGGCGCGCGCCCTGCAGAAGCGGGCGAGGGGGGCCGAGCCCGCGGTGTACCGCGTGCTGCGCGCGGCGGATCGGATCGCCTCGGCGGGCATGTGGCTGGTCGTCCACGAGACATATGCGCGCAACGTGTATCTCGACGGCCGGCCGCTGGACGCCGAGGACTTCAAGCCGTACCCGGAGGGCCACACCGGCGGCGCGCTCAATATGGTCCCGGCCTATACGGGCTACCTGGCGATCAATGCGCTGACCAACCTGACCCGAGCGTGGATCATGGGGCAGGGCCACTGTGTGGCCGCGGTGGACTCCGTGAACCTGCTGGTGGGGAACCTGACGCCGGCGCACGCCGCGCGATACGACGTCAGCGATGCCGGGCTCACGCGCTACGTCCGGGACTTCTATTCGTACCGCCTCGCGGACAACGGCGCTCAGGACTCGCCGCTGGGCAGCCACGTCAACGCCCACACCGCGGGCGGGCTGGCCGAGGGCGGCTACCTCGGTTTCGTCGAGCTCCAATACGTCCACATGCCCGTCCGCGGCGAGCGCCTGGTCGCGTTCCTGAGCGACGGCGCCTTCGAGGAGCAGCGTGGCAGCGACTGGACGCCGCGCTGGTGGCGGGCCGAGGACTCGGGTCTGGTCGCCCCGATCATGATCGCCAACGGCCGCCGCATCGATCAGCGCACGACGATGGCCCAGCAGGGAGGCATCGTCTGGTTCGTCCGTCACCTGCGGCTGAATGGCTTCGATCCGATCGTCTTCGACGGGCGCGACCCGGCCGCCTTCGTCTGGGCCATTTTCGAGATCGAGCGTCGCCTGGAAGCAGCCGGAGCCGCGGTCAGGGAGGGGCGGGCGCGGTATCCGGTGCGGCTGCCGTACGGGGTCGCGGTGGCACCGAAGGGCGCGGGGTTCTACGGCGCCGGCACGAACCTCGCGCACAACCTCCCGCTCGGCGACAATCCGCACACCGACCCGACCGCGGCCCGGCACTTCAACCAGCATGCCCGGCTTCTGCACGTCGCGCCGGTCGACCTCGTGGGGGCCGCGGCGGCGTTCCAGCCCCACGGGAAGCGACCGCGGCCGCGCGAGCGCGATCACGCGCTCGCCACGCGCCAAGTGCGCCTCGAGCGGACCCCGGAGCCGCGCTATCGCCCGGTGCCGACGGACCGAAGCGATCGGTCCCGGTGGACGACCACCTCGCCGATGGCCGCGGTGGACATGGGATTCCTCGCCACCGTGCGGGCCAATCCCCGCCTGCGGCCGCGGGTCGGCAACCCCGACGAGATGCGGAGCAACCGGATGCAGAGCACGCTCGACGCGCTGAAGTTCCGGGTGACCGCGCCCGAGCGCGGCATTCCCGAGGCTCTCGGCGGCAGCGTGGTCACCGCGCTCAACGAGGAGGCCGTGGCGTCGGTTGCGCTCGCCAACAAGGCGGGGATCAACATCATCGTGACCTACGAGGCCTTCGGCGCCAAGATGCACGGGGTGGTGCGCCAGGAGATCATCTTCGCCAATCACTTGAACGGCGCCGGCCGCCATCCCGGCTGGCTCTCGGTGCCGCTGGTCCTCACCTCTCACGCGTGGGAGAACGGCAAGAACGAGCAGTCTCACCAGGACCCCGCGCTGGCCGAGGCGCTCATGGGCGAGCCGGCGGACGTCTCTCGCGTCCTGTTCCCACCGGACCACAACAGCGCCGCGGCGGTGATGCGCGCCGTCTACCAGACGCAGGGACAGATCTGGACGCTGGTGGTCTCGAAGGCGGGATCCATCGCGGACCTCTTCACCGAGCAGGAGGCCCAGCGCCTCCTGACCGACGGGGCGCTGCGCCTCATGTGGGCCGGCCTCGAGACCGGGGCGCTGCGCGTGCTGCTGACCGCGGTGGGTGCGTATCAGCTCGACCACGCGCTGCGCGCCTCCACGCGCCTCACCGAGCGCGGCGTCGCCCACGCCGTGAACTACATGCTGGAGCCCGGCCGCTTCCGCGCCCCCCGCGGCCCGCGCGAGGCTGCGCACATGGCCTCCGCCGAAGTGAAGCGTCGACTCTATCCGGACTCGACCGCGCCGCGCGTCTTCCTGGTCCACACGAGGCCCGAGGCGCTCCTGGGTGTCGTCCATCCGCTCTCCAGCGGCCCGCTCACCGTGGCGCTCGGATTCACCAACCACGGAGGGACGCTCGACACGGACGGCATGCTCTTCGTCAACGGGGCGACATGGGCGCACGCGGTGGAGGTGGTGGCTCGCCTCCTCGGGATGGATCGTGCCGCGCTGCTCACCGCCGACGAGCGCGCGGCGCTGGATCGCCGCGTCTCTCCTCAGGGGGTGCTGTTCTGATCGGGGTCGACCGCCGCCGCGCTGTGCCGACGCGCCGCGGCGGACGCCGCGCTATTTCTTGAGCGTGCGGATGTACTGAACGAGCGCCCAGCGGTCGTTCTCGGGCAGGTGCCTCCACGACGGCATGGCGCCTCGACCGTTCGTGATCTTCCAGAAGAGGGACCCGTCCGGCTCGTCCTGGATCTTCGGCGAGGTCCAGTCGGCCGGCTTGGGGTTGAGCGCCACCGCCGCCGGCCCATTGCCCAGGCCGGCCGCCCCATGGCACGAGACGCAGTTGACCTGTGCCACCTTCTTACCCTGCTCGGCAACCTTGGCCGAGACGGGGATCGGGCTCTTCCGACTCTTCTCGGCATCCGGCGCCACCCACGGCGTCTGCGCCCAGACGGTCCCCGCGAGCAGAAGCCCGACCCCCGTCATCACCGCTACTGCGCGACGACCCGATGGCGAGATCATGTCGCGTCTAGTGCCCGCCCGTCCCATGCGTGCCGGGAACGAGCGTCTTGAAGATATCCGGCTGCTCGGCGCCCGCCACCTCGAGCACGCCCAGCGCGCCCTTCTCCATCGCCCGCACGATGCTGTGGTCGACGAGCAGGAACCGGCCGGGCACCTGGACCTTCAGCTCGACGATGACCGCGCCCCCGGCCGGGACCAGCGTGGTCTGCACGTTCCGGACCGGCGTGGCGCCGATCGCGCCCTCGGGGTACACGGTGTCGAAGATCTCGCCGATCACGTGGAAGGAGGAGATCAGGTTCGGTCCGCCGTTGCCCACGAAGAACCGCACCGTCTCGCCCACGTTCGCCTTCACCGCGCCCTCGCCGAGCAGGGCGCCCATCTTGCCGTTGAACACCACGTACTCGGGCCGCTCCGCGGTGAGCTTCGCCGCGTCGAGAGCCTGGAGCCCGGGCGCCAGGGTCTTGCCCTTGGTGTAGAACTCGCCCTGCATGACGTAGTACTCGCGGTCCACCCGCGGCAGCCCCTTCTCGGGCTCGACCAGGATCAGCCCGTACATGCCGTTGGCGATGTGCTCGGGCACGCTGGGCGTCGCGCAGTGGTAGACGTACAGTCCCGGGTTCAGCGCCTTGAACTCGAAGGCGCCTTCCTGGCCGGGGCCGAGCTGGGTCACCGCGGCGCCGCCGCCGGGGCCGGTGACGGCGTGCAGGTCGATCGAGTGCGGGTGCATGCTTTTCTCGGCGTTCTTGAGCCGGATCTGGACGACGTCCCCCAGGCGCACGCGCACGAACGGGCCGGGGACGGTGCCGCCGAACGTCCAGAAGGTGTACTGGACGCCGTCGGCCAGGACGCCCTTCACCTCGGTGGTCTCAAGGCTCACGATGACCTTGGCGTTGCCCGGCCGGTCCACGGGCGGAGGCACGACCGGCGCGGACGTCAAGATCGCCTTCACCTCCGGCAGGGCAGTCGATGCGCCCGCCTTGTCGCGCGCCTGACTCTGCCAGATCACTCCCGTTCCGACCAGCAGCCCAGCCAGCGCAAGGCTCGTGACCATCGTTCCGCGTCTCATTCGCTCGCCTCCTCGGTGAGGTGTTTGTCCCTCGCAGGAGTGCAATGCGAATGCCGCCTCTCCGGCGCCCTGAGATCCTCTTGTATTCCAGCGGGATACCGTCGGCGAGCAGCAACAGATGTGCCGGGGGGGACAGGGGACCTGAGGCGCCACCGCCTCATCTGGGGCCGTTCCGCCGCGCAGACACCCACGGATAGGGCACCGCCGGCCCGTTGTCCTGGCAGCAGACGTCCGAAAAGCAGAGAGTTCGGCGGAGTGGCCCCTGGCATCCACGGTGCACCGAGGACGCACCAGGAGGAACGTGGATGTCACCGACCAGACGAAGCTTGGTGTTACTCGCCCTCGGATTGTCGCTGGTGTCCGAGACGCCGACTGCCCAAGCTCAGAACGTGGACGCCACTGCGTCCACGGCGATTCTGGACGGGCGCTGGGTCCTGCGCCAGTCACCGGAAGACCTCCAGGCGCTCCTCGGGCCGCCGGAGCGCACGACGGCGGTGGCGCCGGACGATTTCCAGCTACCGGCCGGTGGTACCTTGCGGGTGTATCGCGACCGCGGGATGCGGATCGAGGTCGACTTCGAGCGCGAGCGGAGTACCACAGTCATGATCGAGTTCTCGAATCCAGAGGCCGCCCCGAGGACTTACGAAAGCGCTCTCCAGGCCATCAACCTCCCCGACGGCCGCCGCCCGGATCTGATCACGCGGGACACCCGCGAGTGGCACGACCTACGCGGATACTTCGTCAGGGTGGTTGCCGCGTACCCATCGCTCGACCACATCGATGGGATCATCATGAGCGTGTATCCGTTCCCCTAGGCACGATCGCTCAGAGCTTCCACAATGCGGCGTCCCGTGGATCACTCGATGAGGCGATCCGCGCGCAACAGAACGCCCTGCGGGATCGTGAGCCCGATGGCCTTGGCTGTCTTCATGTTGATGACCAGCTCGAAGCGCGTCGCCTGCTCAACCGGGATGTCGGCCGGGTGGGCGCCCTTGATGATGCGCTCCACCAGCCGGGCTGCATGACGGCCCAGCTCGTAGAGATTCGCGGCGTAGCTGGCGAGGCCGCCCTGCTCGACATGGAACGAGGCGTGGAGCATGGTCGGGATGGCCTGCCGCAGCCCGGCCTCGATGATGAACCCAGGGATGTTCAGCGAGAGGAAACGGGGCGAGAGAACCCCGTCCACCTCATTCTTCCGCACGCTCGCCACCGCCAGCCGGGCCTCGGCCTGGGTGCGGACGGGTCGCTCGATCAGGATCAGGCCCAGTCGCCGGGCGGCCTCACGGTATCGGTTCAGCTGAGAGACCGCGTATGGGTCGCCGGCGTCGTACGCGAACAGGACGCGCCTGAGGCCTGGAACGAGCTCCCGGAAGATCTCCAGCCGCTTCGGCGCCAGCTCTACGTCGAGGTCAGCCACGCCCGTCACGTTGCCGCCCGGCCGGGCAAAGCTCTTGACCAGACCCGAGCCCACTGGATCGCTCCCGCTCATGAACACGATGGGGATGCGATCGGTCGCCCGCCGCAGCGCCAGCGCCTCGTTCGCTCCCCCGCCCCCAGTGACCAGGATGTCGGCCTGTCGCTCCACGAGCTGATGTGCGGCCCGCGGCAGCTCCTCGGCGCTACCCTGTGTGAAGCGGATTCCGAGCACGAAGTCCTCGTTTTCTCGATAGCCGAGTTCGACCAGGCCGTCCCGTAGGCCCACGATCGCCGGTGTCGGACCCCACGACTCGGTCAGGGCTCCGATAAGGAATGGCTTTGCCCTTTGCTCGGCGGCCGAGGCGTCGACCGCTCCGCCAGCCAGCAACAGCAGAACGAATCCGAGCAGCGGCCCGCGAGTCACGGGCGGTCCCCGCGCCGGCCCGGCTCGCCGGAGGGGGCGGCCAGCAGAGTCTCGACGATCTCCATGGCTCCAGCACTCGCCCATTCACGGGCGCCGACCGCCAGCGCCACCGCTCCGCCATCGCGCCCGACGAGGAAACTAGTGGGCAGCCCCACCACCCCGTAGCGACGGAACACCGATCCGTCCGAGTCAAGGAGCAGTGGGAACGTCAGGCCTAGCTCGTGGACATAGTTCCGCACGATTGTCGGACCCTCACGCATGTTGACGCCGACGACCGCGAGCCCACGTGGGCCGAAGCGCTGGTGCAGGGCCTCGAGGGCGGGCAGTTCGGGACGACACTCGAGGCACCAGGTCGCCCAGAAGTTCAGAAGCACGACCTGCCCGCGCAACCCGGCGAGGGAGAGCGTCCGACCTTCTAGCGTGGGGAGGTTGAATTCCGGCGGGCGCATCCCGCCCGAATAGGGGTGGAGACCGAGACTCGCGAGCTGGGCGGGGGCAAGCCGGCCGACGCTGGTCCGGGGACCGCCAAGCGCAGGCGAGCCAAGCGCCCCTGCTCCGATGGCCACGATGCTGGCCCATACCAGCCAGCGTTGTGCGGCAAACCCCATGACCCGGCCGCCGTCACTTCGCAACGAGTGCGCGTGCGGCCTCCAGGATAGGCCCCGTCGGGAATACGTCAGTCTCCGTGCCGAGCCAGGTTCCGCGAACGATGCCTTCTTTGTCGATGAGGAAGAACGCACGCTGGGCGGTCGTGCTCGACCATTTCTTGTTGAGCCCGGCGTAGCTCTTGATCGTGTTGAGATGCGGGAAGTCGCTCAGCAGAGGGTAGGGCAGCTGGAGTGAGTCGGCGAACGTCTTCTGTGAAAAAGGGTTGTTGGAGCTGATGCCCAGGATCTGGATGTTCAGCGCCTCGAACTTGCCGTAGTCGGCCTTCCTGGCCGACAGGTTCGCCGCTCACACCGGAGAGAAGTCGGCGCCGTAGAATTCCAGGAGGACGATCTTCTTGCCGCGGAACTGGCTCAGGCTGATCGTGCCTCCGGTCGTGGCTGGCAGCGTGAAGTCGGGCGCTTGGTCGCCGACCTTGGGATCCGCTGCGGCTGGCAGAGCGCCGGTGATGCCCCCGACCCCGAGGAGGGCCGTGCTGACCAAGACCACGATCGTGCCCGTCCATGCGTCTCGTAGACTCATACGTGCCCCCCTGTTCGCCACCTGGCTACGGCAGGACCGGTGTCGCCGGCCAACAGTACGAACCCGGGAAGTGGTGGCGCGGTTCCAGTCCTTGCCGCGCGACTCAGGGCAAGGGGCCATGATGCAGATGTAGCTGGGCGCTCCCCTCCGTCCAGGGCGCATAGGGCTCGGGCGTGCCGCCAAGAAGTATCGGAGATCGTTGGCAGAAACGTGGCCCGGACCAAGGCCGATCTCTTCGAACCGGTACCTGATATCCTGCACCTCGCCATCAGCGACGATGAGGACTTCGGTGACCGAACCGGGTTCTGAGCGCCTTGGATGATCGACTGACGATGCCGGAGTGCCTGCCGTGAGTGCGATGGAGCGCATCGCGGAGCTGGGGGCCGCGCTGCGGGCCGCGGCGGCGGCGTGGGCGTGGGGCGACGGCTACGACGAGGGCGAGGCGACGCGGCTGCGTCACTACGCGATCGGAGTGTGCCACGCGCACTACCGTGCCGCGATCCCGGCCTACCGGCGGATGTGCGACGACGCGGGGGCCGGGGACGACGCGGGACTCGCCACGATCGTGGAGTCGTGCACGGTCGGTGACGACTGGTTCAAGTCGTACGACTCGACCTGGCTCGAGACGGGAGACTTCGCGTCGATGGGGCGCTGGCTGGGGGAGGCGTACGCGGAAGGCGCGGCGGGCGCGGCCGCCGCCGGCGCGGGCGGGGTGGACGACTGGCTGGAGCGGCTCGAGCGCGCCGGTGTCCAGGTCCTCTACTCGAGCGGCACGAGCGGGAAGCTGAGCTTCGTGCCGCGAGGCCCGGCGAGTTGGGAGTCCTATCGGGCGAACGGGGCGAGCTACCTCATGGGTCGCCTGCAGCGGATGGGCCTGGACTTGAGCGCGATGGACGCGATCGTGCTCGGATTCCGCGGCGGGCGCATGGGGATCCAGCGCGCGGGCGTCGAGATTGCACGCTGGGTGCCGCGCGTGGAGTACTTGTACGACTTCGAGCTCCGCGCGGACACGCTGCGGGAGGCGCTGCGTGCACGCACCCGGCTCAGTGCGGAGGGCGCGGCCGCGCGCGAGGCGGACGGACGCGAGACCGCGTACGCGCGCATACTCGCGGCGTGCCGGCGCGCGACGGCCGCGGGACGGGCGGTCTGGCTCTTCGGCGCGCCGTACCAGGTCAAGGAGCTGTGCGCGCGGGTGGAGGCGGCGCGGGCGCCGCGGTTCGCGCCGGGGTCGGTGGTGACGCTCGGCGGCGGGTGGAAGAGCTTCGAGGGCGAGCGTGTGGAGCGCGCGGCCCTTGCCGCGATCATCCAGAGCGCGCTGGGGGTCGAGGCGGGGCGCGTGATGGAAGCGTACTCGATGGTGGAGCTGAACTCACCGCTCATGGGCTGCGAGGCGGGTCGGTTCCACGTACCGCCATTGCTGGAGCCGCTGGTGTACGACGAGGCGCTGGTGCCGTGCGAAATAGGGCCGGACGTGACGGGAACCTTCGGGTTCCTCGACGCCACGGCGACGAGCTACCCCGGGTTCGTCGTGACGGGAGACGAGGTGCGCCTCGTCCGCGAGGGCTGTCCGTGCGGGCTCGTGGGACCGGCGATCGTGGGTGAGATACGACGGGCGCCGGGACGCGAGGTGCGCGGATGCGGGGGCATCCTGGCGACGGTGCGCGCGTGAGGGGCGGGCCGATCGTGGAGGCCCTCGACCGAGAGGGGCTGTTCTGCGCGCTCGACGGAGGCCTCGTGCGGGTGCCGCATCTGGTGCGCGGGCAGATCGTCGCGCCGCCGGCGATCGGCGTACACGAGGCGCGGGCGGCCCTGGCGGCGGCCGGGCCGATG
>JACXTT010009282.1_pt1 | contig 13454 bp, 11 predicted proteins | sample 9270951 | NCBI WGS metagenome assembly JACXTT01 (sample SAMN15532306, study PRJNA645909) | rock metagenome | isolation source: weathered quartz diorite | place: Puerto Rico | collected 2017-06-21
AATCCTCAGGACAGACTCCGGTTCATTCACGTGGCAGGCACCAACGGCAAAGGATCGACCTGCGCGATGCTCGAAAGCATTTATCGCACGGCGGGCTTGCGCGTCGGGTTGTTCACTTCGCCGCACCTGGTTTCGTTTCGTGAGCGGATTCAGGTCAATCGCCAACTCATCAGCGAGCCGGACGTGGTCCGCTTGGTCCACGAATTACAGGGGCTCGTGGCGGCGGGCTTCCAGCCTGCCGTTGAACCGGGCGTCCCGTCCGACGGAACCGCTGTCACACACTTCCGGCTCTTCGGAGACTCGCGTCAACTGCCTGACGACACGGGACTGGCGTCTGCGTCCTGGATGGCGCGTAACGATTTCAGCAGGCCAGACGCCCGCCCTACGTTCTTTGAGTTCGTCACCGTGCTGGCCTTGAAATATTTCGCCGAGCAGGTCTGCAATCTGGTGATCTGGGAAACGGGTATGGGCGGGCGGCTCGATGCGACCAACATCGTCACGCCGTTGGCGAGCGTCATCACCAACATCCAGTTCGATCACCAAAAATGGCTGGGCAACACGCTCGAGGCGATTGCGGCGGAGAAGGCAGGCATCATCAAGCCCGGTGTGCCGGTCATCACCGCGACGGACGCGCCGGAGGCGCTTGAGGTCATCTCCAGAAGGGCCCGCGAAAGAAATGCGCCGTTTCAGCGAGTGGCCTGGCCTAAGCCCACCCCTAACCCCTCCCAGGAGAGGAACCCACGAATATTTACGTCCGCTGGGGCGCTTCACTCTTCTGCAGTGGCCTGGGATGGGTTGCTCGATGAACTCGCTCTGCCTCTGTTCGGCGACCATCAGCGATTGAACGCCGCTCTAGCCATCGCCACAATCCAGGCACTTCAGGACAAAATTCCGCTGAGCGACGCGGCCGTTCGACGCGGGTTGGAAACTGTTCACTGGCCCGGGCGATTGCAGTGGGTCACCACCGTCTCCGGCCAGACCTTCCTGCTCGACGGCGCGCACAATGCCGCCGGTGCCGATGCCTTGCGCGAGGCGCTGACCGGCGGGCCGATCCATAAGGCGATACCGGCGCGTCCTTCCTCTGCGAAGGGCCCCCGTGACATCGGCCGGCAGGATGCCGGCAGCCCGTTGATGCTCGGTGTCCTGGCCGATAAGGATTGGCAGCAAATCTGCGCGGCGCTGGCGCCGTTGGCAGGACGCATTTTCCTTGTGCCGGTGTCAAGTGAACGCACGGCTCCGCCCGAACTGCTGCGTGAGGCCTGTTCAAGAAGCAATCCGGACGCGGAAACCATGGCTTGTCCTTCGCTGGCTGATGCGCTAAAGCAAACGGCCAATGACCCATTTGTCATCATCACCGGATCGCTGTATCTGGTGGGCGAAGCGATGGAAAGGCTCGGACTCTCCCCGGCGCCGCCGGCGGGCGAGCGCGCCTTGAATGAATGGACGTTGAAAAAATGACCAAACTCCAAACCCCAAACTCCAAAGAACTCCCAATTCCCAAACTCCAAAATACAAAGGCCCGCCGACTCGGTGTCTGGGATTTGAACATTGGAGTTTGGAATTTCTTTGGAGCTTGGAGCTTGGAGCTTGGAGTTTTGACCGTGACCGCAGTGTCTCTCTCTGGCTGCGTGACGGACAGTTCCCTGACCGATGGTCCTTCAGCCTCGCTCAACTATCCCGTCACTCGCACGACCAACGTTGTCGATGATTACAACGGCGTAAAGGTCGCCGACCCGTACCGCTGGCTGGAGGATGACAACTCGCCTGAGACCAAGGCGTGGGTGGACGCGCAGAACAAAATCACGGCCGCTTATCTGCAAAGCATTCCCGAACTGCCCACCCTCCGGGAGCGCCTGACGAAGCTTTGGAATTACGAGCGTTACGGAGTGCCCTTCAAAGAAGGGGGCCGCTATTTCTTCACCAAAAACGACGGGCTGCAAAATCAAAGCGTGCTGTTCACGCTGACTTCGCTGGATGCGGAGCCGACAGTTTTACTCGATCCAAACAAGCTCTCTGCCGACGGGACGGTAGCCCTGGCAAGCTATTCGATTTCGAACGACGGCAATTTGATGGCTTACGCGCTCGCGACGGCCGGCTCGGACTGGCGCGAGTGGCACGTGCGCGACATTCGCGCCGGACAAGACCTTTCCGACCTCGTGAAGTGGTCGCGGTTCTCCAACGCGTCCTGGACGAAGGATGGCAAGGGCTTTTTCTACAGCCGTTTCGACGAACCACAAAAGGAAAACGAATTCAAAGGCGCGTTGTTTTTCCAAAAGCTCTTTTATCATCGGATCGGCACGCCTCAGTCCAACGACGAATTGGTCTACCACCGGCCGGACCAAAAGGAATGGGACTTCAGTGGCAGCGTCACTGACGACGGTCGCTATTTGATCATCACGATCTTCCAGGGGACCGACACGCGGAACCGCGTTTTCTACAAGGATCTGGAAGCGCCCGGCGCGGCGGTGGTGGAACTGCTCGCGGACTTCGATGCCGACTACACGTTCATTGACAACGACGGGCCCGTGTTCTGGTTCCGCACCTACCTCCTGGCGCCGCGGGGTCGAGTCATCGCCGTCGATATCCGGAACCCGGAGCGGGCGAACTGGAAGGAGATCCTCCCGCAGGCGGCCGAAACCCTGCAACGCGTCAGTCTGGTCAACGACCAGTTCATCGCGACCTATCTGAAGGACGCGCACAGCCAGGTGAGGATTTTCTCACGGAACGGCGCGCCCGTGCGCGAACTGCAATTGCCAGGCATTGGCACCGCCGGTGGTTTCGCCGGGAAACGTTCCGACCCGGAAACGTTCTACAGTTTCACCAGTTTCACGGTGCCGGGAACGGTTTACCGGCTCGATTTGCGCAGCGGCCAAGGCGCGGTGTTTCGCGAGCCCAAGGTGGATTTCAATGCCCGCGATTACGAGACCAAACAGGTCTTTTATAAGAGCAAGGACGGCACGCGCGTGCCGCTGTTCATCACGCACAAGAAAGATCTGAAGCTGAACGGCGGGAATCCGGCTCTGCTTTACGGCTACGGCGGATTCGACATCAGCCTGACGCCGGGGTTTTCGGTGGCGAACCTGGTCTGGATGGAAATGGGCGGTGTTTATGCCATGCCCAACTTGCGCGGCGGCGGCGAATATGGCGAGGAATGGCACAAGGCCGGGATGAAGCTAAGAAAGCAAAGCGTCTTCGACGACTTCATCGCCGCGGCGGAGTGGATGATTGCGAACAAATACACGCGCGCAGACAAACTGGCAATCTCCGGCGCCAGCAACGGCGGCTTGCTCGTCGGCGCGACCCTGAACCAGCGGCCGGACCTGTTTGGCGCTGCGCTGCCCGCGGTCGGCGTGATGGACATGCTGCGGTTCAACAAATTTACGGCGGGCTGGGCTTGGACGTCCGATTACGGGTCGCCGGAAAACTCGGAAGAATTCAAAGCGCTGTTCGCCTACTCGCCCCTGCACAACATCAAGCCGGGAACGAACTATCCGGCCACCCTCATCACGACCGCCGATCACGACGACCGCGTGGTGCCGGCCCACAGTTTTAAATACGCCGCGACACTCCAGTCCGCGCAGGCAGGCCCTGCGCCGATTCTGATTCGGATCGAAACGCGTGCAGGTCACGGTGCCGGCAAGCCGACCGGCAAGATCATCGAGGAAGCCGCCCAGCGCTGGGCGTTTTTGATGCGCGAACTCCACATCAAGCCGCTAACCAGGATCCCGGATGAGCCCCGGCCGAAATCCGGATGACGAGACTCGAATGGCCGCGTGGCCTGGGCGTTTGTTGATACAACCCGAACTGATCTACTCGCTTCCCTTGGGGAGGAGAGGAAGCCCCGCGCGGCCTCGAGCCACTCGATCATCCTTGCCTCGGGTTTTCGCAAGTGATACGAACTTCGTCTTGCCTTCCAACTCCAGTCGCCAGAAGCTCGCCGCGCCGCAGATCGAGGCGGTTACGTTCGATGTTGGCGGCACGTTGATTCAACCCTGGCCGTCGGTCGGAGGAGTTTATGCCCACGTCGCCGCGGAGCATGGAGTGACCAATCTCTCTCCGGAGAACCTGAACAAGAACTTCGCACGGGCCTGGCGGGCGAAGAAGGAGTTTCAGCACACTTACCAGGACTGGGCGAAACTGGTGGACCAAACTTTCGCGGGCCTGTGCGCGCCCCCCAGTCAGACTTTCTTCCCGGCCATCTACCAGCGCTTCGCGGAAATGGGCGCGTGGCGGATGTATGACGACGCGCTGCCCGCTCTCGACGGCCTGGCGTCGAAGGACATTCCGCTGGCGGTCATCTCGAATTGGGACGCGCGTCTACGCCCGCTGCTCCAGCAGTTCCGACTGGATCGCTATTTTGAAATCATTGTCGTTTCGTGCGAAGTGGGCTTTGCGAAACCGTCACCGGTGATCTTCGAGCATGCAGCCAAAAAGCTGGGCATCGCGCCCGAGCACATCGTGCACATCGGCGACAGCGCCCCGGACGACGTGGCCGGAGCCGAGGCCGCAGGGATCGCGGCGTTGTTGATTGACCGCGACAAGAAGGGGATCGAACCGGGTCGGATTTCTTCGCTGCGACACCTCGAAGGGATTCTTTTCCCTCAATGATTCTGCCGTTCTCCTTTCGACAGCCGCCGCGCTTGGCCGAGTCGCACCTATCCCAAAGCCGGCTGTGTTCAAGAAGTTAGAAAACCGGGAGCCGCCCGTCACGCTGGCGCCATGGACAATCCGCTCCCCTCCATCCTGAATTCGACCGCGCGGCGGTTTCCGTGTTCAAACAAAAAGATCCCAAATGCGGAAAATATTTCTTGTCCGACCTCAAACAAGCGGGCGCGCGACGCGTCTAAGAAGGCAGATGAAAGGCGCGGGGGTCGCGCCGAGCGAAATAAGACAGAAAGGAAATTCAACCATGAGAAGGATTTGGAAGCCGTTTTTCGGTTTAGTGCTGGCGGGCACGGTCGGCGCGGCGATTTTTGCCGCGATCCAAGCGTCGTCATCGAACACGGACACCCACGCGCCAGCTCCTCCGAAAATCAATGTTCAATCCGCGCCTTTGTCGCGCGAAACCAAGGTCACGACCAGCTTCGCACCGGTCATCAAAAAGGTGGCGCCCAGCGTCGTGAACATCTACAGCACCAAAACCGTTCGGGTCAATCCGCGGATGATGCCCTTCTTCGACGACCCGTTCTTCCGCCGCTTTTTTGGCGGCGAGTCCGACGATGAAGGCCAGGGCAGTCGCCGTCGTCCGCACACGCGCGAAGAACAGAGTCTCGGTTCGGGAGTCATCGTGTCCGAAGACGGTTATATTTTGACGAACAACCACGTCGTGGAAGGCGCGGATGAAATCAAGGTAAAGCTCGCCGACGACAAGAAGGAATTCGAAGCCAAGGTGATCGGCACCGATCCGCACACCGAAGTGGCCGTGCTCAAGGTGGACGCGAAAGACCTTCCCGCCGTCACCACCGCGGACAGCGATCGAATCGAAGTGGGGGACGTGGTGCTGGCGATCGGCAATCCGTTCGGGATCGGGCAAACGGTCACGATGGGCATCGTCAGTGCGACCGGCCGCGGCGGTTTTGGCGTGGTCGATTACGAGGATTTTATCCAGACCGACGCGTCGATTAACCCCGGGAACTCCGGCGGCGCGCTGGTCGACGCCGAAGGGCGGCTGATCGGTCTCAACACCTTTATCATCAGCCGCAGCGGCGGCAGTCAGGGAGTGGGATTCGCCGTGCCCATCAATCTGGCCCGAAGCGTGATGGAGCGTCTGGTCACCGATGGCAAAGTGGTGCGCGGTTTCCTCGGCGTTAAGCTCCAGCCCGAGGTCACGACGGAGTTGGCGAAACAGTTCGGTTTGCCGAACCAGAATGGGGCGCTTATCAGCGAAGTCATGCCCGATACGCCTGCAGCCAAAGCCGGCTTGAAGGAAGGCGACTTCATTGTCGAGTTCAACGGAAAGAAAGTGGATGACAACCGCCACCTCCGGTTGATGGCGTCCCAGACGGCACCCAAGACCAAGGTCGCATTAAAGGTCGTCCGCGACGGCAAGGAAAAGACGTTCACGGTGACGCTCGATGAATTGTCCGACAAACTCGCCGGCGCTCAGGGCATGAGGAAGTCCGGCGCGCCGGAGGCCGGCGAGGACACGCTGGATGGCGTGGAGGTTTCGGACCTGGATGTTCAGATGCGCCGGGAATTCGATATACCCGCAAACGTGCGCGGGGCCGTGGTGACGAACGTGGATGAAGACGCTCCAGCGTATCGCGCCGGACTTCGCGCCGGCGATGTGGTCCTGGAAATCGACCGCAAACCGGTTCGGAACGCAGACGACGCGGTGCGGTTAAGTAAAGATCTCAAAGGCAGCGTGCTGTTGCGCGTCTGGGGAAAGACCGGCAGTCGCTACCTGGTCGTGGACATGGGCAAACGCCGGAAATGAGCGACGGATTTGCGCGACCGACTCGGTAGGGAAGCCGCGCTGCGGCGTCCCTACCCGCGTGCGGCGGGCGGTACGACTTGGCCCGCGAGTTGATCCCGCCCCGATCGAGGCGCCGCAGCGGACAGCGCAGCATGCTGTCCTACTTCGCCGTAGGCCCGTACCCGGTTGCCGCCACCACGGCTTCGCCCGAATAGGGCTTCTGGGAAAAGCCTCTGACATCCTCCGTTCACCCATCTCCCTTGACTCGCTCTTGACTCGCGCGCGCGGCTCGCTTGCGGATTGAAAGATTCCGGCCTGTGGGTAGATTGCGAGCGTTGCCGGCGCCACGCTGGCGCGTCCGCAGTTTGAACTATGGCTGTCGAGTTTAAGGATTATTACAAGAGTCTGGGCGTCGAGCGCACCGCAAGCGAGGAGGAGATTCGCAAGGCGTTTCGCAAACTCGCGCGCCAATATCATCCCGACGTTGCGAAGGACAAAAAATCCGCCGAAGAGAAATTCAAGGAAATCAATGAGGCTTACGAGGTCCTGGGGGATGCCGAGAAACGAAAACAATATGACGAACTGGGCGCGAACTGGAAGCAAGGGACGCAGTTTCGGACCCCGCCGGGATGGCGACGGCGCGCGCAGGGCTCGGCCGGAGAGGCAGAGTCGTTTGACGATTCGGAGTTCCAATTCGGTGGCACGGGGTTCAGCGACTTTTTCGAGCAATTCTTCGGTTCGATGAGCGGCCGACGAAGCGGCTTCGGTTTCCGCAATCACCCTCAGGGCCATGCCCAACGCGGGCAAGACGTGGAGGCCGATCTCATGGTGACGTTGGAAGAGGCGTTGAATGGCTCGATCCGTCCGGTTTCCCTGCGCCGCAACGTGACCTGCGAGCGTTGCGGCGGCAGCGGCGAAGTCAATAATCGGACCTGTCCGCAATGCAGCGGCAGCGGACAAAATTCGAAGCTTGAAAACTATCAAGTCAAAATCCCAGCGGGCGTGCGCGAAGGGCAACAACTCCGCTTGGCCGGACGCGGCGAGGCGGGAGTCGGCCGGGCGCCAGCGGGCGACCTGTTCCTGCGCGTTCGCCTCGCAAAACACCCGGATTTCCAGGTCGAAGGCGACGATCTGTATTTCGATTTGGACCTCGCGCCGTGGGAAGCCGTGCTCGGCACCCAAGTGTCCGTGCCGACGCTGGGCGGCCGAGTGAACATTAAGATTCCGGCTGGCGGGCAAAACGGGCAGAAGCTGCGCGTTCGAGGCCGAGGATTGCCGCAGAGCGGCGGCGGGCGTGGCGATTTATATGTTGTCCTGCGCGTTCAGGTTCCCGCGCGCGTGAGCGAGCGCGAGCGCGAGCAGTGGGAACGGCTGGCGCGCGAATCACGGTTCAACCCGCGCGATTGACTGCTCTCGGCGCAGTGGATTTTTACGGCCTCTGCTTTGCGTCGGTTCTCTTGCGGCGATGCTTCTTGGTCAAATCCCCGAAATGATGCGTCATGGCTTGTTGATAACAATCCGGACAAAGGCCATGCGTGAATCGGGCTTCGGTGCGCTGCTCGATGTAAGCCTCGACTTTGCTCCAGTAGCCTCCGTCGTCACGCACCATTTTGCATTCGGCGCAAATCGGCAGCAGGCCGTCCAATGCCTTGACTTGAGCCAGGGCGTCCTGAAGCTGGTGGATCAGTTCTTCCCGCTCCCGTTCCATCCGGTGGCGATAGATCGCGATTTCAATGGCGACTTTGAGTTCCCCTTCGTCGAAGGGGGCCAGGATGAACCCGAACGGTCCGGTATCTCTCGCGCGGCAAATGGTTGTATCGCTCGAATTGGCGCTCAAATAGATGACCGGCAGTTTCAACGTCTTCTGAATATAATGGGCTGTGTCCGCCCCGGGCGCGTTGCCGTCCAGTTCAACGTCCATCAACACGACGTGCGGTCGGGCATCGTTGGCGCTTCGAATCGCCGCCGCACCGCTGTCCACGCGGCCGGCCACTTCGTAGCCGAGTCGGCGCAGGCGGCCTTCCAGATCGCTGGAAAGGCTCGGCTGCTTTTCCGCCACAAGAATTCGTGTCTTGCTCATCGCGATGTGGAAAAAGCAAATCCGGTTCCACCCCGCGGCGACAACCCGTACGGGGAAATCGGCGCGGACGGACGGGCGGGTGGCTCAACGGTGGACCGAAGTGCATCAATCTCTGACAGCCAAGGAAACACCCAAAAGTTCCCTTCGACTCAGATGGGGTCTGGCCCCCACCCGACGTGTGGAGTTTGACCCAACGCGGACGCCACTCTTCCGTTGACGCTTCCGGCGGCTTGCACGCAATATCCGCGCTTGCTGTCGCGGCGGGTGTCACCGCCGTGATTTTTCAATTCGGAACGACGCCGCAAACCATCGCCAATGTGATCACCGAAAATGAACCTCGACGCGCTCTATTCTGAACTGACTCTCAAAACCGAGGCGAAGCTTGTCCTCGTCGTGCTCGACGGCCTCGGCGACCTCGCCATCGCTGCTCAAAATGAACTGACCCCATTGGAGGCTGCGAAGACCCCGAACCTCGACGCGCTCGTTGCCGCCGGGGTTGCCCAAGGGCGAATGATTCCGGTCGCTCCCGGCATCACGCCCGGTAGCGGGCCGGGCCACCTCGCGTTGTTTGGCTATGACCCGCTCGAGTTCCAGGTCGGCCGCGGCGTCATTGAGGCGCTTGGCCTGGGTCTGGAATTGCGGGCTGGCGACGTCGCCGCGCGCGCGAATTTCTGCACGCTCGACGGCTCGGGCATCGTCACGGACCGCCGGGCGGGCCGCATTGAAACGGAGGTTTGCGAGGAGCTTTGTGCGCTGCTGGCGAAGAAAATCCGAAGGCTGGGCGACGCCGAGGTCCTTATCAAAGCCGGCAAGGGGCATCGGTTCGTCGTCCTCTTCCGCGGCAAGGGTTTGGAGGGTCCGTTGACCGATGCCGACCCGCACCGCGAAGGCGCGCCGGTTCCCAAGGCGGAACCGATCAACAAGAAATCGGCCAAAGCCAAGAAAACGGCGAAGCTGGTGTCCGAATTCTACAAAGCCACGCTGCCGGTCCTTGCCCGGAAAAAGCCGGCGAACGGATTCCTCCTGCGCGGCATCGCGCATCAACCGGAGATTCCGCAGTTCGAGCAGCGTTACAAACTGAAATCTGCCTGCATCGCGGTCTATCCGATGTACAAGGGCCTGGCGCAACTCGTCGGCATGAAGAAACTCGAGGGGCCGCTCACCATCGCCCAACAATTCGAGCGTTATCTCGCCGAACACGACCGCTACAACTTCTTCTTCCTTCACTACAAATACACCGATATGCACGGCGAAGACGGCAACTTCGACGCGAAGAAAAAAGCGATCGAAGATTTCGACGCCGCCCTGCCGATCTTGTTGGAGAAAAAGCCCGACGTCCTCGCCATTACGGGCGACCACTCGACGCCGTGCGTGGTGAAGGGCCATTCGTGGCACCCGCAACCGGTGCTCCTGCACTCGGCGCTTTGCGGGTCCGACAAACTGGAACGCTTCACCGAAACGGGGGCGAATCTGGGATCGCTCGGCGTTTTCGAAGCGAAGTACCTCATCCGCCTCATGCAGGCGAATGCAAAGATGTTCGACAAATTTGGCGCGTAACGCCACTTTCAGAGTTCGTGAACGAATCGCCTTCGAGCGAAACGATACTGAGGCGCGAGGACATTCTTGCAGCATTGGAATCTTTGAACCAGGCGCTCGCAGACCGCGGAGTGATTGGGGAGTTGTGTGTTTTTGGAGGCGCGGTCATGGTGCTGGCCTTTAACGCGCGACTGGCGACGAAAGACGTCGATGCGGTCTTTCAACCCGCCGCCCTGGTGCGGGAGTTGGCCCGACAGGTGGGCGAAGCCGCCGGGTTGCCCGCCAACTGGTTGAATGATGGAGTAAAGGGTTACCTGTCTGCCCGCCACGAGGTCGTGCCTGGCCCTTTGCCCCAGTTTGATCATTTGCGATTGACCATGCCTACCCCAGAATACCTGCTCGCGATGAAGTGTCTGGCTTCACGCATCGGCGCGGGCGCAGGAGAAGCGGACGACACCGCGGACATTGCGTTTTTGATCAAGCATCTGGAATTGCGCAGCCCCAAGGCCGTCATGGACATCGTCACGGCCTATTACCCCCCGCGGCAGATTCCGGTAAAGGCACAGTTTCTGGTAGAGAGCCTGTTCGAGGAAGGTCGTGTATGAGACCGCAAACACTGGCTGATGTTGCGGCACTGACGCGAGCGGGTGAGTCATTCGATTTCTCTCTGCGCAGTTTTCTCGACGAGTTTCACCCGAAGCCCGACCCCGCGCGATTCCATGCCGAACCGGCGCGGTTGGCCGACGTGGTGAGGGATGGCCAACGGTATGATGCGTTCCTGGCGGCCACAGCCGAAACGCTGGCAACGACGCTTGGTCTTGAGCCGCCCGCGTGGGTCTGGCAACAGACCCGCAAGTTGCACCGACCCTGGTTCGCCTTGCCTTGGGAAGGCCTACGGGCGGTTCTCTTGCTCGAGAGCCCGGCCGCGTTTCGTTCGCGAAACCTGTTCGTCAGCGCGAATGCGCTTTCCCGAGTGTGAGGATGGTCAGCCAGCAACCTCCGGCAGAGCCGGAAGTTTCCCAAAAGGATTATGAAAGCCGTTATTCTGGCAGCCGGCAAAGGCACGCGGATGAAGGAGCTCACCCACGCAGTTCCTAAGCCGATGCTGCGCGTGAGCGGCAAACCCATCCTCCAGCACATCGTCGAAGGTCTGCGCGATGCGGCGAACATCCGCCAGTTCTGCATCATCACCGGCTGGAAAGCAGAGGTGACGGAAAATCATTTCGGCGACGGCTCCGAATTGGGAACGACGATCTCTTACGCGCGCCAGGTCGTCCAGGACGGCACCGGCAAAGCGCCAGAACTCGCCAAAGACTTCGTCGGCTCCGACAATTTCCTGCTCACTTATGGAGACATTCTGGTGAAGCCTGAGACCTACCAGCGAATGATCGAGCGCTTCGCCGAAGAGAAATTTTCCGGCTTGTTGACCGTGACCTCAGGCGAAGACGTCACGAAAGGCGGCCTGAATTTTTTCGATGCGAGTTTCTGTCTGAAACGGCTCATCGAAAAGCCGAGTCCGGCCCAACTCGAACAACTCCGCTCGGAAGGCTGGCTCAAGTCCGGGCAGCCGGTCTGGTACAACGCCGGCATCTACGTCTTCCGCCCGCTGTTGTTCGAGTACACCGCCCGGTTGGGCAAGTCGCCGCGCGGGGAGTATGAATTGACCGATGCCATCAGCGCGATGGTCGCCGGCGGCCATCGCATCGCCGGGTTGGAAATTGTCGGGCGCTGGGTGGACGTACGCGACCCGGACGTGCTCGTGGCGCTGGAACAGGGCCGGCTTTGACCGCTTTGACTTAGAGCGCGTTTTGAAATGGGTGGCGTGGGCGACTCGCCCGCTCCGGTCGGCGACTCGCCGACCGAAACCACGGAGAAGCCATCTCGGAGAAAATCGTCGCAATTGGCTGGAACCGTCGCTGCCATTCCGTTCGGCGAGTCGCCGGACGGCACAGGCGGGTCGCCTATGCTACCCAAAACGATTCTGAAGTTTAGTGATATTGACTTGGCTCAGTACCTCGGCTATTAAATACAAAAATCTCAGGAGAACCTTAATTTCAGCAGACCGTTATGCCTCCCAAGACCCTCGAAAAAGCCCCCGCCGACTCCAAATCCGCCGATGCCGCCAAAGTGACCGCTGCGCGCCATCGCGAGCTGGAGGCGGCGATTTCCACCATCACCAAGACCTACGGCGAAGGCAGCATTATGCGCCTCGGCGACGCGCGCGCGCAAACGAAGATCGACGTGATTCCCACGGGCGCGCTGGCGCTGGACCTGGCCCTTGGCGTCGGCGGTGTGCCCCGCGGTCGGGTCGTTGAAATTTTCGGCCCGGAATCCTCCGGTAAGACGACGCTGATGCTCCATATCATCGCCAACGCGCAACGGGCTGGCGGGCTTGCGGCATTTATCGACGCCGAACACGCGCTGGATCCGGGCTACGCGAAGAAACTCGGGGTAAACCTCGACGACCTGCTCGTCTCGCAACCCGACAGTGGCGAAGAAGCGCTGACGATATGCGAGACGCTCGCCCGCTCCAACGCGCTGGACGTGATCGTGATTGACTCGGTCGCCGCGCTGGTGCCGAAAGCGGAACTGGAAGGGGAAATGGGCATGGCCACCATGGGCATGCAGGCGCGCCTGATGAGCCAGGCCCTGCGCAAGTTGACCGCCTTGTTGAGCAAATCCAAAACGACCTGCATTTTTACCAATCAATTGCGCGAAAAGGTCGGCGTCATGTTTGGCAACCCGGAAACCACCCCCGGCGGGAAAGCGTTGAAGTTCTACGCGAGTGTCCGCATTGACATTCGCCGCAAGGACGCGCTCAAAGACACCGCCGGCAATGCGGTCGGCAATCATGTCAAAGTGAAGATCGTCAAAAACAAAGTGGCGCCGCCGTTCGCGGAGGCGGAGTTTGACATCCTCTTCAACCACGGCATCAACAAAGAGGGGAGCATCCTCGACGTGGGCATTGAAAACAGCGTCGTGGAAAAGAAGGGCGCCTGGCTGCAATTCAACGGCGAGCTGATCGGCCAGGGCAAGGAGGCCTCGCAGAAGACCCTGGTGGAAAAGCCGGATTTGACGAAGAAGATTATGGACGCCATTTTGCAAAAGCGGAATGCGCCGCCACTCGCCGCGCGATCCGCGTGAATGACCCGGTCCAGTATTCAAGCCCTTCCTCGAACGCCGCTCGCGGCATTGGGTCTGGCTTGGCTGCTTCTGCTGTGCGGCTGTGAGCGGGAGAATTCAACGGGCAGACCGCTGGCGAACACCATCCCAACAGGCTTATCCGCTTCGGCGATTCTCGATTTAACCGGCCACACCGTCGACCCCTTCGACGCCCCCGACGCCAAAGCGATTGTCTTCATTTTTATCAGCACCGATTGTCCGATCTCGAATCGGTACGCGCCGGAAATCCGTCGGGTTGAG
>JACXTT010009283.1_pt1 | contig 13454 bp, 15 predicted proteins | sample 9270951 | NCBI WGS metagenome assembly JACXTT01 (sample SAMN15532306, study PRJNA645909) | rock metagenome | isolation source: weathered quartz diorite | place: Puerto Rico | collected 2017-06-21
GCCGACCGCTTCGAGGTCAACCTGATCCCGCACACGCTTGAGGTGACCAACCTCGGAGAATTGCATTCGGGCGCGCAGGTGAATCTCGAGGTGGACCTGCTCGGACGGTACATCGAACGACTGCTGACTGGGTCCAACGAAATCCGCTGAATTCCGCCCGGCTCCTCTTCTCCGGGCGGAAGTCGCTGCAAACAAGTCCATCCCGTTCCATTGCGAACCTGAGTGTCGACAAATTTTACGTTTGCACCCCATGGTGAAATCGTACAAGACACAACATATTGATTTCAGGTCTGATATTATTCTGGCCGGATTCGTGCTCCAGCGCCTCCTCTCAGGATTTAACCTTTTGGAGGCCGATATGGTGGACAGGGGTGGGTTTCTGCGGTTGTGCTTTGCGGCCTCTTGTCTTTGGAGCGCGTCGCTTCCCGCTGCTCCCATACCGGGCCTCTTCAACACAGGCGTGGATGATACTGGCACTCCACTCGTCGGCGGTAATGGAGTGATAGATCCGCATTACGTGATCCTGTCCGGCCCCGGTGATGAGAACTATCCTATTCCCGCGGTGACATACTTCAACGGTGCCTATTTTGCCGACCAACCGGGAGGAACCAACGGAGACTCGCGGTGGATTTCCGTGAATCGCAACGGTTCGAACGGTAGTTCGGGAACGTATGATTTTCAAACCACTTTCTCGCTGACTGGCCTGGATCCAGGTACTGCCTCGATTACGGGAAAGTTTGCTGCCGACAATCACATTACCCAGACTCTAATAAATGGCGTCGTCGTACCGGGTGCGACGAGCAACACTTTCGCCGCCTATACGGATTTCTCCATAAGCTCCGATTTCGTCTCTGGACTTAATACCTTGGAGTTCATAGTGCTGGATGACGGCGCGCCCATGGCATTGCGGGTCGATAGCCTGGTGGGGAGCGCTAGCCCGCAAGGTGGGGGGGGTGTCCCCGAACCGGAGTCGCTTGCCCTGCTTGGTGTTGCCTTCGCCGCTTTGGCCATTAGCCGCCACCGCAAGAAAACGTAACTCACTGTTGGATTGAATCAGAGCGGCGCAACTGGCGCCGCTTTTGTTTTGCGCTTGCTCGCAGCCGCAATCAGATGGAAGGCTAATGGTTACCTGGGGGGAACATGCCGGATAGAGCCGCCCAGGCGCGCGCTCACGTGGCCTTCTTGAGATTTCGAAACAGCCCCTGACTCTTGTCCATCATCTCGAGCATGCGAGCGGACTGCTGATCGCCTTTGTCCGCAGCTCGCGTGAGCAACTCGCGTGCTAGGGGAATGTCGGTTCGCACCCCCGCCCTTCCAGTTGCGTAGGCCATACCTAACACGGAGGCCGCATCCTCAAAGCCTCCTTCCACGGCTTGCGTCAACCAACGCTCCGCCTCCCTGCCGTTCTCTGGCACACCCCTACCGAGCAGGTACATCGAACCGAGAACTGACATGGCTGGCAGACTGCCAAGTGCGGCAGCTTCCTGCATGAGAGGAAAAGCCTTCGAGTATTCCTTCGCTTCGTACAGAGCAAGCGTCTGCTTGTACATCGTTGCTGATCTCGCTTTCGCCAGCAATGCGCCGTTGAGGTCGATGAGCTGTTGGATGAATTTGAACATCAGGAACCCATTGGATCGTGATCGTCGAGTCGAGGGATCTTGCGGCTCCACTCACTGCGCGCTGATTGACTGCAAGCGGTGACACCGTCCATGTCCTCGCCCTGCTCTCCGCTCTACGGGGCGACAACCACCACTATGTCGTCGAACGTGGGTGAGGGCGGCTGTATCTCGTAGGTGTCGGTACCGCTCGTATTTACTGCGCCGTCTAGATAGTCGGTCACTCCCGTAGAAGGGCGCGACTGGCCTGCGAGCGTACGACCCGCAGCGATTACCAACGCCTGCTTGTTATTGTTCGGCGCGGGGGAATTGTTGACCGTGAGCTTTCCGACTCCGGTGCAGGATAGAGTCGCGGAGGTACAGGCGGGAGCAACGGTGTAGTAGGTGAGCAAGTTCCACTGGTCGTTGGTGAACCAGGGCGGCAGCACGGCCGGCCAGTCGGCCAGTCCCGGACAGCCGGCAGAGATGCTCACGGGCACTCGGCCGCGCGTGTGATCGAGGGGCGAGGGGGGCGTGCAGTTGTAGCTCCCATCGCTGTAGTCGTTGGCGAACGGGTAATAGAAGTTCGTCAGGTAGTAAGAGATGAGTAATTTCTTGATCTCTCCCGCCACACGCCTCTCTACTGCTGGAAAAAACTGCGCTGGCGTGATGAAGACAAGTCGATCGTTGAACGTGCCAGAGGGTTGACCCGCCACCAATTGCACGGGCGGAGACGTGGCGTTATTGATCAACCCGGACGCATCTAGGTAGTTAGAAGCGGTGACGTTTCCCCCGCACTGGGCAGGAGGTCCCACCGGAGGAGTTCTGTCGTTGGCCGGAAGCGCGGGTCCCGGCGCAATCACTACGGCGATAACGCCCGCTGCCAGAGTATTGCCGCCGTCATCCTTGACAGTGAGTTGCCCGGATGTATCACTGTTTACTGGCGCCGTGGATGGGTTCTCCTTGAACTTTCCCGATACTGCATACCAGAGGCACTCTCCGCTGCCATCTCTAAGGTCCGCAAGCCCCAAGGTCTTCCAGGGCAACCTCCCTAGCTGGCTCGCTCCCAGCGCGCCACAGGTCGTATCGGCGACACCGGTGTTCGTCGTGTCTGGACAGGGCAGTCGGCCAGGCGTCACAGGGTTGCCGGCCGCATACGCAATCAGTGCCTGTTGTGCGATTGCCAAGACAGGCAGGGTTTTCTCGTCGAACTGATTTTGTGACGACTTGCCAGACAAGGCACTCACCAGGACACCAATGACAAGAATCGCAAGGAGAGCAATGAGGGCTACAGCGGCAAATCCTTCCTGTCGCGATCGGCAGCGCACCCGGGATTGTCCAGTAGCTCGTCGAACCATCAATGGACAGGACTCAGGGAAGCTGTCCTGCTGCTGACAACTTTCCAATCACGTCGTACCGCGATTCCCACAGTAACAAGTCGTCAAACTCTGATCCTGTCTGGCCCGAGACCGTCCTGTTCACGAAGACCGGGCTGACGTTGGTGGGACTGAGCTTTACGTTCAGCGCTTCGTCTGCGCTCGTGCCACCACTTGTGGCCGCGTTCTTGCCCAGGGAATAGATGACGAACACCGCATCTCCTCGCGATAGGGCGTTGGGGTCGTTAGCCGGGGGCGCGATCCCACTGCATGCGATGAGCGTGGTCCCCGTAGCGCTGACACATACGTAGAGGTAGTGGGCGGTTGAGGTGTCGCCGAGAGCTTGAATCGTGGCATTGCGCATTCCAGCATTGGTGGTGAACGGGTTAGCCTGACCATTAACCGTGGCAGTACTGATCGAGTATCGAATGCGATTCTGCTGGAAGCCCCAGGCGTCAACCACGAAGCCCTGGCTGTCGAGGTTGGTCAAACCTAGCGTAGTCCCGGGAACGTAGCCGTCGATCGGGTTCACGCAAGCGCCGCCTCCCGCGGGATTCTCCACTCCGAGATCCGTCGATGCCGGGGGAGAAGAGACCGTCGCCGGGCATGGAAACCTCCCATTCGCGATCGCGAAGCCGATGAGGGCGTCCCGGATCTGCAACAGCCTTAGCTGCGTATCGGAGATATTGCGCTGCTCGACCTGCGTGGAGAGAGGGACCAGCAAGCCGCCGATCAGCAGGGTAACGACTAGAACTACCACCGAGAGCTCGAGCAGGGTAAAGCCCCTGGCCCGATTGCGAGTCTGGTGCAGATCACGCATCCATCGATCTCCCGAACAAGGCGCTACGTTGACGACGCAATGCTGTCCAAGCTCGAAGACAGCGCGGGCAGGGCAAGAGTTCGCCGGGCACCCTAATGTCGCCATGAAGTAACAGATGTCTAGAGACCCGTTGGTCCATCATCGGGCGGCTTCGATGATTCGGTCCAGATCCATCAAGCAATCGCGCTCAAACTGGCAAAACTCGTCACCCTCCCGGGCTCCCGGAACAGCCTCGCCTTCGATCAGTTCGAAAAGCGCCAGAGCCATCGAGGCGGGCATCTGCACCATCGCCCCAGATGCATCCAGAGGGTCATCGATAACAACGGCAGCCCCCCTGTCATCGAATGGGGCGACCGAGACTAAAAGGCCGCTGGCGCGTGCTAGTTCGGCCAACCGTTTGATCTGGGCGGCACTGCGTTGGTCATCCATGAGCTTCTCTACTGTGTGTTTGAGCAGCGCCTGTGGGTGCTGCTGCGTTTCGGCCCCCGCTCTTCGTCGGTAGCGCCGTAGGTGTTCGCGGGCAAAGCATTTCCCATGCCGTGGAAGAGGCGCATAGGACATTCCTCCAGTCATTGGGCCTTGGCCCAGGCCTTGGTGAATCCTTCCGGGCGCCGCTTGCGTCACCGTATCGACCGTTCGGCAGTTCCCCTTTACCTGACGCGTGGGTGCGCGCTATTGGTTATCGTCGGCCTGACTCGGGCGAGGTGACTCCACACCCGCAAACGGTTAACTCATGGATGGGAGTGACTTCTGCATGGGAGCAAGGAAAATGAGCCATTTTGTGTTGTCAGATGGACAGCATTTTGCGCTGTACGCGCCTCTCGTCCCGACCGAGGAGCCGGTATCCTTGCCTGCTGCCATGGCCTCCGGAGACGCTGGAGCACGGGGCGTACTACGAGGGGAAGCTTGGTGTGAGGTCGGCGGTCGCGCGATGGCACGCCAAGAAGCGCCGCTTCGTGTCTGGGGAATTTACCCTGGGGCGGCACTGCGTGAGATCCGTTGCGCACGTCGCCGACAGCGCGACGGGAGAGCGGTTTATTCCGCTATCCAAGACTGCGCCCAAGGATACGTACCGCGTCAGCGACTACGCCTTCGACACCGGCGGCTGAGACCCCGATCTGCCTACTTGACACTGCGGTCCCGCACGGGCGGGAACTCCGAGACGGTGCTGCAGGCGAAGACAATCCTCGCAGCAGAATGAAATGAGGAATAGAAAACACACGCCCATGCGAACAGCATAGCGCAAGGCTGGAGGACTGGGTACTGGAGGCGGCGCGACACCGGGTGGGTGTATACCGCAATACGCGCGCCGCTAGTACCGACCTACCCGAGTGCTCCTGGGCGTGAATTTCGCACATCCCGGCCGATGCTCCCGCGCTGCATGCCCGCTGCGCCTCTGCGTTCGTCCATGGCTTCCCCACTTTCGGGCGGTTACAATACAAATAGATATGCCTGGGCGGCGCCTTGGACCGCTTGCGACGGCGTCCAGCCGGGGCCCTAAGAGGTCCGTGCCTGGACCGAAAGCCAGGTCTCTGGGTACGACAACCCGCGAGCATCGCCTTTCTCAGTACTACCTCTGCAGATGGGATTGGCGCGACGGCGCAAGTTGACCTGACCGCAATGGAGGCAAAGAAAAGCTCGCACAGCTAGAGGGAAGCATGGACGCCGACGATCATCTGGAGGAGCGTGAGTTAGAGATGATCCGATCGTGGCCCGATACCGATCACGCCGGGCTGATGGAATACGTGGAATCACTGTGGCGGATGGGCGAGTGGGGCTGGAAGCAACAGAGGAACCCCTTTACCGGCCGGGTCGCCTCGAGGACCTATCAACTGTCGACCGGCGGCTGGGCCGCGAACCAGGACATCATCGCCGCGCTAGAGTCCAACCGTGCCTTCTGGGGGCAATGCTGGATTTCGTACCGCATTGGCGGGTATTACGAGTTCAAGGTAAAGATGGCCGCGGACGGCTGACAAAACCAGGGGCAAACGCCGGCTGGGCGTGAACAAAGGCCAGCCCCCGGCCCACACCCACTCGACTCGATGCCAGTCTTCCTCTGACACTCCGCACCGCTCCTCTTCAGACAGGCCCGGACACTGATCTCGTGGGTGTTCACGCAGTCAGCGGAAACGGCCGCTCCGACAGCCGGCCCATTTCCGTGGGCCACGATCAGACGGCCATCCCTAGCGATCGGCTCCGACGTCTTACCCGTTGCGCGTGGTGACGATTCTGCCGCCGACTCGGGGCTGCGAGGGCCGGAGTGCCGCAGCGTGCGGCTCAGATGGTTACAATGGACGCGGGTGTGTTCGCGCGCCAACTGGGAGTCTCTGACGGTTCTGCACGAATGAAGGAGATGACGATGGGTATCAGCAGCACCGCGGAGATCATCGCGGAGATCGAGGCCGGCCGCATGGTCGTCCTGGTGGACGAGGAGGACCGCGAGAACGAAGGCGACCTGTTGATGGCTGCAGAGTTCATTACACCCGAGGCGATCAACTTCATGGCCAAGCACGGGCGCGGGCTCATCTGCCTGACTCTGACAGAGGAACGCTGCCGTCAGCTCGAGCTGCCGTTGATGGTGATCAGCAATCGCTCGCAGCTCGGCACCAACTTCACTGTGTCCATCGAGGCGGCCCACGGTGTCACAACCGGCATCTCGGCCGCCGATCGGGCCCGAACCGTGCAGGCGGCCGTGAAGCGCGAAGCGCGCCCGGAAGACGTCGTGCAGCCTGGACACGTGTTCCCCTTGATGGCCCAGAGGGGTGGTGTGCTGGTGCGAGCCGGACACACTGAGGCCGGTTGCGATCTGGCGCAGCTTGCGGGGACGGTCCCAGCCGCCGTGATCTGCGAGGTGCTGCGCGACGACGGCGAGATGGCGCGCCTGCCCGATCTGCTCGAGTTCGCCGCTCGCCATGGCCTCAAGGTCGGAACCATCGCCGACCTGATCCACTATCGCAGCAGGACCGAGTCGCTGGTAGCCCGGGCGGCGGAACGGCCGGTGGAAACGCCCTACGGCCGCTTCCGCATTTTTGCCTACTCCGATCTCACCGCCGATGAGGTGCACTTGGCGCTAGTGAAGGGGGACGTGACGCCCGGCAAGGAGATTCTGGTCCGCGTACACGAGCCGCTGTCGGTCATGGACCTGCTGGACGCCGCGAGCCACGCTCATTCCTGGAACCTGAACGAAGCATTGCGCGCCATCGCCGCCGCTGGCACCGGGGTCATCGTTCTGCTCCATCGCAGCGAGACCGGAGCGGCGCTGCTCTCGCGCCTGGAAACATCGCAGTCGGACCCGGTTACGCTACCGAAGATGGATCTGCGAACCTACGGTATCGGTGCGCAGATCCTCAAAGATCTCGGCGTGACCAAGATGAAGCTGATGGCAATGCCGCGCAAGATGCCGAGCATGGCCGGCTTCGATCTCGAGGTGACCGGTTACCTCTTGCCTGAGCGGGCCCGCGCCCCCGGCACCGTGACCGCGCTCGAGCGCAAGCGGGAGAGATAATTGGCCCGCTACGACGACATTCTGGAACTCGAGCCCCGCTTTGACGGCCGCGGACTGCGGGTCGGCGTCGTCATGAGCCGCTTCAACGTCGACGTCGCCGAGGGATTGCTCGGCGCCTGCACCGAAGAGTTGCGCAAGCACGGCGTACGCACGCAGGACATGTTGCTGGTGACAGTGCCAGGGGCGCTGGAGGTGCCGCTGGCGCTGCGCAAGATGGCGAGCAGCGGACGCTTCGACGCACTGGTGGCTCTGGGTGCTGTGATCCGCGGTGAGACCTATCATTTCGAGCTGGTCGCCAACGAATCTGCCGCCGGGATTGCAGCAGTCCAACTGCAGACTGGCGTTCCGGTCGCCAACGGCATCTTGACTACCGACGATGACGATCAGGCCCTGGTGCGCATGAGCGTGAAAGGGGCCGAGGTGGCGCGCGTCGCGCTCGAGATGGCGAACTTGCTCAAGCAGCTCGATGAGCAGCGCTGAGATCGCGTCCCCGCGCAGCCCGCCGGCGAGTAGGGGCAGCCGCCGGCGCTCGCGCGAGCTCGCCTTACAGGCGCTATACCAGTGGCTGCTCAACGGGGACGAGGCCGACGCGTTGTGCGTTCAGGTGGCCGAGAACAAGGAGTACACACGCGCCGACACCGGCTACTTTCAGTTGCTCGCGCGCGGCGTGATCGAGCGCGCCGGGGAGCTGCACGCCGCGCTGCAACCCTTCCTCGATCGTCCCGTGCAGCAACTGAGCCCGATCGAGCATGCGCTGTTGCTGGTCGGGGCCTACGAGCTGATGTCTTGTCCAGAGGTGCCTTACCGGGTGGCGATCAACGAAGCGGTGGAGCTAGCCAAGGCCTACGGCGGCACCGATGGACACAAGTACGTGAACGGCGTGCTGGACAAGCTTGCTTCCCAGGCCCGGCAGGCGGAGACAAAGAAATGAGCCAGACTGGAAAAACGAGAGGAGACGCGAGATGGCTGAGGCGGTGAAGAAGCTGACTATCTTCGACCTGCAGGCGAAGGTGGAACGAGGGGAGAAGATCTTTCAAGTTACCGCGGTGGACTATCCCACCGCGCAACTCGTGGACCGCTCGGGCGTCGATTGCATCCTGGTCGGCGACTCGTTGGGCATGACGGCGCTGGGCTACAGCGGTACCGTGCCGGTGACGATGGATGAAATGATCCACCATGCGAAGGCCATCACCCGCGCGGTGAAGCGCGCGATCGTGGTCGGCGATCTGCCGCTCGGGGCCTACCATGCGTCGGCTGCGGATGCGATCAACAATGCCATGCGCATGCTCAAGGAAGGCCGCACCGACGTCGTGAAGATCGAGGGTGGCGAGGACTTCGCCGACATAGCCGCGGCGGTCGTCCGCTCCGGAATTCCGGTCATGGGCCATATCGGATTGACGCCGCAACTCGTGTCCAAGCTGGGCGGCTTCAAAGTGCAAGGCAAAGATGCGGCGGCTGGGGTGCAACTGCTGAAGGACGCCCAGGCGATGGAGAAGGCGGGTTGCTTCGCCATCGTACTGGAAGCCATCCCGGATCGCGTGGCGCAGATCATCACCGAACGCTTGCACATCCCGACCATCGGCATCGGTGCCGGTCCCCACTGCGATGGTCAGAACCTGGTCCTGCACGACATGGTGGGCTTGTTCGACCGCTTTACGCCGAAGTTCGTCAAGCGCTACGCCAACTGCTGGGAAGCGATCGGCAAGGCGCTGACGGATTTTCAGGAGGACGTGCGCAAGGGCGAGTTCCCCAAGGCGGAACATAGCTTCACGATGAAGGAAGAGGAGTATCAGGCGCTGATGCAGCACCTGCCCAAAGGCTGAGTTGAACGAGTTCGAGATCATCCGGCGCTACTTCAGCCCGCCGACCGATCATACGGTGCTGGCCGGCGGCGACGACTCGGCGCTGATCGCGGTTACGCCGGGGATGGAGCTGGCGGTCTCTGTGGACACACTGGTCGTCGGCCGCCACTTTCTCGAGGACGCCGAGCCCTACGACGTCGGATACAAGTCCATGGCCGTCAACCTGTCGGACATGGCGGCGATGGGCGCACGGCCGCGCTGGGCGACTCTGTCTCTAACCCTGCCTGGAGCGGACCCGCGCTGGCTGGAACAGTTCTCTCACGGCTTCCTCGACCTCTCTCGCGAGCATCTGGTGGATCTGATCGGCGGCGACACGACGCGCGGACCGCTGGCCGTCTGCATGCAGATCATGGGCGAAGTGGGCCCGGGAAAAGCGCTCCGGCGTTCGGGCGCGCAACCGGGGGACGAACTCTGGATGTCCGGCATAGTTGGCGATGCCGCGCTGGCTCTGGCCGGTTTACGCGGCGATTTCGAACTGCAGGCGTACGAGCAGAGCGAGGTGATGAAGCGACTCAATCGGCCGCAGCCACGCGTGGCACTAGGCCGGGGTTTAATCGGGCTCGCCACGAGCGCGATCGACGTCTCCGACGGACTGGTTGCCGATCTGGGTCACATCGCAGACGCCTCCGGCGTAGGCGCCGTCATCGAGTGGGAGTCGGTGCCTCTCTCCGCGGTGGCGGAAGGCCATCGCGGACACCCCCTGATACAGCGCTGCGCACTCGCTGGAGGCGACGACTACGAGCTGGCGTTCACGGCCCCACCCGGCCTGGGGCCGGACCTGGAGCTGCTGGCAGGGGGTGTGGGCGTGGCCTTGACGCGCATCGGCCGCATCGAGGCGGGGGCCGGGGTGGCCGTGCTGGATCGCGCCGGCAAGACCCTGGTCCTCCCGGAGACTGGATTTGATCATTTCCGCTAGGTTCGTCACTCGACCCAACCTGCGGTTTCTGTTCGGCCATCCGGCTCACTTCATCGCATTGGGTTTCGGCGTCGGCCTCGCGCCAGCCGCACCCGGCACCTTCGGCACCTTGCTGGCGCTCCCGCTGTTCTGGCTGCTCGATGCGCGTCTGGATCCAGCGGGCCTGCTGATCGTCCTGGGGTTCATGTACGTGGGTGGCGTTTGGGTGTGCGACCGCACCGGGCGCGATCTCGGAGTCCAGGACCACAAGGCGATCGTGTGGGACGAGGTCGTGGCGTTTCTCTTCGTGCTGTTCTTCACCCCCCCAAGCCCAATTTGGCAGGCGGCTGCGTTCGCGCTGTTCCGTTTCTTCGATATCGTGAAGCCCGGTCCCATCCGCTACGTGGAAGCGAGGTTTCGCGGCGGTTTCGGCGTGATGATGGACGACTTGGCGGCGGCGTTTTTTACCCTCGTTTTGCTCAGCAGCTTCAAGTTGCTGGCCCCGGCGATCGGAGATTGGCTTGGATTCGGAACTGCATAGTCTGGCCGTCGAGGCGGGCCGTGTGCTGAAGGCGAGCGGCCGCATACTGGTCACAGCGGAATCCTGTACCGGCGGCTGGGTCGCCGAGGCGGTGACGATGGTGCCCGGCAGCTCGGAGTGGTTCGAGCGCGGCTTCATCACCTATTCCAACCTGGCCAAACAGGAGATGCTTGGCGTCCAGGCCGCCACGCTGGAACTGCACGGTGCCGTGTCGGAGCAGACGGTACGCCAGATGGTAGCCGGTGCGTTGGCGCGCAGCCTGGGCGACGTCGCGTTGGCGGTGTCGGGAGTGGCCGGTCCCGGCGGCGGTACCACGGCGAAACCAGTCGGGATGGTGTGTCTGGCCTGGGGCCTGCGCGGCGGGAAGCCGATCGCCGTGACGCGGCACTTTCCCGGCGATCGCGAAGCGGTTCGCCGACATTCGGTGATCGCGGCGCTCGAGGGCTTGGTCAAAACGCTCCAGGCTCACCCGGCGAGCTAGTCGGTGGGCGAAACTGGGCAGCGGGCCCGAGCCGTGTTCGTGGGGTCGTTCCGCGTCTCCCCAGAGCGCGAGCCGCGGTTCCATCCGCCCGTTCACATTCTTTATGGGAGAATACGATGCTCATCGAAAAGGAAATCGCCGACATCATGGACGACAACAAGCGCAAGGCCCTGCAAGCGGCCCTGTCCCAGATCGAGAAGCAGTTCGGCAAGGGCTCGATCATGCGCCTGGGCGAGCACGAAATGTCGCAAGACATCCAAGTGGTGTCGACCGGCTCGCTCGGGCTGGATATCGCGCTCGGCGTCGGCGGTCTGCCGCGCGGCCGGGTCGTCGAGATCTACGGACCGGAGTCCTCCGGCAAGACCACGCTCACGCTCTCGGTGATCGCCCAGATGCAGAAGCAGGGCGGCACCGCTGCCTTCATCGACGCCGAGCATGCGCTCGATCCGCAGTACGCGCGCAAACTGGGCGTGAAAGTGGAGGAGCTGCTCATCTCGCAGCCGGACAACGGCGAGCAAGCCCTGGAGATCGCCGACATGCTGGTGCGCTCGGGTTCGGTCGACGTGGTGGTGATCGACTCGGTGGCTGCGTTGACGCCCAAGGCGGAGATCGAGGGCGAGATGGGCGAGCCGCAGATGGGGCTGCAGGCGCGCCTCATGTCTCAGGCCCTGCGCAAGCTCACTGCCAACATCAAGCGTTCCAACACCCTGGTCGTGTTCATCAACCAGATCCGTATGAAGATCGGTGTGATGTTCGGCAACCCTGAAACGACCACCGGAGGAAACGCGCTCAAGTTCTACGCCTCGGTGCGGCTCGACATCCGCCGCATCGGCTCGATCAAAAAGGGCGACGAGGTGATCGGCAGCGAGACGCGCGTGAAGGTGGTGAAAAACAAAGTAGCGCCGCCGTTCAAGCAGGCCGATTTCGATATCCTCTATGGCGACGGCATCTCGCGCGAAGGCGAGATGGTCGACCTGGGTGTGCTGCACAGGGTGGTCGAGAAATCCGGGGCCTGGTACAGCTATGGGGCCGATCGCATCGGACAGGGCAAGGACAACGCCCGCGAGTTCCTCAAGGAACATCCGGAACTTGCCGCCGAGATCGAGGCCAAGATCCGGGCCGCCGCGGGGGTTGCGGAAGAAGCACCGGCTTTGGCCGAGGAGCACTAGGACGCCACCCCCGAGGGCTCGCCGCGGATCCCACGAGGCCGCTGCGACAGCGCCTGCCTCAGGACAGCCGGGTGGCGGCGTGATCGAATCTGCCGCGCTGCGGGCGCGCGCTCTGCGGCTCCTCGCTCGCCGCGAGCATTCGCGGCAGGAGTTGCTGCGCAAGCTCGGACCAGCAGATCCGGATGCATTGACTGCGTTGCTCGACGATCTGCAGGCGCGAGGATGGTTGTCGGAGCAGCGCGTCGCCGACCAGTTGTTGCAAGCTGCAACCGGGCGCTTCGGTGCCCGCAAGGTGATGCAGCAACTCGCCCAGAAGGGCGTGAGTCAGGATGTGATGGCGCAAGCGCGCAAGCGGGTGCGGGAGGACGAGTTGGACAACGCGCGCGCTGTGTGGCTCAAACGTTTTGGCAAGGCACCGGCCAGCCTGCGCGAGCGGGCGCGTCAGGCGCGCTTTCTCGAGCAACGCGGGTTCGAGCCGGATGTGATCCGAAAGGTGCTCGGCGCAGACCTCGAACCGTGACGCCGCAGCCGATGATTTGATGGTAGCCAAGGTTTGATCGATGAAAAGCAGTGAAATTCGCACCCGGTTCCTCAAATATTTTGAGCGCAACCGTCATACCATCGTGCCGTCGAGCCCGCTCGTCCCCGCCAACGATCCTACACTCCTGTTCACCAATGCCGGCATGGTGCAGTTCAAGGACGTGTTCCTCGGACTCGACAAGCGCTCCTATGTGCGCGCCACGACAGCTCAGCGCTGTCTGCGCGCCGGCGGCAAGCACAACGACCTGGAAAACGTCGGCTACACGGCGCGCCACCACACTTTCTTCGAGATGCTGGGCAACTTCAGCTTCGGCGATTACTTCAAGCGCGATGCCATTGTCTTCGCCTGGGATCTCCTGACCAAGGAATATGGACTGGATCCGAGCCGGATGTGGGTTTCGGTCTACCAGACCGACGACGAGGCCTACGACGTCTGGACCCGGGACATCAAAGTTCCCCGCGAGCGCGTGGTTCGTATCGGCGACAAGCCGGGTGGTCCGAAATTCCAGAGCGACAACTTCTGGCAGATGGGCGATAGCGGCCCGTGCGGTCCCTGCACCGAGGTGTTCTGGGACCATGGTCCGGGCATTCCGGGTGGGCCTCCGGGATCCGCGGATGCCGACGGCGACCGCTACGTCGAGATCTGGAATCTGGTCTTCATGCAGTTCAA
>JACXTT010009284.1_pt1 | contig 13453 bp, 7 predicted proteins | sample 9270951 | NCBI WGS metagenome assembly JACXTT01 (sample SAMN15532306, study PRJNA645909) | rock metagenome | isolation source: weathered quartz diorite | place: Puerto Rico | collected 2017-06-21
CTTTTACCACCTGGTAATTGGTGTCGCATAACAGGATCTTTGCGCTGTCAACCGATGATAGTTTATGATTAACCGTCAGCCGCAGGTCACTCAACAGATCCTGGTTGCCACCCTCTAGTGAGCCTGCGAGGAATTTGAGTTTGTTGTCTTCTTTGCTTTTTCCGGTTGTAGTAGCTGGTTTAGGAGCAGTGATGGTTTTTTCTTTCTTTTTTATTTGTTGGAAAGCATAGAAAGTGTCTGTGCGGGTACTGCTACCCACTGTTACAGTTGTATCCAGGAAAGCAAACAACTTGGCACTGTCGTCGTATCTTTTGGTATAATCATTAGGTACTACATAAGCAGCGAAAGTGCCGGCAGGAAGGTTGTGGAATACAAAGTCGCCCTTGCCGCTGATGCGTGTATAGTAATGCGGACGATCTTTCAAAATGGCAGTGTCAGCCAGGTTGCTATGCAATACAACGATGAGTGTACTGTCTGCCTTGCCCGTTTCGGCTAAAAAGACTTTACCCTTATAGGTGAAATGGTCAATATTCTTCCCGGTAGAGAAAACATAACTGAAATCTTTTGCCACATTGCCTTCGTTCACATCCTTTATGGCATTGCCAAAATCGATGGTGTAGGTTGTGTTGGGTTCCAGGGTATCCCTGAGGCGCACTGTTACATTGCGCAGGTGTGCATCTACCGTTGGTATATTCTTAAGTGTGGGAGATACGATGAGGTTTTCCTGTACATTCTGTAACTGCACGAATTCATCGAAGATAAGCGTGATATTCTTAGTGGTCAGGGGGATGCTCACGGCTGAATCTTTGGGTGATGCCATAGCCAGTCTGGGTGGCAGGGAGTCGCGGGGACCGCCGCCCGGCGGAATGATGTTGGCGCAGGAAGACAACGCCAGCATGGCGATGGAGACCGACAGGATAACAATAAAAAATGGAACCGTATGCTTCATCTGTATCATTGATCAGGTGCAAACTTATACTGTTTGGAATTAATCGCTGTCTTCTTCTTCGTTAAGATTATGGAGTGATATGGCCAGGTTATTGGTTTTAACAAAATTACACCAGTGGCAATCGGCCTTACCGCAGCCGGTATAAAAATCACGATCCTGGATCTTTTGCCATACGGAACCGATCTGCTGGGTAACGGTGGTAATGTCTTCCGGCCTGATCACGATCTTCTCTTTGCGGTATTGCTTCTTTTTGTCGGGCTCCACGAAATCGAACTCGGTGCTTACCACATTCCAGTTCTTTTGTTCCATATTATCGATCAGTATTTTATAAAATACTGCCTGCCTCCAGTAATCACCTCCATTGGGATTTTTATCATGTGGTGGTTTCAGTTTGTCCCTTGCATTTTCAATGTCGCCGGTTTTGTAATCCACCACGTTCACATTTTTGCCTTCGAATTCGATCTTATCGATCTTACCCTTAAGGGGAACATTTTTCACCACTACATTCCTGATATTGGTTTCCACTATTACCACTTTGTTCCAGGTGTCTACATATTGATTGTAATAATGAGACAACACCTCCTGTCCATGTTCCATCCTTCTCGCGAATTGTTCCTTCGTAAAGCTTTCACGATGACGTTGCATGTACTTTTCAAAATCTTCGATGAATGTAGTTTTGGGTGGGAAGGTATTGGTATCCTTCATTTTGCTGAATAGTTTGTGCAAGGCGTCATGCACAGCAGAGCCGAATTCAGTAGCCTCCGATTTGCCTGATGGAACGCGCACCAGGTTGTTGAAATAAAACTGCAACGGACATTTCAGGTAGTTATTCAGTGCGGTCACATTCATGACGAACCGGTCTAGCAGGTGTGTGATCACATCGGCCTCCATAGGATCAATCTCAGGCACTGCTGTGGTATGAAAGGCCAGTGCAGCAAAGGCGCTGCGGGTTTCCTCATCAAGCACCACCGTTATTAGGGGCAACGCATGTTTTTCCTGTATCTCTGCGATGAACATGGAGGGTTCCAGTTCTTTGCCATCGTCTTTGAAGCGGGCATAAGAAATAACAAGATGTTCTTCGGCCCGCGTAAGCGCCACATAAAACAAACGACGCAGTTCCTCTTCTTCTTTATGTGCAGGTTGTGAAATGAACAGGGTATCGGGAAAACTATATCCGCCTCCCGGCTTGCGTTTCTTTTCCCAATTGCTGGCATTGCAGCCGGCAAAAAATACCTGCTCGAATTCAAGTCCTTTTGATCCGTGCGCCGTCATGAGGTTAACCCCTTTATCGGTGCCACTCACCTGCACCAGCGGAAGGCTGATGCCTTCTTTCTCCATCAATGCAATATTGTTTACCAGGGATTCCAGTGAAAGGTGCGGGTTGCGCCGGGTTTCCTCCTTGATAAAATTGAAGAGGCCGGTGAGTATTTGCAACTGCCAGTGTTTATCGGGCTGTTGCATGATAAAGTTCAATACGCCGGCTTTGCGGATGCAGTTCTCAAAAAGATTTTGCAGGGTAATATTGGACACATCGGCAATAAGCGATTCGAGCATGAGTCCCGCATGCTTCAATACTTCAGCAACGGGCTGACTAAACAGGTCCCGTGGAGGCGTATTAATCTTGTCGTGCAATAACTGCCGGATAGAAGTTTTGTCTTTTCCGAATTTCCGTTCAGCTACTTCAATGCTCAGTCGGGCAATTTCAACAGGTGCAATGCCAAACCAATTGAAGTGCAGGATCTCGAACAGCATTTCATCACCACCATACGGAATATCGTGTTCAGCAGCCAGGTATTTGAGTAACAGGATGATCTTTTTGGCCAGGGGCAACTCCAATATATTCAGCCTGCGTTTGCTGTATACGGGAATTTGTTTTTGCCTGAAATATTGCGTCAGCTCTTCACCATACCTGTTCTCTTTATATATGACGCCGATGGCTCCGGGTTGAATACCTTGTTCCAGCAATGCGGCTACCTGTTGGGTGATATCGATCATTTCATCCTGCTGGGTCTCGTATACCTTTAATTGTGGTGAATGATTCAGCTGTGCAATAGCAGGGTTCGAAGCCACCAGTGTTTTGGAAAGACCTTCTATTTTATTAACGAGCCGCTCGCTGTTGCGGTCAATCAGTGTTTTGGAAGCATCGAGGATGGGCTGGGTAGAACGGTAGTTGTTGGTAAGCACTACTGTACGCAGGTGTTCACTGTATTGATTGGCAAAATGGAGCATGTTTTCCACATTGGCTCCCTGGAAGCGATAAATACTCTGGTCGTCATCACCTACTACGAATACATTGGGCCTGTCCCAATAGCTGATGAGTAATTCAACCAACCTGTTCTGTGTTCCACTCGTATCCTGGTATTCATCTACCAGTATGTATTGATATTGTTCCTGGTAACGGGAAAGTAAATGTTTCTCTTCACTGAAAGCCCGTATCACCCAGTTGATCATGTCATCGAAATCGTAACGGTTCTTACTGAGCATGAGTTGCTGAAAGCGATGGAATTCTTTGACGGCAGCACGTAGTTTTTCCATCTTCTCTTTTTCCTCTTCTATGCGCGCCGTTTTAGGGTCACCGGCTTTGTAATTCTTGCCGTTACGCTGGTACATATACTCCTGGCGGTTGGGCAGATCATTGAGATAAGCATCAATCTGCGTCTGGATATGGTCGGGTATCCAGCCTTCGCGTTTCATACTGCTGAAAAGCGATTGCAGGTTCCTGATCTCATAATATACATCGCCGCGATAGCGTTTCAAAGGATGGTTTTTAGGAAAGCCATCAATCAACGCTTTGAAGAGTTCAATGCTTTCCAGTTCCGAAACAGGGTCAAGGGCTGTTTTTTCAAAAAGCGAAAGATTTTCCTGGATGATATCATTACAGAAAGCATGGAAGGTATAGATGCTCACTTTATAAGCATCGGGGCCCATGAACCCAACCAGCCTTTTGCGCATGGCTACTACACCGGCGTCGGTATAAGTAAGGCAGAGGATGTTTTCGGGCAGGGCATCGGTTTCCATCAGAATCTTACCGATACGTGCAGCGAGTATCTGTGTTTTACCTGTGCCCGGTCCGGCGATCACCATAACAGGACCTTCGATGGTGTCCACGGCTTTTTTTTGCTGCTCGTTGAGAGAGTGGTAGATATCTGTGAACTGACTGGTAAAATGCTGGCGTGAAGACATGGGATAAAGATAGCAGGATGATGCAATTCGGGCGAAAAGGTATAAACTAACGGCTGTTATTGCTTAAATGTCGATTAATATTTTTATAAAAACCGTATGAGCACTGATTTTGAAAATAGCTTTGATGTTTAATGATCGCTACGATTGCCGGCCATCATTTCATATCTGATCCCGCAAGTATTGTCTTTGATTATTAACAAAACTATCCTGAGTTAATTATGTCTACCCCTTCATCGGCTGGTCATAGTCATTTGAGCAAACTGAGTTTCGCAGGCCTATTGGTAACATTGGGTATCATTTACGGAGACATTGGTACTTCGCCCCTGTACGTTTTTCGTTCCATTATTGGTGATCGTCCGATTTCAGAAGAGTTGGTGTACGGAGGTATATCCTGCGTGGTATGGACGCTTACTTTGCAGACCACTTTCAAATATGTGTTCCTTACCCTGAAGGCCGATAACCGCGGTGAGGGTGGCATTTTCTCACTGTATGCATTGGTTCGCCGCTATGCTAAATGGCTGTATGTACCGGCGATCATCGGTGCGGCAACCCTGCTGGCCGATGGTATCATCACCCCGCCTATTTCGGTGGCTTCGGCCATTGAAGGATTGGGTGGTGTAAAAGGTCTGGAGACGACCATTGTTCCCGGAAACAATCTTACGGTGGGTATTGTGATCGGTATCATTTCACTGTTGTTCTTTTTCCAACGCTTTGGTACCAAAGTGGTGGGTTTTTCTTTCGGTCCCATCATGCTCATCTGGTTTACCATGATCATGATACTGGGTGGAGCACAGATACTGCATATGCCGGCTATTCTGAAAGCCATCAATCCTTATTATGCCATAGAGCTGCTGATCAATTACCCCAAGGGCTTCTGGCTGCTGGGTGCCGTTTTCCTCTGTACAACAGGGGCGGAAGCATTGTACAGTGACCTGGGACATTGCGGGAGAAAGAATATCCAGGTGAGTTGGATCTTTGTAAAATTTACGCTCATCATCAATTATATGGGTCAGGGAGCCTGGTTGCTGGCACAGCACAGTAATAAGCTGAACGGATTGAACCCCTTCTATGAATTGATGCCACACTGGTTCTTACTGATTGGTATCATCATAGCTACCATGGCCACCATTATAGCCAGCCAGGCCCTGATCAGCGGATCTTTTACGCTCATCAGTGAAGCCATCAGCATGAATTGCTGGCCCAGGGTTACGATTAAGTTTCCTACAGACATCAAGGGGCAGATATACATACCCAGCCTTAACCTGATACTATGGATCGGGTGTATTGCTATGATGTTGTATTTCAGGGAAAGCGGACATATGGAGGCGGCTTATGGTTTCTCCATTGTCATTGCCATGCTGATGACCACCATGCTGATGTATGTATATATGCATCGAGTACGCAAATGGAATTTCGGATTGATCACGGTGATCATGCTGGTATTCATTACGGTAGAAGTGGCTTTCTTTATTGCCAATGTGGCCAAGATCAAACAACGGTGGATGTTCCTTTTCTTTGAATTTGGACTCATCTTCATCATGGCAGTATGGTACCGTGCCCGGAAGATCACCAACCGTTATTTGCAGTTTGTAAAGTTCAACGATTACCTGCCAAGGCTGGTAGAGCTCAGTGAGGATAAAAACTTTCCCAAATTTGCCACGCACTTGGTATACCTTACCAAGGCCGATTATGACGGAGAGATAGAAAGAAGGATCATGCATTCTATTCTGCATCGCAAGGCAAAACGCGCCGAAGTATATTGGTTCATCCATATCGACCGGGCAGATGCGCCGTTTACGATGGAGTATTCTACCAGGGAGTTGGTAAAGGGAAAAGTGATACGAATTGATTTCAAGCTTGGCTTCCGCGTGCAACCCCGCATCAATCTCTTGTTCAAAAAAGTAGTACAGGAAATGTTTCTGCGCGGAGATATTTGCGTGGTCAATAAATACGAAAGCCTGCAAAGAGAAACCTTCCATGCCGATATCACATTTGTGATCATAGAAACTTTCCTTTCTGTAGAAAATGAACTTTCGTTCAAGGAAGGATTCATCATGGATTCATATTTCACTATCAAGAACTGGGCGCAGTCAGATCAGAAAGCTTTTGGTCTTGACAGTGCATCTACTGTTATTGAAAGCGTGCCCCTGCTCATCAATCCTAAAGTGTACCTGCCCCTGCAACGAAAAGAGAGATAAGTGCCGTGCTTTATGAAACGGGTAAAGAAAAAAAGAACTGACTGCCCTCGCCTGTTCTGCTAACAGCCCATATTTGACCATGCTGTGCTTCAATGAATTCTTTGGAGATAGACAATCCGAGTCCTGTACCAGCTGTTTCATAGACGCCCGGTACTTTAAAATAGCTGGCGAAAATTCGTGGCAGGTATTTTTCGTCTATGCCTTTTCCGTGATCGGTTACTGAAAAAATGACTTTGTGTTCATTTACATAAACGCCTACTTCTATAGATGAGGACTCAGATGAATACTTAATGGCGTTGGTAAGTAAGTTGATCAATACCCAGGAGGTTTTTTCAGCGTCTGCCTGTATGGAAGGCAGGTTGTCTACTACCTGTCGCTGAATAGAAATATTTTTTTGTTGTGCAGGTAAGACAATGGCCTGTATGGCTTGTTCTATAATCGAGGCAGGGTTAGTGGCCTGTAGTTTCAGGTGAATATGTCCTGTTTCCAACTGAGACATATTCAGTAACTCACCGGTGATCTTCAAAAGTCGATCGGCGTCGTCGCGGATACTGCCAATGAGTTCCTGTTGCTCGTTATTGAGTGAGCCCACCCGGTCATCGGTAAGCAGTTGCGCGCTCATTTTAATGGCAGAGATAGGGGTCTTCAACTCATGTGAAACCGTTGCTATGAAATTCGTTTTGGCTGTGTTCAACTCGTGGAAAGGGGTAATGTTGCGTAGGATGATGACTTGCCCGATGATGGTTTCGTTATTGGTTACATTGAGTGTGTCTTTATTGAAATAGCTCTCTTTGTTATCAGCGAAAATTTTCAACTCTTTCTTGTCTTCGTGTAATAAAGTACGCATCAGGTCATTGCTTAAAGCCACATCAGGGGCATACATACCAATAATGGAACTTTCTTTGATGCCCAATAAAGTTTCGGCTACCGGGTTGAGGAAGAGGATATTTCTTTTGGAATCTAATCCATAGAAGCAGTCTTTCATCTGGTTGATGATGGTTTCGATTCGGCTTTTTTCAAACTTGATCTGTGCCAGGTTACTGTGTTCATATTCATCCAACTTCCCGGCCATGCTGTTGAAGGCGGCTGCCAGTTCACCAAACTCATCATCCTGCTCTAAAAAGATGCGTTTGCGGTAATTTTTGTTGGCGATCTCGTGTATGCCATCGTTGAGTAACCGAACCGGAGTGGCAATGATCGCAGGGAAGTTCACAACAAAAGAAAATGCAATGAGTCCAAGTACTACAAAAATGATGGTGAGCCACAAGGTAGCATCTTCTGCTGTTTTCAATGCAACGGCATTTTTTCTGAGTATGGCCTGTTGGTTGAGTTCGTCTACCCGCAGGATGTTCTGCCTGACAATGGCATAATCGGTTGAACTATCGGGATTGGTGAGGAGTGCAGAGAAACTTCTGCGTAGTTCCTGTGTAGCTTCCTTTTCCCCTATTTCGGTGATATTGCTTTCCTGCTTGCTCAAGTTCTTATCGAAGAACTGGATAGCATCTTTTTTCCGGGGAATGTCTTCCAGCGATTTCAGCATATTGTTACAATACACGAGCGACTCATAATTGTTCTTCAATACTTTTTCTGCATCACCGCTTAACCGGTTAATGTAAAAGATGGCCAGTATGCCATAGGTAAGGATGACAATAAAGAGAAAAGATAATCCCAGTCCGAGTTTTGTTTTTAATTTAATGGCCATATCAGGAAAGAATTACAATATCAATATCGGAAGCAGACAATTTATTCAGCAGTTGGTTGAAAACAGCCGTACTCATGATCACATTCAGCAGGTTGATATGTGGTTTGCCAATGCAGATGGTCGTAATGTTTTTTTGTCCCGTGACTTCAAAAATGCCTCTGGCAATATTACTGCTTCTGAGGCGGATCACTTCGGCTCCCAGTTCAGTAGCCAGTTTAAAATTATTAATAAGGTGGCGTTGTGCAGCGAGGCCTATTTTGTCACCTTCTTCCCGTGGGGTTTGCACATAAAGCAGGAACCATTTTGAATTATAATAAGCGGCAAGCCTGGCTGTTTTCCGGATCACTTTACGGGCGATTTCATGGTTGCTGCTGATGCATGCCAGAAAACGTTCCTGCCGGTAGTTGTTGATGCCCGGCATTTCAGTTTCAATTTTTCGCTCTACCTGTGACGCTACTTCCTTGAGTGCGAGTTCTCTCAATTGCAGGATTTTCTCACTCTGGAAAAAATTCTTTAACGCGATCTCAATTTTATCTGGCGTATATATTTTCCCTTCTTTTAAACGGGTGATCAGCTCATCTGCAGTGAGATCGATGTTTACCACTTCATCGGCCTGCTGCAAAATGCTGTCGGGCACTCTCTCCGCCATATCAACTCCGGTGATCTGCTTAACTTCCTCATTCAGACTCTCCATGTGCTGGATATTGACTGCGCTGATCACATGAATACCTGCGTCCAGAATGTCCATCACGTCCTGCCAGCGCTTTTCATTCTTGCTTCCTTCAATGTTGGTATGGGCCAATTCATCAATAACCACTATTTCGGGACGAAGCGCTAATACAGCGGGTACATCCAGCTCTTCCAATTCTTTGCCTTTGTAAAACAAAGTCCTGCGAGGGATCAGGGGCAGGCCTTCCAGCAACGCTTCTGTTTCTTTGCGCTGGTGTGTTTCGATATAACCGATCTTCACGTCTACGCCGTTGCGCAACAAAGCATGTGCTTCCTGCAGCATGCGGTAAGTTTTACCTACGCCGGCGCTCATGCCAATGTATATCTTCAGCTTGCCCTTTCTCGATCTTTTGATGAGATCGAGAAAATGCTGCACATTGGTTTCTTTGTTGTCGTCGAACATGGCACAGGTATTATAGTCTGAAAAGCATGGCCAGTATCAGCCTGTTCTCTGATTTCACGAGGTCGGGCCTCCAATTGGGAGGTAATGGCGTGGTCGTAAACCCGTCGGGAGAAGTTACACCACCCCTGCCGGCAAAATAGGGAACATTGGCATGACGTGTAACGAATTCCAGGCGAAAGGTAATGCTTTGATTGGGCATGTAATCCAGGTTGGTAGAAGCATCCCATCCGCTGAATTTGTCGCCGGGATTAGCGGTGAAAGGGAATGCCCCTTCGGTTTGAGTGGGATTGCTGGGATTAGGCAGGGGACTGGCTTGACCGGTTGGATAAAGCACCAGGTATCTGCCGGGATTGGTCATCACACCACCGCCAATGGTCCAGGCGAATTTATTTTTTGCAAACCAGGTTCGGTTGTAAAACATAGCACTGAGAAAATGTTGTGCAGGGGTATTGGCATCACCGCCAAAAGCTTTCACACCTGCACCGGTTTCAAATCCCAGGTCACCGGTAAGAGAAAATGCCATTTTGCTAATGCCATTGGAATTGGGACGATTATAATAACGCAGGAGCCAACTGTTATCAGAGTGAAAACGCTTCCTGCCGGGAATGCCACCTGCATCAGTGCCATAATAGTTGTTGGTGAGAAGTTTCATATTGTCGTTGGGTATCCAGGTGAAATTGAATCCGAAACCTGGCATGCTATTGAACTTGCCATAGCTCTGCCATCCGTTGATGATCCATGGTTCGAACTTGATGTGTTTGGAAGGAAAGATCTGGATGCGGATACCGTTGAAAAACCACGGCGTGTTGTCTGAAGTAAAAGAAGCCTGGTATTCCCAGTTCTCGGGCTGATAATAAGAATTCAACCCAACATATGACATGAACAATCCCGCATCGATATTGATACCATACCATTTATCGATGTGATAACCGGCATAGGCTTCGCTGAGATGACGATACACATCATCGAGATGATATTGCCCCCGGTATATGCTAAGATCATTCCTGGGTACTACTGTAGAACGGGTGCCGAATTGTGTCATGATCCTTGCATGTGCATTCAGGTAGGTGAAATCACCGCCAAGGTGCAGGGCCGATAATTGCACTTCATTGTGCCGGGTCATAGCAGTAGACCCTACAACGGTATTATCGATGGGGTTGTTGAATGAATAATTGTAGTTCACATCCAACATAATACTGGGTATGAAATAAACCCCTTTGAATACGCTGGAGTCACGGCGGTCGTTGCCGTTCTGCCAGGTCATGTCGATGCCTTCAAAAGGTATTTTGGGTTTGCTGGTGTCTTGCTGTGCCTGCGTTATGGTGGCTGTTACAGAGCAAATGATCGCCAATAAGTTTCTTTTCATCGTTGGTTATTTTAATTGGTCTAATGCCAGGTTCAATGCTAATACATTTACTACGCTTGTTCCCAAAACGCCTGCAAATGGTCTTTCAGTATATTGCCGAACAAGTTGTTTGAGCGGCTCTTCGGGAATATGCCTGTAAGCAGCAATCCTTTTCACCTGCACCATCGCAGCCTGTGGAGAAATATGAGGATCGAGCCCGCTGCCCGAAGCCGTTACCAAATCGGAGGGGATGGCGGCTCTTTCGATTCCAGGGTTATGTACCAGGAAACTATCAATGCGTGCATTGACTTCTTTCAGGTAATCAGGATTGGAAGGCCCTTTATTGCTGCCTGTACTGCCGGCTGCATTGTAACCTGCTGCTGATGGGCGGCCCTGGAAATAATTGTCGTGTGTGAAGGACTGGCCTTCCAGGCGATAGCCTGCGATTTTGTTTTGTGATATTACTGTTTCACCACGTCCTTTGGCCGGAGCCGCCTGTGCGGCTATCCATATCAGCAATGGATAGGCAATCATGAAAACAAGTATGCAAACCAGGGTGAGTTTTATTGCGGGAAGAATGTGTTGTTTCATCTGATAAAAATTTAGAAAAAGTGTACGATTAGGACATCAATCAGTTTTATGCCGATGAAAGGCACCAGTATACCGCCGAGTCCGTATATGAGCAGGTTTCTCCTCAGCAGGGCACTGGCACCAATGGGTCTGTAAGCAACGCCTTTCAATGCAAGTGGGATCAACAAAGGAATAATGATGGCATTGAAAATAATGGCAGACAGGATGGCCGTCTCCGGACTGTGCAGGCGCATGATGTTCAGGGCTTCCAGGGAGGGGAGCGAAGTGATAAAGAGTGCCGGAACGATGGCAAAATATTTGGCTACATCATTTGCAATACTGAATGTGGTGAGCGTACCACGGGTCATGAGCAATTGTTTACCAATTTCTACGATCTCAATCAGCTTGGTGGGATCGTTATCGAGATCCACCATATTGCCTGCTTCTTTAGCCGCCTGTGTGCCGCTGTTCATCGCAACACCAACGTCGGCCTGTGCCAGCGCCGGCGCGTCATTGGTACCATCACCCATCATGGCCACCAGCTTACCGTTCTGCTGTTCTTTTTTGATGTAATTCATTTTGTCTTCCGGCTTCGCTTCGGCAATGAAATCGTCCACGCCAGCCTTTTGTGCGATGTATTTGGCGGTGAGCGGATTATCACCGGTTACCATTACTGTTTTCACACCCATTTTGCGCAAACGGTCGAAACGTTCCTGTATGCCGGGTTTGATGATGTCCTGTAGTTCAATCACACCCCATACCTTTTTTTGATGCGATAGCACCAGTGGTGTGCCGCCATTGGAAGCAATGGATTTTACTTTTTCAGCTGTTTCTTCTGGGAAAGGGTTGCCTGCTTTGTTAACGATGTTGTAAATGGAGTCGTAAGCGCCTTTGCGTATTTGGATATTACCCGGCAGGTCTACACCACTGCTCCGGGTTTCGGCAGTAAAATCAATGAAGTGCATACCATTTTCTTCACCGCCTTTAAGAGAGGGTGCGTTCAGGCCTTGGGATACAGCCAGCTCAATGATGGATTTCCCTTCAGGGGTTTGATCTGCCAGGGACGCGAGTACACAGGCTTCCATAAAATCCTGCTGCGATATGTTTTCTGCAGGCCAGAAATGAGTGGCTTTGCGGTTGCCGATGGTAATGGTTCCGGTTTTGTCTAGTAAAAGCGTATCGATGTCGCCGGCTGTTTCTACAGCTTTACCACTCTTGGTGATCACGTTGGCCCGTAAGGCGCGATCCATACCTGCAATACCTATAGCGCTCAACAAACCACCAATAGTAGTGGGAATCAGGCATACAAAGAGCGACAGGAAAGCAGCAATAGTAATAGGTGTATGCGCAAAATCGGCAAAGGGTTTCAAAGTAATACACACGATGATAAACACGAGTGTGAAACCGGCGAGTAAAATAGTAAGTGCGATTTCATTGGGTGTTTTTTGCCGGGAAGCGCCTTCCACCAACGCGATCATTTTATCGAGGAATGATTCGCCAGGCTCGGTGGTCACACGCACTTTAATTTTATCTGATAACACTTTGGTGCCACCGGTAACGGAACTTTTATCACCACCTGCTTCCCTGATTACAGGTGCGGATTCACCGGTGATGGCGCTTTCATCGATGGTGGCCAGGCCTTGTACGATCTCTCCGTCCATCGGAATGATGTCGCCTGCCTCGCATAAAAACAGGTCACCTTTTTTCAAACGGGAAGAAGGAACGATCTTGATCTCGTTGACGAATATTTCTCCTACCGTCTGTATCCATTTGGCAGGCGTTTCTTCCCTTGTTTTGCGCAGGCTGTTGGCCTGTGCTTTACCGCGGGCTTCGGCAAGGGCTTCGGCGAAATTGGCAAACAGGATGGTGATAAAGAGTATGGCGAAGACAATAAGGTTATAAGTAAGGCTTCCTTGTGACTGGTTACCAGTGAATATCCATACACATACGGCCAGCATGATGATGCAGCAGATTTCTACGGTAAACATCACCGGGTTACGGAACAGGATGCGAGGATTGAGCTTGACGAAAGATTGTTTCAGCGCTTCTGCAACGAGCTCGCGTTCAAAAAGCCGGGTTGTTCTGTGTGTTGACATATACTATCAATTATTTCATTCCAAAAAATTCAGCTAACGGACCGAGGGTCAGTGCAGGAAAGAAACTCAATGCTGCAACGATGAAGATCACCGCAAGCACCATGATGCCGAATGTGCCGGTATCTGTTTTAAGTGTTCCTGCACTTTCGGGTACATATTTTTTCTTTGCCAGGATGCCTGCAATGGCCAATGGGCCTATAATGGGCAGGAAGCGTGACAATAACATCACAATGCCGCATGTGATGTTCCAGTAAGGGACACCATCACCCAATCCTTCA